>Ga0172371_10007126_pt1 | contig 16030 bp, 15 predicted proteins | sample Lak12m_FD_114543 | JGI IMG/M metagenome (GOLD analysis project Ga0172371, IMG submission 114543) | Freshwater microbial communities from Kabuno Bay, South-Kivu, Congo - kab_022012_12m | ecosystem: Environmental > Aquatic > Freshwater > Lake | place: Democratic Republic of the Congo: South-Kivu...
CTGCCCTCTATCCGCACCCGGCCAAAAAGAAAACGGTTGTTGATATGAGGTTCAAACATGGTCTGTCTGGCTCCGAAAAGCATCCCTGCATACGCCCCACCTATGGGTAAAATACGGGCGTTTCGGAAGGCAATATAATTGGGGAGGTAGGTTCGTGTTCGTTGAAATACGGGGCCCTGGTGGACCCGGCAAACGATGGTGGTATAAGGGGTTACTGGTTTTCAGCCCTTTACCCTGAAATGGTAGGGTAAAAGTAGGGCCTATGTGGGGAATACCATCCCTACACCCGGGGGTTTGGTGAGCAAGTGGGGAACCGACTTTTTTGTAAGAAGCGGCCAACATATTTATAAAAAACTGATAAAAAACTGATCCCGAAATTGTTATTGCACGCATCAGGGGATAGGCCGGTTTGGATTGTGATGTTACCTCCTGGATGCATCCTTTTTTAGTTTGGCGAGGGTGGCCCTGAAGGTCTTGAGGTATTGAGTTGCGGCCTTCATTTCCTTGCTATACCGTCCATGTTTAAGTTTGCTTTGGCGCATCCATTCCAGACCTTCCGGAGTCCGGGGACCGGTTGACTTTCCACCGTGAAACCGGCATCTTCCGTTCTTCATGGCCGGCTGGGTGGGTTCCTCTATTCTCGCGCCTCTTTCTTTTTCGAAGTCTGTATCGGTGAGCTTCTTCTATACTCTCCTGGGCATGGTGTCGAAAGTCAAGATCGGGAGCCTCGGCCGGTTCTCTATTCACCCCACTGTGCAAAGTCATGATCGGGAGTCGCCACCGTTTCTTGCTGGACCAACTTTCCAAAAGTCTACATCGGGGGGCGCCGACGGTTCTCACAGCAGCCCCTATGCAAAAGTCGGCATCGGCCGACAGTGCCAGTTCTCACGGACAGAAGATTCTCAAAGTCGTGATCGGCCACCACCGTCGGTTCTTACGTGGCTCCCCTTGCGAAAGTCTGGATCGGGGAACGCGGAGGTCTGCTGTTCGCGGCCGGCCCCATCTTCCTCGGCCACGGATCACGGCCCTACTTAGGCTCGGTGAACTCAGGAGTTTGAGCCTCCGGCCGGATACAATGAAGGTTTCTATCCTTCCCCTTATCCAGTTTCCTCAATCTCGACCGGGACCTGTCCCACCGGCTTTTCTGAACCTGACCTGATGTTCCACTCTCCGATTTCATCTTGCCGAAGATGATAATTTTCATCAGCTCTACAATCTGTGCATTTATATCCAGGGCAGCCTGGAGCCACTCAACGGCTAAAGGGTCGCCCGCATCCATCGCCTCGAAATTTTTCAATGCCTCTTTTTCCATCCATGACAAAGTAACCATGGACTCGCCCAGAAAGATTTCTTGATCAAAATTATCTACCAGGCGTCGGTAGAACCGGCCCGCCCGGGCAAGGAAAGAACTTACCTGCCGCACGCTTATTCCCAGGTGCGCGGCGATCTCCGCCTTGATCATTCCCTGCCGCCTGAGCGAATCTACCTGAAGAGCCTGTTTGTCTAACTCTTCCCTGTTACCCATTTTGGTTCCTCCTTCGACCGGATGCGATTTCAAATCACATGCAGAGCCATATCGAACTCTTTGTAAATCAGCCCTTCCTGGCTGGGCTCGTAACACAGCATCTCTGACGCCCAGGTGGAGGAAGAAACTTTGCGCTTGTGCTTGATGGCGTCGTCAATCCTGAAAAAGCCGGAGGCGTTAGTAGCCCGCCCCTGGCATTCTTCCCAAAGGTCGCACTCGGAGCAATTCCGGCCTTCACAATTCTCCAGCACGTCCAAAACACACCATTTGAATATCCTAAACCCTCGTTCATGGGCTTCATCGATGACCCGCTGCATGAGCCCATAGGACTTGTGCATGGTGGAGTAAATGTGAGTGCTGGCGCTGATCCCCTTGGCAGATGACGGGATGAGCAGCGCAGCCTCGTAAATCTTGTCATCGAATTCGTCGATTTCATCGAGTTTGAGCTTTTGGGGGTGAGGGCCCCGGACGCTCTTGGAGCTGGCTGTAAGGATTTGGATCGTGCTGCCGGTGTTTAACTCGGAGTAAGTCTTGAGGGCTTCCCCCACCATGAGGTGCTGAAAAGACTGGTTAAGAAAAGTTCGCTTGATGTGGCCATACATCTTCATGCTCTGTTCGCCGGAACCGCCCAAGACTTTGGTTTCGCAGCCCTCTTTAAACACGGAGTCGAGCCAGGTCACCAGGGCGCCGCCCATGGTCTTGCCCCCGCCCCGGTTGGCCCAACAGACACAATCCAGGTCGTCCTCGAAAAAGGCGGCGGTGATGTATTCCGATAGACAGTTGTGGTCCGGACAAACGCTCTGGCGCGGAATCTTCACTCCCCAGATATGCTCGCAGAAATCCAGGAGCTGCTCGGGGGATTTGAAGCCATGTTTACGGTGAAACTCAACCAGCATTGAGTCAAGGGTCTGGCCGGGGTGCGGAAAGGGGACAGCCATCAGGTCCTCTCTTTGCAAATGCCTTTTTCCCGGGCCCGCTTCATCAAGTCCATATATTCCTGGTAAAATTCCGGATCTTCAAAGGGGTTGAAGTCCTCCAGGCTGATTCGCTGGGGGACTTTGACCAGCAGGCCGGTGTCTTGCATGAAAGAGATCAGTTTCGACAGAAAGTCTCCGGCTAGCCGTTTCGCACCCAGCTTGCTGTTCTCCTGTTTAAAAAGCTGGGCACTCCGGTTAGCCTGGCGAATCTCCCGCTGCAGAAATCGGATGGCCCAGTTGATAAACTGCTCCTGGTTCACTTGGCTTAGGATGCCCAGCAATTCCATGCCGTCTTTGAGATCATATCTGATCTGCCGAACGGAAACCCCCAACCGTTCGGCTATCTCTTCCTGAGTCATGCCGGAATCCCAAAGCTCCATAGCCTCCCAAATGCGCTTCTGGCGCGGTTTTGAGATATTTTTCAGATTTAAAGGCTGCTTGGGTAAACCGGAATCATTCATCTGCCTGTTCTCCCAAAGAACCAAGCTGTCCACCAGATAAACCAATAGCGCAAGGCGTCCAGGGCATGGTGCCGGCCGGAGCCCGCCCGGTGCTCTTTATAGATGCGGATCTCCTCCAGGAGATTCTTACAGCGGTGGTGGATCAGAAGACATGGCTTTCCATCATATCGCCGGGAAAACCAGGCGTCTATGAGCCGCTGCCCTTCATCGACATGGGACCGCGGCCCCTCAACCGGTATGCCCAGGACTTCGGAGAGCAGCACCAGGCGTTCCGGGTTGGCTGGATCGCCCACTCCACGCGATAGGGGAGGATGCCCCTGTTCTTTGTGTTGACGCAAGATAAATCGGGCGTTTTCCGGCGTGGTTCGCATGGTTTCGTAATATTCATCCAGGACGACCACCCGCTCCCCCTTCTCCACAGGTGCTATCCATAGGGCGGCAAATGGGTTAGAGTATCCGGGATCCACAGAGAGATAAAGGCCCAGCCTTGGATCATATTCGAAGTTCATTTCTTTAAGTCTCCCGGTTTGAGGCCAAACTCTCCCATGAGCCGGCCAGCGGCCTCTTTCTTCAGGAGTTGCTCGGCCAGGTGGTGTAGGCTTCCATCGGGTAGAATGATTCCGTTTCCCCGAAGAATCCTGAAGCCGGTCATGACCTCCACATCGGAGACTCCGGAAAGTTGCCCCCACCCCTTGAAGTCTATTTTGGTTTTCTTCCAGAGGTCCTCCAGGTCAACCTCCTGTCCCGGGGGAGGGAGAGGAGGAAGCTTGCGCGGGACCTGCCCCCACGAAGCCGCTAAACGCTTAAGGAGCGAGTCCTGGGCCAGGAGTGCGGCTCCCTGGAAGTTTTCGTTGGCCCGGTAGAGCAGCAGGGCATCATTCCAGCTCATCTTACCCCCCCGCCAGGTCCTCCCGGTCAAGCCAGCCGGCTTCAACCATGGCTTCTTCCACTTGGGCCAGTGCCGCCTTGAATTGAGGCCATAAGGCCGGGCTCACCGCAAACCCCTTTTTAGTGGGAGCCGGGTCTTTGGGCTTCCCACCGTTCTCCCCGGGCTCGGTCACGAAGATCCGCATGTCGCAAAATTTATGCCCCTGGTACTCGCCCAGGCGAAAGCGGATAATCTCCCGACTGTTCTTGGGCAACTCGCAAACCGGCTTATCACTCATGCCTTCTCCTCCTATCCTATGGCCTCTTGGGCCCAGATTGCCTGTCTATAGTGTTCCCCGATCACCCAGAGAAATTTGCTTAGCAACCAAGAGGTGCGACATTCCGCCTCGGGTGTCATGGGGCCTTTTTTCTTGGTAAAAATCGGTAAACATTGATCTATAACTGCCTGATATAGAAATAAATTAAAAAGCTGCATCCGATATATAGTCAGGTGCTCCATTATAGGGGCGCGCCGCCTGGTAACTTGACGGCCGCCTTCCTTTTTGACTCAAGCCATGGTAGCAGGTCCGCCGGGTCGAATCTGATCACACCTTCGATCTTCAGGTGAGGGATGACCCCACGGCGCGCCCACTGGTAAACCGTGATCCTGGCAACCCGCATACCCGCGGCTAACTCTTCCGGGGCGATTAGATCACCTCTCGAAAGTAGCTCTCTCAAGCCGGTTTTGGGTTTTTTCTCTGGTTTCACGGTTATATCTGCCTTCAATTTTTCAGTATTTTTAGCCTTTCAAAATCCCTTTCAAAATCCCGAACGGATAAACCGCTTGGGCGGGTAGGCGTGATGGTCGGGTAATAAGGGTATTTTGCCCCGTTACCCCAAATTTTTCCCAAAGTGCATTTTTCATTACCCCGTTACCCCCGTTACCCGATAGCCTTTAAACCAGCATGGTTGACACAGATTGAAGGATATTGCTCCGTTACCCGACCGTTACCCGCTATTACCCGGATGAGCAGGGTAACAAGGGTAATGAAGGTAACAAAGGTAATGAAGGTAACAGTTTCTTTAATTTTTAATAAGTTCATAGGTTCCACCCACTGATTTTACTTCCTGGTCTTTAGCCATTTTTAAGAGTAAACATTTGATAGTATTATATTTTTTGCCGACAAGTTCAGCTAATTCTTTCGGGTTTTTAGGTCCATGTTCCCTGAGCAAATTAATAATCTCAAGCCGCTCTTGGCTCTTGGCATACTCGGCCGCATTGCCCAGGAGTTCCCAGGCGCCCTCTTCCGGGCGAAATTTCAAGGCGAGCTCTTGTTCTTCAATATCCCGGCCGGCCAGGGTCAAGGTTCCGTCCGCCTGGCCTCTTCCCCTCTTCAAGATCATCACAGCGTCGGCCGCCCCGGTGATCCCAGTTGTGCCTGATACCTCGTCTAAGGGGTCATCGGCTGCGCTCTTGCGGGTATGATGCACCACAAGTATGGAAACCCGGAATTGATTCGCCAGAGACTGCAGGACGCCGCCTACGGCCATATCCCATTCATAGGGGTCATGGTTTTTTGACCGGGGGGGGCGCACCTTGGCCAGGGTGTCAATGACCACCAGGCGGCAATCATCGTGCGCCTTGAGAAATTCCTTCAGATCATCCAGACCGCCTTTGTCGAGACGATTCCAGGTTTCGGCAATGAGAAGATTTTCAGGAAAGGGGGTGCTGCCAAGGATTTTCCCCAGGCGGTTTTTAATCCGCCGTAGCCGGTCCTCCAGGGCCAGGTAAAGCACTTCGCCTTGCGCCGCCCGGAGTTCGCCTCTACCGAGGGCGCAACCGCCCGTAGCCACGGCCACGCCCAGGCATAACCCCAGCCATGATTTGCCCAACTTGGGCCGGCCGGCCAGGAGGATGTAACCCTCCACCAGGATGTTAGGGATGATCCACACCGGCTCGGGGAAGTCCAGGGCCTCGAGCTCCGTACCGGAGACAAACCGGATCGCTGGGGGTGCTTTGGCCTGGGGGCTGGGCTTGGGGGGCTCTTGAGTCTGGGTTGCTTTGGGGTCCTGGGGACTCTTGCCCGGGTTATATCCCTCCGGTGTCCTGCCAATGGCCTTTTGGATCTCCAAAGCTCCCCAGGTGCTGCCCGATTGCGGCCGATCCCATTTATCCCGCATAAGGCCGGATTCTCTAAAAAGCCGGTCCATGCGGCCCGGGTCCCTGTTTGTCCAGTAGGCCAACATCAAACACAGTGCCGCGGTTGCCTCTGAGGGGCTGGGGTATCCCGTGGTATCCCCTCCCCACAGCGCGCAAAACTTGTGACCATTGGTGGCAGATTTGGCCTTGTCGATCAAGGCGAAGTCGGTAAGGTCCAGGACCGGCCCGGGTCCGCCGGCGGGCTTTGGGGGGTCCGCTTGAGGCTTGCCGAACACCTTTTTATGGAAGGCCTCAAGTTCGGCCTGGCGATTCTCAATCGTTGTCGGGGTGTCTTCCAGGTGGGCGCCGGTCATCACAAAGAAACGCCGGTTGTCGTATATTTCAAGTTTGCCTTTGCGTCGGCCACCTGGGGGGAGCTTGCCCTTGATGATGATGTGAAGCCCCTGGCCGGATTGCGATTTCTCGGTATAGGAGTTGAAAGTTTTTATTACTTCCAGGGCCTGAGGGTGCACACCGGCCACGTCAATCGCATCGTCTAAATCAATACCCGTGAACGGATCACCGTCAGTGAAAACAAAGCCGATCCCGGCGTTTCCGTTTTTCCTGGCCGCGGCCAGTGCCACCTCATAGGTGCCCCAGGTGGAAGGTTTGTCAACTGCGGCCATTCCGCCGGTGTGCGGATTGATCGGAATTTTTGTCTCTTTCCCGTCCCTGAGTTCCTTTTTCCAGGTCAACCACTGGGGGAGGGCTTTCATTTCTTCGGGAAGCGCTTCGAAGCTCATGACTCATCCCAGGCTATCAATAAAAAAGGCCCAATCCCGAATACAGCCGGGATAATGGGCCTTGCCATGCGGCTCAATGGCCGCTTCGCCTTGCCATGCACAAATTATTTTTGAATTTCTATCTTTAAAACCTTTGCGACAATCACAACCAGGCGTGGATTACGCTTCAACCGGTTTTCAATGCGGCGCCGTACCCGTGCCAGGTCCTGAGCGGTCATGTTCGGGGGGTCTGGTTTCTCCAGTAGCGATTGACTCATAATCACACGACCAGGGTTGAAAAATTCGCCAAAAAGGTTAGCGACAAATCCACCGCGCCGATTGCTTCAGCCATGCCTTGGTCAAGGGTTTCGTTTTCCTGGCCGATCTTGACAAGGGCCGTAGTCTTATCCTGCAAATGGGAGACGGCGCGGTCCACTTTTTCCTCTATTTCAGGCTTCATGGAGTCTTTGGCGTAATGATGCGCCAGCCGTACAATATCCCGGTAGCACAGCAGATAATCATGGAGCAACTTAAACCCGGGGCGCTTGGTGGGGTCGTTCTCCAGCCGGGTGATGACCTCGGCCAGCCTTTCGATGATCTCGTTCCGGCTGATGTCAAAGCCGGGAAGCATGACCAGCAGTTCGGTTAAGACGAGGCGCCGGAGAGAATCTTGACCAGCCTCCGCCAAAACCTCGCGCACCATAAACGCCGCGAACCCCTGGGCGGCATCCTGGCCGGCCTTTTTAAACTCCGGCTGCCCCCGCCAGACTTTCATCACGCTGGGGGAGGCTCCCAGGGTTTTGGCGCAAATCTGGCGCAAGGTCAAGGGGCCGAATAATGCCTGGTGAAGAGCACACCATCGCTTTCTGGCCGACAGACCGCTCTGGCCTGGTTCCTGGTCTTCGGACATCAAAGGGCGGGCCCAGTCCGAAAACAGACCCATGAGGATTTCATGCTGTACGATGCTCAATTTCATTGTCAAAACCCCTTACCCGAATACCGATTTACCATATAATAGTTTATGGTAAATATTTGTCAAGCAATATTTTCCCCAGAGCAAAAAAAGCCCCGGCGCCTTGACGGTCACCGGGGCAAATTCTTTACTAAAGGTTTACCGTATACGGGTAAATATCCCTTTTAAACCCGATTTTTTATTATATTGGTTATACACCTCTTTTCTTTGTTATCCTTGTAAGTTACCGTCATTTTTATGCCTTTCCGGTTAGCCCCTATTCCGTTTCGTAATCAGCAGGCCCGGGGTTCGACCCCCCGTGCCGGCTCCAGTAAATACAAGGACTTAGCATTTCTTGCCCGAGTCCTTTTTTTGGTGCGGGGTAGCGTTTGGGGTAGCAAAATCTGACCTCTTAGGCCCTCTTGCTTGACCTGCCCATGCCCAACCCGAACCGCTCCGGCGCACTCCATGCCCCCAGCCCTCCTAAGGAGCACCCCGCCCGCCCCCAAGCACACCCGCCAAGCCCCTCTCGCACGTCAAAAAAAGAGAAACCGGGGATTGGGACTCCTAACCCCGGTATCGAAAGGCTCTGCGTGGGGAAAATTCAAGAACCTAAAGCTATCACCACGAGTAGTTCTGCAAAGATGAGAACCTAAGGGGTGGGAAGGGGCGTCTCCTTGTGGGGCAGTTGGCTCGAAAAATCGCTGTAACGACCGCTGCGGCCCTGAAGGGGGGAGGGCCTATGCTACCCCCTTCGCTACCCCCAAATAGGCCCATGTGGTTGCTCTGGACGGGTGATTCCCCAGGAGGGAGGTTAAAAATGGGGGGCGGTTACAATTCCTTGAGGATGGTCTTGAGGACCTGCGGGTTACGACATACCCGGAAGGCCCACTTCCCGAACTCGCCGTGATGGTTCACCGCCTGAACCCACCTCTGGGCGGCGGCCTCCTTTTGCCGGTCTTGCTCTGTCTCAAATCCCTTTATCTCTAAGATGAGTTTGGTTTCCTGCCCGTCGCCGCCCTGGAGACGCACCAGATAGTCCGGGCGGTATTCATGGCGAAGCCCCTGCCACTCATAGGGGATGGTGAAGTCAAGGTGGTCATTGCGGGCGTAAGAAACGACGGCCCCCACTCGCTCAAGCTGAAATGCCGCACTATGCTCCCACTTGGGGGCGTCCAATACCACATGGCTAATGTGGCTCCTTGCTGTCCCCACGGCGGGCCGTAACGTCCTGAACAGCACCTCCTTAGTGGAGCCGACGGGCCGGAATTTCTCAATAACGGGCAAGACGGGGGCCTCCCCCGCCTCAGTATCGGGTTCGATGGCCTCAGTAAGGCGTTCGATTATATTCTGCTTGTAGGTCAAAAGGGCCATTTCCTCCAGGACTGCATCTTGCGCCACCATGACCCGCTCCTCCAGATACTGCCATACGCAATCCAGGACCTGGGGAAAAAGGATATGCCGGGCGCTCCAATCATCCCGCTTGTCCTTGAGGCGGTGTGTCAGGGCGGCGGCAATCTCATAAACCGTCGCCTGGAGCCGCTTCTCCCGGTGAAACGGGTTGCGGTCGTGGAGCACCTCTCGCCCCGGCCCCAAGCGGTCCGGGCGGCCAATACGATACCCCACGGCGGGCTTGGCAACGACCTCTGTGGGTTCATTCACAGGGTCTATCATCAGGTAGGGAACGCCCTCCAGGTTCACCCGGATTTTCTGGCGCACATCGAAGATGTAGCCCTCCACCCTGGGGAAGGTGATTTCCAGATGGAGGCGCTCCGGCAAGGCTCGAATCAAGGTGGAGATTTTGTCCCCGCCGCCCGTCTTCGTTGACTTCTTCTTGACCGGGATAACTTCGAAGGGGACCCCATAAACATCTACATACTCGGGTTCGCTGAAATCATCATAGTTTATCCGGCGAAGACCCCGCCCCACCACCTGCTCACACAGGAGTTGGGAGGAGAAGGCCCGGAGTCCCAAGATTTGCTTGACATTGGGGGCGTCCCACCCTTCGGAGAGCATCCCTACCGAGACAACGCACCGCAGGTCTTTCCCCGGCGGGTCCCCCACGCCCTCCCATTGGGTCTTCCCCACGGTGTCAACCTGGCGGCGCAGGCGTTCGGCGGTCTGTTGCTTGGTTTCTCCCTCTCCGGCGCTCTCAGCCTCTTTCATGAGCTTTGTGTCAATGCGCATGGTGCGCTCTTCGCCGTCAGTATTTTCCAACTCCGGCATGGTTTGCCCACGGGCGACGTGCTCAAAAACCAGCTTAGAAAGGTCCGTATTGTCACAGACCGCAATGAGGGCCGGGGGCACCGGGGAGCCTTTCTCCTGCCATTTATCAAAGGTCTTCTTCCACTCTGAGGCCAGCATCGCCAGGGCACCTTCAGCCTCACGCAGAACCGATTCCGGCTTTGCCCGGCGGCGGGCGGTTTGACGTTCAGAGGCGGGCAACTTTTGATTGATATACTCCCAGAGCCGGAAATATTGGGGGATAATCGCCCCGGTGTTATCATCCACGGGCACTCGGGGGATTTTCACGATACCGGCTTCGATAGCATCCACCAAGCCGAAATCGGAGATTACCCAGGGGAAGGGCCGCCCCTCCTCATGGCCGCTCCCCTTGAGATAAAAAGGCGTGGCGGAAAAGTCGGCAAAGAAGTTGACCCCCCGAACCGCATGAATCCGGTCAAGGCCCTGAACCCACACCGTGGCCTCTCGGAACTCATCAAGGAGCCGGTCACGCTCTTCCTTGGGCAACTGCTTTAGCTCCTCAGGGGTGAGCGCCTGACCGGGCCGGTAGGCGTGGTGGGCCTCGTCATTGATTACCAGGAGGTTCTGCTTAGTCCCCAATTCCTTGAGGACCCGGCGGCAAAAGGCCCGGTCGCTTTCCGGTCCCCGTTGCACAATGCTCCGGGAGCGGGAATCATCCTGGGGCTGAAACCTGTGCCAGTTCGTGATGAAATAGCGCCCCTGGGTTAGACCCTCCTTGAAGCCCGGCGGCAACAAATCGAACTTGTCATAATAGTTGTCGGGCCGCTCGGGCCGGAGCACCTGGAGGCGTTCCCGAACGGTGAGGTTCGGGCAAAGGACCAACACGGCGTCAGAAAACTTGCGGTCCTGGGGGCTGGTGATTTTGTTGAGCACCTGCCAAGCTATCACCATGCCCATGACCACGGTCTTACCGCTCCCGGTAGCCATTTTCATGGCATGGCGGGTCAAGCCCCGGTAACCCTTCTCCTGGCTCTCCGGGTCATTAGGTTCGTCTTTGGGGACGCTGAGGCCCTGCTTGTCTGCCGCCGGGGCCTCCACCAGATAGATAAGAGTCTCCGCCGCCTCCAGTTGGCAAAAGAAGAGGCCCCGCTCCCGGTCCGGGTCCTGCCAATGCCGCAAGAGTTGCCGGGTGAGGGCCGTGGCCCCCGGATACCCTTTCCCCCGCCATGTCCTCACCCTCTCTCTCAGGTCATTGACCGTCTCCAGGGGCACAAACTCTTCCTCCAGGAGGGACAGTTGCGGCCCACGGGTCCGGGTCTTGAGAAAATAGCCCGCCGCTCGCCGCCCGTCCATGAGGACCGGCTGCCCCTCCTGGTAATGCCAGTAACGGGTCGGCTCCGCAAAGGGCGAGTTGACAATGGGGTTATCTACTACCAGGGCCATGCTCTTACCTCATCAATAAAAGCGATGACAGGGGCAAAGCCACAATACGAGGGTCAGTCAACTGAACCTTGTCGGTAAGCGTGATTAAAATACCGAAAGGGGCGTTATAGACGGTCTTTTCAATAAACGCCCTCAAACCCAGGGTGTCTCTATGAGGGTCGATTTGTCGCCGGTATTTTACTTCCAGGGGAATCCGGTGTTCTCCCACGGTTATGATAAAATCTACTTCTGGTTCCCCTCCCCGTTCAGGAAACCAAGCCAAGTCAAGCCCCGGAATACTGCAAAGAAAGTAGCCCGCAATGCTTTCCGCTATATGTCCGGCCAAGTCGCTCAAGTGGGGGGCACGTCGCAAACCATCGGGGGTCAGGGGGATGGACTCCTGGAGCCAACTAGCCCGCAGAGAGTGGTCACATAAGCAGAGCTTGGGCTGTCCTTTGGAGCGCTTTAAACGAAGCTCCAGGGGGCGCACCATGCGGACTAGAAGCGTGTCATTCAGGAAGCGGAGATAGGCCAACACTCTTTGCCAGCCGACGTTTGCGGAGAGGGCCGACCGTAATTCATTGATGAAAACCGATTGACCGGGGGCCTGCCCGGCATAGCGGCAACACAGCCGAAATAGTTCTTCCAGCAGATTTTCATCCCGCTTGCGCCCCCGGTCCCCTATCCTTAGGTCATGTTGAATCACCCTCTTGATTACCGTCTCGTTAAGCTGGTCCCCAACCTCTTCCCATGGGCGGTCGGCACGGGCTTGGGCGATGGGGTAGCCGCCCCGCTCCGAAAATGCCGCCATGGCCTGGTCCCGCAAATCCTTAACGTGCCTCCCATGCTTAGCTAGCCTTTTCCAGAACTCCAGTTCCTTCATTTCCTTTAAGCCGTTGTAGGGCAACAGGGACGGCAACTCCCCCCAGCCCCGCAGGGCCGCCACTTCTCGCAATAGCAAGGTGCCCAACTCCAGGGTGGAGATGCGCCCGGCCAGGCTGTCTCTTCCGTATTCGATTCGAAGCGCCGAACTTCCCGTTAAGAGCACCCTTACCCCGTGATGGTCTACCAAAGCCTTTATTTGCGGTGCCCAGTCGGGAAGGTTTTGGACTTCATCAAAAAAGAGAAAAACCGGCTCGCCCCGGCGTGCCCACTCATTAAACGACCCGCCCAAAACCCGGTCCTCAAACCATCGGCACAAGCTCAGGATAGGGTCTACCAGCCCTTTCAACGTCGGGAGTTCATCGAATTGGACCCGGAAAATGCGCTTGGGGGGCACTTGCTCCTGGTGGAGCAGATGGTCTATGATATGCTCTTGCAGGGTGGTCTTGCCCACTTGCCGGGGTCCCCTTAACACCGTCACCGGGGCCAGTCCCGCTTTCACCCGCTGTAAGGTCGGCTCAAAAAGCCAACGCTTGAAGGGGGGGAGAGGACGCATGGGTTTGCCCTGCCACCAGGGGTTGGTTTCCACCAGGAACGATTCCAGCTCCCTCGGGAGGGCGGCCCCGAAAAGCGTTTTATCTAACTCTACCTTGCCCACCATAACTCACCCCACCCGATACACCGTGCCCTCCAGGGGCAACACCCTCACCACCTCGTTCCCCCGGAAGTCTATCACTTTGACGGCTATGCGCCCGTGTTTGCCCGGCTTGAAGGGGAAGGAGACGGTCCCCCGCATGTGCGCAAAGGCTTCCGGGTCTATCCGGGCCTTCAAGGCCCGCTCCAGCTTTTTCCAGGCGTCGGCGTCGCCGGGGAAGAACGCCTGGCAGATGTGGAAGGTCTGTCCGTCATAGTCGGTATCCAGGAACCAGGCCGCCGCCTAATTGCCCCTGGCATGGTGCGTCTCGCCGGTCAAGGGGTCGTAAATATCCACCCCCTGGAGGTCCACGGTGTAGATCCCGTCTTTTTGCTTCACCGGCTTCACGTCCGGCTGCCCGAAGACCGTGAAGATTTGGCTCGCCCGGTTCGTCTTGAGCAGGTCCCCCACCAGCACGTCCGGGGCGATGTGGGCGAAATGCACCTCCATCCCGGCCACCGGCGCTCTCTGGATAAAGGCTTGGGCCTCAGGGTCGAAGCTGAACCCGGCGAAGATGAGCATCCCGTAGCCGTTCATCTTGGCCGTGGGGACGGCCTCCTGCACCTGGAAGGCCGTGAGCGGCCCGTATTGCGGTTCGAAGCTCAGGGCCACCCTTACGGTCTTGCCGTTCTGCCCCGTCTCCCCTTCGCCGTGGAGCAGCCCCAGGGAGAGCCTTCTCAGGTTCTGCAAGGCCAGCTTCTTGCCGCCGGGGAAGAGCACCCCGCCCTGGCCCTGGAGAAGGTTCAGCATGTCGGCCAGGTAGTCCCCGCCCCGGTCGTTCAGCCTTCCCCTGGCCTCCTCCTCTTCGAACTGCGGGATAGGGGCATCAGCCGGGTCGGTTACCATGGGGGCCGGAATCGCCTCCACGGTGAACGGCCCGGACACCCTCACCACCCCGGAGCGCTTCTTGGGGCGGTCATACAGGGTTTCCGGCTTGGCATGGCGGGCAATGCTCTCGTCTATCTGCCGGCGCTTGTCCTGCCTGAGGCTCAAAAACCGGGCGTGGGCCTCCCCGGCCCCTGGCGGCCAATCCTCCCCCGCCTCCCTGGGGACCTCCCACTCCCGGAACGTTTGGCCCAAGGCCCGGTTCAGGTCCCCCAGGGCCGCCTCAATCTGTGGGTTGAAGCGCTCGGCGATGGCGTCGATTTCCAGGTTCTTGGCGATGCTCTCCAGGGTGATGTGAGGCACTCCCTCATAATCGAAGCCCCCCGCCGGGCCTTTTGCCGGTTCTTTCAGTTCGTAATAGTCATACTTGGTGGTGAGGAGGCGCTGCCGGGCAATGGCCAGGGCCACCCGAGAGGTGTCGCAGGTAATCCAGCGCCGCCCCCATTTCTCGGCGCAAAAGGCGGTAGTGCCTGAGCCGCAAGTGGGGTCTATTACCAAGTCGCCGGGGTCCGTGGTCATGAGAATACATCGTTCCATTACAGTTGCCGAAGTCTGGACAGAATACAACAACTCTCTTTCCCCTAAAGTGTCATCCCATACTGTTGTTATTGGCGTAACTGGAAAATCATTGTAAAAATATACATATCGAGGGGTCTTACCTATCAGTAAAATTCTTTCTGCTTCTGTTAATCTGTGAAGTCCTGAAATATTCGTTCGCCAATGGTTATTAGGTCCAGGCCAAAACTCCTTATCTCTAAATAAAAGAGCCTCATATTTGGCGCTTCCTCCAGGTGAAACTAATCTATCATCTAAGAATAACCTTGTTCCAGTAGGTAACTCAGTTATATCATCATTTTTTGATAGCCTTCTTCGTGACCCATCTGGAAAATCAGCCCAGTTAAATAATGTACTATCTCCTACTTCAACGTGTTTATCTTTGTATAAGCTATTATATTTTACATTAGATTTATCTTTTCCATACCAGAGCAAGAAATCAACCCTTGACGAAATAAGAGCAGCAACAAATCTTCCCGTTGTTTTTCTGAATGTGATTAAACCTATGAAGTTTTCCCGCCCAAAGACTTCATCGAGTAAGCATCTTACAAGATGTGCGTTTTCATCGCCAATTTGAACAAAAACAGACCCATTTTCTGATAATAATTCACGAGACAATAATAACCGGTCCCTTAGATAGGTCATGTATGAATGGATTCCGAGCTTCCACGTGTCTCTGTATGCCCTAATCTGCTCCGGTTCATGGGTCAGGTCGGCGTCCTGGTCTTTCACGTCCCGGCGGTCGATGCGGGACTGGAAATTCGAGGCGTATCTTATGCCATAGGGCGGGTCCATATAAATCATCTGCACCTTGCCCGCCAGGCCCTCCTTCACCAGGAGGGAGTTCATCACCAGGAGGGAGTCCCCCAGGATGAGGCGGTTGGCCCAGTTAACGTCATGGCGGTAGAATTCAATCTGCTCGTGGGGCTTGAGTTCGGTTTCGCCGAAGAGGGAGAGTTGCGGCTCGGGCTTCTTGGCGGCCTCCAGGATGGCCCTGGAGGAGAGGCGCTCGTGGATATGCAGGGACACCACGTCCACCTCAAAGGAGGTGTGCTCCGCCTTCCCGGCCCAGGCCAGGTAGGCGTCCTGGCGCTTTTTCAGGCCCTGGAGGGCCGCCCTGGCCTCCTCCAGGGTCCCCGCCGTGAGGCCCCGGTCGATGAGGGCCTCTATCTTGGCCCGCTGGGGTTCGAACTGGAGGGCCGGGTCCAAGTGGGGGTCATAGGCGTAATGCCTGGTTTCCCGCTCCCTGGCCGTCTCATAGGTGGGGGCCAGGCCCGCCGGGGGGTTGTTCTTGCGCTTCGCCTCCTCAAAACGGAAATCCTTGACGCCGTTCCCGTCGCCCCCCGTGCCTCTCTTCCTGCGAGCCATTGTGTCGCCCCCTCTCGCCTCAGAAAAAACTGCATAAGACAGTTATGCCGAATCAAAAACCTTCAGATTTACTTTAGCGCAATCCCCCCCTCTCCCGTCAAGGAAAATAACACCCTGAAAGGCCGATAGATTCAGCCTCGGAGAACGGGACGGCCACCCCAAAATAACCATGTTCCGGGGAGGGAAATATGCCCGAACGGAAGTTCCGCCCTTTTTTAGGCAATAACGCGGCTAACTCATTGATAATAATGCAAGAAGCGGCATTTTGCGGATAAAATCTGTACCCATGTAATTAGAATTAATTTTTCTATTTAA
>Ga0172371_10007127_pt1 | contig 16029 bp, 14 predicted proteins | sample Lak12m_FD_114543 | JGI IMG/M metagenome (GOLD analysis project Ga0172371, IMG submission 114543) | Freshwater microbial communities from Kabuno Bay, South-Kivu, Congo - kab_022012_12m | ecosystem: Environmental > Aquatic > Freshwater > Lake | place: Democratic Republic of the Congo: South-Kivu...
AGCCCAGCGCCATCTGTTGCACGGACAGAGAAATAATAAGTTTGTCCTACAGTTAGTGTTAATCCTGTATGAGTGATGGAAGTATTCAGCGCGTTGCTCGTCCAGTTTACCACATCTGTTGCGCCTGCCGAAGTTCCGATGGCATAGAAATATTCCGTTAAACCTGATTGGGGGTCAGAAGAGCTTGCCCAATTTGCGGAAAGCTGTGTAGTTGAGTTGGTGATTTGTATATCAGCTCCAACTCCATCATTTATATATGCAATGTTATTTGGGGCAGTCCAGTCCACATTCACATCCTGAGCGGCAATAGAAGAAAGGTTTCCGGCTGCATCATTCACAATGGATTTTATTCTTCCGGAAGGGGTGGAAGGATTTGTATTCTGATAACGTATATCACCTGAATTTCCAACTGAAACGGTGACTGAAGAATTACGCGAACGGTAAACTTTCAAATCATTAACAGAGTATTTGCAATCACCGCTTCGGAAAGAAATATACGCACCGGTGGAGTAGGGTGAAGGATCAGTCCAGGAACCTATTTTAACATTGTCCACATACACATCCGTTTTCCCGGTAGTGCGGTCATAAATCACTTTGTAATCATACCATTGTCCGGCATTGAAAGTATAAACCACCTCACTTTCCAAAGAAAAAACATCATTCACTACTTTATAGAATTGTAGTTTGCCATCATCTAACCGGAACCATACGAAATAAGAATTGCCACGGTTGGCAAGGCTTCCATCATCACTGAAAAAATGAAAACCCGCCCTGCGGTTAGTTCCAGTTCCTTCAATCTTTCCCTGCCAGTGATAGAGATAGCGGTTACTTAAATTTTGTGTGAGTGGTGCATAAATATTGCTGTTGGTGTTTGCCTCATCGCTTTGTACAAGCACATTTCCTGCGATATTCCAAACACCTGAAGCGCTTGTCCAGTCGGAATGAATGGTGTTGTCAAAATTATCGGAGAAGAATCCATGTGTGTTGTTAGCCCTCCATTCTGATCCGTCAAAATCTATCACCTGGTAAAAACTTTTTTCCACTCCCACATTGTCCGCATCATTAAATGTGGCTGTGAAATCCTGTGTCTGCCAGTTGCCCGTAACACTAACCGTAGTTGTGGGTGGTGTAATATCCGCAACATTTGAAGTACATGTCCATGTTGCAGCCCAGCCACTTGAATTAGTGGCGCAATCGCTTCTGAGTTCTACCATCAGTGAACTTCCTGATGATGTAATTGTCCCGGGTGAATTGGTTCCGGTGTAAACTCCGAGCAGGGGCGCAGCATAACTGTTTCCATCATAAATCCACAAATAATCCCAATCAGTTTCTAAGTTAAATGCAGTGAAATCAATTGTAACAGAAGTGGCGTTGGAAGGGCTGATTATCCAGATTTTCCGTTCATCATCTGCATAGTTTCCACTGCTTCCACCGCTATCATAAAAACTTCCTGAACAGGCTGAATAAGTGGTAGTGTTTGGGGTGTTATTGATAAGCCGGTAATATTTTTCCCAGTTCCAGAAAACTCCCGGGTCGTTATGTGTCTGATTAGGATAATTCTGGTGCCCTTTGATTTTTGTACAGCCACCAAGAACATCATCAAAACTCTGAGCCGGTGAAATATAAAATGTCCGTAACGGACTTATGCCATAACCGCTGTTGCAGATGTCACGCGCCAGGTCTGCCGAAGCAGCATACATGGCATCGGTGTACCAACTACCATCGCTCACATATCCTTCGTGTTCAAAACCTATCGTGTATGGATTTTCGCTGCCCACGTGCCAGGCTTTATCGCTTTCCAGAACCATCTGTGTAATTTGCCCGTTGGAACTTTTCAATACATAATGTGCTGAAACACTTGCAGCGCAATTCTGGAACCAGGAAATGCAACCGGCATAACTTCCTTCCACATCATGAACTACAATTGCTGAAACAGCAGTGCCGTTGCGCGAACTGTAGTTGCAGGATGCAGCAGCGTTCCAGATGGCAGGTCCGTAATCAGTGGAAAGGTTATCTTTTTCAATACCCCGGAATTCAACTCCTTCTTTGCTCTGCACCTGGTTTTGTTTTACTATTACATGAGTAGATTGCAACACCGCAGCATTTTCTTCTCCAAAGACTTCAGCTAAATCAATATTGTATTGCGGAAAATTCAATTGCTGCCGGTAAGAAGGATTATTTAAAAACTCAATAACAGAGCATAAATGCGAACTCATCGCAAAATTATTTGCCAGGTTATTGTTATCAGGCAGTTCACTCAAAGTCCTCAGAATTTGCAGTTCATCTTTGATATTTTCTGAAACTGTTCCAGATTGAACCTTCAACACTGAATAAGCTTTCGCAAAAGCCATAATATTCGCTGCAGGACTTTCCATAATTTCATCAACCGAAATTCCGGAAAGGTTAGAAATGAATACAAGATTATTGCGGAAGTAATGTTTTCCGTCAAGCGTTAACCCCATCACACCATAGGCTTTCGGGATACCGATACAACTTCCCGGTCCGCTACCGGTAAGGTGTTTTATGTGCGTGTTGGTAAAAGCCACTGCTTCCAGCACTCCGCGAGGCACAGCAGGGTTTGCAGCGTATGCTGATTCAAATTCCGCACGGTAATGATTTACAATTTGAATTTCTTCCTGCGCCTGTAAACACAGAATGAAAAATGTAGAATTCAGAAATGAAAATAGGAGTAGAAGTTTTTTCATGTAAGTTGATTTAATTGTTCATTGTAATTACAAACCGAAATTAGCTCCAACCCTCAACACCAAGGGACTTCCGTATGAAGAATTGGAACTGTAAAGAAAATTATAAAGCGCCATAACAAATATACTTGAACCGCCTCCTATAGGCTGACTGAAACCCCCGCCTGCCAATAAGCCCGGAGCCCATATTCTTTCTGTATTCAGTTTTCCGTTCAAATCATAAAGAGGTTTCCAGTTCAGTAACTCAAATTCCGTATGCAGAAACAGGAAACTCCAGGGCTGATAACGCGCAAATATTCTTCCTCCGTAAATATGCGTGTCGTAGTTATACGACCTGATGTTGTAGTATTGATAGGTAATTCCAAAACCGGCAGAAATCTTTTCAGTGATCTTATAACCAACAACCGGAGATACATCAACAGCAGTAACATTGCCAAACTGGGCGCCAAGATTTCCTCCTATATATACCTTTTCCCAAAACGGGGATTTAGGCTTTTCTTCCCTTGCCTGTGCCTGCCCATGTATGGATTGAAAAATCAATAAGGAGATAAGTAATGCCTGAAATACTTTTACTTTCATAAATAAAATTTGAAGTAAAAGTATAATTTTTTACTTTCTCATTGATAAGCCGGACAACTGTCATCATGTCCGCGCTTTCCTGATTTACCTTTTTTACCCTTGTTATGTTTCTTAGTACCACACTTCGGATTTTTCAGGATAGGAATTTTCAGGTGGAAATAAATATCAGCGCCTTTCATATCTGTACGCGCAATTAAAGGAATAATGTTATCCGTTCCTAATATCAGGTTGTTTAACCGCAGCATGATGCCTGCCTGGAAATTCCTGAAATCATGCAACGAAACCGGGATGGCTACTTCCCATCTTTTCCTTTCATAACGCGGAGTGATAGCAATAGTGCTTCTGCGGTGAACGCCAAAAGGAGCCTGTATCCTGAAACCCTGTATGATAGTAGCATTTGCGTAAATATAATGCCCGAAATTATAATCAAACTGAACACTTGCATAAGAGGGAAGCCAGGTGCGGAAACTTGTTCCGCGCACATTTTGTGCTGCCCCGTTGTTGATATTGTTATTCAGGTTCTGATCGGTAGTGCCGATGCTGTTGATGTTTGCGGTATCATAATTAGACCATAAGGCATCAGTGTTTGAATATTCCTGGTAAACCGCATTCTTTTTGAATTTGATAGCGCCCACATCCATCAGTGAAATACCAAGTTTGTAGCGGTAATCTTTTACTTCACAATCATGTGGTACATAGCGGTCAACATCATCTAACATCTTTTTGTAGGCAACACCAAGGTCAACACTAAAGCCTTGTCCAGCGCCAAAACCCGGTTCCACCATTCCGTATTTACCTGTAACCTGGGTCACATAAAGGTCGCTGTCATTCAGCACTTCGTAATCAATTTTATTGATGTCTAATGCAAGCGAATTTATTCCCGACAAATATTTTGCTGTTATTCCTCCTGTCCACAGGTTATCCTGTTTCCGGCTGATAATAGTTCCGTAAGTGATTCCTATTTCTCCCCAGGTAAGTGATGTTGCTTTTATATTTTCAGCATGATACATAATGCCAAGCTGAGGCGCATAGTTCAATCCTTCAAACATAAATTTCGCCATCGGTGCAGGTATTCTTGTCGCATCGGTGAAAGAGCGTATGGCAGTATGCAAGCCAATGGCATGTTTTCCTAAACTCAGGGTAAATGCCGGACCCCATATATCCACATTCAAATCTCCTCTGTAAACATTTCCCAATACATAGCGGTCGCGCCCTTCCGGGAATGGTCTGGTAAAAGGGGTAGCTTGCGGAAAATAAAAATAATTGTTGTAAACATAAGCGCCTGCTCCAATCAGGTGCACATCTAACCAGATTTTTGAATCAACAATTGACGATGGATTCAGATGCACGCCTTGTGTGCCTGCATAATTACTGTTGGCGATACCCATGCTTTCCTGGGCTTGAGTTGAGGCAGCTAATACTGCCGCAAGACAAAAGATGATTACTTTCTTCATGACTTTTGGTTTTACAAGTTTAATTAATGTTTGATTAGTTTTTTCATTTTTTCTACTGATGGATAATATTGAACGACCACCATTATATTATAGTAAACGGAACTTATTTTAGTTTATTGTGCAGAATCGAAAATATTTTTTTAATTGATTAAATTCGCCCCCAGTATTCCACAAACATGAAAAAGCTCTTCCTGCTACTGCCCCTGCTACTGCCCCTTTCCCCCGCCTTCTCCCAAACCTCCATCACCGCGCAGATAAAAAATCCCCAACCCGGAAAAATCTATTTGTCTTTACAAAAAGGCGTTCAACCTGCTTTAATTGATTCCACTGATTTAGATACCAAAGGAAATTTCTCTTTCACTTTAACAGAAGGCTTTCCGCAGGGAGTTTACCAACTTCAGTTAGATAAATTTAAACAAGCCCCCCTCATCATTGCAAACGAAAAAAAGATAACCCTCGCTGCCTCTTATGATGAACTGAAAGAAGGAACCATACAGTTTGTTGCCTCCAAAGAAAACGATGCTTATGCCGTGCTCAGCAATTTTTTCAGCATCTACAGCAAAGAAGTGGACAGCCTCAAGCAAATCATCACTGAAATATCCCGCTTCGATCCGAAGTATGATGCAAAACTCAGGCAGACGAAAACCGATTACTCAAGAGCCGTTGTGCGCTTTAACAATAGCATCCGGCTGTTGCCAAACCTCTTTCCCGGCACTTTTGCTGCCCAGGTGTTGCTTCCTTTATACCTTGTTCCCGACCGTAGCGAATCTAAATCGGGAAAAGATTTTGACACCGAAGAAGCCTTTCAGCACGCCCATTTTTTCGATGATATTAATTTCACCGATTCGCGCATCATCAACACTGCAACCTATGAAACCAAGCTCTTCACCTACCTCGACAGCTATACCGAACATACCGATGACGGCTTTAAAGAAAGTGTTGACAACATCATGTTAAAAGCAAAACAAAACGATGCGGTGCGTGATTTTACCATCAGTTATCTGCTCGATGTATTTACCAAAAAAGGTCCGCCTCAGATGGTAGAATATGTGCATGATAATTTTTCGCAGGGATGCGAGATACCCATGAACGCGGAAACCGAAAAGCTGCTCAACAAATTAAAGCAGGTAGGCATCGGCACTCCCGCTCCTGAGCTTGCCATCAGCGATATAAATTACAAACCCCTTAGCCTGAAAGCAACCATTAAAGGTAAGTTGGGCATGATATATTTCTGGGCTTCCTCCTGTCCGCATTGCATGGAACACACCCCGAAAGTGTATGATGTTTATCAGAAATATAAGAGCAAAGGTTTTGAAGTCTATGCCGTTTCCCTCGACAATGATTATGCTGCGTGGCTCAAAGCCATTCAGGATATGAAATTAGAATGGATAAACGTTTCCGAACTTAAAGGATGGCAGTCGGAAGTGATTGCCACCTATGCCCTCGAGCGCACCCCCACCATCTTTCTCGTTGATAAAGCAGGAAATATTTTAGACAAAAATTTCTCACCCTCAGAACTGGAATCAAAACTGAAAAAATACCTGGAATGATGTAAGATGTAATAGGTAAGATGTAATATTTATAGACAAAGTGCCTGCAAATATTACATCTTACATCTTAAATCTTACCTATTACATCTTACATCTTAAGTAATGAAGAAAATAGGCTTACTCTCCGACACTCATGGACACTTAGACGAGGCTGTATTCCGCTATTTTAAAAAATGTGATGAAATATGGCATGCCGGAGATATTGGCTCAACTGAACTTGTTGATAAGCTCGCAGCCTTCAAACCTTTTAAAGCGGTTTACGGAAACATTGACGGAACAGAACTCAGAAAAATTTATCCAGAAGTTTTGCGTTTTAATTGCGAACAAGCCGAAATCCTCATGATACATATTGGCGGCTATCCCGGAAACTATTCTCCCCAGGCGCGTAAAGAGATTATTGCGAAGCCACCTAAGATTTTTATCAGCGGACATTCTCATATTCTTAAAGTGATATTCGATAAAAAATATAATTTGCTGCACATGAATCCCGGTTCGGCAGGCAATAACGGTTTTCATAAAATAAAAACCCTGTTGCGTTTCTGCATTGATGGCGATCAGGTAAAAGACATGGAAGCAATAGAAATAGGAATCAGAGGATGAAAATAAGCGGCTTTACCTTTGTCAGGAATGGATTTACTTACGGCTATCCTTTTATTCCTTCCATTCAGTCATTGCTCCCCCTCGTTGATGAACTGATTGTTGTGGTAGGCGATTCCACTGACGGTACACGCGAAGCCATTGAAAACCTCAACGACAAAAAAATAAAAATCATTGATTCTGTCTGGGATGAAAACCTGCGCAGTTCAGGAAAAATCTTTGCTCAGCAATCCAATCTTGGTCTGCAACATTGCACAGGCGATTGGGCTTTTCATTTGCAGGTGGATGAAGTGTTGCATCAGTCAGCGCCCGCAAAAATTCTTGAATTCATAAGCCTTGCAGACAAGAGCAAAGATGTGGACGGATTGCTCTTTCCCTTTCTTCATTTCTGGGGCGATTTCAATCACATTCATCATACCCGAAGATCGCATCGCTTTGAAATACGGACATTCAAAAACTCCGGCAACATATTTTCTTACAAAGATTCGCAGGGCTTCAGGAAATACTCTTTCGCTGAGGCTTACTATGCAGGCGAAACAGGGGAGAAGCTCCGTGTTCTTAAAACAGACATCCCTGTTTTTCATTACTCCCATTCCCGCCACCCTGCTTTGATGAAAAAGAAATCCAATTATTTTCACCGCTTCTGGCACGATGATAAATGGCTGAAAGAAAAAACAGATGAACAGCTTTTTGATTTCAATGAAGTGGATAAATTAGATGCGTTTTCAGGCGAGCATCCTATATATATGAAAGAAGTAATTGCCCGCAAAGACTGGGATTTTATTTATGATGCTTCAAAGTCAAACATGAAACTAAAAGATAAGTTTCTCCATGCTTTCGAGCAAATATCCGGTCATCGTTTGTTTGAATACAGGAATTATAAAGTAGTTGATAGGAATTTATGATTAGTTTTTTGTTTGCCACAGATTTCATAGATTTTCACAGATAAAATATCTGTGAAAAAAATCTGTGCGAATTTGTGTAATCTGTGGCAAAAGAATCCTAATGAGTAATCATTTCAATCAGGTAAGGCAAAAAAACCATTGCCCCGATAACCACAGCCATCAGCGCGGCAAAAAGAACAGCGCCTGCCGCAAGGTCTTTTACTTTCCCAGCTAACTCATTATATTCAGACGAAACAAAATCAACTAAGAATTCTATTGCAGTGTTCAGCATTTCGGTAATCATCACCAAAGAAATTGCAACCACAACAAAAAGCCATTCTGTTTTGCTGATACCGAAAAAGAAACCCGCAGCAATAACTGAGAAGCCCGCAAGCAGGTGAATCCATGAATTATGTTGTGTGGTAAAAAACAATTTAAGTCCGTTAAAAGCATAACGAAAACTCCTTGCTCTTGCACCCGCTGAGAATTTTTTTACTTCACTTTTTTTCACGCCTTAAAAGTAAGAAAGATAGTACCTCAACTAAAAAAAATCAATTTTGCCGCTTGTAAAGAATATTTCTGTAATATTGCAGCCCCAAAGAAAAAAACGAAAGAAACATGGAACGCATAAAGAACATTGAGAGCCAGTTGAATAAAAAGGCGGAAACCCCTTCATTCAAATCAGGAGATACTGTTACAGTACACTATAAAATCAAAGAAGGAAACAAAGAACGTATCCAGCAATTCCAGGGCGTGGTAATTCAGCGCAAAGGAACCGGTGCCACTGAAACCTTCACGGTAAGGAAAATTTCGGGTGGAGTAGGAGTGGAGCGTATCTTCCCTTTAAACTCGCCCAATATTGCTAAAGTGGATGTGAACAAAAAAGGTATTGTTCGCAGGGCAAGATTGTATTACCTGCGCGGAAAAGTTGGTAAAGGCGCACGTATCACCGAAAAGAAACAGTTTGCTGCCCTAACTGCTACAGAAGCAACTCCTGCCGCAGAAGCAACACCGGCAACAGCATAGGTTTTATTACAGTTTTACTCAAAAAACTTTACACAATAATCATCCGAGTAAACCTCCGTTTTCCCGGTGTTCCAGATATAAATACTGAGCACATAATCTTTGCTGGGTTTATACCCTGAAAGGTCAGCCTCTTCAATCACCTCAGTCCATTCATCTGTTTTCTTTACCATTTCGCTCAGTTTCTTCCCTTTCCAGAACATGTTTTTGTTAAGTGAATCAAGTACAAGAACCAACTGCGCATCATTATTTATCTGCGGGATATTCGCCCATAACGATGCCTTTACTTTTTTTAGTTGCTTTTGACTTACCTCAGAAAGCCTGATCTTGAAAATATATCCATACTGGTGTGCCGTATCTGTTTTTGAACAGTATTTTCCTGAGCGGGCAATTCCTTTCACTACTGATTTGGCGTTATTGTCTTCGCCACTCCAGCCTCTGATGTTTTCAAGGTCATTATCAAACTTCAGGTTTTCATAATTAGAACATGCAGCTACAAATAAGCCGCAGATTAATAAGATTAGTTTTGTGTTTTTCATAAAAATATTAGTTGGTGATAATTAAGCTTTTTGTTGTTTTTTGTTCCTTTCCTGATTTCCCTGCTGTCAGTGAGCAATAATAAATGCCACCTGCAAACCGGGAGGTATTTATCGGGATAAGATGTTTGCCTGCACTCATTTCTTTGCTTACAATGGTTTCAAGCAATCTTCCCATTTCATCATAAAGCATCAGCGTTACTTTTGAATTTTCAGCCAGCTCAAATTCAACATTAGTATGGTCTTTTGCTGGATTAGGATAAATTGAGAATTGAGAATTGAGAATTGAGAATTGAGAATTTTTTATTCCTACTATTTCTGCTACCGTGCTGTAATTAGTAGTATAAACTCCATTGCCGTGCGTAGCGATTGCCACAAAGCCATCTGATGTGCGCGAGTCAATAGCGGTTACCACCACATTACCTATAGAGTTCGTTCCCTGCTGAATCCAAACCGTTGAGTCGGCTATCAAAGTGTCGGTAGCATACAGCCCGGTACTTGCGCCCACCAGATAAATCGTTCCGTCAGCCACCGGGATAATATTTGCAACACGTATGGAGGGTCCGTTGCCGCTTCCGCTTTGTGTCTGTTCAAGGTTGCCTGCCACTTTTATCCAGTTGGTTCCCCCGTTCTCAGAATAATAAATGCTGTAAACCTTGTAGTTGCTGAAAACCACCATCACCTTGTCGGCATCAGTGGGGTCAACGGCAATGCTGCTCACATATCCGGCACCGGGCATGGTGGAACCTGTAATATCCACCGGGTTGGGGTCGCCAGTATGGGCGTTGTTCATTTTATAAATCTTCTTTTTATCCGTTCCGAAATACAGGCGGTGCGTGTTGGTAGCCGCTAATGCGGTAATGCTCATGGTGGTATCAGAGAGATGCCAGTTATATTTCATCCAGCCGGTGCTGATGGTGTCCCAACCCCCGTCAAGAGGAATGGAAGAAAGGTCATTGTTGCGCCAAAGGTTTTCGCCTTCGCTCATGTAAAGGATATTATTGTCGGCAGGGTCCAGCACAAAAGGATTGATAAAACCATAATCTTCTTTTTCAGGACCTATCGGGTCAAAGCGCCTGAACGCTGTTACCGCACCGTTATTATCTAAAGTAGCTTTCATCATCCTTGCCTGCTGCCGCGAAAAATAATAAGTGCCTCCGCCATCAGCCACCGCGCAGTAAGAGCCATCACCGGTTGAAGGGAAAGTCCATTCAGCCTGAGGGTCGGCAGAGTTGGTCCACCACGAACCCCAGTCCTGCAAACCACCTGTAACCACATGGCTTCCCTGCGTACCGTGGTCAACGGCAATGGTGTAAAACTGCGAAGTATAATAGCCATGATTAAGCGATGTCCATGCCACATCAGGCGCAAGGCAGTCCATACTTTTATAAACTCCGCCATCTGTGGAAGCATAAATCACGTTGGGGTTGGATGGAAGAAAAGCCATGTTATGCTGGTCGGCATGCTGGTTGGGATAGGAGGTGAAGAAAGGCAGACTTGTGCCTACGCCATAACCACCTGCCTGCCTGGTATTGGTTGAGGTTGTGAAGCCATCGGTGGAGCGGTAGAGATTGGTTCCTGCCACAAACACTACGTTGGAATTTCCTGGCATAACAGCCACATGCATATCATAAGAACCTTGCACCACAATATTCCCGAACTGGCTGCCGTCAACCGGGAGGTTTTGGCTCAGGTCGGTCCAGAAACCGCCAGTGGTGTCGCCATCCCCGCTCAGGTATTCATATTTCCACAGTGATACCCAAAGTGAATCGCCCTGAAAATCTAATGATGATATTCCGAAACCGGGAGTATGAGAGAAAAAGTAAACTATGTCTTCATCATTAGGGTCAATGCCTATAACAGTGCGGTCATATACACCGGGCCAATGAATGGTATCGTTTCCGTTAAAGAAATTTTCAGGCGTGATGTTTACGAATGGCGCGATGCCGTCAGGCGAGCGCCAGATTCCTTTTCTCTGTCCGTCACTGCTCAGGGTAGCATAAACTTCTCCACGTGAAGTTATTTCCACTTCAGCAAAATATGAATCAGCGCCTGAAACGGAACTGGATAAAACCGCTGTCCATGTATTTCCGCCATCAAGGCTGCGGTAAACAGCATCGTAGGTGGAAGCGAAAACCATATCTGCCGTATCATTCGGGTGGGTGGCGATGTTCCATATCACCTGCCAGTTGGTGGTGAAAGTTTGCGGGTTTCCTGAAGCGGTTGCACTCAGAGGATTCCATGTAAGTCCTCCATCATCAGATTTAAACACTCCGTCACCAAGATAAAAGGCTGCTCCCCCGCTTGCAGAGGTTCCGTAGCCTTCTCCGGTTGAGTAATACCAGGTATTTGTATGTCCCGGTCTGGTGTCCTGCGCAATGTCAGTAACACCAAGGTATTGGGTTGGGGTGGTAACTTTTGTCCAGGTGCTTCCTGCATCAGCACTGCGATACAATCCGCCCGAAACACTACCGGCAAACACTACATTCTCATTACTTATATCAATAGCAAGCGCTCTTGTTCTTCCGCCAACATTATAAGGTCCCTGCAAAACAAAGTCCTGCCCGCTGAGAATTTCTGCGCCCGGTTCGTTTTTATAAATGTCAGCGTCTTTAGGCAGTGTTTGCGCAAAAGCTATTTCTTTGCCTCTTATTCCCGCAGGGATTTCTCCTGTCTCCGGGTCGCGCAACATTTTCCATTGCCACAGTTGGCGGGCTTTCTGTTCTTCCCTGTTACCGAATTCAAAAGCATCACCCGGCACCTTTACTTGTTTATGAGATTGCTCTTTGATTAATAAATAAACAGCCGAAAAAGCTATTGTTAAGGCTGCTGAAAGAAGTATTTTATTTTTCATGCGATAAAAAAAGTATTAACAGGGCAAAAATACAGAAATAGGTTATACCATAGCGCGTTTTATCATCACTGCCTGGCGTGGCAGGCAGATTATACAGAGCGGGAAAAAGAGGGGTGATTTTGAGAAAAGGGGGTGATTTTGGAAGAAAACAGGCATTTTTCGAAAAAAAACGAGGCAACCATGCGAATTATGGACTGCACCATGCGAATTATGGATTGGACCATGCGAATTATGGATTGCACCATGCGAATTATGGACTGCACCATGTGAATTATGGATTGGACCATGCGAATTATGGACTGCACCATGCGAATTATGGGTTGCACCATGCGAATTATGGGTTGCACCATGCGAATTATGGGTTGCACCATGTGAATTATGGACTGGATGAACCCCGCAATAATATCCGGGTTATACTTTAGGCTTCTTTTGCCACAGATTACACTAATTCACGCAGATTTTTTTCACAGATATAAAATTTAATCTGTGAAAATCTGCGAAATCTGCGGCAAACAAAAGAACTAATATTATTTTGTTTTCGGGGGCTTGCGGAAACGGAGACCTGAAATTTGCCTGAATTGTTCGAGGGTGATGGCTTGAACGGATTTGACATATTTTTTTACTTCTTTCTGGAGGTCGTAAATGCCTGTTTTGTCGCCATAGAGGATGAGGTTACGGGCGCCTAAGGCATCGAGGTAGGGCTGGACGGTGGTGGTTACATTTTGGTTTACGGTATTGAGCTGACCAAGAAAAACAGTAAGATTTGGGGGTTGTAACTCTGTTTCGTTGGGAACATAATCGGGTGTGGAGGTTACGAAGCCTACGAGACCTGCAAAGTGCATTAGCTGGTTTGCGAAGGATAACTGGGAGACTGAGATTTGCTGTGGGTCGTCAGGGTTTGGGTTGAGGATTTTTTTGCTTTTGCGTTCGCCTCTTATTTTGCGGAGGAAGACTTTGGCATCTTCGACCTGGAGGTCGGTAATATTTTCACAGGCATCAAATGCATTGACTACACGACCTGCAAGCTGGCTCATGTCGGAAAACCATTGCTGGCGGATATTTATATTGGTATCCCAAGGGGGTTTGGTAAGGGTTATTTGCTGGAAGGCAGCGCCTGCATTGGTGGAGGTTGCATTAAGGGCGGGGAGCTTAATGAGGTTGTTGCTTGGGTTGTAAAGAATGCCGTAGCCTGTGCAACGGGCGATGAGGGTGTTGAAGTTGTTGAAGTTAACTGCGTGACCGGTTTCTGAAGTGGATGCCATGATAGAAAATTTAGAAGCCCCCCTGCCCCCCGAAGGGGGGGGTTGGGGAGCGGGTTAGTATTTATTGTTTAATGAATTTTTGGGTGGTATTTTGGGTATTAATTGTCTTTACTGTTTTATTTTTTTGCGGATTATAAATCCTTATAGGCTGAGGTCGGGATTGCAAATTCTGACCAGCGGGTAGGCTAGGTATTTATGGAGATTATAAGTGTAATTTTATTTTGACACAACCATCATCGGTAATTGTTACAGTACCAGACCATGTAGTACCACCTTGTTCGCCAGCAACAAATCCATATGTGCCGGGATCTGCCTCATATGTGTAACATCCACTTGCCCCGCAATCAGGTGATGATGAATAATCACTTGTAATCACTCCTGTGCTACCATCATCCATAATTACCACCATGGTTGGTAAACCGTCAGCAGAATCATTCCAGAAGGTGGCTTTTCCAGGTAGTACCTCTTCCTTACAACTGCTGATCGTAATTGCAATAAATAAAATTGTTGCGATTGATAAAATTTTTGTTTTCATTTTGTTTTTGTTTTTTGTTTGCCTACTCTTTGTTCCCGTTTTCGGCTTGGCGGGGTTATCAATAGTTATTTACATGGTTTATTAATAGTCATTCTTACCCATTTCTTTTCAGAAACATTTTGTTTTGCTTGCGCGATTAGTTCTGTTTTAAGTTCCTGTTTTAATCCATGTAACTCAAAACAATAATCTACTTCGCCCTCACGCCCCCATTTTCTTTGTTTAGGGTTTAGTGTTGTTTGATTCTTTGTTGCAAACTCAGCAATAAATAAATCAAACTCTTTTCTTGCTTCTGAATTTATACCTGAACCAATGGAAAAAAACGATACTGTAAAAACTTGCAGCGTGTCAGTTGAAGTGGTTTTCTTTTTTTCTTCTTTCTTTTTTACTGTATCTGTAATTGCAACTTTATTTTGTTCAATTGTATTAGTAACTGATACGGTAGGCGTATCAGTTACTAATACATCTTTAGTTGAATCGGTTGTAATATTTGAAGTTGAACCTGTATTAGAATTACTACAGGAAAGAAAAATAAAAGCAGACAAAAAGGTAACTGCTATATAGTGGTATTGAGTTCTCATAACAGCACTATGTTTTTATATCCTACATTTTCATCATTCCAAACTCTTAGCGTATAAAGTCCGCTGTTTAATGAGGTAGTATTAATGATTACAGATGTTGTATTAGCTGAATGTTTTGCTACTACTCTGCCCAATGCATCAATAATATCTACACCTTTAATAAGTCCACTATTAGAACTTACATTAAATTGGTTTGAAGCAGGGTTAGGAAATACTTGAATTGATTTAGTAAACAAAACATTTTCGTCTATAGATACAGTTTCGCAACCAATTGAATTAAGTAATCCAGCCCTCGGTCCATTCAGAGCAGCATTCATCCTGTCGGCTTGTCCCTGTGTGAACATAACCATACAAGCATCATCTACATAATCCATATAGTTCATATACATTTCACCATTTCCATCTGCACCGCAAGAATTATTTGGATTGTGTGGAAAACTTGGGCAACCTGAATTTCCTTCGGCTCCTTCCTGAGGGGGAGTATCACTTACAAAATCGTCACCACAAGATTCATCTCCCCAGATATGACTAAGATTTAACCAATGTCCAATTTCATGTGTTGCTGTTCTGCCTAAATCATTAGCATTGAAAATACCAGTACCCGCTGTACCTATGTCACCAAAAGCTTCATACCGGATTACAACTCCGTCATCACCTGGATTAGTTGACAATTCTGAAGGAAATGCTGCATAACCTAATGTACCATCACTACCATCTAAATTACAAACCCACAGATTCAGATACTTTGTTGGATCCCAATTATCTTCGCCACCTGTACTAGAATACTTTTCATATCCTTCACCAATAAAGGATGTAGAATCAGTATAAGTTCTTGTTATCCCATCCGTAGGATTTCCACCAGGATCTTGTTGAGCAAGGCAAAATTCAATTTCAGCATCGGCTGTAAATTGCCAAAATGGATGGTTATCATCTAATGAATCTGAATTCAAAAGTCTGAAATCATCATTAATAATATCAATTTGAGATTGTATCTGATCATCAGAAATATTTTCTTCATTTGCATTGTAAATAACGTGTACTACAACAGGAATTGTAATGATTGTACCAGTTACAGATTTATTCTGGATCCAATTCCTTGTATAATCTTCCAACTGCTGCATTCTCAATTCTGCATTTGGGTCTTTTGCTTTTATCCTTTCCCAGTTAAGCATAGTTCCACATTTTTCGTTTTGCGAAAAAGCAAATGCAGTAATAAACATAAAAATTGTTGTGAGTAGTTTTGTTTTCATTTTGTTGTTAGTTTTAATGGTTAGTAAAAAATAAAAAGCCCTCTTTGCAGAAGGTTGTTAAAAAAAAGTAAAAAGAAGAAACTGCGTAAAAGCCCCTGTTTATGCTATTTTCGGGGGGGGGGGGGGAAAAGGCCAAAAATTTTTGAGATAATGCAGGAGGGGTTTTTTTTAATGGGGGGGGGAGAATTTTTAGGTGGGGGTGGTGTTTTGTTTTTGTAATTTGGA
>Ga0172371_10007129_pt1 | contig 16028 bp, 15 predicted proteins | sample Lak12m_FD_114543 | JGI IMG/M metagenome (GOLD analysis project Ga0172371, IMG submission 114543) | Freshwater microbial communities from Kabuno Bay, South-Kivu, Congo - kab_022012_12m | ecosystem: Environmental > Aquatic > Freshwater > Lake | place: Democratic Republic of the Congo: South-Kivu...
GCTGGCCTCGCGTCACCAGCTGGATGTTCAGGGGGAGCTGCTCTGTGAGCCCGTAATGGCTGAGTGCAGCCCAGAATCCGACATAATATTCACGGCCTTCCATGAGTTTTGAAACTGCCCCCAGCGCATCCTCGCTCCATTCTCCTTTGGGACCGGCTTTCATAGGGGCAAAAAGATAAGTTCCCCGCTTGAGGCGGATGAGGCGGCGCTTGCGCACCAGGCGGGAGGCAAGGCCCCATGCCTGCACGTGCGTAAGCCGAAGCATTGCCGACAGCTGATGAAGCGTGATTAACCCCGCCTCGCGCCCCTCCAGCGCGAAAAGCGCCCTGGATTCCAGCTCCCCGAATCTAATATTTTGCATGACAATACACATCTTCAAGATGAGTTATGTAAGACAAAGTATTTAAAGCCCCTGGTGCCCTGGAAAGCAGGCCAGACTGCGCGCGAAATCGCCAAAAAGGCAATGATGGGGCCGGACACTGTGCTTTACCATATCAAGAAACTGGAAAAGGAAGGGGTGGTAACGAAATACAGCATGAAACTAGATAGGGGAAAGCTCGGCTTTTCCACAATTAAGGCGCTTTTCTGGCTGCGTCAGGCTGCGCCTGAAGACATCCAAAAGCTGAAAAAATACTGCGAGGCGCACCCGAAAGTCTCGTTTTACGGCGAAATCACGGGCCAGTGGGACTTTGAGGCTGACTTTGACGTGCAAAGCAACGCCGAAGCGCACGCAATACTCAGCGAGATGCGCGCCAAGTTCGCGGGAATAATTCATGATTTCACGGTGCTGAACCTGATTGAGGAGCACGAAGCCAACTTTGTGGCGAGCCTGGAAGGGAAGAAGCAGGCGTTTTGAAACCTATATAAAAAGATGTGCGTTATAACTCGGTAGCGTAATTGGGGGTCGTGGCGTAACTTGGTAGCGCGGCAGGCTCCAGATCTCGCCCGTGCGGATTCGCGCGGGCCCCAGAATACACCTGCATGTTAGGGTTCAAATCCCTACGATCCCAATTGCGATGTGCATTTTGCCAAAGCAAAATGCATCAGACATGGGGCAAAGCTCCATGCAGAAGCAATTGGGCAGACGGGAGAGCAGGCGCTCTCCCGGATCCCACTCCCAAACCCCATCCTTTCGTCTTCCGCCGCCTCCATCTTTATTAATGATTATCCCGCGAAACAATGCATGGCATCCCAGGTGAAGGTGCGCGAGCTACTGCTTTACTCGGAACAGATAAAGGAAGGGGACGTAAGGAACCTTTTCAACCAGATACTCAAGTCCACCATGCCATTCCTCGGCTTCATCGACTTCCGCGACCTATTCTCCCCGAATTTCATCAACATAATCACCAAGCGCAAGCTCAACACCATGCAGTTCTTTGCAAAGGAAAGGAAGGGGCTTGCGGACATGTCCATGCTGGTCTTCCCCTACAAAGTGTCCGAGCCCACAATCTTAGAGCACGAGAAAGGCAGCCTTCTCCCCTTCCCCAAATTCTATTTCCTGGGCGGTGCGCAGGACTTCCTTTCCCTTGCTCTCAAGGAAAGCATACTTGAAGTGGACCTGAAGATGTCAAGGGTGCTTGGCAAGACTTTGGGGTTTGGCACCGCGGTGGACGAGCGGGGGAAGAAAAGCATAGTGGTATGCACCTCGCCGGAGCGCTTCTTCGAGGTAGACTTGGAGAAAAACCCATCCGTTTACATAGAGATACTTGACCCCATACCAAAGCGCATGTCGGTGGCCTCCCGCTACCCAGTATTTGAGGAGACCGGAATCACCGTCGGGCCTGACAACTTCGACATCTTCCAGCACACGCTGGTGATAGGCGCATCGGGTACAGGCAAGAGCAAGGGGCTCTATGCAATGATACAGGCAATCCGCGCAGCCCACCCCAACGACTTGCGCCTCGTGCTTATTGACCCGCACGGAGAGTTCATCAAGATGTTCCCCGAAGCCTATATCGTGGACCTGGTGAAAAACTACATCGAGCCCCTCGACGTCGGCGGCAACAAGACGCCCCTCATGACGCAGCTCATTTCCCAGCTGCTCTCATCCGCAATAGGCGGGGACAACAAGTACTCGGAGCGCGTGCTCTTCTACGCCGTGCACCTGCTTTCCTCAATAGACTCCATGAACCTGAAGAACGTCTCGCTGCTGCTAACGGACTCCTCCAAGCGCGCGGAATTCGTCTCCTCGGTGGAAAACGACGAGATAAAGCGCTTCTTCGACGAGGAGTTCAACGACATCTACATCCACCACTTCAACGACGCCATCCTTCCCGTTCTCAACTTCGTTGGCGAATACGAGCTCTATCTTGGCGGGGGCAAGAAAAAGGAGGACCTGCTCAGCCTCATACGCCGCAACCCCATCACAGTCATATCGTTCAACCCCAACTTCTTTGGAAAAAGGATGATAAACTTCCTTGCAGGCGCGGTGATAAACCAGATGTACATCCTTGCCATCACGGAGAAGCTGGAAAAGCCAACTATCCTTGTGATGGACGAGTTCCAGCGCGTGGAGACCAAGGTGGTAAAAGACATCCTGTCCGAGACGCGCAAGTTCAACCTCTACGCTTACCTTTCCATGCAGTACCTCGGGCAGATGCAAAAGGAGATACATGACTCCATCGTCTCGAACATACGCAACATCGTTTCCTTCAAGCTCAACAAGCAGGACGCGACAATGATTTCCTCCATCATGGAAATCAAGATAGAGGAGTCGTTCAAGAAGGCGCGCACCCAGACCGAGCTTGAGGAAAGCAAGAAGGAGATGTTTGTCAGGCTGCACCAGCGCGAGTGCATCGTGCGCCTTTTCGACGGCAAGAAGTACATCCTCCCCATGAAGCTCCACGTTGTTGATGTCGCGCGCTGGGGCTACAAAGCCTCGATGGAAGTCTCGAAAATGGATGCCATGCACGACGCAAGCGACTCGGAGGGCAAGCCCCCCATTGTCCAATACGGCTCAGCGCAGCATCAATCCGGCGCCTACAGCGTCAACTATTCCTCCCAATCCTCGCGCGCGCCGCCGGTCGTTCCCCCGCACGAGCAGCCTGAAGAGGAAGAGGAAAAGGAAAACGAGGAGCAGCCCGCGGAGGAAAAGGAAAACCCCTTCGCTCCCCAGGATGCAATGGAGGAAAGCGGGCTCATGATTTCAAAGGATGATGAAACGCCTTCCGAAGAAGAGCAAAGCGAGGGAGAGGCGCCAGCAGAAGAGCCCGCGGCAGAGGAAGACCGAGCCGCCTCCAAGCGGTTCAGGTCGACAGCTGATGCTGACGAAGAGCCGGCAAGCGAAGAAGAAGCGCCAGTTGAAGAGGGGCAATTCCATTCCGACGAAGAAATCTCTCCCGATGAAGAGCCAATCGGGGAAGAAGCCCCCGAAGAGGAAAAGCCGGCCCCCAGGAAAAAGGGCAGGCGCGGCATGGTAAGGGTGGACTTTGACGAGCTCGATGCCGGGCCAGTTGAGAAGCCTGCAAAGAAGAGCCGCAAGGCAGCGCCAGCCGAAGAGGAACCCGGAGAACCGGCGGATGACGGGCCCGCGCCCGCGAAAAAGCGCAGCCGCAAGCCAAGGGAAGCCCCTGTTGATGACGAAGGCATCGGCGAGGCTCCCCTCACGCAGGCGATGGACGACGACGAGGAACTCGCAGCCAAGCTCGCGCGCATCCGCGAAAAGGCAATGCGCGTGCAGATGGAGCACGAGCAGCAGGAAGAGGCTGCCCCTGCAAAGAAAGCGGCAGGCAAAAAGGCAGCGGCGAAAAAGCCTGCGAAGAAGGGCAGGAAAAAGTAGCTACTTTGCGCCTATATTGTAAATGCTGAAGCGCAAGCTCTTCTTTTCCTCAAGCTCGCGCGCGATTTCCCCCAGCACCCTCTTTTTCATTTCCATGAACCTCTCGCGCCCCACCTCCACGTTGCCAACCGCGTACTTGAGGTTCTTCACGTTGAAGCAAAAGAGGCAGTCCGAGCAATTCTCAATATTATGCGAGAAATAGCAGCCCGAGCAGTCGCGCGAAAAGTCGCACTCAAAGCACCGTGCCAGCTTAACTGAATTGAAGCAGCGTATGTTGAACTCCGAGGAAAGCAGCGCGCTGCATCCGAACGAGTGCTCGCTTGAGCGCGGCCAGAAGCAATAGCCCGCATATTTCGCATAAACAGTTGCCGATGAGCGGTAGCAGTGCGCAGAGTCGCCCGATGTCGCGCATTCAATGATGTTCAGGTTCATGCCGTCCCTATACTCAGGGCAGAAGAACGCAATGCCGGAAATGCGCTCGTGCGCGTTTTCAATGGTGAGGCTTTCCGCCTCCTTTTCCGCAATCTTCAGCCTCTCGCCCGCCTCCCTCGCCTCTTCCCTCAAAAGCAGCCTGCCGGCAGGCAGCTCAAAGTAACGGCAATAGTCAAAGCGGCGCACAGGCTTCCCGCTTGCAGCAGACTTGAATGTTTCGCTCTTCCTGATGTCTCCCTTCAGCCACCCTGCATAGTCGTCAATGCTTCCCGCCCGCCTTTTTCCCAGCACAATATTGCAGGTTTTTGCAAATGCCTCCTCAATGGCCGGCTTGTCCGTTTTCTCAGGTGTTGGGGGGGCAGAAAGCGCAGGCACGCTCGGTTTTTTGCACTTGGCTACAATTTCCATAAGCGAAGGCAGCCTTTTCTCCCTTATCAGCATCTCCGCCATTTCCTCCTGCAGGCGTTTCTTTGCCGCGTAGTATTCCTCCTTTGGCAATTGCACATTCCCGATTGCATGCCTCAGGTTCTTGGCATTGAAGCAGAAGAAGCACTCCTGGCAATCATCAAGGTTGTGCGAGTAATAGCAGTCAGAGCACGAGCGGGACTGCCAAAGCTCGAAGCATCGCCTGTCCCTGAACGTCTCGCAGCACTTCACGCACATTGCGCTCTCGCCAATGCCGTGTTGCCAAGCAGGCGGTTGCCGGAATAGTCGCATTTCTCCGAAAGCGCGCGCAGGAGCGAGTCAATGTCCTTTATGTCGTTTACGGACAGCGCGTATTTTTGGTTGTGCTCCACCTCGCCATCCGACACGAACCGCGCGTTTTTGGGATAGCGATCCGTGGCAAGCGATACTTCCTTGCCTGAAACGCGCGATTTCCTTTTTGACGATGGGGGCGCATAGTAGGAAAGATAGGGCAGGAAATCGGGAAGCCTGCCAAGCTCGGTGCCGAATATCACGCGGCATGTGGCGTCCCAGTCCTTCTGTAGCTGCCTTGAAAGCCCAGCATCCATGAAGGGGGAATACGTGAAAAAGGGTTAAAAATGAGGGCGCGCAGGCTATCAATCGAGCGCGAACCATGGTTTTTCGTTCGTGCGCTCATCATTTGGGACTATATGGATGATTGGCAGTTTTGGCATGAGAATGTCGAATTTTGGGCCACCGAACGTCAAGAAAATAGCGCTTCCAAATGCCTGCTCAATAAACGGGTTTTCAGCAAGGCGCAGCTGCACGTAATTGCGGGTCCCTTCCTCAACATCGCTTCCCTTGTAATGCTTTGCCGATGATGCGAGCAGGAGCGGCCATGCTTCGCTCTTTATCACATTTCCAATATCAACATTTCGCCTCTCCTGCCATGAAACATTGCAGATTTCACGCATGTATCTTGGAATAAACCTGCTGACCCACGCATGGCCTTCCATCGAGGCAAGATACAGCAGCGATTTGCGCGCGTTTGGATTGTTCAGAACCGCGTGGGAATCTGCCAATATCAAGCGAAGCTCGGATTTTTGCGGCGAAACACGGTCCACATCGTGTTTCATGCGCGACAGTATGCCCAGTGCCTTTTCTTCCGGCTCTCCTGGCCAATCCTTATCTCCTGCTCCCCAAATCATCGCAAGCTGCAGTGGGTGTTGGTCATTCACCGATTCCCGTATGCGCATGCGGATACCTTCCGGGTCAATGGGCTTGAAGCGCATGAATCTCCCCTGCGTAAGTGCACGTTCTATCTTTTCCTCCGTGCTCCTCATTTTAAAAACATGCATAACCAATCACCACAACAAATTGCAGTGATTTTGGTATTTATAATCTCCTAAAGATTTTCTTTAAAAAATACATTATTTTATATATTTTCTTATATAATTTAAAATAATGGACTTGACTGACAAGAAAATCCTCTATGAGCTTGACCAGGATTCTCGCCAGCCCTACAGCGCGATTGCCAAGACGCTTCGCACCAGCCCGCAGGTTGTCAAGTACAGGGTGGAAAACCTCATCTCATCAGGCGCGCTCCAGTACTGCTGGCCCATGGTCGAGTATCGGAAGGCAGGCTACTTTTTCGGCCTGTACTTCTTCAAGCTGCAGAACATGGACGAAGCGTCTGAAAAGGAGCTTTTCGACTATCTGAATAATCACCAGTTCATCCCGATAATAATGCGCGGAGAGGGCTATGCGGACCTCATAATAGCAATCTGCGCCAAGGGCATTTTTCACCTGCGTGACATCATCACCGAGCTTAACAACCGCTTCGGGAGGCACTTCCGCGAATACGACACCACCATCCCCATAGGCTTCACCCAGTTCCACCGCTCCTATCTTATCGACGCTGAAAAAAAGCAGCCAAATGAGGCATACACCGCATTCACCGGCGCGGACGTGCGAGAGGAGCAGCTTTCTGAAAACGAGCGCAAGGTTCTTTCCATGGTGAACTATAACGCGCGCGTGCCTCTCGTGCAAATCGCGCGAAAAGTTGGCATCTCGGAAATATCCGCAAAAAACATCCTGCGAAGGCTTGAGAAGTCTGGCATAATACAAAGCTACGCCATTCTGCCCAACCACGTGCTTTTGGGCAAGCCCCGCCACCGCGTGCTTTTCAAGCTGGCAAGCCTCACCTCGCAGAAAGAGAAAATGCTTTTCACCTACTGCCAACTGCGCCCCAATATCGTGCATCATCTCCGCGTAATCGGCAATTGGGACCTTGTGCTTGACATCGAGGTGGAGCGCGGCGAGCCATTCAGGAAAATCATCCAGGAGATGAAATACAAGTTCTCGGACATCATAGCGCGCGTGGAGCCCACTTACATTTACAAGATAGACCAGTTCAGGGACATTCCAATAGAATATCCAAAGTTAAACTCCGATTAGTGAGCAAATGGAAAAAATATCTCCAAAAATAGTCAATTCGTGCAAAAGCTGCACCGCGCGCTGCTGCCGCGTGCTTTCAGTGGTGCTCACAGTGCCCGAAGCCGTGCGGCTTGTGGCAGCGTCAGGCAGGCAGCCTCACGAGATACTGGAATTCACCTCTGGCGTGAATTACAGGCACACGCCGCACTACCCTGTGCTTGCATTTGAGAACGGGCAATTGCGCGACTACTTCCTTGTCATCCGCCACTCCGGCGAGGACTGCATTTTCCTGGGGCGCGACTTGGCATGCGCGCTTTATTCCGACAGGCCTTTTGTCTGCCAGCTTTACCCCTTTGACTTGGACGGCGCGGAAATGAAAAAGAAGGCGCTTTGCCCGGTGAAGTTTGACAAGGATGCGGAAATGCCGCGCGTGGCAGAAAGCTTGCGCGCGGATTTGATAAAGCACGGCAGGATAGTGCGCAAGTGGAATGTGGCGCACAGGGAAAAGCCCATGCTGGGCGCATTTTTTGCTTTCCTGGAGGAAGAAGGCCACTTATAGGCGCGCAACGAAGACGTTCCCGCTTCAGCCTGGCTGGAAGCGCGGTGCGGAACGGGCGGCTATAGCCGCACAAGAAGCGTCGTCCTGTAAAGCCTTTTCCCGTTCTTCTCGCCCGCAAGCTTCTCCGTCCTCATGAAGCCGAGCTTCTGCGAATTGAGCGCGGCAATCGCCTCGTTCCGCGAGCCGCAGTAGATGTCAATGCCCTCCTTCAGCTCGTCAATTTTCGGGACAAAGCTGCGCGATTCAATCCTTTTCAGCAGGATGTCCGCCATCCTCTCCACTTTGAGCCTGTCGCCGCCGCGCACCTGTATTATCGCCTCGAAGTACTGCGAGTTGGAGCGCGCGCATGCCACGCACTGCTCCTTCCTGACAAGCAATAGCAAATCGCGCCTTATCCTCCCTGACGGCGTGTCGTATTCCACGCTTGCCATGCCTTCCGAATAAGCCGGGTTTGCGCCCTTGAGCTTCAGCAGGCGCGTGGCCTCTTCCTGGACAGTGGTTTCCTTCTTTTTCCTTCCCCTGTCCAGCACCGCGCCGCATTTCGCGCATACGGCAATCTGGACATTGGGAAGCTCCCCTATCCGGGCCTTGGTGCACTCCATGCACATCTCGCCGTGGAATAAGGCGCCAGCATCTGATTTCCCGCAGGTCGGGCAGTACCTTGCCATGGGAAGTTCGGGTTAGGATATGTATATATATCCATCTACCCCAACGTCTTCGGGAGATTTATGGACATTGAAGACGAGGACAGCCTCAGCGCGAACTCCGAAATGCGCTACATCTCGCTCGAGCTCATGAAGCTTGCGCAAAAGTCCGGCAGGAGCTTCCGCGAAGTTGCCGCGGAGTACATGAAGAACACCGAAATTCTGCAGGAAATGATACTTGGCGAGGAGGCAGCCCCGCTGCCTTCGAAAAAGAAGGGGTCTTCCACAAGGGAAAACAAGTAAGGTGCATCAGCTATGCAGGAAACCAAGAAGAAGGCGCTTGCGCTTTCCAAGTACTTCGTCTCCCTGCCCCACCCTGCCAAGACAGTCATCGCGATTTTCGCGCTCTCCTTCCTTTTCGGCATACTCCTTTCAATGGCGAGGAGCAGCGTTCCCACCCCTTTAAGCGCAATCGCGGGCGGGTTTGACGGCGTCTACCTTCTTGCCTTCCCGGCAGTGCTTTCCGCGGTCTGCCTTTTCGTGCTGAGGAGAAAGGCGATTTTCCGCCGCGCCTCCTTCCTCTCCCTTCTCACAGTGGCAGTGTATGGCGCGTTCTACCTTGCCTCCCTGCTGCTTGCCAACGTGGTGCCCGGCGCGCCCAACCTGGTGTTCGTGGGCTTCGGCGTCTCGTTCGCGCTGTGGTACTTCCTCCTAATAATCGCGTTTGACTTCCGCAAAAGCGCGGCGCTGCTTTCGCTCATGCAGCTTGCCCTGTTCGCATTCTTCTTCATCACAGGGGCAGGCTTTGGCTCCCCGTTTGACCCTGCAGGCGTGCTGCTGCGCGTGTTCCTCTCCTCGCTTGCATTCATCTGCGGCATCTACCTGATGTTCTACATAGTGTCAGCGCCCATGAAAAAGAACCTGGGCGTCTCCTCCATGGACGCGCTTTCCATGTTCCTCTCCCAGTGGCTTTACGGCGAGAAGGACCTTGAGGAAGTGTTTGACGAGATAGGCGAGGATGCGGAAACGCTGGTGTGGATTGGGCGCTTTTCAGGCAGGGGCGAGGCTCTTTTCGTGGTCCCCTACATACACTTCGGCCCGTTCGGCAACTTGGGCGGAAGCGAGTTCACGCACACCATTTCCAATGCCCTTTCACAAGGCGGCAAGCGCAACGTCTTTGTCTTCCACGGCACAGTGACGCACGACTTCAACCCGGTTTCCTCGGAAGAGGCCATCAAGGTTCTTTCCGCCTGCAACCGGGCACTTGCCAAGCTGCGTGCAGCGCCTGCAAAGCTATCCCACAACGTCTGCAGGGTGGGGAGCGTGAGGGCGTCATCCATGCGCATAGGCGATTCAGCCTTCCTTTCCTATACCCGCGCCCCTCTCACCACCGAGGACATAAATTTCGGCTTGGGGCTTGCGCTAATGGAGAAGGCGAAGAAATACGTGAAGGACGCCTGCGTGGTGGACGAGCACAATGCAGAGACCGGCGACATCTCATCGGTGGAGGTGGGGAGCCCGATTGGCTTTGAGCTTCTGGATGCCACCGAAAAGCTCCTCTCTTCCCCGTGCAAGCAGGCCCCCTTCCTTTTCGCAAGCGCGGAAGAAAAGCCCCGGATTGCCACTCTCGGCAGCAACGGGCTCAAGCTCGCGCTTTTCGCGCAGGGGAAAAAGCTCACCGCGCTTTTGCTTGCCGACTCCAACAGCGTCACACCCGACTTCCGCGAGTCCCTCCTTTCGCTCATGTCGGGGATTGGCAAGGAGCACGGCTACTCCTGCAACCCTGAAGTGATGAGCACCGACACGCACCAGATAAACACCGTGCAGGGCGTTCTGCACCCGCTGGGCGCAGACGACAGGGGCGCGGTGTTCGACGCGGTGCGCAGGCTTTTCACCGATGCTCTCGCACGGCTTGAGCCCGTGGAATTCGGAGCAGCCTCCGAGCGCTTCAGGCTGCGCGTGTTCGGCACAGGGCAGTCCGCGGAAATAGCATCCACCATAAACGCGGTGGTCGCGCTCCTCAAGCTCGCGCTGCCCATAATGTTCATAGCCGGCGCCGCTCTTCTTGTCTGGGCGCTGGGCAAGATATAAAACGCTTTTCCGAGAACTGCATAGGTCTTTGACAAATACGCCTTAAGGCATGCGCTGAACGAAAGTGTCTTGCTTTTTCTCTTTGTAAAAACAGAAAGCGACCACGGGCTCTGCTTGCAAGCTTCATCGTCAGTGGCCACAAGGTGATTGTATGGGCTATGCAAAGCTCAAAAAGGTAGCGGCTGCGCTGCGCCCCTTCGTCGAAAGATTGTGCAGGGGGCTTGAGGAAAAGCACACTGTGGGCAGGAGGGGCTTTGGCCTCTTCTCCAAGCTCACAGTGCTTCTTCTGAGGCAAATACTTGGGATAGAAACAGACGTTGCAATGGAGAAAAAGCTGAGGGGCTCTGTTGCCCTGAGGGCGATTTGCAGGATTGGCAGGGCAATGGACAACACAACAATAAGCAAGGCAAGGAAGTGGATTGGTGTTTCCAGGCTCTGCAAAATCTGGTTTGCACTCCTTGCGGAGTGCAAGTGTTAACTCCGGTCTAATTTTCCCCATTTTCACCGACACGTCCCACCCGAAGTTATAACCGTTCCGAGAAAATTCCTCGGGATTGCTATGATGACGAGAGGTGAACATATGGAAATCAGGAGCTTGAGGGAAAACGGGGTTTCCTGGTCGGAGATCTCAAGGATGGTTGGAGCAGACAGGAAGACTGTCCAAAAATATGCCAACCTTGATCAATATAGCCCTTTCTTCAGGAAAGTGAGGAAAGGCAGCAAGCTAGAGCCATACAAGCCCTACATACTGTCTAGGCTGGATAAGTATCCTCTCAGCGCTGTGAGAATCTACGATGAGATAAAGGCACAAGGCTATGCTGGCAAGATGACCGTCCTTAGGGACTTTATGAAAGCAACCAGAAAAGAGTCATCTTATGACGCTGTGATGCTATTTGAGACTGCGCCTGGACAGCAGGCGCAGGTGGATTGGGGCGAATTCGGAAAAATTGAGGTTGATGGTGAAGTTTCAAAGCTCCACGGCTTTCACATCATACTTGGCCACTCAAGAATGAGGTATGTTGAGTTCACAACTTCGATGGATCTCAGAACCCTTGTGCGTTGCCATATCAACGCATACAAGTACTTTGGCGGTGCTCCGCATGAGAATCTCTACGACAATATGAAGCAGGTTGTCCTCAAGAGAAGAAAAAACGCCAATGATTCCGATTTCCAGCCTCTCTTCAGCGACTTTATGGCATACTATGGCACAGCAACGAAGCTGTGCCGGATAAGGAAGCCGAGGACGAAGGGTAAGGTTGAGAATCTTGTGGGCTATGTCACGGACAATTTCTTCCTTGGGACTGAATTTGCCGATTTGGCAGACATCAACATGAAGGCAAGGGCATGGATGGACAGGGTCAATGCGCAGATTCATTCTACAACCGGGGAAGCCCCCCTTGAGAGGTTGAAAAAAGAGCAGCCCCTTCTCATACAGATTGGTGGCAGGCCTGATTACAGAATATGCGAAACCATCTACAGGAAGGCAAGGTGCAGCAGTACTGTTTCAGTCTACTCCTCTGACCTGACTTTACAAAGACAACGCGTTTTCACGTCATAAAATGTGTAGTCCCTAACTAACCGATTTTGTAGCACGCTACTTCACAAAGCGCGACAGGGAAAACGCTTCCATCAGCTTCTGTTGTTCCAGGGTAAGGTCTTCAAAGATCAGGGTTGGTTTTTCTTTTTGCACCACTGCCAGCCTTACCTCCGATGCAGAGTCAAGAATCTGCCTGAAGTTCCCCTCTATCTTGTTCTTGCAGATGACCTCCAGCGTTTTTGCAAAAAGAAGCGCCACCATGCACAAGAAGATGTGCGCGGCAATCTTCTGGTCTGTCCAGTGATAAACTGGTTTCAGTGGCACCAGCATTGCACCATGCAAAAGCATGAACTGGTGCTCTACCTTGTGCATGCTGCGGTATGCACGGATTATTCTTTCATCACTCCAATCAAGATGGTTTGTAAAAATGATATTTTTTCCTGCTCCTTTTCGGTATGTAGCAAATTTCTTTTCATTCAAATTCAGCAAGACACGGAATTTCTTCCCTTCCTTGGCAATCTCGTAATCGAAAGGATTTTGCTTTTTTGGCAGTATTTGAGTCAAAGCCCTGAAAGCTGCCTTTTCAGAAGTGAAAAGATGGTCCATTTTTTTAAATTTCAGCAATGTTTTAGCTGTCCTTCCCCCAAGACCGTGTAGTTGTTTTTCCTCCAACTTTTTGTTATGCGAAACAACTATCTTGCAGCTCATCCCGTAAACATCAGCAATTTTTGAAACTGACTGGATGCCGTTGCCGCTCTTATTCATGTAGCAGAATTTGAAATCGCCATCAATAAGCCCTGCCGCTTCAACGTTGTTCTTTGTGAGGGCGCCGACAAAATAATAGCCCTTCACAGCATCAAAACCGGCCTGAGAGTTGTTTCCCTTGTCAAAGACGAGAGTTATCTTTTCCTTTCCAATTTTTTGCCTTTCTGCAACTTCAGGCACCGTGTTTGAAAACTGTTTGCTGTCGTGCACATTGGCGGGATAGCATGAATAAGCGTGCGGAAGCTCGCTCTGTTCCCCAATCAGCAGCCCCAATGCAAGCAGATTCTTGTCGTTCCTCATCTGCTTGCTGTGCCCCTTCTGCGGAAGGGCATCCCCCGCATGTTCACTTATGTAAGTGAACACGTTAGTGGAGTCATAAAGAAACGTGGTGTCCTCAACACCAAGCTTGTTTTTTGCGTTGGACACAAGCTCTTGCCATATTGCAGCCATTTTTCCCTCATCAAGCTGTCCTAGATAGTGCCAATAATTTTGGCTGCTCAGCGAAAGATGTCTGTTTTCCAGTAGGGGCAGGCATGTCTTTGCATGCCATTCACTTATTCCTGCCTTGCTTGTCGGTGCTAAAAGCCTATTGATTATTGGCAGAAGCAGATAATTGCCGATTGACGCCTTTTTCTGTGCATGTTTGTTTGCAATTTCCACAAAGCAGATCAGTTCTGCGATGTGTAGAAGAAGAGCCATGTCACCGTAAGACCTGGAGGTGAATTTTGGAAGAGGCTGAAGAAGCAACTGGTGGATTTTGTCGGCGTTGCCAAGATAGATTTGCTTGGCTCTGACGACCTTTTTGCCAATCCTTTTCATCCAAACCAAATAGTAATACGCATGTCCGTTGATTATCCTCTTCACAAGCGAAACCATACTTATATTAGAGCATACATATTTATAATCCTTTGTCGTAGTTATAATATTTTTTAGTTAGAGAATACAAGATACAGCCAAAAAGTCAATTCAATCTCGTCGTTCGTTCAAAAAATTAGCAGGAAAAGTTATATCAATTTTGTAAAGTTCGGTCTGAATATTCCGTTCCGCCAAAATATGCCAACAGAGATGTGGAAGTGAAAATAGAGGAGGACCAGCTGGGCATATTCTACCGTGGAAATGAAATAGCAAGGCACCGGCTTGTTGGCAAAAACCAGACATCTTTCCTTGAAGTGCACAGAAAGCAGCTTGAGGAGGGGTGCTTCCATATGCCAAGGCAAAATTCACCGAAGAGACTTTCAGCCCAGACAGAAATTTCCGAACAGGGCGTTGAGGTCAGGAACCTCAACGCATATGATGGGGTGTAAACATGGGAAATCTTGAATATGAACGGCTGCATGAGAATCTCAGGACACTTGGATTGCTTAGGACTTCCGAAACTCTTGACAACTATCTTGAGATTGCCTCAAAGAAGGAATTGTCGACAATTCAGGTATTGGATCATCTCCTGAATGAGGAGGTTGATGAGAAGCTGCAAAGAAGCTTCAACTTCCGTTCAAAGATAGCGAAATTCCCATTCAGGAAGTCAATTGAGGATTTCGATTTTTCCTTCCAGCCCTCAATTGACCGGAAAACAATCAACGGACTTGCAAGCATGAAGTTTGTCCACAACGCAGAGAATGTTGTCCTCCTGGGCCCGCCTGGTGTCGGCAAGACCCATCTTGCCATAAGTCTTGGGATGGCAGCGGTGAAGCATGGGGTCACCGTCTACTTCACAACTGCTGCAAATATCATTGAGGATTTGAAGCTTCATGCCTCCAGAGGGCTGCTCAAACAGCGGCTGAATAAAGTTGCGAGATACAATCTCCTCATAGTCGATGAAATAGGCTATCTGCCCATGGCTAATGAAGGTGCAAACCTATTTTTCCAGCTTGTCTCAAGGAGATATGAACGTTCATCTCTTGTCCTGACATCAAACAAACCGTTCAGGGAATGGGGGCAAATATTTGGGGATGAAGTGGTGGCATCAGCCATCCTGGACAGGCTGCTGCACCACTGCACAGTGATAAACATCAAAGGAGAAAGCTATAGGATAAAGGACAGAAAACGGATTGGCCTTTTCCAGAAAGAACAGACCGATGACCCGAAAAATCAGGAGTGAGGATTATATCATTTGAGGTGAAAATAAGGGCTGGGATTAAACCGTTAAAATTGGGGAATTTTGAACCGTTGTTCACAGCAAGAGGGTCGGGCTGATAAAGGGCAGACTTGTGTCAGTGGACTCCACCGAGTTCTGGAAATATTACCGGGAAGACCCTGATGCAGAGTGGGGCTACTGCGCAAGCAAGATGGAGTTCTTCGACGGCTTCAAGGCGCACATTGTGACTGACGACCTGTCGGAGATGCCAATAGGGGCTGTGATAACTGCCGGCAACGTCCATGACGCACCCCTGTTTGGCGAGCTTCTTGCCGAGCTTGGCAAGGTCTTCACCTACGAGGTGCAGAAAATCCTTGCCGACTGCGGCTATGATGCCGCGTGGATACGGCAGAAGATAAGGGACAGGGGAATTGCTGACGTGATTGCAAGGAACGGCAGGGGGCACTTCGAATCCTTTGACCCTGACGACCCAGAGTATAGCTTCAGGTCGGCATCAGAAAGGGTGAACTCAAGGGCAAAGCTGCTGCACGGGCTTGAGAACTTCAGGCTGAAGGGGCTTGGCGGCGCAGCCTTCCACGTGCTCACCGTCCTTTGCAGCATGATTTGGAGCGGCCTTGCCTCCTTCCTTGCAGGCTATCATGATTTCAGGTCTGTTGAGCCCCTCAGGTGGTGATTCTGCCGCGCTGGGCGGCAGCGCGCCCAGCGCAAGCCTTGCTCTGACAGGCAAGATACGGCGTAAAATCAGGATATATGGCTTTACTACAAAAGCCAGCAGCCAGAGGAAATGTGTTTTTTTTGCATTTGGGGGTAAACCGACGCAAAGGTATTTAATTTGTCAATGGTCTACTGCATGCATGCGCGCTCAAGGTGCCACACGCTCGTCCTGCGGGACGACCTATTGCCCCCTGCATGGGCAGGGGGCAACTGAATATCTGGTTTTGCTTGCAGTTGTACTCATCGTCGCACTCGTGTCAGTCGCGCTTCTTGGCTTTTTTCCAGGCATGGCATCTGACGCTCAAATCACGCAGTCGCAGATGTATTGGAAGGGCGCAAGCCCGATTGCCATCGCCGAATTCGGCGCCATGATAGACTGGTTTGGCAACTACAGCGACATTCCTTACCTTAGGGTAAGGAACAATGGCATGTATCCAATCCGCATAACAAAGATACTTTATGGCTCCATCAGCACGTCCATATTCTACTGCGGCGGCGCGTGCCCGACTGCCTACCCCAGCATCAGCGATTACTTTTACATGGCGCCCGGCCAGGAGCTTTATTTTGGTTCA
>Ga0172371_10007132_pt1 | contig 16025 bp, 10 predicted proteins | sample Lak12m_FD_114543 | JGI IMG/M metagenome (GOLD analysis project Ga0172371, IMG submission 114543) | Freshwater microbial communities from Kabuno Bay, South-Kivu, Congo - kab_022012_12m | ecosystem: Environmental > Aquatic > Freshwater > Lake | place: Democratic Republic of the Congo: South-Kivu...
CGCTCGACCTCGCCGAGGCCCATGCCCTGGATGTGCACGTAGCCGACGCGGCCGCCGCTGCGCCGTTCGGCGGCGTCGCGGCGCTCGCGCTCGGTCGCGAGGTACTGCAGCTGGCGCTCGTCGATCCACTTCTGGGGCACGGCCTCGAACTCGAGCCGTTCGCCCCCGCGCCGTGCCTCGATCCACAGCGGGACGCCGGCGCCGTTCTCCAGCGCGGCCTCCAGGCCGGCGTCGCGGCCGACGGGCCGGCCCCCGACCGACAGCAGCAGGTCGCCCGGGCGCAGGCGGGAAAGCTCGCGGTCGCAGGGCCCGTTGCGCAGGACGCGGGACACCTTCAGACCTTCGCCGTCGTGGGCGGGATCGAATTCCAGGCCGAGCCAGCCGTCGTCGCCGTAGTCGCCGATCGGCTCCCAACCCGGGCGGTAGCCCATGTGGCTGGCGTTCAGCTCGCCGAGCATCAGGTTCATGACATCGCCGAAATCGGTGTCGTGAGCCACGCCCTCCACCCAGGCGGCGTACTTGCCGCGCAGGCCGGGCCAGTCGACGCCGTGCATGTCGGGATCGTAGAAGCGGTCGCGCAGGGTGCGCCAGGCTTCGTCCATGACGCGCAGCCGCACGGCCGGACGGTCGATGGTCAGGCGCGCGGTGAAGCTCACGGTCTCGGTCTTGCCGCCCTCGGCCGGCGTCGTGGCCGGCTTGCCGCCCTTGAGGTAGGTGAAGGTCTTGCCCTTGGCGTCCAGGTGCAGGCGACGGGGCTTCGCGTCGCCCTCGGTCACGGCCTTGCGGTCCTCGCCGAAGCGGTCCACCGACCAGAGGTCGCTCGCCTCGCCGCGCTGCGCCAGGAAGTAGACGCGATCGCCGTGGGGCTCGGCGGCCACGGGCCGCTCGTCGTCCGGCAGGTCGGTGAGGCGGCGGCCGCGCAGGTGGATGTCCTGGAAGTCGACGGCGACGACGATCTTCTCCTTCTCCTTGTCCTTCTCCTTGTCGCCGTCCTTGTCGCCGCCCTTCTCCTTGTCGGCGTCCTTCTTCTTCTCGTCGCGCGACTTCTGCTCGACCTCCCACTGCTCGCGCGTGCGCTCGTGGTCGGCGAGCGTGAGGTAGAGCGCGTAGACGTCGTGGCCGCGGTCGCCGGGGTCGTGGGCGTGGCGCGTGGTGGACCAGTAGAGCCGGCGGCCGTCGGGCGACCAGACCGGGTTCTCGTCGTAGGCGGGATGGCGCGTGACGTTCACGGCCTCGCCCCCCTCGGCGGGCACCAGCCAGATGTCGGTGTTGAAATCGCGGTCGGCGCGGCCGAAGGCGAGCCAGTGGCCGTCTGGCGACCAGGCGAAGGAGTCCAGGTCCCAGTGGCGCACGAGCGTCTCGTCGCCGGAACCGTCCGCCTTCATGACGTGCAGGTCGCCGAGGCCGCGCACGTAGGCGATGCGGCGGCCGTCGGGGGACCAGGCGGGGCGGCCGCAAGGCACGTCTCCATCGGTCAGGCGCACCAGTTCGTGGCGGCGGGCCGTGCGCAGCCGCGCGTCGTCCCGGTCGCCGGAGACGAGCAGGTAGACGGCGTCCTCGCCGTCGCGGTCGCTGACCAGCAGCAGCGTATCGGCGCCGCCGGGGCGGAAGCAGGGCGTCTGCTCGAGGGCGGCACCGGGCACCGCCACGACGGCGCGCCCGCCCTGCTTGCGGTTCAGCAGCACGATCTCGCCGGCGATCGCCAGCGCCAGCTCGTCGCCGTCGTCGGCGACGGCGAGGTCGTCGGCGTCTGCGGTCTTCGACTCGACGACCACCGGGTTCTCGATCTGGTCGGCGGCCACGTCGATGGCGAGGCGGCGGGGCTCGCCGGCGCCGGGCTCGAACAGGTAGAGGTCGGTGCCGCGCTCCAGGACCAGGCGGCGGCCCGCCAGGCCGAGCGAGGCGGCGCGCACGCCGTCCCCCTCGAAGAACGTCAACTGGCGCTTGCCGGCGCCGTCGGGGCCCATGGTCCAGAGGTTGGCGGTCAGCGCGGCGTCCTGGTCCGACAGCCAGTAGACGCGGCCGTCGGGCGCCACCATGGGGTTGGTGTCGTAGCCGCGGTTGGCGGTCAGGGCCGCCGGGTCGCCGCCGCGCGTCCAGGCGTAGATCTCCCGCTGGTAGGTGCCGCGGTAGCGCATGCGCCCGCCGCCGGTGCTGCCCTCGGCGTAGACGAAGGTGCGGCCGTCGGCGGTGGCGACCTCGTCGGCGAAGACGTCGACCAGGCGCACGGGCTGGCCGCCGGTCACCGGCACGGCGTGGATCTGGGGCGACATCGGGTAGTCGAACAGGCGCCGCGACGTGAAGTAGACGGTGCGGCCGTCCGGGGAGAAGGCGCGCGGGACGTCGCCGGTGCCGGAGAAGGTGAGGCGGGTCGGCGGGCCGCCCTCGAGGGGCATGACGAACACGTCGTCGTCGCCGAAGCGGTTGGAGGCGAAGGCCAGGCTGCGGCCGTCGGGCGAGAAGACCGGCGCCGTGTCGTAGGCCCGGTGGGCGGTCAGGCGGACCGCCTCCCCGCCCTGCGACGGCACTCGCCACAGGTCGCCCTGGAAACCGAAGACGACCGTCTCGCCGTCGGGGCTGAGCGCCGGGCTGCGCGGCATGAAGACCTCGGCCGCGTGGGCGGCCGGGGACGCGAGGAGCAACAGGACGGCCGCCGCGGCCGCGAACTTCGAGGTCATCGATCGCCTCCAGGTAGGGCGTGGGGTCGCCCGGCCGCCAGGGGCCGCCGGCGCCGGTTGCGGGGCATCCTAGCCGCGGTCCGCTCCGCGGGGCAACCCCCGGGTGGCGGGAATCGCCGGCCGATCGCGTAAGACGATTAATGGCAACGAGATGTTTCATCATCTAAATTCGGGCCTCCATCTTGACATTTCGATGGAGTGCCGTCACATTATGGCCCTCGATTCGGCGACCCGGCTGCGTGCCGGGCCGTTGCTGCCCCGTACCATCAGCCGCGGCGCCGGTCCAGCGCCGTGCCGCGAGCGACCAGGAGTGGGCTTCGATGCCGCACCGCAACCGGCGCAACCCCGGGGAGAGCGATCCCGAGGCCAGGCCCCTGATCAAACGCAAGCGTGTCGGGTCTGACCGCCCGTCACCCGAGCCGGAAGTTCCGTTCTACAGCCGACGCACCCCGCGCGATGGGAGGGACCCGATGAAGAACGATTGGAACGACGACGAGACCATCGAGTTCGAGGACGACGACCTGGACGAGGACGACGACCTGGACGAGGATGACGATTTCGACGACGACGAGGACTTCGACGACGACGACATCGAGGAAGAAGACGACGACAATTGACGTGGCCGCTGCATGACGATCCCGGGGCGTTCGGGGGCCTTCCGGAACGCCCCGTTCCGGACCGCTGCCGCTTTGCGGTGCTCCCGATCCCCTACGACGGCACCTCCACGTGGCGCAAGGGCGCCGACCGCGGCCCCGACGCCCTGCTCGCGGCGTCGGCGAACATGGAGCTGTACGACATCGAGACCGGCGGCGAGCCGTGGCGTGCCGGCATCGTCACGATGGCGCCGGTGCTGCACGACGGTCCGCCCGAGGGCATGGTGGCGAAGGTCCGCGCCGCGGCCGACGACCTGCTGGACCGCGGCCTCACCGTGGTCGGGCTCGGCGGCGAGCACTCGGTGAGCATCGGCCTGATCCAGGCCCACGCGGCGCGCTTCCCCGGCCTGACGGTCCTGCAGTTCGACGCGCACGGCGACACCCGCGACAGCTACGAGGGCTCGCCCAACAACCACGCCTGCGTCATGGCGCGGGCGGCCGAGGTCGCCGACTACGTGCAGGTGGGCATCCGCAGCCTCGACGCCGCCGAGGCGCCGAAGGTCCGCCCCGACCGCACGTTCTACGCCCACGAGATCGGCGACGGCTGCGACTTCATCCCGGCGGTCGTCGACCGCCTGTCCGGCCCGGTCTACGTGACCATCGACCTGGACGTGTTCGATCCCGGGATCATGCCGTCGACCGGCACTCCCGAGCCCGGCGGCCTCGCCTACCGGCAGGTCGTCCGCACCCTGGCCGCGGTGGCGCAGCGCCACCGCATCGTCGGCTTCGACGTGGTCGAGCTGCTGCCCGACCCGCGCAACCCCGGGCCGGATTTCCTGGCGGCGCGCCTGGCCTACCAGCTCATGGCCTACCTCACCGCCCGGCAGTAAGGAGTCCCCGATGCAGAAGAGCGATTTCCTCAAGGACCAGGTCCGCCACGTCGACGTCACGGCCTTCGACGCGCGGCCGCTGATCGACTCCTACCGCGACATGGCCTTCCAGGCCCGCAACCTGGCCACCGCGGCGGGGATCCTGCACCGCATGGAGTCCGACCACGGCTGCGGCGTCATCCTGACGCTCGCCGGCTCGCTGATCAGCGCCGGCCTGAAGGACGCCATCGCCCTGATGATCGAGAACGACATGGTGGACGCCGTGGTCTCCACCGGCGCCAACATCGTCGACCAGGACTTCTTCGAGGCGCTGGGCTTCCGCCACTACAAGGGCACGCCCTTCGTCGACGACCAGATGCTGCGCGGGCTGGCCATCGACCGCATCTACGACACCTACATCGACGAGGACGAGCTGCGCGTCTGCGACATGACCATCGCCGAGATCGCCGAGGGCCTCGCACCCCGCCCCTACTCCTCGCGCGAGTTCATCGCGGCGATGGGCGCCTTCGTCGAGTCCCGCGGCCTGAAGGCCGACCACTCCATCGTCCACGCCGCCTGGCGCAAGGGCGTGCCGATCTTCTGCCCCGCCTTCAGCGACTGCTCGGCCGGCTTCGGCCTGGTGCACCACCAGTGGGGCCGCGAGAAGTACCTGACCATCGACTCGGTGGCCGACTTCCGCGAGCTGACGCAGATCAAGCTCGCGGTCGGCGAGACCGGCATCCTGATGCTCGGCGGCGGCGTGCCCAAGAACTTCACCCAGGACGTGGTGGTCGCCACCGAGATCCTGGGCCGCGAGCAGCCGATGCACAAGTACGCCATCCAGCTGACCGTCGCCGACGAGCGCGACGGCGCCCTCTCGGGCTCGACGCTCAAGGAGGCCTGCTCCTGGGGCAAGGTGGACACGGTGTACGAGCAGATGGTCTACGGCGAGGCGACCGTCACCTTCCCCCTGCTGGTCAGCGACGCCTGGCACCGGGGCGGCTGGCGCGGGCGGCCCGCGCGGCGCTTCAACGACCTCTTCTAGGGACGGGAAGGCGGCGATGGGCGCGACCCGGGACAGCTTCGACCTGCAGCCGGGCCGCGTCCTGGCGCGCAAGTTCGAGGTGATCCGCCGCCTGGGCGCCGGCTGGGAGGGCGAGGTCTACCTGGTGCGCGAGCGCGCCACCGGCATCGACCGCGCGGCCAAGCTCTTCTTCCCCGAGCGCAACCCCCGCAACCGCACCCTCAACGAGTACGCGCGGCGCCTGCACCGGCTGCGCGAGTGCCCGATCCTGGTCAGCTACGTCACCCAGGAGACGATCCGCGCGCACGGCGACGACGTGTCGGTGCTGATTTCCGAGTTCGTGGACGGGGAGATGCTCTGCGAGTTCCTGGCGCGCCAGCCGGGGCACCGCCTCGACGTCTTCCAGGGGCTGCACCTGCTGCACGCGCTGGCCGACGGCGTCTCGGCGATCCACGCCAACAACGACTACCACGGCGACCTGCACGCCGCCAACGTCATCGTCCGGCGGCTGGGCCTGGGCTTCGAGGTCCGCCTGCTCGACCTGCACCGCTGGCCGGGCACGCGCAGCTCGAACATCCAGGAGGACGTCTGCAACCTCGTGCGCCTGCTCTACGACGTGCTGGGCGGGCCGCGCACCTACGCGAAGCACCCGCCCGAGATCAAGGGCGTCCTGCGCGGCCTGCGCCGCACGCTGATCCTCGAGAGCTTCCGCACCGCCGGCGACCTCGCCCTGCACCTCGAGACCATGCCCTGGGAATCACGGTGAACCGGCCCGGGGGCGCGGCGTGAGTCACGTCGGCTTCGACATCCTCCACGAGAACGGGCCCTGCCTGGTCGTCGGCAAGCCGCCGGGGCTGCTGACGCAGGCGCCGCCGGGCATCGACAGCCTGGAGGCGCGCGTGCGCGCGTTCCTGCAGGCGCGCGACGGCCGCGCCCCCGGCGCCCACCTGGGCGTCGTGCACCGCCTGGACCGCCCGGCGAGCGGCGCGCTGCTGCTGGGGCTCGCGCCCGCGGCCACGCGCGAGCTGAGCCGGCAGGTCGAGCGGCGGCAGGTGCGCAAGCTCTACTGGGCCCTGGTGGGCGGGGCGCCGGCGCCGGCGGCGGGCGCCTGGTCGGATCACGTGCGCAAGGTGCCGGACGAGCCGCGCGCCGAGATCGTCGCGGCGGACCATCCGGACGCCCGCCACGCGACGTTGAGCTACCGCACGCTGCACAGCGGTCCCGGGTTCACCTGGCTCGAGATCGAGCTGGGGACGGGGCGCACGCATCAGATCCGGCTGCAGGCGGCGAGCCGGGGGCACCCGGTGCTGGGCGACGCGCAGTACGGGTCGGCGACGCCCTTCGGTGAGCAGCACGAGGATGCACGGCTGCGGGCCATCGCGCTGCACGCGCGGCGGCTGGACTTCCGGGATCCGGTCACGGGCGGCGAGGTCGAGGTGGTCGCGGAGCCGCCCGGGGCCTGGGGCGGGTTCGCGCCCTGAGGGAAACGCAGAGGTCCGGGCGCCGATCGGCAGCCCGGACCCCTGGACGTCATCTTGCGGCCTAGCGGCCGATTGCCAGCTTCAGCTGGGTGTCGAAGACCTTGCGCCGGGACTTGGCGAGGTCGACCTCCTTGGCCGACAGGTCCTTGAGGCGGTCGGCCTCCCGGATGCGGGCGTCGAGTGTCTGGCCCTCGTACTTGCGGATCTCGAGCTCCGCGGCCTGGAGCCGGGTCACCAGCGACGCCGTCAGCGCCTCCCGCAGCAGCGCGTCGCGCTCGCCGCGCTTGGCCGCCAGCGTCAGCTCCTCTTCGCAGGCGCGGGCCGAGGCCTTGGCGAGTTCCACCATCGCCTTGGCGTGCTCCACCTCGCGGGCGCGCAGGTCGGCGCGCCGCTCCAGGAGCTGCTTCTCCAGTTCGGCCCGCTTCTTCTGCCCCTCGAGGTCGACCTTGCGGACCTCGTCCTTCTCCTTCTTGGCCAGGTCCAGGCGGCTCTTCACGGCATCGAGCTCGCTCTGCTTCAGGCGGATGCGGGTCTCGGAGCGGGCCTTCATCGCCATCGCCCGCTGCAGGCGCATCTCGCCCTCGGCGTGCTGGGCCTGGGCCGCGCCCAGCTCGGACTGGATCTCGGCGACGTCGCGGATCGCGACCAGGGCGAGCAGCGAATCGGCCGCCGCGTCGAAGGGCTGCGGCCGCGGCTCGGCCGCGGTCAGGGCGCCGGCCGTGCCCTGCGCCATCGCGCCGCCCGCGGCGCCGACCAGGGCGACCGCCGACAGGAACGTCGACAGGATCAGGAACGGCTTCGTCTTTCGCGCAACCGACATCTCACGCCTCCCGGAATGGTGTTGTCATGGACGACGTACGGGAACCGCGGACCAGGATACACCCGACCGGCCCCGCACGCATCATCCGTCACGGCCGTCGGCCGGAATGGAACGAGGCGGGCGCGGCGCGCCGTCGGGCGCGGCCGTCGTCCGCCTCGCAGGACCGGGCAGGTGACTGCGTCGGCCCTAGTGCAGGTACGAGAACTTCACCTCGCCCCAGGAACCGGTCGACTCGGTCGGCACGGGCGTGGTGCAGGTCTGGATCCGGGTCACGCCCGTGGTCGAGCCGCTCCTCCCGGCGAACTGGCCGCCGGGCGAGCCGATGAAATCGATGCGGTAGGTGACGTCGAAGAAGCTGTCGACGGCGAACGGGGCGCCGGGGCCGCCCTGCCGCACCAGCGTCGTCTGGCCTGGGCTGGGCAGGCCGAAGCCGTTGCCGAAGGTGATCCGCAGCAGGTCGAAGTTGGGAGCGGTGAAGGCGGAGCCGCTCAGCAGGTGGACGTCGTTCAGGAAGAACTGCACCGGCGCGCCCGGCACGCGGGGGGCCGTGTGGATCTCGCCCGTGTTCGCGATCGGGACGGTCTGCACGAAGCCGTTGTAGACGCCGGTGCCGACCAGCGCCAGGTCGATGACGGCGCTGAACGTCGCCGCCGTGCCGCCCATGGTGCCGCCCGGCGCCTCGACCACGGCCGAGAAATTGTAGAGCTTGGCGGACACCAGCAACGGGGAGCCCGGCGGCAGGCCGTCGACGATCTGCATCGGCCCCTGGTAACCGTACAGGCAGTTCGGCGGCATGGTGACCGTGCCGGCGCCGTTGTCTGGCAGCTGGCAGCAGTAGTCGCTCTGGGCGGCGGCGTCCCGCACGCCGGTCGTCGCGACGACGGCGAGCAGCAGGAGTAGACCGGCCGCGAGGCGGGACGGCGTGAGCTTGGAGGTCATGGGGCTTCCTTCCGTTGGCGAGGGATCGGAACGGAGAACACCCCGATACTATACCAAATTAGTCTTTGATTGGGCCGTCATGGTGGCCACAAACCGGTGTGGTTTTGAACCTGGGATAAATTCACGGCGCCATGGTGCCGTCGCCGCCTACTCCACGAGCGTGATCCGGATGGTCTGCGTTCCGCCGCTGGACCTCAGCCTCAACAGGTAGGGCCCCGCGGCCAGGGGTTCGACACCGCGGCGGCCGTTCCAGGTCGCGGTTCGGTGACCCGTCGTCAGCTCCGCGTCGAGCAGGACCGCGACGCGGCGGCCGCGCAGGTCGAAGGCCTCGAGCACGGCACGCCCGTCCGCGGGCAGGTCGAAGCTCACGGTCGTGCGCGGGTTGAAGGGGTTCGGGTACGCGCGCAGCGACGCGACGACCGGCGCCGGCGTGTCGTCGGCCGCGGTCACGCCCTCGCGCACCTCGTCCAGGAACCAGAGCGCCGACTCCGGCGTGATGGTCACGTGCTCCTGGTTCTGCAGCGGGATGTGGAGCGCGTCGAAGGTGGTGCGGCTCATCAGGTCGGGATCCGCGAACACGTCGTGCAGCGGCCCGACGCCGGCGAGGTCCAACGCGCTGACCGTCGGGATGAAGCAGTGGTGGCCGAAGAGCGCCTCGATGTCGCCGTAGGGCACGCTGGTGGTGTCCATCTGCGCCATCGACGCCCGCCAGCCGCCGGGCGCGCCGTCCCACGACACGGCGCCGGCGACCGTCACGTCCTGGTAGGTGTCGGGCAGCGGCCAGATCACGTTCATCACGCCCTGGAAGATGCGCGCCGAGGTCTGCTGCGGCACCGCCCACACGTTGCCCCGCACGTCCACCAGGAACGAGTCGTACTCGTAGCGGATGATCTGCTGGGCGGGCGCGAAACCCTGGTTCGTCGCGGCGCCCGAGCCGTTGGCCACCGCGACGCGGCGGCACGTCGGCAGGCCGACCGCCTGCAGGTCGGCCTCGAAGGCGGCGCGCAACGGGTCGGCGGCGGCGGCGGTGCCGCTCGTGGCGAGGTGGTGCTGCAGCAGCAGCTGCCGTGCGGCGGGCGTGTCGAGGCGGCTCAGCAGGAAGGCCGCGGCCTCGGAGTCGTCCTGGAAGAAGTCGAGCCAGTGCTGCAGGCCCAGCGGGATGACGGCGCCGCGCTGCGGCGAGTCGAAGGCGATCCAGGTGCGCACGCCGGAATCGATCTGCTGCTGCGCGAGCCAGCCCAGGGCGTAGCGCGAGACCAGGCCGCCCATGCTGGCGCCGATCAACGCGCTGGTGCGCTGCGGGCCGACGGCCGCGCGGACCATCCCCAGCAGCTCGGTCAGCACGAAGGCGTTGCGCTGGATGGGCGCGGTGGCGGACGCGAAGTCCAGCACCACGGCGTCGTAGCCCTCGGCGCGCAGCGTCTCGATGAGCTGCTCCTGGTTCAGCATCTCGTAGAGCACGTCCCAGCCCATCGTGTCGTCGAGGTCGAAGCCCTCGACCACGACCACGGGGTTGGCCAGCTCGGTGCGGCCCTCGGCGAGGTAGACGTAGGCCGAGCCGGCGCCGGCGGCGCCGTCGTAGGGCACGCTCGCCGTCACGGCCCAGGTCGCGGTCGGCTGGGGGGTCTGCAGCGCGGCGACCTCGAGCGTGAAGGCGGCGTGGCGCAGGGCGCCGTCGGACGTCGTCGCGCGCAGGCGCAGCGTGCGCGGGCCCGTCGCGGCGTAACTCACGGCGAGACGGCCGTCGGGGCCGACGGGGCGCCAGCCGCCGCCGTCGTCGGGGTCGACCTCGAGGCGCGGCGGCAGGCCGCCGACGCACACGTCGGCGGCGAAGAGCAACTCGACACGGGCGCCGTGGTACGTCACGGGGCGCAGCGCGGCGGCGGCGAAGACGCGGCCGGCGACCACGTCGACGCGGGACCAGGTCTGCCGGTCGTCGGGCGAGCCGGGCCGCAGGCGATCGTAGGCCGCATCCAGCAGGGCGACCGGCACGACCTCTGGCGCGACCTCCAGCAGCACGCGCCGCTCCAGGTCACGCGGCTCGGGCCAGCCGCGCGCGATGATGCTGGCGCGGCGCAGCTCGAAGAGCATCTGGCGCCACAGGCCGGTCGTGGCCGCGGGCGCGTTCGGGGCGCCGTCGAAGCGTTCGAGACCGGACAGGGGGGCGGCCAGGTCGACGAGCGTGCCGGTCGGGACGTCGGTGGCGGACAGGCCGGTGGGCAGGGGAGGCGCTTCCGCGGAGGGACGGGCGGCGGCCAGGCCGACCACGGTGAGGGACACCAGCAAGAAGACGGCGACGGCGATCCGGGCTCGGGGCATGACGCGACCTCGTTCTGTTTGCGGTATCCGATGGCGCGGAGAGTGTAGCATATCCAGGAGTAAATCCGTCTGTCGAGAGTTCCGTCAGCGGGTCGGATCGCCGGCGGCGGCCTTCAGTGCCTCTTCGCGTTCGTGCAGCGCTCGATGGCAGCGGGCGCAGAGCGTGATCAGGTTGTCGAGGGTCGAGTGCCCCCCTGCGCCGACCGGCGTGCGGTGGTGGACCTGCAGGTGTTGCGCGCGGCCGCAACCTTCCACCCGGCAGCGATGACCATCGCGGGCCAGGACGAGGCGCCGCATCCGCGGCGGCACCGCCCGCCGCAGGCTCCCATCGGGTCCCTGCACTTCGGCTTCGCAGCTGGCGCTAGCGAGAAGCGCGCCGGACACGGCCTGGTCGCCGCGTGACGTGGCGATCACGGCTGAGCGACAGTCCGGGCACTGCCGGATCACGAGGCGCACGACGATCCCGGCACCGCCCTGCTCGATCAACCCGGCTACGAGTTCGTCCGTCGGCACCCCCGGGGTCGCGACCCGCGCGGCGGCGAGCCAGGCTTCCCAGATCGCGAAGCGGTCATTGTGGAAGGCGATGGTGACAAAGCTTGGTTTCGGCGCGCAAGGCGGCTCCGGAACGACAGGCGCCGGAAGTGCCATCGATGCCGCAACCGGCATCACAGGTGTGGTAGACCGCCTGACCACTTCGGCCAGAGAGCGCACCGACAGACCCTTGGCGGTTTCGATCCATTCCTGCTCGGTCGCCGGCGTCGCGGCGCGGCACAGCAGTTTGGCCTGCGACCAGTTCAACTCCCCGCTTTCGATGCCCGCCGCGACGCCGGGAAGCAGCGGCAAGCGTCGGGCGAGCTCCAGGAAATGATCGCATTGAGCACGTGTCAGCCCCGCTTCGGCGGCCGCATAGTCCGCGATCGTTCGGTAGCCGAACTCGTTATAAACTTTGCGGTTCTGGATCTGGAGCAAGTAGTGGCAGCTGCGGACGAGACCCCTTTTGAGCTGCTGGACCGATTCGACGAACTTGTGATGAAGGGCTTGTTCCGCGGGGGTCGCCGATGTGGGAATCGACTCACTCATCGAACCTCACTTGATGAAATGTTTGCGCCACGCCATGACGTCACCACGATTTCTGACATTTATTCAAATTTAGAGAGCAAGTCAGCGGCGTTGACTCGGTTCGCGCTGCGGCTTGATTCGCAGGCTTCATGCCGATTTCCGGTGATTTCCTGCAACCCCGCCACCCCACCGCCGTCCTAGACCGATCCCCGCCGGGCGGCGATTGTCAAATCCGCTCCGGTAGTTGATCTTGTAGCGTTCGCCGACCTCCGCGCCCCCCGCCCTGACCCGGGGCGCAACCAGTGAAGGGATCGCAGACCCATGACGATCGCGAAACTCCCCCGCTTCCTCCTGTTCGCGCTCATCCTGGCGGCCGTGGCCGGTTGCGGCGGCGGCAAGCACGATGCGCCCGTCGCCGGCGGTCCTGAAGGCCAACCCGGGGGCCAGCCCGAGGAGCCGGCCGTGCCAGTCGCCGTGGCGCCGGCTGAGCTGGGGGCCATCTCCAGCTACTACAAGGCGACCGCAACGCTGGAGGCCGAGAAGGAGGCACAGGTGCTCGCCCGCGTCGCCGGCGTGATCGCGGCCCTGTCCGCCGAGGAGGGCGACCGTGTGGTCGCGGGGGCCGCGCTGCTGCGCATCGACAACAACGAGTACCGCCTGCGCGCCGACCAGGCCGCGGCGGCGGCGGCGAACCTCCGCACGCGCTTCCAGCGCCTGCAGGCCATGCGCGACGAGGACCTGGCCACGGACGAGGAGTTCGAGGCCGCCCGCAGCGAGCTGGCCCGGGCCGAGGCCGACGAGGGGCTCGCGCGCCTGAACCTGTCCTACACCGAGGTGGTCGCGCCCTTCGGCGGGCGCGTGACGCGCCGCCTGGCGAGCATCGGCCAGAACGTGTCGGTCGGCACGCCGCTGTTCGCGCTGGCCGACTTCGATCCCCTGCTGGCGAAGGTCCACGTGCCCAGCCGCGAGTTCAACAAGCTGCGGCAGGACCAGGACGTCGAGCTGGTGCTCGACAGCGTGGGCCGGCGCGTGCAGGGGCGCATCAAGCTGATCAGCCCGGTCATCGACCCCGCCAGCGGCACGATCAAGATCACGATCGAGATCCCGGACTACCCCGAGGGAACGCGCCCCGGCGACTTCGCCCAGGTGCAGATCGTCACCGAGCGGCGCGACGGCGCGGTGCTGGTGCCGCGGTCGGCCGTGCTGACGGACAAGGGCGAGACCGTCGTCTACGTGGCGGCCGGCGCGGACGGCACGACCGCCGAGCGCCGCGTCGTGGAGGTCGGCTTCACCGACGACGAGCGGACCCAGATCCTGACCGGCCTGGCGGCGGCGGAGCGGGTCGTGGTCAAGGGGCAGCGCTCGCTGAAGCACGGCTCGAAGCTGAAGATCCTCGCCGAAGGAGCCGGCTCCTGATGCGCGCGTTCGTCGATCTCGCCGTCCGTCGCCGGGTCAGCGTCGTGATGGCGGCGCTGGCGATCATCGTCTTCGGGGTGGTGGCCTACGGGCGGCTGGCGCTGGAGCTGTTCCCTGACATCACCTACCCCTCGCTCACGGTGCGGACCGAGTTCCCCGACACGGCGCCCCAGGAGGTGGAGAACCTCGTCACGCGGCCGGTCGAGGAGGCCGTCGGCGTGCTGCGCGGCCTGCAGGCGATCCACTCGGTGTCGCGGCCCGGCATGTCGGAGGTCACGCTCGAGTTCGAGTGGGGCGCGGACATGGACCTGCTGTCGATGGAGGTCCGCGAGAAGCTCGACCGCCTGCTGCTGCCCGCCGAGACCACCGACCCGGTCGTGCTGCGCTACGACCCGAGCCTGGACCCCATCATCCGGCTCGCGCTGTCGGGCACCGACGACCTGACCGTGCTGCGCCGGCTCGCCGACAGGCAGCTCAAGCAGGACTTCGAGACGCTCAAGGGCGTGGCCGCGGCGCAGATCAAGGGCGGCTTCGAGGAGGAGATCCAGGTCGACGTCGACCAGGACCGCCTCGCGGCGCTGGGGCTCCCGCTCGAGGCGGTGCGGCAGGTGCTGGGCGTGGGCAACGTCAACCTGCCCGGCGGCGCCCTGCGCGGGCGCGACGACCAGTTCCTGATCCGCACCATCAACGAGTACGACGACGTCGCGGAGATCGCCGATCTGATCGTGCGGCGCGACGAGCGCGGCGTGGTGCGCATCGGGGACGTGGCCGAGGTGCGACGCGGCGTCAAGGAGCGCGAGGAGATCACGCGCGTCGACGGCGCCGAGTCGGTGGAGATCTCCCTCTACAAGGAGGGCGACGCCAACACCGTGACGGTGGCCAAGCGCCTGCGCGAGCGCCTCGCGGCCTGGCAGGACGGCAAGCTGCCGCCGGGCACGCAGCTGACCGTGCTGTTCGACCAGTCGCACTTCATCCAGCAGTCCGTGGACGAGGTGCGCGACGCCGCCCTGGTCGGCGGCCTGCTGGCGATCCTGGTGCTGATGCTGTTCCTGCGCGACCTGCGCAGCACGCTGATCATCGCCACCTCGATCCCGATCTCGGTGGTGGCGACCTTCGTCGCCATGTACAAGCTCGACATCACCATGAACGTCATGTCGCTGGGCGGGCTGACCCTGGGCATCGGCATGCTCGTGGACAACTCCATCGTGGTGCTCGAGTCGATCTTCCGGCGGCGCCGCGAGGGGGCCTCCCTCTACCGCGCGGCCGTGGACGGCACCTCGGAGGTCGCCGCCGCGGTGACCGCCTCGACCCTGACCTCGGTCACGGTCTTCGTGCCGATCGTGTTCGTCGAGGGCATCGCCGGGCAGCTCTTCCGCGACCAGGCCCTGACGGTGACCTTCAGCCTGCTGGCCTCGCTGGTGGTCGCCATCACGCTGATCCCCATGCTGAGCGCGGCGGGGTCCAGGCTGCCGGGCGATGCAGCGCGGCGGCGGGAGACCGCCGCCGCCCTCCCCGTCGACGACGAATTCGCAACCTTGCCCGCGGCGACGATGACCCTCGGCCGCTTCTCCAACGCCTTCGACGCCCTGCTGCGCTCCTCCCTGCGCCGCCGCTGGCTGACGCTCGGGATCGGCTTCGCCCTGTTCGCCCTGTCCATGGCCGTCGTGCCGCGGCTGCAGACCGAGCTGATCCCCCAGCTCAGCGAAGGCGAGTTCTTCTTCGAGGCCACCCTGCCCGAAGGCGCCTCGCTCGCGGCGACGGACCGCGCCCTGCAGGTCATGGAGCAGGCGGCCGCCGCCGAACCCGGAGTCGACGTGCAGTACGCGACCGTCGGCAGCCGGCTGGTCTCGGGCGGCCTGTCGGTGAACGCGCGGGCCGAGAACCTCGGCCAGCTCAACGTGGTGATGAAGGACCGCGGCGACGGCGCCGCCGAGGCGGCCGTCGCCGACCGCATGCGCGCCGCCTTCGCCGACCTGCCCGACCTCGAGGCGCGCTTCGGCCGCCCGTCGTACTTCACCCTCAAGACACCCGTCGAGGTGATCGTCTTCGGCGACGACCTCGAGGACCTGCGGGCCTACTCCCTGGAGATCGCCGCAGACCTGGCCGGCGTGCCGGGGCTCGTCGACGTGCGTTCGTCCCTGGAGGCGGGCAATCCCGAGCTGCAGGTGGTGTTCGACCGCGAGCGGCTGGCCTCGCTGGGCCTCGACATGGGCGTGCTGTCCGAGACGCTGAAGAACCGCGTCCTGGGCGTGGTGCCGACGCGCTTCAAGGAAGAGGACCGGCAGATCGACATCCGCCTGCGCAACCGCGAGAGCGACCGCCACACGGTCGAGGACGTGCGCAACCTGGCGCTGCCCGGCCCCGACGGTTCCACCCTGCGCCTGACCTCCGTGGCCGACGTGCGCGAGGACCGCGGCCCGGCCGAGATCCACCGTCTGCAGCAGCAGCGCGCCGCCGTCGTCTCGGCGAACGTCGAGGGGCGCAGCCTGGGCGCGGCCGTCGTCGACGTGCGCGCCGCACTGGCCGGCCTGCCGCCGCCCCCGGGCCTGACCGTCGAGCTGGGCGGCCAGAACCGCGAGATGCAGGTGAGCTTCGACAGCCTGCGTTTCGCGATCCTGCTGGCCGTCTTCCTGGTCTACCTGGTCATGGCGGCGACCTTCGAGTCGTTCCTGCACCCGCTGCTGGTGCTGTTCACGATCCCCATGGCCCTGATCGGCGTGGTGGCGGCGCTGCTGCTGACCGGCACGCCCGTGACCGTCATCGTCCTGATCGGCGTGGTGATGCTGGTGGGCATCGTGGTCAACAACGCCATCGTGCTCGTCGACGC
>Ga0172371_10007134_pt1 | contig 16023 bp, 13 predicted proteins | sample Lak12m_FD_114543 | JGI IMG/M metagenome (GOLD analysis project Ga0172371, IMG submission 114543) | Freshwater microbial communities from Kabuno Bay, South-Kivu, Congo - kab_022012_12m | ecosystem: Environmental > Aquatic > Freshwater > Lake | place: Democratic Republic of the Congo: South-Kivu...
GCGCGACAAGGTCAAGGTCATGATCGGCGGCGCCCCCACGACCCGCGCCTGGGCCGACGAGATCGGCGCCGACGGCTACGCCGAGGACGCCATCGAGGCGGTCAACGCGGCCAAGGCGCTGCTGGGGGTGGAGTAGGGTACCGGCGCGGGCCTGGGCGGCCCGCAGCTGCAGTCCTGTTCGACGGGGCGGGGGCGCGGTGAGCGCCCCCGCCCCGCGAGCGTACGGGGACGAGGGAGACCACTGCGAGGAGCCGGCGCGGATCTCCGTCGCCGGGTGCCGGCCGCGTCGGCGGAGGCCCGCGCCGTCCGGAGTCACAGATCGTCGGATTTGATATGTGGTAGATACATCATCCACACTGCCGCCGACCGCGACCTCCCGGTCCCGACGGGCGCGGGCTACGCACAGGCGGGTACATGGCGGACACCTCACGAACCTGGGCGAGTCTCCTGCTCTTCGACGAGCCGGTCGCATCGCAGGCGGAGAAGGCCTACAGAGGGCTCCTCGAGGAGATCGTCTCGCTCCGCCTCGCGCCGGGTGAGGTCCTGGTGGAAGAGGCGCTGTGCGAGCGCCTGAGCCTGGGCCGCACGCCCGTCCGCGAGGCGCTCCAGCGCCTCGCTGCCCTGAGGCTGGTCATCATCATCCCGCGCAAAGGCGTCATGGTGAGCGACATCAACATCACCGACCTGCGGGAGATCTACGAGGTCCGGGCGCCGCTCGAGGGAGTCGCCGCCGCGCTGGCCGCCGAGCGCTGGGGAGGTCATGAGCTGCCCGACGAGGTCACCGCGCACCTGGCGTCGATGGCCGGTGCGTCCGGCTTCTTCGACCTCGTCGCCATCGACCACCGCCTGCACCACGCCATCCACCGCATGGCCGGGAACAGCTACCTGCTCGCCACGCTGGACTGGAACCTGATGCTGTCTATCCGGCTGGTGACCGCGGCAGGCCGGCGGCTGCCGGCCCAGCCGGCGGACGAGCTGGCCGAGAGCATGCGGGACTTCTGCGACCAGTTCGCGGCCATCGCCGCCGGGGACACGGCCGAGGCGGAGCGGCTGGCCCGCCGCCACGCCGGATTCTCCGAACAGCTGCTGCGCCGCGTCGTGTAGCTACGCGCCGCCTTCCCTCTTGCACAAGGAGACGTCATGACCGACACTGGATTCACCACCTGGGACACGCGCTCGTGCGAACGGGTCCACGAGGCCGCCCTCGCGGTGCTCGCCGGCCCGGGTGTGGAGGTGCTGCACGAGCGCGCGCGCCGTGCTGGCCGCGGCCGGCGCAGCGGTCGAGGGCACGCGCGTGCACTTCACGGCCGCCATGGTCGTTTCAGGGCTCTTGCGAGTCCCTCGTCCTGGGCGACGAGCTGGCCGGCTACGTGCGGGAGTACCTGCACGGCGTGCCGCTCGACGACCTCGACTTCGTCGTGGACGAGATCCGCGCCGTCGGGCCCGGGGGCACGCACCCGCCGCGACCGTACACGCGCACGCAGTACCGCTCCCTCTGGCGACCGACGGTGATGAATCACTGGATGCACGACCACTGGGTGGACACGGGCGAGAAGACGCTGCTCGACCTGCTGCGGGAGAGGGCGCGCGAGCTGCGGGAGGCCCCGCCGGCGTTCACGCTGCCGGACGAGGTGCTTGCAGAGCTCGAGGCGTGTGTTTGTGCGGCCGGCGGACCTGACCCGCACCCCGCCTGATCACGTCAGGGCGAGGACGACCACGCCGGCCAGCACCATCGCGGCAGCGGCCCACTGGGCGGGGCGCAGGCGCTCACGCAGCAGCGTCTGCGCCCAGAACAGGGTCACTGCGGGACTCAGCCACCCGAGGACCGCCACCACGCTCAACAGGCCGAACGTGGTCGCGTACGTGTAGAGCAGGTTGGCGGCCACGATGAACAGGCCCACCGCCACTGCCGCGGGCACCGAGAGGGAGCGGAGCCGCACGGCGGGTCGCCTGACCGCGAGGACGGCGACGAGCACGAGCAGCGCCGAGACCCGCGCCGTCGCCACCGCCCAGGTGGGATCGACCCTGCCACCGTAGTCGTAGGCCACAAGCACGATGCCGATCATCAGGGCTGCGCCGACGGCGAGAAGGACCCCTAGACCGTGGGCGTGCCGCTCGGACCCCGGCTCCCGTTTCTGCGGCCGGGAGATCAGCACGATGCCCGTGATCGTCAGTGCGGCGCCGGCCAGCTGTAGCGCCGACGGTCGCTCGCCGGCGGCCAGGCCCCACGCCACGGGCACGACGGCGGCGCCGGCGAAGATCGGCGCGACGACGCTCATCGGCGCGAGCGTCATGGCTTCGTACTCGGCGAGCGCGCTGAGCGTGATCGCGAGACCCGCGACCACAGGGGCCACAAGGTCGCGGGCGGAGAGGACCGGCGGCGACGCGACGACGAGCGCGACCAGCGCGGCCGCCAGGGCGGTGACCTGGCTGACGAGCGCCACCGCCCACACCGTGGCACGCCGCGACTGCACCCCGCCGAGGTAGTCGGAGGTGCCCCACAGCAGGCTCGCCGTCAGAGCGAGGAGCGCGGCGACCACCGCTGTCCACCTCCGTCACCGTAGGAGTGGCTACGGCGTGTCACTTGCGCTGCGGACCAGTCGCGCAAGGCTACCACCACCGATGCGCGCGGCGCCCGTGCGGCACAGGCGCAGCAGTTGAGCTGGTGCGCTGCGGCGCCGTCCGCTCGCAGGGCCACGCCGGGTCCGGAGCCCTCAGAGCGGCAGGCGCACGCCGGCGCCCCGTGCCAGCGCGCGTTCGTAGAGCGCCCCCGCGGTCACCACGTCGTCGACCGCGATGCCCATGTTCATGCAGAAGATGCGGTGGCCCGCATCCGTGCGGCCCGGGACCAGCCCGGCAGCCACCTCCCCCAGGTCGGCCGTCACAGCGTCCGGCACGCCGGCGAAGTACGTCCCCTGTGTCCGGGTCGCGAGCAGCTGCTCCACGTCGTCGGAGAAGAACCCGTCACACTCGCGCATGGCGGCACCCGTCCAGTCGGCGTCGTAGTCGAGCGACACCGCCAGCGCGCCCGGCTTGAGCACGCCGGCATCGAGGTCGGGCGCGGGCTCCTCCACGATCGGGATGGCGGTGACGGCCACGTCGGCGGGGCGCACGGCAGCAGGCGCGGACGGACAGGTCACGAACCCCAGCCGTGGGAACGACGCTGCCATCTCTGCGATGAAGCGGTCGTTGGCGACGCGGTCGATGTCGTAACAGCGGACCTCGGAGAGCGCCGGCAGCTCCTCGGCGAGAGCGCGCAGGCTGGTCCGCGCCTGCACGCCGCAGCCGACGATGGCGGCCGTCTGGCTCTCGGGGCGGGCGAGATACCGTGCGGCGATCCCGACGCTGGCGCCGGTGCGCATGGCGGTGATCCAGGAGCAGTCCATCACCGCCACGGGGTAGCCGGTCTCGCAGTCGTTGAGCACCACGACCCCGGAGATGTACGGGATGCCCCGCTGCTTGTTGGGCGGGTAGCCCGAGACCCACTTCACACCCGCGAGCTCCCCGGTGCGCGACGTGACCCTGCCGATGCGTGGCGCCACCGTGCCGATGCGCGGTGCGGGTTCGCCGGCGGGCACGCCGGCGGCAGGGCCCGCGGCCTCGGCATACCCCGGCGCCACCGCGGGCTTCACCCGGGCCGGCATGGCATGGATGAAGCAGTCGGGCCGCGGGTGCACGCCCGGCTTGGGCGGCATCTCGGTCAGACCGCGGCCCTTGGCCCTGAAGCCCTCGTCGACCGCGTCCAGCACGTCGCGCATCGTCATGCCGAGCCCCTCCACGTCGGCTCGGCAAAGGTAGATCAGATCCACGCCGCCTCCCAAGTCCGGACCACCATCTCGGCCGACCCTACAGGGGATGCGCCGAGACGCAACGGCTCGCGCACTGCGATAGGCTCCCGGTGCGAACCCAGTCCCGTCGCCGCCGGAGGAGTCACCGTGAGCGCAGCAGCCAGCCCCGCCCTCGACACGCAGTCCTGCCGGAGCATCCACGAAGCCGCTCTGAGGCTGTTGCGCGAGGTCGGCTGCGACGTGCTGGACGAGGAGGCGCGGACGCTCCTGGCCACACACGGCGCGGCGACCGACGGCGCCCGCGTGAGGTTCGGCGAAGACCTCGTGGAGCAGGCGCGGTCCACGGTACCGGCCGGCTTCACCGTCGCGGGGCGCCGGCCGGAGCTGGACCTGCGCGTCGCCCTCGACGCGCCTGCCGTCCTCGCCAGCGCGTCCGGCCCGCCCTTCGTGTCGTCCGGCGGCGAATACAGGCCCGGCACCATGAGCGACCTGCGCACCGCCATCGCCCTGGCGCACCTCTCGCCGAACGTCCAGGTCGTCGCCTACTCGCTCGAGCCGAACGACGTGCCCGAGGACGTCCGCCCCCGCATGGTCGCGCACGCCCACGTCACCGGCACCGACAAGAGCGCGCGCTACACGGTCACCACACCGGAGGAGATCCGGGTGGCGCTCGACGTGCACGAGATCCTGTGGGGCGCCGACTGGCACGAGCAGCCGCGCATCCTCACGGTGATCAACACGACCTCGCCCCTGCAGTTCTCCAGAGACGCCGCCAACGGCCTGCTGCGTCTGGCGCGCCTCGGCCAACCCATCCTGGTCGCGGTTTGCGCCATGGGCGGCACCACCGCGCCCATCACGCTCGCCGGCCTGCTCGCCGTGCAGCACGCGGAGCTGCTCGTTGGGCTGGTGCTCACACAGCTGGCGCGGCCGGGCGCTCCCTTCCTCTACGGGGGCACGTCCTCGCTCTCGTCCATGCAGACCGGCGCCCTCATGATGGGCGCGCCGGAGTACTGGACGCTCATGGAGGCAACCGTACGGCTCGGCCACTGGTTGGGCGTCCCCGTGCGCGCCGGCGGCTGCATCACCGACGCGCACCTGCCCGACGCCCAGGCAGGCATCGAGTCGGCGCTCGCCATGGACACCGTGCTGCGCCTCGGCGCCCAGTACGTCCTGCACTCCGCCGGCATCCTCTCCTCCTTCAACTGCTACTCGCCGGAGAAGTTCGTGATCGACGACGAGGTGCTCAGCGCCCTGCGTATCGCGAGGCGGCCCATCGTCGTCGACGACGACCAGCTGGCGCTGGACGTGATCGCCGCCGCGGGCCCGGGCGGGACGGTGCTGGGTCAGAGCCACACGCGGCGCCACGCACGCGAGCTGCGCCGGACGAGCATCATGAACCGCCTGCCCTACGAGACCTGGCGGGGGCAGGGAGGTAGCGACCTGGCAGCGGTCGCTGCCCGGCGCGTGGACGAGCTCCTCGAGCAGTACGAGCCGCCGGACGACCTCGACCCGCTGGTGCGGCGGCAGCTGGACGCGTACTGCCTGGGCTGAACGGCCCGGGAGCGGCCGGTCAGTCGGGTGCGGCGTCCAGTCCGGCCCGGCGCAGCTCGTCGGTGAGCGAGCGCTCGAGCATCCTCGTGAACACACGGTATGCGTTGGAAAGGTCGAGCGCCGGGTCGATGGCGGCCTGGATGGCAAGGCCGTCGACCACGGCGCTGAGCACCTGGGACAGCCCCAGGAGGTCGGGGTGGGACAGCGCCGCAGCCCCATCCTCCACCCCGAGCCACTCCAGCTTCACACTCCAGTACCACCTGTACAGGTGCGCGATGCGGCGGCGCAGCACCTCGTCACGCAGGACGTGCGGCAGCAGCTCGAAGAACACCTGGAAGTCGACGGCGGCCGCGTCCAGACGCTGCAGCTCGTCCACCAGGAGCTTCAGACGGGCTCCCGGCTCCGCCGCCTTCATGCGCTCGAGTGAGTCCAGGTACTCGTCGTGGACCACCGAATCGACGACCGCGGCGATCAGCCCCGCCTTGTTCTCGAAGTAGTACGAGATCATCGCCTTGTTCTCGCCGGCGCGATCGCTGACGGCGTTGAGCGTGAGCGCCTGGAAGCCCTCGTCGGCGACGATGTCCTTGGCGGCGATGAGCAGCTTGCGCGCCGTCTCGGGAAGAGAGGCCAAGGGGTCCTCGAACGTCTCGAGGGCCTTCCCGCTGCCGTCCCTGGGAGAGGGGCCGTCGCTCCGGCTCCACGCCGCGTCAGCTTCCAACAGCCCCCCCGCCTTGCGAAGCCCCCCAGGAGCACCTGGGGGGCGCTTGACAGCCGCCCGATCCAGTTGTCCAATGGGGCTCTGATTGACCGGTCGGTTAACCGACCCTCTTGGATTCTACCACAGGCCCCCGGAAGGATGACGTCATGAGGATCGGATGCGTGGGTCTCGGCCACATCGGCTACCACTTCGCGGCCAACCTGCTCGCGGCCGGGCACGAGGTCACCGTGCACGACATCCGGCCGCAGGCGGCGGACGGCCTCCTGGAGGCCGGCGCCGGGTGGGCCGCCACCCCCGCGGAGACGGCGCGGCGCTCGCAGGTCGTCATCACGTGCCTGCCGTCCATCGCCATCGCCGGCGAGGTCGTCGCGGGCAGGGACGGCCTTGTCGACGGTTTCGCGGCCGGCAGCACGTGGATCGAGATGAGCACCAACAGCCCGCAGGAGCTCGAGCGCCTGGCCGGTCTGCTCGCGGAGCGCGGCGTCGACACCCTGGAGGCCCCCGTCACGGGTGGCGTGCACAACGCCGCCTCCGCCACCATCACGGTGCTCGTCGGAGGCTCCGAGGACGTCTTCAGGCGCTGCGAGCCGGTGTTCAACGTCATCGGCGGCAAGGTCTTCTACGTGGGCTCGCTGGGCAAGGCATCGCGGATCAAGGTCATCACCAACATGCTGGCCTTCATCCACATCGCGGCCTCGGCCGAGGCCTTCATGCTGGCGAAGCGCAGCGACATCGACCTGCGCACCGCCTGGGAGATCATCCGCGCGAGCTCGGGCAACAGCTTCATCCTCGAGACCGAGAGCACGACCATCCTCGGCGGCAGCTACGACGTGGGCTTCACCTTCGATCTCTGCCTCAAGGACCTCGGCCTCGCCATGGCCATCGGCAAGGAGCACGACGTGCCACTGGACATCGCCAGCACCGTGCAGCAGCTCTTCGTGCGGGGACGAGCGACCTACGGCGGCCAGGCCGAGTACGCCATGGTGGCCAGGCTCCTCGAGGACGCGTGTCACACCGACCTCCGCGCCCCGGGCTTCCCGACGACGCTCGAGGAGTACCTGGAGACGATGCCGCGCGCCGAGCGCGAGCCGGCCGGCTGAACCGGGGGGAGAGCATCGATGGACTTCTACACTGGCCGCGTCCTGCGGGTCGATCTCAGTACGCTCACGTCCGCCGTCGAGCCCCTCGACCCTGGGTGGGCAAGGCTCTTCGTGGGCGGAAAGGGGCTGCTCCTCCGCTACCTCTGGCAGGAGCTCCCCACGGGCGCCGGCGCGCTCTCCCCGAAGAACCCCCTGATCCTCGCGACCGGCCCCTTCGCCGGCACCGCGGTCGCTACGTGCTCGCGCCTGGCCGTGGGCTGTAAGAGCCCGGCGACCGGCACGCTCCTGGACTCGTATGTGGGCGGGTCGTTCGCTCCCGAGCTCAAGTTCGCCGGGTACGACGCCGTCGTCCTGACCGGCGCGGCGCCCGAGCCGGTGCTCCTGCTGATCGAGGACGACCGGGTCGCGTTCGTGCCGGCCGCCGGGCGCTTCTGGGGCCTCGAGACCGCGGCGCTGGAACAGGCGGTGCGCGACCGGTTCGGGCCGTTCCACAAGGCGCTCTCCACCGGCCCCGCGGGGGAGAACCAGATCCCCTTCGCCTGTCTCTCGACCGACCAGTACCACAAGGCCGGTCGTGGCGGGGCAGGCGCCGTGATGGGCGCCAAGAACCTCAAGGCCGTCGTGGTACGCGGCACGGGAGCGGTGAGCGTCGGAGACGCGCGCGCGTTCTCCGCCGAGGTGCTGCGCCTGCAGAACGAGCGGGTCCTGAGCGCCGACAACGCGTGGACCTACGAAGAGGGCACCCCGTTCCTGGTCGACGCCGTCGACGCTGCCGGCGCGCTCCCCACGCGCAACTGGAGCGAGGGGGTGTTCGAGGGCGCCGGGGCCGTCAACTCGGCCACACTGCTCCGCGTGCGCACGAAGCTGCGGGCCTGCACGCAATGCCCGCTCGCCTGCCGGCAGGTCCACACGTTCGGCGAGCACACCTGCGAGGGGCCCGAGTTCGAGACCATCGGCCTCTGCGGCAGCAACTGCGGCATCGCCGACATCGCGGTCGTCGCGGAGTTCAACAGGGCCTGCGACGAGCTGGGGCTGGACACGATGTCGACGGGCTCGGTGGTCGCGCTCGCCATGGACCTGTGCGAGAAGGGCGCCGCCGGCTACGGTCTCGCCTTCGGCGACAGCGAAGGATACCTCGCCGCGCCGGCGCTCATCGCCGGCCGCGAGAGCTGGGGCGCCGAGCTGGCGCTCGGCGCCCGGGACCTCGCGGCCCTCAAGGGCCGGCCGGACCTCGCGACGCAGGTCAAGGGCCTGGAGATGCCGGCCTACGACCCGCGCGGCACCTTCGGCATGGGGCTGGGCTACGCCACGTCCGACCGTGGCGCCTGCCACATGCGCGCCTTCTCTGCCGGCGACGACATCCTTGGCGGTACCGGCCCGGCGCACTCCCTCGAAGGCCGGGCCAGACTCGTCGCCGACCTGCAGGACTTCAGCTCGGTCGCCTGGACGGGCGTGTGGTGCGCCAACATGTACCTCGACGCCGACTTCATCGGCGCGCACGTCCGCCACCTCTGGCAGCGCGAGGTCACCGAAGAGGAGCTGCTGACGACAGGCGCGCGCATCTGGAACCTGGGCCGCCTCCTCAACCTGCGGGAGGGACTGGCGCGGGACGACGACAGCCTGCCGGCACGCATCCTCGGCACGGCGCACACGCGGGGGCCGTCGGCGGGCCGCACGCTTGGGCCCGAGGCCTTCGGCGCAGCCCTCGATGAGTACTACCGTGTGCGCGGCTGGGACTCCCGGGGCGTGCCGGCGGCGGCGACGCTCGAGCGGCTCTCGCTGGACGGGCTGAGCGACGGGGCCGGCTGAGTCAGGGCACCGCCTGCAGACAGGCAGGCCGACGAGGCCGGCCGCTCGCGCCCGCTCGGCTCGCCGCCCTCACGCCTCCATCTCGAGCCGCACGTCTCGGACCGGTGAGCGAGCGGCGTCCGATGAGGCGTCGTCCAGCATGGACTGCGCGGCGCTCTCCGCGTCCAGCCGCGCGTGGTAGTGCGCCACTTCCTTCTCCACCGTCTCCCGGTCCCAGGCCAGCCCGGTGGCCATGAGCCGCGCGACCTGCTCGACCGCGCGCCGGCCTCGGTCGGGGGCCTCGAAGGCTATGTGCGTGCGCCTCGTGAGCACGTCGTCCACGTGCAGTGCCGCCTCGAAGAGCACGGCGTAGCGGACCTCCGCGCTCAAGTAGTGCTCGGCGCCGGGCAGCGGGTCTGCCAGGCGCGGCTCGCCGACGATCAGGTCCAGCACCTTGAGCGCCAGCGTGCCGTACCGTCGCGAGAGGTGATGAACCTGGGTCGAGTCGAGTGCAGCGGCGCCGGGGTGCTGGCGCGCACGCGCCTCGGCGTCCCTGGCCCCGACCGCGCCGAGCAGCGGGATCTCGGCCGTGCGCGTCGGCGCGACCGGGAACGGCAGGTCGCGCGCCGCCACGTCGACGGCGTCCCTGGCCATGATCCGGTACGTCGTGTACTTGCCGCCGGCGATGCTCACCAGCCCCGGCATGCTGTGGTGCACCATGTGCTCGCGCGACACGGCCGCGGTGCTCTTGGACCCCGACGAGACGAGCGGGCGCAGCCCGGCGTAGACGGCGATCACGTCGGCGAAGGTGAGCGGGTCGCGCAGCACGGCGTTGGCGTGACCCAGCAGGTAGTCGATGTCGGCACGGGTCGCCGATGGATGGTCGAGGCCGAACTCCCAATCCGTGTCGGTGGTCCCGATGATCCATCTGTCGCTCCAAGGGAGGACGAACAGGACGCTCTTCTCCGTGGGAAGGATCAGCGCACAGGTCGAGTCGATGCGGTCGCGCGGCACCACGATGTGCACGCCCTTGGACGGCCGCACCTGCAGAGGCTCGGGCACGCCGGCGAGGCGCTCCATCTCGGTCGTCCAGACTCCGCTGCAGTTGACGACGACGCGGGCACGCACATCGAGCTCGTCGCCGCGCTCCAGGTCGCGCAGGCGGGCGCCCGCGACCTTGCCGCCCTCGTGCCGGAGCTCGATGACCTCCACGGCCGAGACGCAAGCGGCTCCGTGGGCAGAAGCCGTGCCGGCCAGCGTGACGGCGAAGCGGGCGTCGTCGACCTGTGCGTCGTAGTAGCGGATGCCGCCGCTGAGGGCGTCGCGACGGAGTGAGGGCACGGCACGCAGACAGGCCGCGTGCGAGAGGTGCCGGTGCCGCGGGACCGCCGTGTGCACGCCTGCCAGCGCATCGTACAGCGCCAGTCCGGCGCCCATGTACAGACGGTCGCGCACGCCGTGCTGCAGGGGCAGCAGGAAGGGCGTGGGGTGGACGAGATGCGGCGCCAAGGTCTCGATGAGCAGGCGCCGCTCGTGCAGCGCCTCCCGTACCAGCGCCAGGTCGAGGTGCTCCAGGTAGCGGAGCCCGCCGTGGATGAGCTTGCTGGAGCGGCTCGACGTGCCGGCGGCGAAGTCACGCTTCTCCACCAGCGCGACGGAGAGGCCCCGGCTGGCCGCGTCGAGCGCGACGCCGCAGCCGGTGACGCCGCCCCCGACAACGAGCACGTCGAAGTACTCCGCGGCCAGGCGCTGCAGTCGCCGCGCACGCGTGTCGCACGCGGCGGACCGTTCTGTGACCTTGTCGTCCTCGTCAAGCACCGTCGTCCATCGACCTGTGCTCCGTGTCAGGGGCCGCGAGCTGGAAGCCCTCGTCGTCGCAGCTGGTACATACCAGATACCTGGTATGTACCATGACCCCTGTGCCATACTCCTGTCAAGTGGCCGAGCCCCGCCCGGCCCCAGGCGCCGTCGCCGCCTTCGCGCGTCACGGCGCCGACACGGAGAGGCTGCGGCGTCCTGTCGACCGGCCTGCGCAGGGGAGACCGATGAACTGCATCAACGAGCCTGCACGGCAGACACCCGTCCTGGAAGAGACGGACGTCCTCGTGGTCGGAGGCGGCCCCGGCGGCCTGGCGGCGGCCGTGGCCGCGGCACGGGCCGGCGCGCGGACCCTGCTGCTCGACAGGTACGGCTGCTTCGGAGGAGTCATCACCCAGGTCGGCGTCGACAGCCTGGCCTGGTACCGGCACGAAGGCACGACCGACATCCAGGGCATCGGCATCGAGTTCGAGCGGCGCGCGGCCGCCGTGGGCGGCACCATGCCCGAGAGCCAGTCGCTCAGCGAGGCCCTGGACCCCGAGCTGTTCAAGGTGGTGGCGGACACGCTGGTCACCGAGGCGGGGGTCCGGCCGCTCCTGCACTGCCTCGCCGTGGACGCCATCGTGGAGTCCGGCCACGTGAAGGGCGTCGTCACCGAGAGCAAGTCCGGGCGCTGGGCGATCCGGGCGCAGCGGGTCATCGATGCCACGGGCGACGCCGACATCGCCATGCGCGCCGGCGCCGCCTGCCGCCTGACACCCGTCGACGAGATGATGGGAGTCACAGTGATGTTCACGTGCTCGGGCGTGGACAAGGAGCGCTTTCTCACGCACGTCGCCGAGACCCGGCCCACCTACGGCGACTGGGGCGTGTGCTGGGAGGTCGAGACCACCGGCAAGGAGGACGAGCTGTTCAGCCCCTACCTCCAGGAGCCGTTCGACCGGGCGCGGGCCGACGGCGTGATCCCCGCCGGCGTCCGCAGCATCGGCGGCACGTGGGGTCGCATCACCGATGCCGGCGAAGCCACCTCCCTGAACATGGTCGTCATGCCGCGCTTCGACTGCACCGACGTGCGCGACCTGACGCGCGCCGAGATCGAGGGTCGCCGTCAGGCCCTGTACGCGGTCGAGGCGCTCAAGCGCTACACGCCGGGCTTCGAAGGCGCACGCCTGCGCACGTTCGGCATGACGCTGGGGACCCGCGATTCGCGCAAGGTCATCGGCCGCTACGAGCTCACCGGGGACGACGTGCGCGGCGAGGCCCGCTTCGAGGACTCCGTCGGCATCTTCCCGGAGTTCTTGGACGGCTACGGCGTGCTCGTGCTGCCCACCACCGGCCGCTACTTCCAGGTGCCCTACGGCATCCTCGTGCCCCAGGGCGTCGACGACCTCCTCGTCGCCGGCCGCTGCGTGGCCGGTGACAAGATGTCGCACGCGGCCACGCGCAGCCAGATGTGCTGCGCGGTCACCGGCCAGGCCGCCGGCGCCGCGGCGGCGGTGTCGCTGCAGACTGGGCGTAGCACCGCCGCGGTGGACGTGGGGGACGTGCAGGCCGAACTGCTACGGCAGGGCGTGCGCCTGCGCTGAGCCCTGCCCGCGCGCATCGCCGGGGCGGCCCGTCGCGGCGTACGGCCGCCCGCGCAGGCCCTCGCCCCACGCGTTTCTCAGCCCGCTGAAGCCTCGGGCCCCGCGTCGTACTCGACTTCGCTGACGCGGCGGACCACGAGCATGGACCGCATGTAGCGCGCAGGCCTGACGTTGCGAGGATCGAGCTTCTCGTCGCTCTCCCGGGAGTAGGCGTGCACGCGCTGGAGCACCTTGAACGGTGTGAACATGCCCCCCCACGCGAACGCCTGCTGCTCCGTGTCGCCGGTGACGTTCCGGGGCAGGAGGATGATGTCCCCGACCTGGGCGAGCGGCGGCGCCGGTGGCAGGTACTCCAGGGCGACGTGGTCACCCCACTTGGGCTGTCCCTGGCCGGGCTCATGCAACCACACCGCCACCGGCTCACCGTCTTGCTGCACGTATTTCATCTCCGCCTCCCTGTTGGACACCCGGGCATGCGCGCACGCTCCGCACGTCATGTCCGGTATGCGCGCTCCGCCGACCGTTGCGTGGTGAGTATAGGCTGAGACGGGTGCCGCGTCGGCGCGGGACCGGCGCTCGCCCGAGTGACGCCGTCACTCCGCTCCGGCCGCCGCGACGTCCTCCACCGGTGCCGATACCGAGAACTCGGCGCGGTCGCCGCGGTACACGTCGCGAGCCAGCTCGACCACCTCGTCGTGGTCGTCGAACACGGTGCGCGTGAGCACGATCGCCGGGCTGCCGGCCCTGACGCCGAGCGACTCCGCCTCGAAGCGGTCAAGGGTGACGGCGACGACGCGGGCGTCGGCCTTGAGCGGACGCACGCCGTAGGTCTCGCGCATGAGCGCCCAGAGCGAGCCGGTGAGGTCGTGCCCCAGCAGGTCGGGAAAGCGCGCCGCGGAAAGCTGGATACTCTCGATGGCCACCGGCTCCCCGAGGGCGGTGCGCAAGCGCTGCAGCACGTGCACGCGCCCGCCGGGCGGGATCCGCAGCAGAGCCGACACGACGGGGTCCGGGTCGACGGTCTGCGCCGAGAGGACCTCCGTGCCCGGCGCCCGGTCGGCGGCGGCCATGTTCTTGGTGAAGCTGCCCACGCTGAAGCGCAGACGAGGCTCGGCGACGAAGGTGCCACGACGCGGGTGACGGTAGAGGTAGCCCTCGCGGGTGAGGGTCTCAAGGGCGTGCCGGGCGGTCATGCGGCTGACGCCGTACTCCTCGCTGAGTGCGCGCTCCGAAGGGACCGCGCCGTGCGCGCCCAGGCGTCCGGCCTCGATCTGCTCGCGCAGCAGAGCGGCGACCCACAGGTAGAGCGGGCTCGAGCGATCGGCTGTGCGTCTGCTCGTCACGCGGGTGCTCTCTTCCCGGCCACGCCTCGCCGCCCCATCGCAGTCCGCCGCGGGGGGCGCCCGACGCCGCAAGCGTAGCACATCGGCATCTGGTACATACCAGAGCCGTGAGGCGGCCGACGCGCGGCGGCGTTGACAGCGGGCGCAGGGATGCTAGTGTGCGTGCACCGACTGGTGTACACCATTCGGTTGGCGGAGACGGCACCACCCCGCGCCTGCGGCCGTCCGCGACCTCGGTCTTCGTTCTCGCGAGGGTGCAGGACCGGACCATCGACGCACGGCAGGAGGGGGCGTGGCGGGACCCTACGAAAGCGCATACGCGGAGTCCATCGAGAGGCCTGAGGCGTTCTGGGGAGCTGCTGCCGAAGCCGCTGCGTGGACGCGACGGTGGCACACGGTCCTGGACCGGTCTGCCGCCCCGGCGCCGCGCTGGTTCGTCGGCGGCGCCCTGAACACCTGCTACAACGCCCTGGACCGCCATGTGGCGGAGGGCCGCGGCGACGCGCTCGCGGTCATCCACGACAGCCCCCTGACGGGCTCGACGTCGCAGCTCACCTACCGGGAGCTGCTCGAGCGCGTCTCGCGGTTCGCGGGCGCCCTGCGCAACCTGGGCGTGGAGCGCGGCGACAGGGTGGTCATCTACATGCCCATGGTCCCCGAGACCCTCATCGCCATGCTCGCCTGCGCGCGCATCGGCGCCGTGCACTCGGTCGTTTTCGGCGGCTTCGCCGCCGAGGAGCTGGCCACGCGCATCGACGACGCCAAGCCCAAGGCCGTGGTTTGGGCCTCGTGCGGGATCGAGCCGGGCAGGGTGGTCGCCTACGAGACCATGGTGGCGGGTGCGCTCGAGCTGGCCAGGTGGCAGGTCTCGGCGACGGTGGTCCTGCAGCGCGCGACGCTGCGGGCCGGGCTGCTCCCGGGTCGCGACCACGACTGGCTGGAGCTCGAAGGCACGGCGGAGCCGGCCGCGTGCGTGGATGTCGAGGCCACGGATCCGCTCTACATCCTGTACACATCCGGGACCACGGGCCGGCCCAAAGGGGTCGTGCGCGACAACGGCGGACACGCGGTGGCTCTGCTCTGGTCGATGAGATTCCTCTATGACGTCGGACCGGGCGACGTGTTCTGGGCCGCCTCGGACATGGGCTGGGTGGTCGGCCACTCGTACATCGTCTACGGCCCTCTCCTGGCCGGCGCCACGACCGTCGTGTACGAGGGCAAGCCGGTGGGCACTCCCGATGCGGGCGCCTTCTGGCGCGTCGTGGCGCAGCACCGCGTCAAGATCCTGTTCACCGCGCCCACCGCCATCCGCGCCATCCGCAGAGACGATCCGGAGGGCGCGCTCGTGGCGAAGTACGACATCAGCTCGCTGGAGGCGCTGTTCCTGGCGGGCGAGCGCCTCGACCCAGACACCTACCACTGGGCGGGCGGCGTTCTCGGCGTCCCGGTCATCGACCACTGGTGGCAGACCGAGACCGGCTGGGCGATCTGCGCCGACTGCCGCGGTCTCGAGCAGCTCCCTCTCAAGCCCGGTTCTCCCACCAAACCCGTACCCGGCTTCGACCTGGCCGTGCTGGACGCGAACGGCCGGCCGCTGGACCCGCCGGCCGACGGCGTGCTGGCCCTGCGCCTGCCGCTGCCTCCGGGCGCGCTGCCCAGTCTCTGGGACAACGACAAGGGCTTCGTGAACACCTACCTCGCGCCGTACCCCGGCTACTACTTCACCGGTGACAACGGGAGCATCGACGCCGATGGGTACGTGTTCGTGATGGGCCGTGTCGACGACGTCATCAACGTGGCCGGGCACCGCCTCTCCACCGGCCGCATGGAGGAGGTGCTGACGCAGCACCCGGACGTCGCCGAATGCGCGGTGGTCGGAGCGGCGGACGACCTCAAGGGGCAGGTCCCGCTCGGTCTCGTGGTGCTCAAGCACGGCGCAGACGGCAGTCCCGACCAGGTCTGCGCCGACCTCGTGCGCATGGTCAGGGAGCACATCGGCCCGGTGGCGGCGCTCAAACACGTCGTCGTCGTGCGCCGGCTCCCCAAGACCCGCTCCGGCAAGATCCTGCGAGGGACGATCCGCAAGATCGCCGACGGAGCGGAGGTCTCGATACCGGCGACCATCGAAGACCCGAGCGTCATCACGGAGATACAGGAGTCGCTGGCCGCTCCACCACGCCGCTTCGACCACACAGGACACGGAGCGCTCGCGAGGCGCCCGAGGAGGAGATGAGATGAGAAGGAACCTGCAGGCAGGCCACCGCCGCAGCGGCGGCCTGCACCTCGAGGTGTTCACGCCCGACGAGCTCACCGACATCCACATGGCGACGC
>Ga0172371_10007136_pt1 | contig 16021 bp, 11 predicted proteins | sample Lak12m_FD_114543 | JGI IMG/M metagenome (GOLD analysis project Ga0172371, IMG submission 114543) | Freshwater microbial communities from Kabuno Bay, South-Kivu, Congo - kab_022012_12m | ecosystem: Environmental > Aquatic > Freshwater > Lake | place: Democratic Republic of the Congo: South-Kivu...
AGATTCTTTGTGCAAAAAGCATTCTATCCTCTTGATCTCTCAAGAACAACGAGGTTTTTTACTTTTTTTGATGCGCGATCAGGGCTTCGCTGTTGAATCCGAACATTCTCATCCAAGACTCGTTGGCCCACCGAATGGTTCTGTCAGGACCGGCCAGATCTATTCCAACAGGGCAGGCAGCCAAGATCCCCTTGAGCGTTTGCTCGTTCCTTCGAATCTCTTCCTCAGCTTCTTTTTGAACAGTGATGTCTATTCCAAGGACCATTGCAGCGGGCCTGCTATTCCATTCGACGCGGACTACACTTGCATGGCCCCAGCGAGTACGTCCCCACTTATCAATCAACCTGAATACGCACGCGTCGCTCGTTTCAGCTCCGGTCATCGCCTTTTGGTAGAGCACCAAAGGCACATCTCTGTCGTCGGGGTGGACAACATCGAGAAAAGTCATTCCGGTCAACTCTTCGAGAGAGTAACCTGATTCTCTAATTGCCTTAGAATTGGCATGAACGAACCTCCCATCCTGAACCACACAAATCAACTCGTTGGCGTTCTCGACCAAGAGGCGGTATTTGTGCTCGCTTCGCCTTATTAATTCCTCCGCCAGCTTGCGCTGCGTAATGTCGCGCCCCAGTCCTAGAACAACAACATTCCCCTTGAGCTTGATCGGAACGGTCCGAATCTCGACATCGAGCGCTCGTCCATCTTTTCGAACAAAAACCAGGTCGGTCGGCCCCCCTGCCTCTCCTCGGGCGCTCGATTTCAAGAGGTCAACAGCGCTTGAAGCAAGGTCAGGACTCAAGATCCCTGATTCGATGAAGTTTTTCCCGACAAGCTCTTCTTTCCGATGTCCGAGGATCTGCTCCGCAGCCAGGTTGCAATCTACCAGCCGGCCCTCCATGTCGTTGAGGAAATAGGCGTCTGGAGCGAAATCGAAGAGGCTGCGGAAACGCGCCTCGCTCTCCTTCACGGTGATCTCTGCGCGCTTCCGGTCGGATATGTCTGAAATGGCCGTGATGATGCTCCGGTCGGCAGGATCGGAATTTGTAGTGAGATTTGCCCGCACGTGGGCATCAAAAAGTGTTCCGTCCGTGCGCCGCAATACTGCGTCAGTCTCGGCCGGCGTTCGATGTCGGATATTCTCGTAGAGTGCTCTGCCAACACGTTCATACTCTGCGTCAGAATCATAGAGAATTCGAGCATCCTTCCCTTCGTACTCGCTACCATGCTCAAAACCGAACATTTCCATCCACGACTTATTTGCCCACTTAACAACTCTGTTTTCAGCCAGGTTTATTCCCACGGGCGAGGTATCGAGGATGTCCTTGAGCATTTGCTCGCTCCTCGCAAGATCCTTTTCAGCCTTCTTGCGAGCGCTGATATCCACCCCCATGCCTACCAGGTGCTCTTTTCCGTCAATCTCGATCCTCTTACCCGTGAAGTAGTAAGGTACCTCGGTCCCTCCTCTCATAAGCCAGCTCGCCTCTACGGCAGCCTCGCCGGTTCCAAACACCCTGGCAATGGCGCCTTCCGCGAGTTTCCTGTCTTTTTCCCCGATAAATTGGAGAGGATGCATGCGAGAGATCTCTTCAGCGGAGGATCCCGACAGTATCTCGAATGCTTTGTTCCAACGTCTGAACTTCCCTTCTCGGTCGAAAAAGTAGAATACTCCCGGTAGGCCGCTGAGTATCACATCGGAGATTTCCTTTTCTTTCGCCAGCAGCTTCTGCGCTTTCTCTCGTTCGGCTTGTCGCGCGCTCAAGTCGTCGGCCATGCGATCAAAGGCCACGCCCAGTTCTCCGATTTCTCCGTCATCGGACTTCAAACCGGTCCTGGCTGAGAGATCGCCTTGGCCCAGTCTTCTGGCGGCAGCGATCACCGTTCCGGTTTTTCTCATCAAGAAGAGATACGCGAAGCCCCAGACGGCCCCCAAACCGAGGCCGAACGCTATACCAAGCCACATCACGTGCTTGAGAAACAACTCCTGCGATTTGGCGAGAAGTGTCTCCTCGGGAACGCCAACGTACACATGAAGTGATCTAGGAAACTGAGTGAGGGTCGTGAAGCCGTAGACCTTGCGAATGCCGTCAATTCCATAGGCATCAACCGTTCCTCTGTTCTTGGTCAAACAAGCCCGTACAATCTCTGCGTCCGGCGCCGCCCTGCCGACCCACTGCTCAGGGTCAAGGTTGCGACTGAGAACAGTACCCTCCCGGTCAATGACCGTGAGAGTGGAGTCTGACGGAAGATCAGCGGCTGCAACGAGCCTGTTGAGCCATGACAGATCCACACCGGTGAAGAGCACTCCCTTAAGGGCTCCTGATTTGTCAATGATGGGAAAGGCAAAACTCACTATTGTCTTGCCGGTCATCCGGCCTATTTGAAAGCCCCCCAACGAGAATTCCCGCGTGGATACCGCCTGCTGAAAAAATTGCCGATCAGAAACGTTTATCGTACCTGAATACGGGACCGCGCTGCACAGCACGTTGCCTTCAGTGTCGGCCATTCCGATGTTCGAGTAGAAAAGAAAAGGACGCTTCCCGTAACAATCTTCGAGTATCCTCTTGCACGCGGCAAGCTCAAGATTCTCGACCGCGGGGTCCTTCGCCAAGGAAGTAAGCAATTGCCTGGTCGTCTCCGAAATATTTTCCAACCCCAGTTGGACCTGGCCGGCCGTCAACAGCGCCTTTTCCCGGACAAGCGATCCGGTAAGCTCCGAGTGTTCCGAGTAGTTGTGAACAGCGAGAATCAGGGGGGGCGCCGAACCAAGGATCACGAGCAGACAGAGCCGAAATCGAAGACTATTCCACCATCGGGTCATGGTTGAGTCTCCTTGAAAGTGAGAGATCTACACTATCGTAATGAGTATACCAGAGGTCAGCGCAAAGCAGAAGGAACATGGCTCCCAACCGGGCCCCCGTCGGAAATGTACGCCCTCACAGTAAGCAACTCCCTCCTTGCCGCGGTTGCCCTGATAATGTACGGTGAATTTTACTTGAGGATCAACCGATGGATCTTTTCGATGGCGCAGTCTCCTCCTCCAGAGACAGGCCGCTGGCCGACCGGATGCGCCCGCGCGATCTGGACGAGTTCCTGGGGCAGACCGCATTGGTTGGCCCCGGGAAGATACTCCGCCGCGCCGTTGAAGAAGACCGGCTGTTCTCGATGCTTTTTTGGGGGCCGCCAGGCACGGGCAAGACCTCGCTGGCAAAGATTGTCGCCAAGCGATCGCGGTCGCGATTCGTGCCATACTCGGCCGTGACCGTGGGCGTAAAAGAGATACGGGAACTGGCCGGCCGAGCCCGGGAGGATTTCAAGTATTCCGGGGTCCGCACAATCCTCTTCCTGGACGAGATCCACCGGTTCAACAAATCCCAGCAGGACTATTTGCTCCCCTACGTGGAAGACGGCACTCTCATCCTCATAGGAGCAACCACCGAGAATCCAAGTTTTGAAGTGAATTCCGCGCTGCTCAGCAGGCTGCGCGTGTTCACTCTTGAACCCTTGTCCGCCGATGACGTGCGGGAAATCGTCCACCGTGCGCTGAAAGACCAGGAACGCGGCCTGGGCAACCTCGAACTGGGCCTGCGCGAAGAATCGGCAGGTATCATCGTATCCCTGTCGGGCGGAGACGCGAGGACCGCCCTCAACATCCTCGAGGTCGCGGCAGGGGAGGCTCACCGATCACAGGCCGACGGAATAGAGCCCGAGGTGGTCAAGGAGGCGGCCCAGAAGCGAATCCTCCTTTACGACAAGGCCGGGGAGGAACACTATAACCTCATCAGCGCATTGCACAAATCCATTAGAGACAGCGATCCCGACGCCGGGCTCTACTGGATGGGAAGAATGATAGAGGCCGGTGAAGATCCGCTATACATCGCAAGACGTCTGGTGCGGTTCGCCAGCGAAGACGTGGGACTGGCCTCGCCCAAGGCACTCGAGCAGGCTGTCGCAGCGTTTCAGGCGTGCAAGTTCGTAGGCCTGCCGGAGTGTGCCCTGGCACTGGCCCAGGCCGTGGTGTTCCTTGCAGTGTCGCCCAAGTCCAACTCCCTGGAGGTCGCGTACAAAGCAGTGAAGGCAGAAATCGCCCGCTCAGGACACCTAGCCGTGCCGCTTCACATTCGGAACGCTCCAACGAGGCTCATGAAGGATCTGGGCTACGGCAAAGGCTATCTCTACGCCCACGATTTCCAGGACGCCGAGGTGGAGCAGGAACACATGCCGGAATCCCTCCACGGCAAAAGATTCTATGAACCGACAGACAGGGGGTATGAGCAGACAATCCGGGAGTGGCTTAACAAGAGAAGGAAATGATTCTAAGAGGCCGTCCCACGGTCCTTTTCCACGTCGTATCAGTCATAAAGTACCCGCCCCTCTCTTAATGCCAAGGCCACCACGTTGTTCAAAGAATCGCGCCACAGGTCCACTTCGTCCCGGCTGAAAAGAAGTATGTCCTTCGGTATGGGAAAATCCGCGAGCAGGCCCCAAATCTTTGCCATTTCCTTTCGACGACTCCTCGTTAAGCCGAAGGGCCGGGATTCAACTATGAGAAGGTCAATGTCCGAAGTCTCTCGAGCCTCTCCTCGGCAATGGGAACCGAACAGTATGATCTGTTCGGGATCGACAGCATCCACGATCACACGCACCATCTGGTTCAGGATCGCCTCAGCGTCTACGGTCATGGGTGACCTCCCACATTGAGTCCACTATATAATTTCATAATCTCGAAAATCAGTCACGCGGGACCTACTCTTGCGGTACTGCCCGCAATTCAGGAAGGCCGCCCAATACTCGCGCCAAAAAACGTCTTCTCATCGTCCACGATACAACATCCCCGGGCCTAATTCTACTTGATGCCATCAACAAGCTCCCGACTCAGTACGCGCTTGTCACGTATGTAGTTCGTCAGCGTATCCGATATCAAAGTCGGAAGGTTGCACAGATGGCGGGCCGACTCCTGGAAAGTGTCATATCCGTCGCCGCCCGTTGCGAGGAAGTTGCTTATTGCCACCGAGTAGATCTTTGCCGGATCGAAGACTTGCCCCATGATCTTTGCGAGCTTGACCTTGCCGCCCTCTGTTTCCCAGTCCATGCCGTAGGTCTGGAGCTTTCCTCCCTGGCCCCGTTCCAGGTCCGCGCTCCTCTGAAGAATTCGCAGAATATCCTCACCCTTGAGGTCCACTCTCACGAGGTTGTCGCTAAAGGGGAGCACCGTCTGAACGGCGCCCAAGGTGATGTCTCCGATGCCTATTTCGCTCCTGATCGCGCCGCCGTTGATCATTGCAGCGTCCGCCCCCGCGCTCACAGCCATATTGTAGGTGATGAGCCTCCCCAGGTTGGTTGTCACGTCCGATCGGACAGCGCTGCGTGTCCCTTCCAGAAAGACCTCGGTCCTGCCTATGACCGTGTTTAGCGCAGCGTCCATATGGGTCTTGTACTCTGCAATTGTGGAAGCAATCTTCCGGTCTTCCTCGATATCCGGAGCCAGGAGGACGAGTTCTCCGTCGTGTTTGACCACCTTGCCGTCGGAGACATCCAGATCCAATCGTCCCACAAACTTGGCGTAAGCGCCTGCCTGGCAGATCAAAGTGTTGCCGACCGTGAGCGGCTCGTGAAGAGCGGTGTGAGAGTGACCGCCAATGATGACGTCAATCTTGGGGCAGGCCTCGGCAAGCCTGCGATCATCATCCACACCGATGTGGGTGAGAGCTATGATCAGGTCCTCTTCCTTGAACGCGGACAGCAATCCTTTGGCAGTCTCTATCTCGTCATCGAAGACCAGCCCTTTGACGTTGGCAGGAAGCGTGGCTGTAGGAGTGAAGGTCGTAGTCAATCCGAAGATCACAACTCTTGTTTTTGAACCGGCAAACTCCATCTTGGTGAAACGTTGGAAAGGATACTCACCCTTTTCGGTCCTGATGTTGGCGCTAAGCAACGGGAAAGCCATCAGTGCCTTGAGCCCCCGCAGATTGTCCTGGCCGTAATCGAACTCGTGGTTTCCCACAGTCATGGCTTGAAATTTCATCTCGTTCATCAGCGCGACGCCCAGCTTCCCTTTGAACGCCGTCGAGAAAGGCGTGCCCATGAGAAGATCCCCCGCAAACAGAAGCAGTGTCCCCCTTCCCTCGCTCCGGCTCCGGGTCTCGAGCCCCCGGATGACGGTCTCTGCCTTCCCAAGTCCTCCTATGGGACCATCGTATCCTTTCTCGGTGTAAGGAATATAATGTGCGTGAGCATCGTTCATGTGAATGATTGACAGCTTTAATTGCTCCGCTGCCCAAACGGGGGCGCAGAGGATCACAAGCAGAAAAACGACAGGCACGGCCGCCGGAATGTAGGTTTTGCTTCTTCTGAAGATCATGGGTTGGGAATACCTTTCGTCACGTTGGTGCTGCGTTGCACAAATGCGGGGACGTCTGGATCACGTACGCCTCAGGAGGCACTTCACACGTTGGGTGCCACTGCCGGCTTGTCCAGCAGTGCCCTCGGATAACACTGCTAGCAAGCTAGCAGTGGCACCCGATTACTGCACCTTATTCGTGCCGGCCAACACTTGCCTTTGGTCCGGAACGCTTCCTTCCAGAAAGCGCGATCTGTTCAAGAGACTGTGTGAGAATTTCTCGGGGGACGGCAGAGGGGCGGCTGAAGTGGTCGGGGTGGCCGGATTCGAACCGGCGGCCTCGTGCTCCCAAGGCACGCGCGCTAACCAGGCTGCGCTACACCCCGCCTCAATCGCCGGACGATGCGGCATGGAAGAAACCGCGAAGCGCCTTCCTGCGCTCGTCCTGAAATGTTCACAGTAAGCCTGGTCCCGCCGCGAGCAGCGGCCGGACTCGGGGGATTGAACACCGACATGGCTTTCTTGTCAAGGCCCCTGCCCTTACTTACCGCGAAGCAGTCCCTTGTCGTAGAAGTACTGGAAGACCACGAAAGGTTCCAAACCAGTCAACTCGACCACCTTGAATATGGTCACCGACTGGCGAGCCATCTTCAACTCATTAATAACTCTCGTAATTCTTCCATAGACCTCGTTGCTCTCGTTAATATTCACCGCATCTCACCTCCCGGCGGAGAGGTACTCTTCCACCGTCTGTAACGCCCTATCGAGGCTCCCCACATCCGGACCGCCGGCCTGAGCCATGTCCGGCCGGCCCCCACCTGAGCCGCCAACCGCTTCCGCCGCCTTTTTTACAATGTTTCCTGCGTGATAACGATTGGTGAGATCCTTGCTGACAACGGCTATCATCATGGCCTTGCCGTCTGCATTGGCTCCCAGAAGTGCTATTCCCGAACCTAGCCTGTCCCGGACCCGGTCCGCAAAATCTCTGAGATCCTTGGGTGTTGTTACATTATCCAGCACCTTGGTCAATACCCTGACTCCCTGGATCTCCCGCACTCCGTCCAGGATGTCCGTGGTCACACTCCCGGCCAACTTGCCCTTGAGAGTCTCCACTTCACGGTCTCTGATCTTCTTCTCGTCAAGGAGCTTGTCCAGCTTCCGCACCACCTCGCCCCTTGAAGCCTTGAGCCGCTCGGAAACAGACCTCAACTCACTCTCCACCGATCGGACGTACTCCAGAGCGCCTCTTCCGGTGACAGCTTCTATCCGGCGCACACCGGCGGCTATTCCCCCTTCCGTCAGGATCTTGAAAAGGCCCAGGTCGCCTGTGCGCCCGGCATGTGTGCCACCGCAAAGCTCTCTGCTGTAATCCCCTATCGTTACCATACGGACTGTATCCCCGTACTTTTCGCCAAATAGAGCTGTGGCCCCCTTTGCTCTAGCCTCCTCAATGGGCATGATCCTGGCCGTCACTTTCCCGTTTTCGAGGATTTTCTCGTTTACCAGGTCTTCCACCCTGTCCAGTTCCTCGGCCGAGATCGCGGAGAAATGCGTGAAGTCGAAACGCAAACGCCCGGGTTCCACCAGCGAGCCGCTCTGGTTGACGTGGTCCCCTAACACCTTCCGCAACGCCCACTGCAAGAGATGGGTAGCCGAATGGTTCGCCATGATGGAACTTCTCAACCGGCCCGACACCTTCAGGTCTACTCTGTCCCCTACCCTGAATGTGCCGCTTTTTACGACACCTTTGTGCACCACGAGTTCCGGGAAAGGCCGAAGGGTGTCCGTCACCTCAAGCTCGTTGCCGTTCTTGCCGATTATCCCGATGTCGCCGACCTGGCCGCCGGATTCCCCGTAAAAGGGCGTCCGGTCGGTAACAATCTCCACGTAGTCGCCACCGTGGGCTTCACCCACCTGCTCTCCGTCCTTTACCACGGCCAGGACAAGTCCAGTGTCCTCCAAAGTCTCATAGCCGGTGAACTCGCTGCCCGCTCCGTCCTCAAGCATCTTGCGCCACACGCCGAACTCCTGGCCCTGCATTCCTTCCCAGGCCTGCCGGGCCATCTTCCGCTGTCGCGCCATCTCTGTGTTGAACCCCCCATGATCTACTGTCAACCCGGCTTCTTTTGCCAGGTCCGCGGTCAGGTCAAGGGGGAAGCCATACGTGTCGTACAAGCGGAAGGCCACTGACCCTGAAATAAGAGTGTCGCCCTGCCTGCGAACCCGTTCCGCCTCATCCTCAAACAGGACCAGACCTCTGGCCAGAGTGTCCAAGAAGCGCTCCTCCTCGTGTTTTATGACCTTCTGCACGAGAATCCGGTGAGATTCCAGCTCGGGATAGGCGTCGGCCATGTGGTCAATCACTACGCCGGCAGAATCATAGAGGAAGGGCTGGTTCAGCCCAATGAACTTTCCGTAGCGAAGCGCGCGCCTCAGTATCCGACGCAGCACGTACCCCCTCCCCTCGTTGGAGGGCAAGACGCCGTCCGCAATCAGAAACGCGGCAGCCCGGCTGTGATCCGCGATGACCCGGATGGCCACAGCGTCCAGACTACGGCCTCTGCACTCTTTGCCGGAAAGCGCTTCCACGCGTTGAATTATCGGCCTGAACAAGTCCGACTCCCAGTTGCTCAAGACTCCCTGGACTACGGCAGTGAGACGCTCCAGACCGAGCCCCGTGTCAATTGACGGCCTGGGCAGGGGGGTCATCTTTCCCGAGGCATCCCGGTCGAACTGCATGAAGACCAGGTTCCACAGTTCCAGGTACCGGTCACAATCGCATTCGGGGCCGCATTCGGGGTTGCCGCAACCAAGGCCTTCGCCTTGGTCTATGTGGATCTCCGAGCAGGGACCGCACGGCCCCGTATCACCCATGCTCCAGAAGTTGTCCTTTTCACCGAGCCTGATAATGGGGTTGGCGCCTCTGCCGAGGACTTTCTTCCAGATCTCGTCAGTTTCGTCGTCGTCCTTGTATATGGTTACGTGGAGCTGCTTTTTGGGCAGACCGACAACCTCGGTGAGAAACTCCCACCCGAAAGCGATCGCGTCTTCCTTGAAATAATCGCCAAAAGAAAAGTTGCCCAGCATTTCGAAGAAAGTGTGATGCCTGGCAGTGTGGCCGACGTTTTCCAGGTCGTTGTGTTTGCCGCTAACCCGGAGGCATTTCTGAGCTGTCGCGGCCCGTTTGTAAGGCCTTTTTTCCTCGCCGGTGAACACGCTCTTGAACTGCACCATCCCCGCATTGGTGAAAAGAAGAGTCGCATCGCCGGTGGGTACCAGCGATGAACTGGACAATCGAGTGTGAGACCGTTCCTCGAAATATTTCAGAAACTTCTCGCGCAACTGGGCTCCGGTCATTTTCCCTCCGGAATTTTCTATTCGCTCGGCGTCGTTGGTCCTTATCCTGGATTCAAGGCGAAGACACCTACAGGAGAAGTCTCCCCACGTGCCCCCTAATGGCCGCTCCGCCATACAGGGATTCGTTCTTCAAAGCGGAACAATCAAACAGCTCGCCTCGAAAGACGCCGCGCCAAGGCAGGTGACCCAAACGTTTAAGTTTATCACATTATTAAACATCCTTGCAACCCATAGATGGGCCTGTTATGGTTTCCCTCGGTTCTCCGGGAGTAAGCCGCCGGACAAGCTGCACCGGTCGCAAGTACTGTGAAGCCCGATCCGGATTGACTGTGGGACAGGAGCCGACTACAGATGACGATTCGCTTTTCATGCCCGTGCGGCGCATTGTTTGAAGTTGCAGATCAGATGGCCGGTTTGGCCGGCAGATGCCGGAAATGCGGCCGGGAGACAATCATCCCTGAGGGATCCGAACCCGAAGTGATGGACCTCGATTCAACACAGCATGTTCATCCCCCTGAAAAAGACAATGGGCACATCCCTGAGGAGCGACCTCAATTCTGCCCCTTCTGCGGCAACCCCACCACTCCAGACGCGATGCTCTGCGCAAACTGTCTCAAAATCCTGAGGCCCGCCAGGCCATCCCTTGAAGAAAGATCCCGTCTCACCATGGCGGACTGGGTACTCGCAACGGCACTAGCTCCCTTGGGCCTCATGGCGGGCTTCATCGGTCTGATCACGGGTAACAGGAAGGGGCTGGACGTGATGGGAGTATCGGCAGTGTCCATATTTTTTTGGTGGCTGGTGCTGGTGGTGATGGGTTGGCTGCGATGACCGGAGCATTCTGTGGTGCCGGTCAGGTGTGGTATTCGGGTGCCACTGCTAGCTTGCTAGCAGTGTTTCCCGGTGGCACTGCTGGACAAGCCAGCAGTGGCACACACGACGTACCCGCTGACGCGGCCCCAGTCTCGCTGTCACCGCAATTACGAGATGGTGCACTAAGGCGGCCCATCGAACGGCTCTGGACCCTTTTTTACCTAAATTACCAGATGTTACACCGGTCAGAATATTCATAACCTGATATTTTTTCCATTACTACCCAATTTCTAAGGTTTTTGTGTTGACTTGGTCCGCGCGGCGTGCTATCCGCTCTCCCGTCGCCTCCGGCGACCTATCACAGCACTGCCGGATTCCACGGGACCCCGCTTGAAAAAAGGAACCGCCACAAAATCCTTCGGAACAGGAAAACGGGAAGGCCACGACGCATCCTCTTTCTACGGCAGGAAGATATATTCCGTTCGAGACCGGCCGACTGAGCCCTCCGACATCGGCCGGGTTCCCGCCCATCTCCTGAATCGGATCTTCGAGCGTTCCTGCGAGACCATGACCGAGCTGCCGGACTCCTCGGTGGCTCTCATGGTCACTTCGCCGCCGTATAACGTGGGAAAGGATTACGACCGGGATCTGACGCTTGAGGAATACCTGGGCTTTCTCAAGCGAGTCCTCTCAGAGACGAAGCGGGTGCTCATCCCAGGCGGGCGCATCGCATTCAACGTGGCCAACCTTGGGCGGAAGCCCTACATACCTCTCAATGCCCACGTGGCCTCCATAGCAGCGGGCCTGGGGTTTCTGATGCGCGGGGAGATCATCTGGATCAAAGGCAAGGGCAACACGGGCTCTTGCGCGTGGGGATCGTGGATGTCCGCGGGCAATCCAACGCTAAGGGATCTCCACGAGTACATCCTGATCTTCTCGAAGGACCGTTTCGACAGGCCTATGAAGGGCAGATCAACCATTTCCAGGGATGAGTTCATGGCGGCCACGACCAGCGTTTGGCACATTCCCCCGGAGTCCGCGCGACGCGTCAACCATCCTGCGCCCTTCCCCATTGCCTTGGTGGAACGCTTGATTCACCTTTACACTTTTGAAGGAGAAGTCGTCCTGGACCCGTTCATGGGGAGCGGCTCGACAGCCGTCGCAGCTGTCAGAACCGGTCGCACCTTCGTCGGCTACGAGGTCGCGCCTGAATACGTCGCCGTGTGCCGTGAACGCATCCGCCGCGAAGCCCCGCCAATCCAAATCATGCCCGATTCCGACGAGCCTCGTTCTTCTTCGGTTTCTGTGTAGAAGGCACCGGGGACCCCTTCTTTGGACAAAGAAGGGGTCCCGGACCCTCCCAAGAAACTCCGACTCTTGGCCGGCTCCCGCTGGTCGCCGCTCGTCTGCGGTTCAGGCAGGATGTGGTGAACGAAGTGCTGGATTTCCTAAATATGGTCGCGCAATGACAGCGGGGCCGAATGATCACGATGCCACCGCCGGGTAGGGGCGGGGCTTGTCCCCGCCCGTCTCATCAATCCTGGAACAAGGGGCGGGGACAAGCCCCGCCCCTACGTCCGGTACGCCCCCCTCCGACCGTGCTTCCTGGAGGCCCGGTCCGTCACCGTATTTGTGAATGGGGCTCCTGAGTAAGGATCCACGTCCAAAGAACGGGGGCTTCCAAGCCTAACTCCTGCGGATGTCTGTCCTGTCCGCTTCACACAAGAAGTGTTGCCTCACGCCTCCCTGAAACCCTTGCACTCGCGTAAGCCCACCCCCTGGTTCTATGGCGAAGAAGCGGTATCCGAAGCCTGACAAGACGGTTTCAAGCTCCGGCGAAGAGCTGTTCGCGTGATGCTCGAGGACGAGTGCGGGTCGCCAGCGAGCCAGAACCGTCTTCATGCCGCTGAGGACTCTATGCTCCGTACCTTCCACATCAATCTTGGCGAGATCCACCCTCTGGTCGCCGCAGACGCTGTCCACTGTTGTTATCGTGATTTCTGTCAACTGACCGTGTGAGTCGTAAATCTCAGGGGCATCCAAAGTCGCTTCCAGGGGAATCCGTCCCCACGGAACGAACAATTGGCCCGTTCCGGTGCGATCGGACGCAGCGTGGGGCAACGCCCGGCATCTATTCTCCAATGAGTTGGTCCCAATGTTTGCCACAAGCCTTTCGTAAATAGCCGGGACCGGTTCGAAGGCAATTACCTTGGCAGTGGGATTTGCAGCACATGCGATCAAGGAGAAGATCCCCGTGTTTGCTCCTATGTCCAGGACGAGGTCACTCTTGGCTGCCAGGCGGTAAAATACCACGAACTCACCACCCAGCCATTCCGCCCCCTGCCAATAGAGCGCTGTTCCGACGCCGTCGCCATAAGCCGAAGAATACCGGAATAACTCTCCCGCCGGGAGCTTCACGTCGAATTCCCCGTAAATTGGGAAATATTTCCATATCCGTTGGGAGACGAGATTTCTCCGAATCGCCTTGCGAAGGACCTTGCGCAGGAATCCGATGGACGCGATCCTTCCCATAAGGGATCTCAAGGGATTCTTGACATAGGGAATCCTCACCAGCTTGTCCGTCAGCGTGAGCTTTCGGCGCATTTCAGTCACCCGGACCGAGAAATTGCTTCCGACCTTCTACGGCGAAAGTTCCGCCAGTCGCTGCAATCACTATAGTAATTGACAAAGTTCTTGTCCCTTTGGATTTGGCACGGCCCCAGAGGGAATTACACGCTCCATCGAGACTGACGCCTCTCCAAGTAATCATTTGAGAGGAAGCCGTTCTCTTTGAGGGAAATCGGCCAAAGATCTTGGCAATCACTACACGCGGCGAATCCGCGTCACGACATTGACGTAAAAAAATCCCGCACTTTGTTGAAGTATGCTTCGCCGCCCACGAGGTACGTGTCATTGTGGCCCGCGCCATAGAGCGTCACGAACTCCTTTGGTGCCCGAGCTCGTTCGTAGAGTTCCCTGCCCAGCCGGTGGGGAACTATCTCGTCCTGGTCCCCGTAAAAAAATATTATGGGGCTCGTGACGCGTCCGATCTTGTCAATTGCGTTGAGTCGCTGCTCCAGGAGCTTAGAAGGTACCGGCAGGGGGAAATGTTCCCGGGCCATGGCGGCAAGATGGGTGAATGTAGATTCCAGAATCACTCCCGAGCACGGATTCGCGGAAGCAAGGTGGACGGCGGCAATTCCTCCCAGAGACCTGCCGAAGATAACTAGTCGGGTGTCTTCTCTGTCCGCGGACTCTTTGGCAACGCGGTAGGCGGCTTCCGCGTCAAGGTAGAAACCTTCCTCGGAGATGCGTCCGCCACTTCGGCCGTAGCCTCTGTAATCAAAGATGAATACGCTGATTCCAATCGCGTTCAGCCGGACAATGTTGTCAAGCCTATGGGAGATATTCCCTGCGTTACCGTGACAAAACAGCATGAGGCCTACTTGGGACGGGGCCGGAACCATCCATCCGTGGAGTCTCACGCTGTCGTCGGTCTCGAATAGTATGTCCTCGAAATCCAGGCCAGAGTCCGTGGGGGTGGCCACCAGAAAGGGGTCGGGAAAGAATATGTTGCTCTCGATGAAGCGGTTCAGCAGATCACCTGTGATGCTCATTGCAGCTTCCATGACCTGGGGGTGACGGCGGAAAACGCAAACGCCGATTCCTCTGTCATATCTCTACCGATGCGGTTCACTTCGTTCACCGCATCCTACCTGAACCACAGACGAGCGGCGCCCAGCGGAAGCCGCTGACATGTTGGGAGTCTTTGGAAAAGGGGCCGGGGGAAAACTTTTCTGCAGAAAAGTTGTCCCCCGGAAGCATTCTCATTGAAACACCTCATCATGAGGGCCTGTTCAACCGAAGAACGACAATATCCACTTTATCAGGCGCACAAAACCTGAAATACCGCCAAACAACAAGAGGGCCAGCATGGTGAAGGCCGTTATGAGGGCTACCCATCCCCCGAACCGAGAATGATTCCCGCTCATGCGATTCTCTCCAATGACGCCCTTGTCCCCGGGCACCAACCAAGCGTGACGGACAGGGATCTCACGGCACTCGGCCAAGAAAATCCATCTGGTGAGCCATGTAGACCAGGGTACCATCCTCGATCTGTGAATGGCGCCGGGCAATCCACCGGCCAAAGCGATCCGCGTCCAGCTCAGGATGCCCCTCGAGGGCCGACCCCACCGTGTGCACGATGAAGTGAAGGAAATAGGCCTCGTCTCCAGGGTAACCCAGCGAGCCTGGGAAGACGACCCAGTCCGACGAACCGGCGGCTACCAGCTCCGCGCCTGCCGAACGGAGGTGCCCGAACAAATGTCTTCCCGAGCGGCTGTCACCTGACGGTTTTCCGCCGATGACGCGGCGGTCCATGGCCTCGTGATATAGGGCCTCGACCTTAGCGTCCAGGGCAGGGTCAATCTCGGGCTGGAAAATGGTCGCACCGTCGAAATTGATGGTGAAATAGAACAGCCCCCGGGCCCTCAGCAGCGAGAAAAGTCCGGGCAAGGTAGACGGTACGTCCACAAGATCAAGAAAAGCGTTCGCTGTCAGGAGGTCCCACGAGGATTCACCACTCTCCCTGGCCATGAATTCGTGAACGTCCGCGGTCTCGAGCTTGACCGTCACGTCACGGTCGTGTTGCCTCAGCCTGATCGTACGCGCGCCCTCGATCTTCACCTCGTAGCCGGCTTCGTCCGCCCAGTTGACGATGCGGCTCGCCGCTTCTTCGATGTTTTCAGGCATGGCGTCCAGCGCTGTGTATTCTGCTCGGTGCACAAGCCCCCATTCCAGGGAACGCTCGACCATGGTACCTATGCCCGCGCCGACCTCCAGGATCTTCAGCTTCTTATCCCGCGGGACGACCGACAATTCGCGAACGAGGCTCTGCCAAACCACGCGATTCAGAGCCCGGTCGTCAACGGTCTTCTTGGAGGAGAGATATCGTTCAAACGTGTATTCGGAAGGCACTGTCATGGTTAGTGGGCCATTTCCATCAAGAATGAGCCTATGGCCGCCGCGGTGTCGGCCCAGGTGGGGTGTGAAGCATAGCGATCCATAGCGGCGAGACTCATCCGGACAAGACGGTCGCGGTCACGGCACAGATCGCCCACATGGGTCGCTATGGCTTCGGCGTCGCCGATATTTATCAGGAACCCGTTCACGTCGTGGCTGATGATTTCGCTTGCGGCCCCGGTCCGGGAGGCAAGGGCCGGCAAGCCAAATCCCATGCCCTCCAGGTAGACTATTCCGAATCCCTCGTAAGAGGAAGGCACAGCCACAAGATGACTCGAAGAATAGTGCCGTGCCAGTTCCTCCCCGGTCAGGGAACCAAGAAGAGATACCCGCCCTCCCAGTCCTAAGTCATTAATGATTTTCATGATTCGTTGTGCGTATTCCGGGTCGTGATCAGGACTGCCCACCACTTCCAGAAGCCACTCCTCCCGCGGAACACTCGCCAGAGCGGCAAGGAGAGTGTGAAGCTCCTTGCGGGGGATGATTCCCCCC
>Ga0172371_10007137_pt1 | contig 16020 bp, 14 predicted proteins | sample Lak12m_FD_114543 | JGI IMG/M metagenome (GOLD analysis project Ga0172371, IMG submission 114543) | Freshwater microbial communities from Kabuno Bay, South-Kivu, Congo - kab_022012_12m | ecosystem: Environmental > Aquatic > Freshwater > Lake | place: Democratic Republic of the Congo: South-Kivu...
ACATTCCTGCTCGCAGCACGTGCTGTTCCCGATGCACAGCTCGTCGGCCATGCAACACGTCTCGCCGCAGAAGAACCCGGGGCAGGCACACTTCCCCTCGTGGCAGATCACGTTGTCCCCCGAGCATATCCCGCACGCTCCGCCACAACCGTCAGGCCCACACTCCAACCCTTCGCACTTCAACGTGCAGCAGTCCCCTGCGTCGGTGCAGACCTGGTTAATCCCGCAACACCCGTCCCCGCATTTGGCCCCCGCGCACTCGCATAGCCCCCCCTCGCACACCACGTTCACCCCGGTGCACGTGCCGCACGAGCCGCCGCAGCCGTCCGGTCCGCACTCCTTGCCGGTGCAGGAAGCCTTGCACACACAAGCCCCTTCTTCGCAGGCATATCCCTCTTTCGTGCATTCGCCGCACACCCCTCCGCACCCATCGTCCCCGCACTCCTTGCCATCACACTCCTTCTCGCACTCCTCCTCAACGCACCGGCCCTTCTTGCACGAGAAGTGCTCGCCGCACTCGCCGCACGCACCCCCGCAGCCGTCGTCCCCGCACTCCTTGCCATCACAGTTCGCTTCCGGGTCACAGCAGGTCCCGTCAAAGCACGTCTTCTTCGCTCCGCACGCGGCCCCATCCTCCACCGGGCTCCACCCCTGCTGCGACTCGGCAGGAGTACACGCCTGGCACGCATTCGCAGGATCCTCCGTCCCGGACGGCACGCAAGCGCCGGCCGCAAGACAGAACATGCTCTGGAGCGCATATACGCACTTGCCCATCAGGCACGAGTCGTTCGTGCAAGCAAGCTCGTCGTCACAGGCACCGCACTCACCCCCACATCCGTCCGGCCCGCACTCGGCCCCGTCACACTTCTGGGTGCACCCAGAACCGCCTCCGGTGGTCGCCCCGTTCGAGCACGCGGAAACGGCGAAGACGAAGAGAACGGAGAGGCAGGGACAAAGGAGTACAAAGGGAAGGAAGTGCCGACGCATCGGTTGCTCCAACCATGATCACGCGCACACAGTACAACTTGTCAGGGCACATCCGCAAATGGAAAGGCTCGGCCATCCTCGTGAGGCATCCGTCATCCTGAGCGGAGTCGGCCTCCAAGCTGAGATGCTCGGCACCGATCGCCTGCCGTTGAGCGAAGGATCTCTTGTTGCCTTGGCACTGCCGTCGCCGGGGCCGTCTACTCCGGCAACGGCACGTGCTCGGGCTTCTCCTCGGCCTCGGGCTTCGCTTCCGGCTCGGGTTTCTTCTCGGGCTCGACCTTGCCTTCTGGGTCTGCCGAGACGTACGAGAAGCCGTGCATGAGCACGAGATAGTCTTTAGAAAGGCAGCCCACAAACGGGGTCTTCTCTCCGACGAAGAGCGTGACTGCGTCGTCGCCGCGGGAGAGCTTCACGCCCTTCACGGTGATGGTCTCGTCGCCCCGCTTGAGCGTGACGGTGCCGGCATCCGCAAGCCCGACCTTCTCCACCGTGCCGTCATCCAGCACCAGGCAGTCGTACTGGCCCGCACCCTTTGCCTTCCACAGCCCGGCGAACTCAGCGTAGAGATGGAAGCCCATCGCATCGAGCAGGTAGAACGGCTTCGGCGGGTGCAGGTCCACCTTGTACTTGCTCGGGTTCTTGGACACAACACGAAGCTTCTTCTCATGCGGCCAGAATGCAATCAGGTCCGTATCCGCGCTTCCCTGCTGCTTGCCGATCCACTTCTTGTACTTCGCCAGCGTACCGTCCGCGTCCCGCTCGACGTGTGTCTGGATCTGCAGCGTCACCTTCTTGCCGCTCAGCATCTCCAGCTTCGACGACGTGTAGATCTTCCCGGACGCGGACATCACGGTCTTGAAGCCGAACTCCCCTGCGGCCTTACCGGCCTTCAGGACTGAGAACTCCTGCCAACCAGGGTCCTTTGCATCCACGTCGGGAGGAGCTGCGGCCGCAGTGGCGAGCATGCACGAAGCGCCAAGCAGGAAGGCCACAAGAAGCGTTGGGCGAACCCGTAAGGAAGACATCGAAAAACCTCTCTCAGAGCGAGACATCGGGGACCTTGAGGACGGATTCCGTCGCACCTTCGGGAAGCCAGAGGCGGAGGTCTTTGTCCCATACGAGCACGAGCTCGCCTTCCTCGCGGTCGCGGATGCACTCCTGCGCCTTGGCACAGCCCTCGCCGCCTTCGCAGGCAAACGACGACCGATCGAACTCGAGCACCAGCTTCCGCAGCATCCCGTCGTCGTCCACCTGGAACCTGGGCCGCGCTTCCCTTCGCAGAAATCCCTTCTCGCACGCGACGGTCCGGGTCCCCTCGTACAGCAGCGACCCATACCACACGAGCCGCAGCTTCTTCGCAAGCTCGAACAGGTACATCGCCTCGCGCTTCTGTGTCCGGCCGGTCCCATCGTCTCCGGAATCAACCGCGACCACCAGCAGCAGGTCCAGCACGCCGTCCTTCTGGACGTCACCGGACATCAGCGTGACCGGGACAGCGGACGTCACCTTCATCCCTTCTATTTCCAACGGGATCGCAGCGGACCAGCTCCGCTCCGCACCGGCGCCGGCAAGGAAGATCTTCCCGGGATCGGAAGGGTCCTGCACAACGCCGAACACCGGCGCAGAGTCGCGGCCGGTGGCGTAGAAGCTCCCCTTCATGCCGGGGAAGTATCGCTTCGTGAGGGAGTCGCTGTCGTCCGCAAGGGCCATGGTGGTCATGTTGGTCGGGCCGGCGAAGCGGTCGGCCCCGCAGGCGGGCAGTGCCATCGCAAAGGCAAGGCACGGCACGAAGCGCAATGCTGCGATCATTTGCTTTCCTCCTCGTCCACGGTTTCCTCCTCGGGCGTGTATTTCTCGGAGCCGAACTCCTTCCCGTTGTGCGACCAGATCTCCTCCCTGCCTGCGGCCAGGGTCAGCACGTGCACCGGGCGACGCCAGATCAGCGCCAAGCTCGCAAGCACCTCCCGAGCGTACTTGACGTCAAGGTCCCTGGACTCGTGTACGTGCTTCAGCAACAGCTCGCCCCGATTGCGGAAGTTGGAGTCCACCACATGTATCGTCGGATGCCCGAAGTTTGTAATGGAAGACAGCAAGGTGTCCTTCACCTTCTCGAACTGCGTCGAGTCAATCACGTAGCGATCGTACTCCTCCTTGTACGTCCACGTGAAGAGCTTGTGATCGATGCAGAACTGCGGGGTCAGGAACTCATCCAGGAAGGACACGTCGTTGTAGATCGCCCGCACTTGGAAGATTCGCTCACGGCCTTGCCCGAGTTTCCTGTCCCAGAACGCCCGCGCCCTCTGGTCCCGGCATTCGTCCCATTCCTTGCCGAACCGCCCCCTGTCGTATCGGTCCTCGATGTCGCGAAACAGCTCCAGCCCCAGTTTGTACGGGTTGATCTGGAACCCGTGGATGGCCACCGCCATGCTGTGGTGGTCGGCAAAATCCACGATCTCGGCCGACGTCAGCGCCTTCTCCGTCAGGATCTTCGAGTGCCAGTATGCGGCCCAGCCCTCGTTCATGATCTTGGTCTGCCCCTGCGGGGCGAAGTAGAGCGCTTCCTCCCTTACGATCGAGACGATGTCCCGCTCCCACTCTTCCAGCGGCGCATAGTTCACCAGGAACGCGAGCACGTCCTTCTCGGGCGCCTGAGGCACCTTCTTCGTCTTCTTCAGCTCCCGAGCGTGCTTCTTGCGTGCGGCATCGACGTATTCCTTCGGATACAGATACGACTCCATGTACTCTGGAGTCCTGGCAGCGAACCGGTGCTCCGGCTGCGCGTCCGAGATGTCCTCCTCCGGCTTCTTCTCGTCTCTTGCACGGGCCCCCGACTGGGGGAAATGGTAGTCGATCAGGTTGTCCAGCGACAGGCACGCGTCGACGAATCGCTCTACCCTGTCGGTCCCGTAGCGGTCCACGTAGCGCCGCACCCTGGTTGCGTGGTTCGCCATCTCGTCCATCATCTTGCGGTTGGTGTGCGAGAACCACATGTTGCGCTTGAAGAAGTCGCTGTGCGCATACACGTGAGCCATCACCAACTTGTAGTCTATGTCGCTGCTTCCCTCCACCAGGTATGCGTAGCACGGGTCGTTGTTGATCACCATCTCGTAGATCTTGTGGAGGCCGTAGAGATGGCTCTTGGCCATCCGCTCGTAGTCCATGCCGAACCGCCAGTGCGGATACCTCACCGGGAACCCGCCGTAAGCGGCGATCTCGTTTATCTTGTCATTGCTCACGACCTCGAACACGACGTCGAAGAAGTCCAGCCCGTAGTCCCTGGCAAACTTGCGGATGTCCTCTTTTATGTTCCAAAGCCTGAGCGGAAGGGACATCGCTTACTTCCCCTTCACAAAGAAGTCTTTGATCGACTGCACTATCCCGTCACGGTCCGGAATCTCGGACATCACGATGCTCTCGTGATCCGGGAACGCCTTCTGCAAATCCTTGATGAACTGCCCCGATCCGTACGGGCTTTTGACCTGCCCGTAGCAGAACATGTTGCTCCTGGGCAACAGCTTGTTCGACAGCAGCTCCATGCACTTCTCCGTATCGTCCTGAGACCAGTTATCGCCATCGGAGAAGTGGAACGGGTAGATGTTCCAATCGTTCGCGGGGTACTCCTTCTCTACGATCTCGGAAGCCAGCGAATATGCGCTGGAGATCATGGTGCCGCCGCTTTCCTTCGTCTTGAAGAACGTCTCCCGGTCCACCTCTCTGGCCTTCGCATCGTGAATGATGTAACGGGACTGGATGCCCCTGTAGTTGTGCCTGAGCCAGGTGTCGATCCAGAACGACTCGATGCGTACGACCTGCTTCTGTTCGTCGCCCATGGAGCCCGACACGTCCATCATGTAGATGATGACCGCGTTGGACTCCTGGGACATCTGGTATCGGAAGCTGCGGTACCTCCTGTCCTCCCTCGTGATCACGACGGTCGGATCGTTCGGATCGTACCGCCCTGAAGCTATCTGCCTTTTCAGGGCCTCCCGGAAACTTCGCTTGAAGTGCCGCAACGACTCGGGTCCGACCTTCGCAATCCCGGTGTATTTCTGCTTGAGCGCCTTGAGCGTGGCGCTGCCCTTGGGCTTTATTCTGGGCAGCGCAAGCTCCTCGCCGAGGATCTGTGCGAGCTCGTCGATGCCGACCTCGACTTCGAGCGCGTGCTCGCCGGGCTGGTCGCCCGCTTCGCCGGCGCCGCTTTTCCCCTCGCCCTGGCCGAGCACGTCCCCTTCCTCGCCCTCGCCCTGTCCCACTCCCTGCTGGTCCTGCCCCTTGAACTTGAACCTGGGGATCTCGATCTCGGGCACGGGGATGGAGACTGTTTTCTTCCCCTCCCTGCCGAGGATTTCGCCCTGAGAGATGTAACGTTTCAGGTGGCGGCGCACCGCGCCTTTCACGATGTCCCGGAATCGGCCGTGGTCCTTCTCGATGTTCTGAATCGCCATCTTCACCACCCCCGCTTCCCGACTCCGCCAAAGAAAGCGTTTCGTGCGGTCCCGGCGCCCTCTTCTATTCCTTCTGATCCCCGCGTGCGAAGATGCTGGCCACGTAGTTCAGCACGTCCGTCGCGGACTCCTCGTTGTACCCGAAGCTGCGCATCAGCCGGTTCTTGACGATGTCTATTTTCTCCTGGGTCTTCTTGTCCACCACGGACGAAACGAGCGAAGCGAGCTTTATGGAGTCCTTCTGGTCCTCGAACAGCTTCAGCTCCAGCGCTTTTCGCAGCCGCTCGTTGGTCCTGTAGTCGAAGGTCTTGCCTTCCAGAGCCAGCGCACCGATGAAGTTCATGATCTCCCTGCGGAAGTCGTCCTTCCTGTTCTCCGGGATCCCGACCTTCTCCTCGATGGACCGCATCAGCCTTTCGTCCGGCTCCTCGTACTGGCCCGTGTACTTGTTGCGGACCTTCTCCTTCTGGGTGTATGCCTTGACGTTGTCGATGTAGTTGGCGCACAGCCGGGCAATCGCCTCATCGTCCGCGGAGATGGCCCTGCGCACCTCGTCCTTGATGACGTCCTCGTACTCTTCCTTCACGACGCTTAGCAGCTCCTTGAAGCGCGTCCGCTGCTCCTCGCTGGAGATCAGCGAATGATGCTTCAGGCCCCCCTCCAGCCGGTTCATCACGATGAACGGGTTGATCATCGCGATCCCATCCTCGGACGCGAGCGCTTCCGACACCTTGTCCTGGATGTAACGTGGAGAGATGCCCTCCATGCCTTCCCGTTCCGACTCCTTCTGGAGTTCTTTCACGGTGTCCTCGGTGAAGCCGGGGAGGCTCCTCCCGTCGTAGAGCTTCGCTTTCTGCAGAACGGTGATGTTGTGCTTTTTCGGGTCCGACAACCTTGTGAGCACCGCCCACAACGCGGCCATCTCCAGGGAATGCGGGGCGATGTGGAACTCCCCAACCCTGTCGGGGTTGAAGTCCTTGCGGTAGATGCGCACCTCGTCGCCCGTCCTCGTGATGTACGGGATGTCGATCTTGACGGTACGGTCGCGCAGCGCCTCCATGTACTCGTTGTTCTGGAGCTTGCGGAACTCGGGCTCGTTGGTGTGGCCGATGATCACTTCGTCGATGTCGGTCTGGGCGAACTTCTTGGGCTTGATCCTGTGTTCCTGGCTTGCGCCCAGCAAGTCGTAAAGGAATGCCACGTCCAGCTTCAGGACCTCGACGAACTCGATGATCCCGCGGTTGGCCACGCAGAACTCGCCGTCGAAGTTGAACGCCCGCGGGTCCGAATCGGAGCCGAAGACTGCAATCTTCCTGTAGTTGATGTCGCCGGTCAGCTCGGTCGAGTCCTGGTTCTTTTCGTCCTTGGGCTGGAACGTGCCGATGCCGACGCGGTCCTGTTCCGAGAACACCAGGCGCCTCACCTTGATGTGGTGCATCGCCTTGCCCCAGTCGCCCTTGTAGTGCTGGAGCAGCGTCCTGTAGTTGTACCTGCACGCGGGGCAAAGGTCCTTGTCCACCACGATCGGGTAGTCGGCCCTGCCAATGCCCAGATCTTCGAACACCTTGCTGCGCCAGTCGAGCGGTATGAGGTGCAGCGGCTCTTCGTGCACGGGGCAAGGGACGACCTCGCCGTCGAGCATGTTCCACTCGATGGTGTACACCGCGCCTTCCGCTGTCCGCGAGTAGTCTTCCAGCCCCTTCTTGAGCAGCCTGACGATGGTGCTCTTGCTGCTTCCCACCGGGCCATGCAGGAGCAGGATGCGCTTCTCCGGCCCGTAGCGGTAGGCCGCTGCCTTGATCACGTGCACGAGCTTCATCAGCGACGCGTCCAGGCCGAAAACAGCGTCCCGCCCGTCGTGCCGCGGGTCGTCGAAGAAGTTGTAGTGGATCACCTTCTTCTTCGCCTGCGTGGTCTCCTCGAAACCGTAGGACATGAGCATGTCGTAGGTCCGCTGAAACGACGACCTGGCCACCCGCGGGTTTGCGCGCCCGAGATTCAGGTAGTCCTCGAACGACCCCTCGAAACTGAGTTGCTCGAACTCCTGCAGGTTCTGCAGGCTCGCTATCTTGCCGACCAGACCACTCTCAGCCATGATTCCCTCCCCGATCGGTTCGCATCCCCCACAGGGGATTCCCTGCATGGTAATCTAGCGTCGAGATCCCACAAAGTAAAACACAAAGAAAGGCTACTGCTGGGCGTTGGCCGAGAACGTCTCCGGAAGGGTGTCCGGAGCAAGCGACACCTCCAGCGGCTGCTCGCGGTCGGGAAGCTTGATGTACACCTTGTGCTTCACGATGTCCGTGACGTACCCGCCCTCGTTGCCCACCTTGTCGTTGAGCAGCACCACGTGCGACAAGCCGTCGGGGTCCTCGACCACGACCTGGGGGTTGGCCACCCCGGTCAGGATGATCCTGAAGTAGTACTTGTTCAGCGGATGCTTGAGCAGCGGGTCGTTGGCGTTTCCGCCTGAAAGCTCCGGGTTCGTCTCGTCGCCCCCCTCGCCGGCAGGCGCGACTATCCCGGTCAGGATGGACTGGATGGTCTTCCCCTCCTCCTCCTTCTTCTTCGCATCTCCGGCCTTCTTCGCTGCAGCCTTGTCCAGCCCGAGCAGCGGCTTGCCCGAATCGGGTGCGGGCGGGTAGAACTTGTCGCTCCTGGAAGCGAACGCGTCCTTGTAGTCCCAGGTCACCGCCTTGGAGTGGATCTCCCTCTCGATCTTGCCTACGAACGCGGTGAAGTGCGGAGAAAGCATGTCCCACTCGGGCTTCGCAACAAACCCTACACCCTCGGTCTTCTTGGTCTCCTTCAGCTCCTTCACCTTCTTTTCCGCCTTCGCTGCCCCTTCGGGCACCGCGGCTTCTTCCCCGCCGCATCCGCTCCAGGCGAGCACGGCGAGGAAGAGAAGGAGCCTGATGGACTTGCCTAAAGTGACATTGCGGACCATGGCGCCACCTCTACTTCTTCTTGCCGGTCGCTGGGCGACCCGTGTACGCATACCCCTCGATGACCATCGCCGCGGACAGCAGCGACTCAGCACCGGCCACCTTCCCGCTTCCAAACGGAGAGCTGCTCTTGTCCTGCACCTTCTTGGCCTCATTGGTCTTGAGCAGCTTCATTTCCAGAGCCTTCGGCGCTACCAGCCGCTTGCCCGGCTCCGCAATGAGCTTCAGGAACCTGGCGACCTGGAGGTAGCTCCCCCTCAGCTCGAACTGCACCGGGATGGTGACGTAGTAGTCCCCCTCCTCCGACGGCTTCTGCTCCTTGGCCACGACCACGAGCCCGGACTCCAGAGCGTCCGACTCCAGGCCGGCCATGAGCTGGGGCACATTGTCCCGGTCCGGGATGAGGGCCTTGTTCTCTTCTATCTTCTTTATTACTTCTGCATATTTTTCGCGCATCTCCGCGATTTCGACCTCGCCGCGGAAATCCTTGAACTTGTCCAGCTCCTTCTTGAACTGGGAATACTGGCCCTGCTGCTGCGTGATCTCGTCGTCCAGAGGCATGATCATGGTGTAGTAGAACAGGCCCGCCACGGTGCCCAGGAATACTATCCCGATGATCAGCTTCTGCTGTGGAGGCAGCTTCTTGAACTTGTCCACGATCGCCTCCTATTCCACGTTGGGCCCGGCGTCGCCGGACTTCCCGGCCTTGCCGTCCGTTTTTTCATCCGGCTTGCTGCCCGCCTTGTCCGCTGCCTTACCGCTGCCTTTGCCGTCCCCTTTCTTGTCCCCTTTGCCCGCGTCCTTGCCCGCTTCCGGCTCCTTGCCCACGTCGGGGTTGTAGTTGAGGACTGCCTCGATCTTGAATTCGATCAGGTCCGGTGCGTTCTTCTCTCCGCCGGCCTTCTTTATCGACTTGGCGGAGATGAACCGCACGTTCTGGAGATACGTGGTGGTCCTGAGCCGCTTCAGGATCTCGTCCGTGTCGTGGTGGGAGATGGCCTGTCCGGAAATGAGCACCCGTTGGTCGGTCTGCTCCCTGATTTCTGTGAACCAGGCGCGGTCGGGGTCCCACCTCGTGTCCCAGCCTATCTGCTCCTGGACCACGCGTTCGGAGTGGTTCGCCAGCGGCGGCACGCTCAGTGAGTAGCTCAAATACAGCATCAGGTTGGATGGCCCCAGGGTCTTGAAGCGCAGCTTGTCGAACACCGCTGCCTGCTTGGCCTCGTCCTGCATCTTCTTTTCCAGCTCGTCCTTCTCTCCTTTCAGCTTCTGGAGGTCGTCCAGCTTGGCCTTGACCTCTTCGGTCATCTTCTTCTGCAAGACCAGGTCGTCGTCCTTCACGGTCGACCAATAGAAGAGGAGGAGCCCTTCCAGCACCAGAACCAGGATGTAGATGGCGACGACGGGAGCGCCGGTCGGTACCTTCTTCTTCTTCTTTCTCTTGTCGCTCGATTCGAGGAGGTTTATGCGGATCATTTGTCCCCTCCTCTCCGAAGAGCCAGGCCCACCACCACCCCAGCAGCAGGTGCAATCTTCTGCAGGAGCGCAATGTCGAACCGCTTCGTGTCGATGACGATGTTCTTGAACGGGTTGACCAGCTCGGCAGGCACCTCGAGCCGCTGCTCGATGAGCCTCGCCAGTGCGGGCGTCTGTGCTGCGCCGCCGCTGAGGTAGACCCTGGAGATCTGCTCGCCCACGGAGGTCGCCTTGAAGAATTCCACGGAGCGCTGGATCTCGGTGACCAGCGTTCCGGCCACACGGTCTGCGAGCTTCTGGACCTCTTTGAAGACAGCGGAGCTCGACAGGCTCTCGCTGCCTCCTGTCTTGTAATGCTCAGCCTCTTCGTAGGTCACATTGAGCTGCCTTTGTATCTCCTCGGTCAGCAGCATTCCGCCCATGGAGATGTCACGGGTGAACTGCGTCACGCCGTTGGAGACGACGTTGATGTTGATCATCGATGCGCCCACGTTGATCATCGCGATCGTCTCGTTGGGCGGGAAGCCGTAGTTGAGCTCGAACATGTTCTGGGTAGCGAACGTGTCCACGTCCACCACCGTCGGATCCAGCCCCGCCTCGCTCGCCACGGTCACGTAGTCGTTTATCACGTCCTTCTTCGCAGCGACCAGCAGCACGTCCATGAGCCCCTGGCCCGCCTTCGGGTCGAGGATCTGGACATCGACGTTCACTTCCTTGATATCGAACGGGATATACTGCTCCGCCTCCCACATTATCGAGGAGTCCAATTCCTCCTGGGTCATCTCGGACAGGGAGATCTTCTTGATGATCACCGAGTGGCCCGAGACGCTGAGCGCGCACGGCTTGCCCTTGAGCTTGTTGGCGACGACCAGCTCGCGCAGCTTGTCCTGGACTCGCGTGAAGTTCATAACCGCACCGTCCACCACGGAGTCCGGGGGCAGGGGTGCGATGTCGAACCGTTTGAGCGACAGGCCCCTGTTTCCTTCGCTCAGCAGACAGACTTTGATGGAGTGGGATCCGATGTCCACCCCGACTGCGTTTCTCCTGCCGAATAGCACGTTCGCCTCCGCAGCGGGACCAGAAGATGCCCGTGCCTATTGTCGAACAAGGGGGAGACCTTGTCAAAAATCCCCCTCGGCCGGAAACCGACACCGAGTCCCGGACGCGGTTCCCTTCTCTACGTATGTGGAACGTCTATACCGTATTCCTTGATCTTATAAAGAAGCGCCCTGCTGCTTATCTCCAGCAGGTCCGCCGCGCGGGTCCGGTTGCCGCCCGTCTTGAGGAGAGCTGCCCGGATATACCGCTCTTCAAGCTGGCGCTCAGCCTTCTTGAGGGACAGGTTCGAAAGGTCCTCGGCCACCTCCCGGCGCTTGAACTTGGATATGTTGTCTGCAAGGGCCGCCCTGGTGAGCACGTCCCCTTCCGCAAGCACTGCGGCCCTCTCGATCGCGTTTTCGAGCTCCCTGACGTTGCCCGGCCAGGTGTACGCCAGCAGGGCATTCAGCCCGTCCTGGTCGATCCCTTTGAGGTGAATCCCGAGCCTGGCATTTGTCTTCTTGATGAAATGGTCAACCAGCAAAGGGATATCGGACAGTCTCTCCCTCAGCGGCGGAAGCTGGATCTGCACCACGTTGAGCCGGTAGTAGAGGTCCTCCCTGAAGCGTCCGGTCTTCACGTCGGCGTCCAGGTCCCTGGCGGTTGCCGCAAGCACCCTGACGTCCACCTGCGCCGACTTTGCGGCGCCAAGGCGTTTGACTTCGCCGTCCTGGAGCACGCGCAGCAGCTTGACCTGGAGGTTGAGAGGAAGCTCGCCCAGCTCGTCCAGGAAGATCGTACCGCCGTTTGTTTCCTCGAACACGCCTTTCCTGTCCATGTACGCGTCCGTGAATGCGCCGCGCACGTGGCCGAACAGCTCGGACTCCAGCAAGTGGGGGGGTATGGCCGCGCAGTTGACCGGCATGAACGGGCAGAGGGAGCGGGCGGAGTTGTCGTGCACCGCTCGTGCCACAAGCTCTTTCCCGGTCCCACTCTCGCCGATGATGAGCACGGTCGTCTTGAACTGAGCGACCTTCCTCACCAGGGCGAACACGTCCTGCATCTTCTGGTTCGAGCCGACGAGCTTCCCGAACGGCTCTATGCTCTTCACCTTCTGTTCCAGCGTGGCGACCCGCCTGTAGAGCCCCTCCCGCTCCTCCAGCTTGCGGATGGCCATGAGCACTTCGTCTTTCCTCAGCGGCTTGGTCACGTAGTCGTAAGCTCCCTTCTGCATCGCCTGGATGGCCACGTCGAACGAGCCGTACGCGGTCATCATGATCACCGGTGCGGCCCCTCCCCGCTTCTGCATCTCGACCAGCATGTCCAGGCCGCTCATACCCGGCATCAGGATGTCCGTGAGAACCATATCGAACGACTGGGTCGCGGTCAGCTCCAGCGCCTGCGCCGCGCTGTTGGCGGTGGTGACGGTCATCCCGGCCGCAATGAGCTGGTTTGCGACGAGGTCGGCAAACTCCTCCTCGTCATCCACCACGAGAATCTTGTTGATCAGTCTGGCCATGCTGCTCCTCCCCCCGCTTTCAGCGTCCACCCGCTACGGGCAGGACGACCGTGAACGCGGCGCCCGCCCCGACTTTGCTTTCCAGCGTTATGTCCCCGCCGTACCTGGTAGCGATCGTGTGGCAGACGAACAGGCCGAGCCCGGTCCCCTTACCTACTTCCTTGGTCGTGAAGAACGGGTCGAACACCTTCAGGTAGTGCTCGTGCGGGATGCCGGGGCCGTCATCTGCGACCTTGATCGAGAGCTTTGCATCGCCCCGCTTGTCCAGCGTGACGGTGATCCTGCCCTTGCCTGCAAGTGCGTCGGCAGCATTCATGAGAAGGTTGAGCAGCACCTGCTTGAAGCGGCTGGGAGGGATCTCGGCCGTGGCACCTTTGGGCAGGTTGTTGACGACCTCCAGAGCAAGCCCTCGGAACGCCTTCTGCGGCGAGACGAGGTCCACTATCTCCTTGGTATCCGCAGCGACGACGCAGGTCCCTTCGTCGTCGCCCGCGGGATGCGAGAAGTCCATCAGATTGCGCAGGGTCCGGTCGATGCGTTCGACGTTCTTGCGTATGCGCACAAGCGTTTCCTTCTGTTTCTCGGTCGGGGCGGCCTGGTCGAGCAGGTCCAAGTAGCCGAGGATGATGCTCATCGGGTTTCCGATCTCGTGTGCGACGCCTGCTGCGAGCTGGCCTACCGACGCCAGCTTCTCGGTTCGGATGAGCTGCTCCTGGGCCTCGGTGAGGTCCTGGTTTACGCGGGTCAGCTCTTCCACGTGCTGCTCTATGCGGTTGCGGTCGGTGCGGATGCGCTCGGCCATGGTCCGAAGCGACGTCCTCAGGAGCCCGAACTCGTCCGAATCGATCCTTTCCGGCGTCAGGACCCTGCCGCCGGTAGCGACAGCGCCTGCTTCTGCAAGCAGCTTGTCTATCGGTCTCATGACCACGTGGCGAAGGAGCACGGACCCCGCGGCAAGCAGGGCAAGCACCAGGACCAGGCCCCACAGGATGAGCAGGGTCGTGATGCTGTCGCGCTTGTGCTCGAAGCCTTCTGCGGTCCGAGCGGCGAACAGAAAGCCTCCTCCGGGCAATGGCCTGAGCGCTGCAAACGTCTGGCCAAGCGCCGGCGACCGCACCAGGGCGATGCCGTTCTCCGAGCCGGCAATAGCTTTGAGCCGGTCCCGTCCGACGAGCACTTCCGCGGGCGTGCATTCCCCCGGCGCCATGGTTTCCATCTGCGGGCTGAGTATCTGGAGTGCTGCCAGTCTCCCGACCGACTTGACGTTGCCCAGGGCGGCGTCAAGCTCTCTGCGGTCCTGGGGCAGCTCGACGACGAGGGGCATGACGGTGTCCGCGGTCAGGCTCAGCGTCCGCATTTCTTCATCCGCCAGGATATTGGCAATGAACCGCGAGACCGAGAGGTAGATCAGCCCGAACGCGATCACGGTAATACCGCCCAGAACCAACGCCAGCTTTCCTCTGAGCCCCAGCCTCATCTTCCCAAGACGCCTCCTCGGTAAGCCGACACCCATCCCCAAGTCCCCACCAGTGTCCGTGTTCCCCGTGGTTTGGTCAAGAAATCAGCGTCTGGCGCTCAGGAGTTCGGTGGCATTGACTGCCGGAAAGCGGCTGAACCGTCAGTCTACCGTCACCAGACCAATGTGGGGCGCCATGAGGTCGAAGTCGCGGTCATCATGAACCAGAGAGAATCCATTGATCGCGCAGAAGGTGCCGATGATCACGTCGATGGTCTTGCGCACCGTCACCCCACGAGTGCGCAGAAGGCGGTAGTTGGCAGCGGAACGCTCCGCCACAGGGAACCCAACCATCTCGAATCGCGGCATGGATGAAAACAGGACGGACACCTCCCTCCTGGCTCGGGGCGACCTGAGCCCTTGCAGCACTTCGCAGAGAATTAGATCCCCTATGCAGACCTGCTCATCCACGAGACACCTGTCCACACGCTCGACAACGTCGGGTCGCCCGTCCCGAAGGAACTCGATCCAGGCGGACGTGTCCACCAGCACCATCTCAGTCCCTCCTCATCTCGTCCAGATCCCCTTCCCACCTCACCTTCCCACGCAAGGAGCGAATCCTCTTCTGCGCCGCCATCTGGACGACCAGCCTCAAACCGGCCTCGATCGCAGACTTCTTGGTTCTGAAGCGCCCCAATCTCCGGGCCCTGTCCATCAACTCGTCATCAATTACGACGTTGGTGCGCATGATGCACCTCCTTCATGTGTATATAGTGTACACACCACGAGCGGATCGTCAACGGCAGACCAAGCTCGGTTCAGAGTGCGAACATGCGGGACAGCAGCGTGTTGAGTGCGTCGGAGAAGAAGAGCCACTCCAGGCCGGCCAGGGCGAGGAACGGACCGAAGGGGATCTGGGCGAGGCGGAGACCCTGGCCCTGGGAGCGGAGGGAAGGGTACGAAGCAAGTGCGTACAGCAGCCCCTGGATCGAACCGGCAAGCAGGACGAAGGGAAGCGCCCGCCAGCCGAGGAACGCTCCGAGCATCGCCATCAGCTTCGCATCGCCCCAGCCCATGCCCTGTCTCCCGGTCACGCCGCGGTAGGCAAGGATCACGATTGCTATGACGCCCGAGCCCACGGCAACGCCGATGCCTGAGTCCAGCCACGAGACGCGGGAGTAGTCGCCGAACACGAAGTTGAACACCAGGCCCAGCAGCACGGAGGGCAGGGAGATCACGTCCGGGATGATCATATGCTCCAGGTCGATGAACGTGATTGCGACCAGCCCCATCACGAAGAAGAAGAGGAAGATGAACGTGACACCCGCTGCCTCCAGAGAAGGTACATACGGGTTGTAGAGCACGTGGTGCCAGACGGCGAGGGACAGGGCCGCTGCGGTGAGCTCTACCAGTGGGTAGCGTATGGAAATCCCCTCCTTGCAGTGCGCGCACTTGCCGCCAAGAAAGATGTAGCTGAGGACCGGCACGTTCTGGTACCAGGCGATGTTGTGTCCGCAGTGCGGGCAGTGTGACGGCGGGTGCAGCACCGACTGCCCGCGGGGCAAACGCCAGATCACCACGTTCAGGAAGCTGCCCCACACCGCGCCCCAGATGAGAGCAAGAACGGAGAGGAACGTCTCGATGGGCGGCATGGCCTCAGTGCCCCGCTAGTTGACTTCGAACGTGCCGATGCGCACGCGGTCGGAGCCGTCGTGCGAGATCTTCCCCTTCTCGAAGTCCTTGACCTTGAGCCGCTTGTCGCTTCCCGGCGTGAAGAACCCCATGTGTATCTGCTGCGTGCCGGAAGGGCAACCCAGCGGGACGTCCGTCTGGTAGTCGTCCAGGACGACGTCGCCCGTCATCCAGTGGTTGGTGCGCCAGCAGCCGACGCAGTTCTTCTCCTCCGGGTCGGTGCTCATGTTGAGCGGCCAGTGGTCACCGTTGATCCTGTTGCTTGCGGCGACGCTGTCGATGTGTATGAAGATCTTCCAACTTGTGTTGATCTTGCCGGTTGCCTCGAAGAACATCCGAAGCCGGAGTTTCTCATTACGGCCGAGGTTTACGTCTTCCATCTGGAACCCGAGAAGCTTTATCTGGTCGTCGAAGTTGACGTAGCCGCCCTTCAGGCGCCCGAACTTGCCCAGCTCGTCGGGT
>Ga0172371_10007144_pt1 | contig 16009 bp, 17 predicted proteins | sample Lak12m_FD_114543 | JGI IMG/M metagenome (GOLD analysis project Ga0172371, IMG submission 114543) | Freshwater microbial communities from Kabuno Bay, South-Kivu, Congo - kab_022012_12m | ecosystem: Environmental > Aquatic > Freshwater > Lake | place: Democratic Republic of the Congo: South-Kivu...
ATTAAGGCAAATCCGTTTTTAGATCAGCATCTAATTTATATATTGGTATTAATATTACTTACTAGACTTTCTGCGGGTGAATATTTTGGTCTGGGCGTGTGGTGGAAACAATTGAATATTGTAAAAAATAATAATTGGCTCGCATAATGAAACCAGGAATTGATTATATTGGCATAAGTACTCCTTTTTATTGTCATGACGGAAAAGGAAATTTTTTATTACATAAAAGAAGTAAAAATTGCCGTGATGAGATTGGCCATTGGGATGCAGGTTCAGGTCAGCTTGATTTTGGTTTAACCCCAGAAGAAAATGTATTAAAAGAAGTGCGTGAAGAATATGGGTGTGAGGGAGAAATTCAAGAGAGATTACCAGCCCATTCAATATTACGTATTCATAATGGAATAAAAACCCATTGGCTGGCTATTCCATTTTTTATAAGAGTAAATCAAAAAAATGTAAAAAATAATGAACCTGAAAAAATAGATGAAATTGGTTGGTTTACTTTGGATAATTTACCTAAGCCACTACATATTGGTTTTAGTTTTACTTTTAATCATTATGTAGAATATTTTCAGAAATACAAAAATTAAATGAGTATTTTAAAACTCCCCCTAGAGGGGGAGTTTTTAGATTGGTAAAAAAATTAACTTTCCAATTCTGGATAAAGCGGGAACAAAGCAGTTAGTTCGTGGATTATTTTCTTACTTTGCTCAACAATTAATTCATCGCCAGTATTTTTTATAATATTTACAATTACTTCGCCCACTATTTTAATTTCTTTTTCTTTAAAACCACGAGTGGTGAGCGCTGGCGTGCCAAGCCGGAGGCCAGAAGGATCCATTGGTTTTTTTTGATCGCCAGGGATAGTATTTTTGTTCGTATAGATGCCAATGCCATCAAGTGCGGTTTCTACCTCGCGTCCGCTTTTTCCCGTGTTGGTTAAATCTATTAAAAGTAAATGATTGTCTGTTCCCCCACTGACAAGCTCTAGCCCATTGTCCTGCAGGATGAGTGATAAAGTTTGGGCATTATCTAAAACTTGTTGTTGGTAAGTGCGAAAATCAGGTAAAAGTGCTTCTTTGAAGGCCACTGCTTTGGCAGCGATAATATGTTCTAGGGGCCCCCCTTGCATACCAGGAAACACAGCGCTATCAATTTTTTGGGCTAAAGTTTTTTTATCAATCTGTCCATATGGGTCTTCATTTTTACATAAAATAATTGCCCCACGTGGACCTCGAAGCGTTTTGTGGGTAGTAGCAGTAATTACATCAGCATAAGGAAATGGATCAGGATGTAAATCTGTTGCCACGAGACCTGCAATATGCGCCATATCAACCATAAAGTAAGCTCTAATCTCGTCAGCAATTTCTTTAAAGGCCGCAAAATTAATAAGTCGAGGGTAGGCAGAGGCGCCAGCTAAAATGAGTTTAGGTCTATGTTCTTTTGCAAGATTTCTTACTTCATTCATATCAATCAGTCCAGTTTTGGCATCTACTCCGTAGTGAACAAAATGATAATATTTGCCAGAAAAATTTACTTTATGTCCGTGGGTAAGGTGTCCACCTTCAGCAAGACTCATAGATAGTACTGTATCTCCTGGATCGAGAAGTGCGAGATATGCCGCAGCATTGGCTTGAGATCCTGAGTGTGGTTGCACATTTACATGTTCAGCAGAAAAGATTTGTTTAGCTCTCAAAATTGCTAGCTTTTCTGCTTGGTCAATAAATTCATTGCCACCATAGTATCTTTTATCAGGATAGCCTTCGGCATATTTATTGGTAAGTACACTCCCAACAGCTTCAAGTACTGGCAGGGATACATAATTTTCCGAAGCAATCATTTCTAGTCCTTCGCGTTGTCGCTTGAGTTCGCTTTGGATAATAGTATATATTTCTGGGTCAAATTGATGTAGGTGTTTCATATATATAATAGTAGTGTATGTGACCTTTGTTTGGCAAATAAAAAACCCTCTTGAGGTAAGAGGGTTATAGTTTGATTTTAAATTTTTTTAAGCTTGGTTTTTTTATTTCAGGGTATAACCACAAAATTTTTTTTAGCTTCATGTAGTCGCTTGGTAATATATATATTACCATATAAAAACTTTGGTCTTTTTCTCTATATTCACTCTTGAAATAATTGTTTGGATTAATTATTATTTTATTTTTAAAATCAGTATTCCATCCTTTTTCCATTAATTCTTTGGAGTTAATGGTTTTGTTATTGTATTTTTTATTAATATTTTCTTCGAATTTAATTTCAAATTCGGAATAAAATTGGCGAGGGATTATTAGAGGAATTTGTATAAAGGTCATAATTTGTAGTCCCATTTTTTTCCTTTTTATTTATGATTGTAAATGTATAAACAATTTATAATAATATAAATTTAATATTTTGTCAACATAAAACCGCCATGTGGGCGGTTTAAATATTTTTGACCATATAGGTACCTTGCAGATGGTAGTCAAGTTTTTTGCGGTAATATTGCCTGACGCCAATGCCAGCAATCACTCCCATTTTTTTATAGCCAGCTTTTTTAGCGATTGTCTCCGCGTGTTTCATTAGCTTCATACCTAATCCACGATGTTGCACTTTGTTTTTACTTTTACTCGCATGTCCCACAAGTTCTCCGTACACATGTAGTTCGCGGGTAAGGGCAGCATGTTTTATTTCAGGGAAAAGAGGATTATTTTCTTTACTATTTAAGCGTAATCTCACAAAACCATAAATAGCGGTACGTTCTTTATTTTCATAGGAAATAAAAAATTCTTTTCCTTTACCAGCTTCATATTTTTCAATAAATAATTGTGCCTTAAGTAAATCATTACTTTGGCTACGAACTTCTCGGCAACGTATGCAATGGCACCGCAAATTTCTTTTTTTCAATTCCGCTTGCAACATTTCTCGCAAGTTGGTAATTTTATTGCCCGCTTGAATACTGGTTGCAGGAAAATCACGGATTAAACGGTTTATCCGACAGTAGTAGGGTACAGTTTGTTTCAGCTCCAATAACAAATCAAATAATTTTTTGGCAGGGTAAGGTTTGTATTTTCCTGATTGCCACCATTCATAGAGTGGCGCATATTTACTCACGATAGTAGGATAAATTTTTATTTGATCAGGACGAAAATCAGGATCAGTAAAAATTCTTTCCAAAGTTGCTTGATCTTTTGCTGGGGTTGCGCCTGGTAAATTTTGCATAATATGATGATCAATTTTAAAACCATTTTCCCGCAATCTTCTGGTGGCAATGATTGCATCATCAATATGATGTCCGCGTACGATAAGATCTAAAATTTTATCATCCAATATTTGTATGCCAAGTTGTACTCGAGTGCAACCCAATTTTCGCAATCTTTTTGTTTCTTCTTCTGTTACCCAGTCGGGTCTGGTTTCCAAAGTGATGCCAATTATACGATATGCAGCAGTTTCATTTATCCGTTGTGCCTGGGTGAGTGTATAAGAATATTTATTTTTTGGTATGGGCTGATTTTTAATTTTATAAGGAAAATAATTTGCTGCTTCAAAACATCTTTTAATAAACCATTGTTGATAGTCCCACGGATACGCAGACCAAGTGCCGCCAAGTACTAGTAATTCTATTTTGTCTGGTTGATGACCATTGAAAAACAGTGCGCGCATCCTATTGTGTACTTGTAAATAAGGATCAAATTTATTTGCGACCGCTCGCATCGCACCTGGTTCAGTTGATAGATAGCTTTTTGGCATCCCTGGTTCAAGGGGACAGTATATACATTTACCAGGACAAGGGTAGGGTTTAGTGAGAACAGTAACTGGGGTAACGCCAGAGAGGGTTCGGGTGGCCCTTACTTTTAATATTTGTGCTAAGGCAGGGTTAGCGTTTATTTCTTTTATTTGCAATAATTGTTGGTAGACAGACCGGAGGTTATTTTTTCCTTGTGGCGGAAGTTTGAAACGCATACTAATTTTTCTATTCCAATACAAAAAATCTTTTTCAGTTAACTGTTTAAGTTTGTCTAAAGTTTTAATTATTTGTATTTGTGCATTACGCGCTTGATCCATATGAATGAAAAAAAAGCAGAAAAAATTATAAAAAGTGTGCAGATAGGGTATGATCAGGTAGCTCAGCATTTTTCTGATACCAGGTCTATGTTATGGCCAGAAATGAGAGCGTGGGAAAGATATATAAAAGACGGTCAGAGTGTACTAGATATTGGCTGTGGGAATGGTCGGTTGTTGGAATTATTTTCCAATAAATCGGTATATTATACCGGCCTTGATATTTCTGTAGAACTGATAAAAATTGCTCAAGAGAAGTGTCAGCAGTATAACGTGCCACAGGCAAGTTTTCAAGTTGGTGATATGCGTTATTTACCATTTGCAAATGGTTCTTATGATTTGGTATTTGCAGTTTCAACACTTCATCATTTACCTCATTATATAAATCGGTGGCAGGCACTTTCTGAGATATTTCGCGTATTACGACCTGGGGGGTTACTGTTGATGACTAATTGGTATTTTTGGAATACGTTTACTAATCGAAAATTTCAAATAAAGAAACAGCTATTACTCAATTGGCTGCGGGGTTTAGATGTGCATGGTTTGTATATACCCTGGAAAGATGCCCAAAGAAAAGTACAGACGCGAAGATATTATTATGCATTTAAAAAAAGAGAGTTAGTGAGTGTATTGGAAAAAGTTGGTTTTGAAGTAGTAATGAATAAAATAGTATCTCGCCAAGAAAATAAAGCGCACACAAATACTTTTGAAAGTTTGGTAACTATTGCTAAAAAAATATAAATAATTTTGATTTTTTTAAAATAGCTTTATACATGTATAAAGCTTCATTTTTTGCTTTGTCGTGCTACAATATAGATATGAGAACAAAGAAAAAAATATTGATTTTGTTGTGTAGTCTTGGTTTATTTTTATATTTTACTAACACCACTTCAGCACAGACCGTGAGTGATAATCATTTTGTAAGTGGTGATATTTTGGTTGTGAATGGCAATTATGAAAAAGATGTATATATTTTCGGTAATGAAGTGAATGTTGATGCCGAGGTTCGCGGTGATTTATTTGTGGCTGGTCAAAAAGTAAATATCAAAGGTAAGGTTGGTGGCAATCTTTATGTGGCAAGTAATGAGGCAGTTATAGATGCCACCGTAGCTGGATCAGTGCGTGGCGCATTTACTATTGGTTCTCTCAAAGGAAGTGTGGCTCGCAATCTCACAATTATTGGTACAAATATTGTAAGTGATGTGCAGGTTGGTTGGCATACGGCTTTCTTGGGTAAAAATTTGCAATTATATGGGAGTGCAGAGCGGTGGGATATAGAGGGAGAGTATATTAGTTTTTCTGGAAAGAGTATGGGTGATGTGTATTTGAAAAATTCAAATAAAAATGGTCAAAGCCAAATTATGTCAGAGACCAGAATTGCTGGTACGCTATATTATAGTGGTGATAATGTTTTAGATAAAAAAGAAGGTGCAGAAATTTTAGGTGATACAGTTATTCAAGCTTACCAGCGACGTTCGCAGTCAGATTATGGGTATTCCCAAATTTTTTGGTGGCTAGTATACGTATTTGGCATGATGGTTGTTGGGTTAATTATTATTTCTTTGTTAGGGAAAAAAATATCTATAATTACTGATCTGTATAGTACCCAAAAATTTTCATTACTAAGCAGTGGTTTAATTATTTTATTTTTAACGCCCATTGTGTGCATGGTGTTATTATTTACCTTAATAGGTATACCATTATCTATATTTTTGTTTATTTTGTACGTGCTAAGTTTTTATATTAGTCAGATTTTTGTTAGTATATGGCTAGGTGGAGTGTTATTGGAACGTTTTTCCTCAAAACCAAAATTAACCATCGTAAATAAAAATTATTTATTTTGGTGTTTAGTAGTCGGCGCTATTGTATGGCGTTTATTAGTACAAATACCAGTTGTTGGTGAATTGTTTATTATTTTAGCATTTATTACTACTACTAGTAGTTTAGTATATATTTATAAATCTAATATAAAATCAGTATGAGTTTGGATATAAAAGTAAAGAGAAAAAAATTAGTGATTCCGTCAAAAGTAGAGCAACCATCTACTCCTATTCCGTTTATACCAACAGTGATACAAGAGTCACCTAAAAAACCTGCATCAGTCTTACCAATCAGTAAGAATAAAAAATATGGTTACGGATGGTGGGTATTATTTGTGGTTTTGGTGTTACTTTTTATTGGGGTAATATATATAATTTGGAGTGAACAAAAAAATAATAATTTATCCGTTGGTGAAAAAAAGAATGCTGGTATTGTTTCAACTTTTACTCCTGAAAATGATGTAGTAAAAGATAATCAAACATCAACCCAACCTACTAAATTTTCTTTGACAGTTGTTGATACGGTAGTCACTGAATTTACGAATCAGTTATTTTTATTTAAACAAAAGACAAGCACTTCGACTACTGAGAATGTAAATTTAACTTCAGCTGAAGTATATGCAAATGCTCAACTCACTTTTGCTACCCTGCAAGAACAATATCAATTATTGAAACAAAATTTTGATCAACAACCAAGTAGTACTTCTACAGGGATATATGAAAATGAGATTGAAATGAATATACAAAGACTACAAGGTGAATTTAATATTGTGGCAACTTTGATTGACCTTGATGACATTTCATTTTTAAATGAAATTATTACTTCATTTGAGAAGTTAGATAAATATTTTCAAGAAATAAATAATTTAACAAACATAATATATAATGAAATCAATCCAGATCTGACGATAGGAGAAACTATTAGTACTTCCACGGTTCAAATGACCACTACTACTGATGCACAAGCGACATCTACAATTATTCCGTAAAAATTTTTGGCAACAGAAAAAATGTCAATTTCTTTATTTTTTAAAATAATATATGAAAAAAAAATATACGATCGCTTTTATTTCCTGTGAGCCGTGGGAAAAAGAATATTTACAAAAAAAATTAATCGGGTGGAGGCCTGATTTTTATGATACCATAGTTACTCCCACGGATTTTAAAAAGTTGGAGTCATATGATATTGTCAGCGGTTTTATATACACAAATTTTACTGCCAAGACCTTAACGCAATTACCAAAGTTAAAATATATCACCACCAGGTCTACTGGTTTTGATCATATAGATGTACAGGCAACGAATAATTTAAATATCAAAGTGAGTAATGTGCCTTTGTATGGAGCAAACACCGTTGCTGAACATACGTTCGCGCTTATTTTGTCCCTGTCGCGTAAAATATATGATTCTATAAACCAAACCAAGCGTTCTGATTTTCAATTGGAGGGATTAAGAGGTTTTGATTTGCAAGGAAAAACTATTGGCATTGTTGGCACTGGGAGTATTGGTGCTCATGTAATTCGTATTGCTCATGGGTTTGGTATGAATATATTATTGTTTGATGGTCGAAAGAATATACAATTAGCAAAAAAATATCAAACAAAATATGTTTCGTTTCAATCTTTACTAAAACAGTCAGATATTATTTCTTTGCATGTGGCTTACAATAAAAAAACCCATCACCTAATCAATCAAAAAAATATTCAGCTGATTAAACAAGGGGCTTATTTAATTAATACCGCCCGTGGTGGTCTGATAGAAACCAAAGCATTACTAAAAGCTTTGGTAGATAAACGCTTAGCTGGTGCAGGACTTGATGTGCTTGAGGAAGAAGGTCTTATTAAAGAGGAAGTGCAACTACTTGATAGGCAAGAATCTCGGGAAAAATTAAGTACTTTGTTACATGATCATATATTATTGAAGTTTGATAATGTGATTGTCACACCTCACAACGCGTTTAACTCAGTCGAAGCACTGCAAAGAATTCTTGATACTACAATTGAAAATATTTTAGCATTTAGTGTTCATAAACCTATAAATTTAGTGAAATAATTTATTTATTTTATAGAACTGTTATAATTAAAATAATATTAACCAATATACTATGGCAGAAAAAGTAAAAAAAATTGAAGTCGATCGGGAATTATGTATCGGTGCAGCTTCATGTGTTGGTATTGCGCCAGAAGCATTTGAGCTGGATACAGAAAATATTGCTATTTTAAAAAGTGATTGGCAGGGTTTATCCGATGAGACTTTAATTGCGGCTGCTGAAAGTTGTCCTACTAAAGCAATATTTCTTTATGATGGCAGTGGCCAACAAATTTTTCCGTAAGTAGGTAAAAGTTTTGAGAGTAGATAAACTTTAAACAATAGTTTAATTTTGTTATAATTTAAGTATGAAATTATTAATACGTTGGCTCATTAATGCGTTACTTTTATTACTTATTGCCTACGTGGTAGATGGTATATTTGTTACGGGTGTAGGCGTTGCGTTACTTACAGCTCTTATTTTGGGATTAGTAAATGCTCTCATCAGGCCCTTACTTTTACTTATTACTTTACCAGTTAATATTTTAACTTTAGGACTTTTTACCCTAGTTATTAATGCACTGCTTTTGTGGCTTGTGTCATCATTTATACAAGGCTTTACGATTGTAGGTTTTTGGCCAGCATTTTGGGGGGCACTTATTTTAAGTGCTGGTTCTTGGATTTCCAATAAATTTATTTTTTCCAAAAAATAAAATAATTTTTATGGGTAATTTTTTTGATAAATTGATACCAAAATTACGGCAGGAATTTGTACTGGTTATATTTTTATTGGTGGGGTATGCAATTTCTCAAGCCAGACTTTCCACATTACAAATTGCTTTAATATTTAATTTTTTATTACTCTTACTTATTGTGTGGCTGATTAAAGTCTTTATTAAAGAAGATTTTAGCCGCCAGTATAAAGGTTTTATAGTACTTGTATCAGGACTTTCCATGCTAATTACAGGGCTATATGCAAGTATTCAGTATTATTTATTGATTGCCACAAATCCATTTGCTTCAATAGCACAGTATTTTTATTTATTTTTTCCTTTATGGGTGATGATTGAAGGAATATTTATGTTATTTATTTTGAATTTTGATAACCACATTAAGAGTTTTAATTTAGAAGGTAAAGTGGAAACCACCGAACCATTGCTTGGTGATTTCATTGTTGTTGCGCTCGCCACAGTAGTACTTATTATTCTTGGTGATTTTATACTTTCTTTTCCTTGGTATTTAAATGTGTGTTTAGTTTTAACAGTAAATTTAGTGGTGATCAATCAATTTGGTGGGCAAGTTGAAGAAAAGAAAATTGTTAAAGTAACACCAAAAAAATAATGTGGCAATATATTATCAATATTATTTTGTCTTTATTTGAAATCTTTGATAATTAAGTTTCACATTTTTTTTAGAAATCTTTTTAATTTTTTTGTAATTTTTTCCAAATAAACCACGAGTAACCAGTAGTACCTACTACTAAAATAAACATATTAATTCCAAACAGCCAGGCTGACCACATGGTGGGCAACCAAATTCCCAGTATCATAAGTACGCCGGCAAGGATAAATATTTTACCACCCAATCGATGAGTTTTATTCCATACTTCTTCACTTGCTAGGGTCCAAGGCGTGCGAATGCCTACAAACCAGTTTTTTTAATTTTAGGCATATAATTTCCTAAAATAACAAATAGTAAACCAATTACCGCTGGAATGATTTTACCAATTTGCATATTGTACCCCAAGCCACTTAGAGAAGCTAAAAAATATATACCAGTAAAAAATGTAACTAATGCGAAGCGAATAATTTGGTATGTTTTGGAAAATTCTTCATATCTTTTACGCAGAGGGTCAAATAAAGGCAAAAAGATTAATAAAATATAAATACCTAAAATAAGTATGGGGAAAAAGAACGCTGCAAAGGTTTTTCCTGACCAATCGTCTGGTTGACCCTGCAAGTTCCAATGAGTTACTACTTGTTCTGGAAAATGTACGTAAAAGTAAATACTACCAATAAATGCAAAAGCAATACACAATGGAGCAATCCATTCTTTTTTCCAATCAAGTAAGTAGGGTATTTTCATATGTTTATTTAGTATAAAGTTTGTTTAATTTTTCAATAATTTCTTCCAGGACTGATAAATTAAGTGAATAGATAATTTGCTGGCCTTTACGTCTGGAACTCACAAGGCCAGCTTGTTTTAGGACTGACAAATGATGAGATAGGGAAGCACCAGACAAATTAAAATTACGGTGTATTTCACTCACAGGTAAATCTTTTTTTTTCAATAATTCTAAAATACGTAGCCTCGTACCATCTGACAGCGCATGAAGTGTTAAACCAATAGGCATAAAATCATATATTATTTAGATATTTATCTAAATACAAAATATAAATAAATTTATTGAATGTCAATAGGGCAAACTATATTTTGGAAATTTGTAGAAAAATGGTATAATTTAGTGAATTATTTACATCTATGGGTAGTTATTGGATTAAAAAACATGTATACATCTTAGGTAGCTCTTTATTATTAACATTAACTCTCGGTTTGTTTATTTTTTTTAGCGTGCCCCTGTTAGGTCACGCACAAGATGCGAGTTCAGTAGTGGCAATTCTTAATCTTGGTGATAATCAAACGCTATCACAAAACTATACTTTTAAATTTGAAAGTACGGATAATCTTGATTTTGTAGAGCTTCATTTTATTCGACTTGATAATATTGATTTGCCAGATAAAATTGCTATTGCTCAGCGAACTAGTGAAACTGCAAATTTTTGGTCATATACTTTGGATTTAGCACTCCTTGGAAATGGTTTGTATCGCTTAGAAACTTTGGCTATATTTACCGATGGTACTGAAGTAGTTGGGCAGATTAAAAATTTTAATATACAGCGTTCCACTGCTTTTCCGAGCGCGATTAAAATATTAAATCCTTCACACCAAGCAGTTGTGGCTGGAGATGTAGTTTTGCAAGCAGTGGTAAACCAATCAGTTTCAGAAATTATTTTTTCTATATTTAATGAGGCAGGACTTTTGGAAAAACAAATTCCAAGTAGTGTAAAAGTAGCACAAACAGTACATACTGTTCATTTGGATTCTACTACATTGGGTGGCGATGGGTTATATACTCTGAGAGTACAAACTGATAGTGCTGAAGCTATAGTGAATTCAGAATCTATAACTTTTTATGTAGCAAATAGTTCAGAGCAAAATTCTTCTAGCACAGTTGTAAATTTAACATTTACTTCTCCAGTAAGGGATATTGAAATATCTGGAAAGTATTTAATGCAGGTAAGTAGTAATATAGAGGTTGAAAAAATGTATTTTCGATTTGGGAGTAATTTGATTGCCGCTCGAAAGTATGACAAGAATTTGTGGCAGGAATATATAGTAACCACAAATTATCCCAATGAGAATTATGAATTATTAGCAATAGCTACTTATCAAGGACGAGAATATTATAGTCCAGTCATTAAGGTTGGGGTAAATAATGCAACCACCTCTGATATAAATGGGACAGCATCACTTGCAATAACTAACCAAATTATTGAGCAAACCACAACATTACCCACAGTGCCAATAAGTACTCTGCCGACTTTAAATACTCAACCATTACAACAAAATGTAGATATAGCACTAAATGCAACTTCAAGTATAAATATTGTTGAGTGCGCAAATCAAGATGTTAAAAATATCACGTGTCAGGTGTATTTAAGAAATAAAGAAAATTTTTCTGACTCTTGTGTAATGAAAGTATTAGATGTGAATATGTGTTTAGATTCCTATCAAAAATGTAAAGATAGCGGAATTATAAATGTAGATAACTGTTTTACATATTTAAATGAACCCCGTGCTTCTCGATGGTGTGATTTAGAAAGTTTTAGAAATGAAAGTCTATGTGTTGAATATAATGCAGAACGTATATCTCCTTCATTTGCAAATGATCTAGACGTTCGTTGTGTTCAGCAGAGTATAGCAAACAAAGAAATTTGTGATAAATTTATTGAATTTATAAATTTGCCATATGAATGTCAAAGTCAAAAAATTAAGGATCAGGCAGTATGTGATAAATTTTTAAAAACAAATTCTGTACGAACTGCTTGTCAAATTATTGGGGAGAGTGAGGAAGCTATTTGTGAGCAACGATTGCAAGAAAAATATAAAGATCCAGCAACCTGTATTGGTGAAGATTGTCAAAATAAGCTAGTTGATTTTTTACCTGCGTTAGCTGCTCGCGAAATATCAAAACAAGCACTTGCGCAGGCACGGTTAAAATTGGTAAATGGATATATTAATCAAGCGAGTCAAGATGATGATATAAAACCTTTACTTGCCAGACTGCCAGTACAACTGAAGATGGTAGAAAATTACAAAACAATAGACGCACAAGATCAAATTGGAATAATAAACGGACAATTTATTAAACCTTTACCAATGGTGATTGTGAAAGATTCTGATCAAGATAGATTACCTGATGATATGGAAAACAGATTGGGTACTGATCCAGCAAATCAAGACACAGATAGTGATGGTTATATGGATGGAGATGAAGTTGCGGGTGGTTATGATCCATTACTTGCGCATGCGAAGCTTGAAAAAAATTTAGCGCCAGTAGAAGTAGCTTTATTAAATGGAAGTATTTTTGAACATGCTAGTTTAACAGGTAGTGAGACACCAGATTTACAAATATCCGAAGTAGTAAATGTTTCACAAGAGAATAATAACGATTTGATGATTAGTGGAGTTGGACCTGCTTATTCAATAATTACTCTTTATATATACTCTGATATTCCACTTATTGCGACTGCTCAAGTTGATGAATATGGACGATGGCAATATGCTCTGACTGATGAAATGGTTGATGGAGAACATCAGGTGTATGTGGCTATCAATGATGATACTGGTAGAGTAGAAAAAAAATCAGTGGCTAAAATATTTTTTGTGAATGAAGCTCGCGCCGCAACAGTCAATGAATATATTGATTTGACTCTTGATTCAGAACCAGGAATTTTGGAAAAGTATTATTTACAAGGAGTAATAGTATTAGTATTAATGGCGATTGTAATTTTTTTGTTTATGAGGCGCGGGCAGAAATCAGAACCAGATACTTTTGTCTCATGAAAAAGATATTTTTACATAAGAATTTTCAAATTGTGTACGGGTTGGCACTCGTAATTTTGGTACCAGTGGTAATAGTTATTAATACTTTCAATTTAAATAAAAATTTTCAAGATAATATAGATATACAATTACAACGACAAGCGTTGGCGTTTGGCCGTCTTTTTAATATCGCCTTGCTCAACGGCGAACAAACACCTGCGATGGTACAACAGATTATTGAAAAAACACTCGCAGAACAAAAAGATATCAAAGCTATACAGGTATTGGCTTATGAGAATCAGATGTTTAGAGTCGTCGCGAGTTCTGTGCCTGGGCAAAATAATAGACAACTGAGTCATCCGCAATATTTTTTTGCCTGGCATCAGAGTGATGCGATTGCTAGCCTTGTGACACGAGAACAATTGGTAGCACTTTTTTCTGAAGATAATTCTTTTTTAGATACAGATACCAGATACTGGTTAGTGGTAATGCCACTTTTAGATGGAGGGGGCACAAAACAACAATTGCTGGCAATGGCTGTTTCTTTGGAAGTAATGGATACTCTTATTGCTTCTACTCTTACTCATAGTTATATATTTTTGACAATTACCGTCTTGATTCTTATATTACTTCTGGCAGCCAATATGAGACTATTTACGTATGCTTCATTGTATAGAAAAATTAAAGAAGTTGATGAAATGAAAGATGAATTTATTTCTATTGCTTCGCATGAATTGCGTACCCCATTAACTGTTATTAAAGGATATGTTTCAATGCTTATTACTGATGCGGGAAATATATTAACGCAAGAGTTTAAAGGTTATTTAAATACAATTAGTGCTTCTACTGATAGGCTCGCAGCATTAGTTGAGGATTTATTGAATGTATCACGTATCGAACAGGGTAGATTGAAAGTAGAGATGACCGCGCTAGACCCCTTGATTTTGATTGATGAAGTTATTAAAGAGTTATCAGTAGAAGCAAACAAAAAAGGTTTACAGCTCGTTAGTCAGGCAAATGAAAAATATATAATTAGTGCTGATGCCGCCCGGCTCAAGCAAGTACTCATTAATTTAATTGGCAATGCAGTAAAATATACCCCCGCAGGATCTGTAACGATTAAGTTGCAAGAAAAAAAAGGAAAATTAGAAATAAAAATTATTGATACAGGTATTGGTATGTCAGCGCAAGATCGGGAACGGCTATTTCAAAAATTTTATCGAGTACGAAATGACAAAACAAAAAATATTACTGGTACTGGTTTGGGGCTATGGATTACAAAGCAGATTGTAGAAATGATGAAGGGGCAGATTTATATTGATAGTATTGAAGGTGTAGGTACACAAGTGAGTATATTATTTCCTTTGTCAAAAAATTAATTATTAAAAATAATATATGGCCAAAAAAATATTAATCGCCGAAGATGAACTAGAAATACTTAAAATGTTTACTGATATGCTTGAGGCAGCGGGTTTTATTGTTACCGGTGTGGGTGATGGCAACCAAGCCATTACCAAAATAACCAATGAGCATTTTGATTTAATTCTCCTTGATATGCAAATGCCTGAAAAAGATGGATTTGGAGTTTTAGAGTATATGCAAGCACAAGGATTACTGCCAAAAATGAAGGTAGTTATTTTATCAAATATGGATAAACCGAAATGGATTAAACGCGCGAAAGAATTAGGGGCGCTTGATTATTGGTTAAAAGTGGATACACATTTAGTTGAACTGATAAATAAAGTAAAAACTCTGCTTACCTAAGCAGAGTTTTTTAATTTTTTTCTGCACTTTGTTGTCGCCAAAGTGCTTCATATAAATTATTGTTAGCGAGTAGTTCTTGATGAGAACCCTGTTCAATAATATTACCTTTTTCTAAGACATAAATAATGTCCGCGTGTTTAATGGTGGATAAACGATGAGCAATAAGAATAGTAATAAGTTCTGGATTTGTTTGTTCTATTTTTTTTATGGTTTCAGTGATTGAAAGTTCTGTAAGCGAATCTAAGCTACTGGTTGCTTCATCAAAGATAATTAATTCTGGTTGTCTCAACAGTGCCCTCGCGATTGCTAAGCGTTGTTTTTCTCCCCCAGATAACTTTATTCCGCCTTCACCTATTTTAGTGTCTAAGCCTTTACCGCCACGCTGAATAATATTTTCTGCAGCTGCTTGTTGCAATGATTTAATGCAAGCTTCGTCGGTAGCGTCTGGATGTACAAATAATAAGTTATCGCGAATAGTGCCAGCAAAAAGTTGAGTGTCTTGAGAAACCAGTCCTATTCGTTGTCTTAGTTTAGTAAAATCAATATCTTGATAATTAATATTATTGTAAAAAATATTTCCTTTGGTTGGTTGATAAAGACCAACCAGCAGTTTTATTAGGGTAGTTTTACCAGAACCAGAGGGACCGACAAAAGCGATTGTCTGTCCGCTTTGTATTTTAAAATCAATATTTTTTACTGAAGGTTCTGAAACTGATTGGTAATGAAAATCTACTTGTGCAAAATGTATCGATCGTAACTTGTTGAGGGATTGTGGTTTGATTGGCTTAATTTCTGGTTGGCGCTTAAGAATATTTTGTAACATCTCACTACTTGCTTCAGCTTCGCGGTATTCAGTTGCGAGTTGTCCAAAGTCTGTGAGCGGTGTAAATACTAAAAATGAATAAAAAAGTAAGGTAAAAAATTCTCCCAAAGTAATTACTCTTGTAAAAATAAGCCAAAGCATAAGAAGCAGCATTCCTGAACGCAAGATGTTTATAAGTGTACCCTGGATAAAACTCATGGTTCTCACGAGGCGAATTTTTTTCAGTTCTAAGCGTAATATTTTTTCGTTTACTTCATTTAAACGATCAACTTCTTGCTGTTCTAGTCCTAAACTTTTTACTAATTCCACGTTACGAATAGTTTCTGTGGTAGAACCCGCAAGATCTGCTTTTTCTTTAACCACCTCACTTTGAGCAAATTTTATTTTTTTACTTATGGCAAAAGTAGCTATACTAAGTGTAGGGATGATA
>Ga0172371_10007145_pt1 | contig 16008 bp, 14 predicted proteins | sample Lak12m_FD_114543 | JGI IMG/M metagenome (GOLD analysis project Ga0172371, IMG submission 114543) | Freshwater microbial communities from Kabuno Bay, South-Kivu, Congo - kab_022012_12m | ecosystem: Environmental > Aquatic > Freshwater > Lake | place: Democratic Republic of the Congo: South-Kivu...
AGTCCTCCGGCCCGCGGAACTGCTCATCGAATCCACCAACAGCATCGAACACCGACTTCCTGAGCAGCACGGTGGATGTGGCAACAGGATTCGTGATGGCGAAGGAGGAAAGAGGAAGGGCTGCAACCTGTAGACTGTAGCCTGTGGCAGGTGTTCCGTCAGCGGGACCGTCTGTGGACTGTAGAGCGTTGAACGTAGAACGTGGACCTTCGGGCACTCCATCAGCACGGTGTTCCATTTCCCCACTTTCCACATTCCACTTCCCACTTCCCACGTCCCCACCTTCCGCAAGCACCCCTCCGCACACCATCGCCACTCCCGGGTTCTCCCGCACCACTCGCATCTGGATCTCCAGTTTCCCCGGCAACCAGACGTCGTCGGCATCAAGGAAGGCGAGCCATTCGCCGGATGCTTCCCTTGCACCAGTGTTCCTTGCCTTTGCCGGTCCGCCGTTGGTGGGACAACGGACAAGCCTTGCGGCAAGACCTCCCTTCCGCCGCATCCAATCTTCAACGATGACGACGCTGTCATCGGTCGAACAATCATCCACCGCGATGATTTCCCAGTCCTTACTGGCCTGGGTTACCACCGATTCAAGGGCTCCTGCGACCGTGCAGGACGCATTGTAAACCGGCACGATTATCGAAACCATCGGCATACAACCTCTACCTCATGCCCGGAATCTCAGGCAGCGCTCGCTAGACCAAAACCCCAACTCTCCTCTTTACGCCTTCTGTTCAATCCCCTCTTCATCCGGAGTTCTTGAACACAAAGGTCGCAAAGCGCGCGAAGGTTGGAACGTTTCAAAAGTCCACTTCTTCCAGAAACCACTCCCCTTCGCGGCCTTCGCGCCTTCTGTTCAAACTCCGGATCTGTAAACACAAAGGACGCTAAGTACGCGAAGGTTCAGGCGTTCAACCGAACGTACTTAGTGCCACTCGCACTGTTTCCATTACCGTATCCACGGAAATGGCATCCATCGGGCCCGGGATATGCGCCGGCAGCTCCCCGTACCGGAAGGCACGTGGATGGCCGGAGCACACCAGCAATGCCTTGTCCGACACCGGGGCAGACCTGTGCGGATTCGACGGCCCGAACATGACAACTTCCGGCGTTCCAACCGCCGCGGCGACATGCGCAGGTCCGGAATCGTTCCCGACAAGCAGGGCCGCACCACCGACAACCGAAAACAGTTCTTCGAGACCATGCGGCTCCAAGATCCGTGCCGGCCATCCACCCAGCTGACGTCTCATCTCCGATGATTCATCCGGCCCGACAAGAACGCACACCTGCCTGTTCAGTTCTTTCACTATGCGACCAGCAAGCTGTTCGAAACGATCCAGAGGCCAGCGGTTCTGTTCATAGCCGGAATAGGCAGGTCTGCAGCCAACGTGCAAAAGAACGGGCGCGTTGTGCCTGACGGCACCAACCTGTCCGCCGGCAATTTGGACGGGATACGCGACGGGCTGCCCGGCCTCCTTGCGCACAACGGCTGCCACGTTTATCGCCGTGACATGAACCCCCGGGTCGGCGTCAAAAGGCTTCGTATAGCTGGAAGCGGCGGAACCGGGCCAGCGCGGGCCTATCCGGACCGGGATCCCGCTCGTGCCGGAGGCCAGTTCGGTGACCACGCTGTGCATTCCTATCGAGTTCACAAACAGAACGTCCCATCCCTGCCGCATCAGTCGCCATTGATCGACGAAACTGTTCTTGCCTATCACGCAGAAAGAACCGAACTCGTTCTGAACAGGCAACGGTTCGCCGCACCAGGCGACCTGTATCACCGCGCCGGGCCAGCGTGTGCGCAGTGCTCGAAGAGCCGGCAGGGTCATGAGCCTGTCGCCAATCCCGCCGTGCACGACGGCGAGCACCCGGCGCACTTCCTGAGGAACAGGCCTGTGGCATCGGCGGCCCATCCACCCTGCGAGCGTTCGAATTGCCTGTCGAAAAGCAGTCATTCGAAGTGCCAACACCAACAACGCGAAGAGTATCCGGAGTTGGACAGGATAACAGGATTGCTGGATCCTGCCGACCTTCCCCTCTTTTGTAGGAGCCGAACCACCTGCCCTGCGTAGTCACACACTCCCCGCAGGACGAAGCGGGGCCGTTCGGCGATTCGCTGAACCTTGTCTCAAACCAGATCCCCGCCCCACAACCGTTCCAGGAACACACGCCACGGCAGGATTTCGATACCATCCTCGGTTACACGTGGCACCGGATCGAGTGTGACTGCGAGATAATGACGGCTGGTGTGTTCCTCCTTGAACGCGCGCAATCCACGCAAGTGATGTGTCTGCACCAGGGTGTTTGCCTTCACTTCCACTGCGGTCTCGGCATCACCCAGCACAAAGTCCACCTCGATCTGCGAAGCCGTCCGCCAGTATGCCAGGTCGAACCGTTTTCTCGAATAGCGGGCGTAGGCAACGATTTCCATGTAGATGAAGTGTTCCATTGCCCGGCCGAACAGCTCGGACCCCGGTTCAAGGCGTCCCCGGCGCGTCAGGCAGCCAACAACACCGACATCAAAGAAATAGAAACGAGGGGCCTGGATCAACCGGCGTTTCTTCCGCTTGCGGAATGCCGGGAGGAAACATCCCATCAGCGTATCTTCGAGGATCCCGAAATACGCTGCCACAGTCGGGGCGGAGACAGCGCACTCCCGTGCAATATTCTGGTAGTTCACCATCTCCCCGTTGGACAGCCCTGAGATCTCAAGAAAACGGCTGAAGGCCGATAGATTCCGGGTCAACGCCTCCGTGGCAATCTCCTGACGAAGGTAGTCCCCGACATAGGCATCGAGGCGCGCTGCCGGGTCGGAACACAGGTAGTGTCTGGGGAGCAATCCATACGTCAAAGCATGGTTCAGACTGAAATCCGGAATCTCTGAATATACCAGCGGCTGCAGTTCATAGCGGATTGCACGGCCCCCCAGCAGGTTTGCATGCCCGCGAACCAGCTTCCTGGCACTCGAACCACACAGGATGAATCGAACCCCGCGATTCTCGATAAGCCAGTGTACCTCATCAAGCAGCTCAGGTATCTTCTGGACCTCGTCTATGATGACCGGGGTGCCGCGGGAAGCCGCGCCAGCCGCTATTTCCTCTCGAAGCAGAGCCGGTCTTGACACGAGCCTCCGATACACGTCGGATAACAGAAGGTCATACAAGCGCGCCTCGGGAAACCGGTCCTTCAGCAGAGTACTCTTGCCTGTTTGCCTGGGTCCCCACAGAAAAGCAGTTTCATCAGCAGCACCAGAGATATCTAATATTCGTTTTATCATGACAATGATAATATATAATTTGGTCGGTATGTCAAGCTGGCGTCCCCGTGGTGCCCGGCTCTTGGCGAGCTTCTGTTCAAGTGTCGTTGCGCCATGCGCTCTGCGCTATGCTCCGAAGCCGCCGCTCACCGCCACGAATGCACACCCGGTTTCCAGAAGATCAGATCATCTTCAGCGTTGCGGCAGAGTCTCACCCGATAGCCCGGATCAATGGAACGAACCAGCCGCGGGAGATCTTTGCGGTCGTTTGGTTTGTGATAGGCAGATACGGCGAGGACAGGTGAATGTTCACCGATGGTCGTGGCCGCGCCGCGGATCACGTGTGCTTCGTAACCTTCAACGTCTATCTTGATGAAATCCACCCGTGACACTGAGTGACCCCTCACATGTGCGTCTATACTGGTTACCGGAACCATTTCCCCGACTCCGGCGGCTCCATCCGTGACCATGCCGCTGTCCGAAAGGGTACTCGCACCGGCATTGTACCCGTCGGGCAGCAGTTCCTTTTCGCATGTTTCTTTTTCATCGAGTGCCGCCCTTACAGGCTCAACATTGGCATAGTGGGCCACATTCCGGCAGAGTACCGCGTGAGTACGGCTCAGGGGTTCGAAAGCAATGACGCGTCCCTGCGGAGCCAGTCGCGCCGCCATTACGGAAAAAACACCGATATTGGCTCCAGCATCAATGACTACGGAATCCGCCTTGATGAACCGTCTGGCCCGGTACTGATCAGCCATCATCACCTGCGCAAGAAGTGTCAATGACGAGAACCACGATTGCAGGGGGATCTGAATCCGGCTCAGGGTAGAAGGGATGGCCCGCGAGCAGAATGCCGGTCCCGTCAAGGAAACCGTAGTCCCGGAGGACCGTATCCACGGTACGCCGCATTTCACCCATGACCTTCACATCCACATCCCTCTTCAGGGATTGCGGAAGGAAAAGGTTCCGGAAAGCATCTCTCGCAGTGATCTTCCGGGCCATGCAGAGCTTGAGCCCAAGGAGTCGCCACATCACTTTGCGGCGCCACGCATTGGGATAGAAGAAGGGCGTCTCCGGCCGAATCAATTTCGTCCGCAGGAACTCGAGCACATCGAGCTGTTTTGCTGTCGTAGCAGGTTTCGTCATCACTTCCGTCTCTCTGAATATCACACGGGGGCCAGAAGCTGTAGGCCGACACTGTGTGTCGGCGCCCCGGGATAAAGCCCCCGCCTGTAGATGGTTCCGCACACTTGCAGCGCTGTGTCTGGAAACCAGATGCCGGGCTCGATACACAACATCAAAAGTCCCGCCGAATTCCGGAGCGGAACCGGTAACGGTTCCGGCCTGCGGCATCGGCGGCCCATCCATCCTGCAAGCGTTCGAATTGCCTGTCGAAAAGCTGTCATCTGAAGTGTAAAAGCGCCGAGTATCCGGAGTTGGACAGGATGACAGGATATGGCGGCATCCTGCAGACCTCAGACCATGTCGTAGGGAATGGCAGTAATCCCATCGGCCAGTTGCAGCGGTTCCCGACAACGGCAGATAACGAAACCGGAGCGAACCTTTGACGGAAACTCGGCCATGAACTTTGCCACCTCACGGGCATCCCCGGCGACCGGGTGTTCGGTCCACTTGACTTCAACGGGGACATATTGTCCGTCCAGCTCAACGATGAAGCCAATCTCGGCACCGCCCCTGGTCCGGTAGTGATACAACCCGCCACGGCCCAGATACTGGAGCCGTTTCCACAGCTCCTGCGCCACCCACTGTTCCAGCAATGACCCGGGATTGACCCTTGTGAGCTGAACGGACGGTTCCAATCCGGCGGCTGCATGCCGCACGCCCAGGTCGAAAAAATGGAATCTGGGTGTGGACAACAGCCTCTTCCGTGGACTCTGTGAGAATGCCTGAACGTGGAAGCCCACAAACATGTCCTCGAGAAGCTGGTAGTACGATTTCACCGTTGGAAGCGACACTCCTGCCTCGCTGGAAATGGCCGTGTAGTTGACAATCCCTCCCGCTTCATTCGCCGCCAGCGGCAGGAACCGCGCGAATGCGCCTGCGTCGCGGATCATGCCCTCCCGTCTGACCTCCTCCTGCAGGTGGATCGTGGAATATGACTTGAGCAACCTGCCCCGCAATGTCTCCTCAGCCGTAACGATACCCGGCAATTCGCCATAGGCCAGGCGCTCCTCGATCATGCTTCCGGGAAAGACATTCTGGCCGGGGGACTCTGTCATCGGGAGGGACACCACATGCGGCACGGTCGATCCGGGCGCTTGATTGGCAAAACCCCGTTCCATTGTGGTGAGGGGAAACAGCCTGTGCAACAACGCACGGCCCGGAAGGAGGTTGACGCCGGCAGACCGCAATCTTCGCGCCGAACTGCCGCAAAGAACGAAGCACCATCGTTCCTTGTCCCTGTCGTAGAGTGACTGCACGGCATCAAAGAGGGCAGGAACATTCTGGACCTCATCGACCACAACAACGGCGGGACCGTCGCCCTTCCGTATCGCTTCACATCTGGAAACAAACTCACCCGGATGGGCCGCGTATCTGAGTCTGTCCTCAGGATCCGACAGATCGAGCCACAGGTCAGGGTCAGGAAACAGACTCCTGAGCAGGGTCGATTTCCCAGTCTGGCGTGCCCCAAACAGTATATGAACATAGTGCTCACCGCGACACTTCGCCATCTCGCCTGTGAGTATTCGCCAGAACACAATGCACCCTTTATTTATGCATGGATAATCTAAACCATGTATCACGTTATGTCAAGAGCATGTCAAAACACCTTGAAAACATTCAAGAACACCCCCACGAAGCTTCTGAACAACGTAGGGTCGGCCTCAAGTTGAACGTCGGCTATCCGCTTTCAGAGCGGCGAAGGGACTCGCCGCTCCACCGGGGCACTCCGCGCAACCACATCCTCCCCACAATACTAACAGCCCAATAGCCTACGGCATCTTCACATCCCCACCGCCGCATACATCCTCTTGAACCGCGGATACACCGCCTCCCACGAGAACATCTCCTGCACATGCCGACGACCTGCAATGCCCACCTGAGATCCTTCTTCGCCAACAACTCTCCAGGGCGACAGGAAGAACCCTTCCATTGCCACATTCACGTTCCACCCCCCTGGCCCGACGATCCACTTCAGCGTAGGGCTGTCGTGCGCAACAACCGGCACCCCGCAGGCCATGGCCTCCAGGAGACAGATGCCGAAGAACTCGGCAGGCGCCGGATGAACATACACGTCCAACCCCCGGTAGAAATCCGGCATTGCGTCGAACGGCAGACTGGTAAGAACGGTGCAGTCGGAACCCAGCATCTCCTTTGCCAGTTGCCGGACCATTGGAGTTTCTTCGGTCTCAGCTCCCGCCAGAACAAGATGAACGTGATGTCCATTGTCTTTCAGTAGACGGACCTCACGGATAACGGCATCAAGTCTCTTGTGCCGGATCTCGAGTGCTGCAGAGGTACCCACAACCGTCTTGCCATCCGCCACTCGCCATTCCCGTCGCATGCGCCGCCGTGCTATGTCATCTACCGCGGGGACAAAACGAGAGGTATCAACGAAATTGGGAATGCAGAAGTGCCTGATGTTCGGCAACAGTTGTCGAGCCTCCTGCTCGTAGAAAGGCGACAGGTGCTGGATATACTCAATCCCGTCCAGTTCAGTCAGCGGTTCGTCTGTACCGTGGGCGAGGATGGTCCGGCACGGAATCTGCCTGCGTTCGCGGGCCTGAGTCAGCGCACGGGCGACCTCTACATCCTGCGTGTGAATGATGTCAGGTGCGTGGTGTTCTATCGACCGGAACAGGGCACGAACAAAGCTCTTCTGTTCCATCGCATATGCCGACCGCCAGCCCCACCGCCAGGCAAACGGCGGCGCAAGCCGGGCCAGCAGTCGCACCCATGGGTCGAATCGCGAACGGTACTGGAGGGCAACGCGTAAAGCGCATGGCGCATGGCGCATGGCGCCGGGGCAACCGTCCGTAGAATGTGGGATGTTGGAAGTAGAGGGTTGTCCTTCGGGCTTGTCACCGTCCAATTTCCACCTTCCACTTTCCACCTCCCTCTTCCCGCTTTCCGCCTCCCTCTTCCCGCTTTCCGCCTCCCTCCTTTGACTTCCGCAATAGAGCACCACGTCCTGCCCCTCCCGGCACAGGCCTTCAGCCAGGGCAAGAGCCCAGGCCTCAATGCCGCGCTGGACATGGCCCAGACCGGAACTGGTGATGGCAATACGCATGGCAAAGAAGGGAGTTGTCAGGGTTCAGGGCTTGCCACGCACCGTGCCGAGTCCGCGAGGCTCTGGTGCGGGGTTCAGGTATTGGCAGACAGGAAGCATCAAGAGGATATCCTGTTCACCGGCACGGAGCAAAGCCGCATGGCTACCGTTCATCACCTGTCCATGCATGCTTTCTCTCGGCAGATGCTTTCCCCCAGGCGGCTAGATACGCAGAACATGCCACGGGAAAGAGCCATGGTCTCCTGACTGTTTCACCGGTCACAAGATATGCCCTCAGGTGGACGCGGAAGACTTCATCCCAAAATGCACGCCGCGGATAGAAATGAGTAAACTGGAACAGAAGATCCGAGTAACACCGTTCATAGAACCATGCAAAAGCGCCCTTCCCGTGGCGATTCCGCGTCCCGCCAGTGGGTGCGCGCAGGTGTTCCAGCCAGGCATCGGCGCAGAACTTGATCCGGTAGCCCGCCTTCCACATCCTCAGGGCCATGTCACTATCCTCTCTGTACGCCCTGCCGATGTACCGTTCGTCATATCCGCCGACTGCCAGCGCGCAGTCACGCCGCACTGAATGATTTCCCCCCGGAAAATTGGCGACCGAAGAAACGCTGCACGGGCTGCCCACCCTGAGGTACCGGTAGTCGAGCTCACCTGGCGATGAATAGCCCGACGGAGTGGCAGGGAAGAGAATGCGGCGATCGAGCTTGCGCACAACTCCTGCTACCGACGAAACTGGCCCCATATCCGCGTCTGGACTGGTGACCCGACCGCCAACGGCAGCAACCTCCGTGTCCACATAGTTCTTCCTGTGCGCGCTGACGAATCCCCGTGGCAGTTTGACATCATCGTCTATGAAGATCACAACTTCACACATCGACTGGCGCAGTGCGACGTTCCGGGCAGCCGGAAGGTTCGCCTCAGGTAGTGTAATGTACCTGATCTGTCCGCTGTCTCTCAACCCGCCAAGAGCTGCCGTCACTTCGGCCGTATGCCCGGGACACTGGTCAACAACCATAACCTCGTCCGGAGGATCCTCCTGCTCACGCACTCCCTGGATTGTTCTGACCAGCACCGCGTCACGACCACAGGTCGGTATGGCAACGGTCACTTTCACTATCGACGTGGTCCTCTGAATCTCAGCTGCGGTAATCATTGGATAGTGAGTCTATCCTGGCAGCAACTGCACATGAGATTCCCTCGCCCCTTGGGGGAGAGGGCCGGGGTGAGCGGTATCAACTGCATCATCCCGGTTTGGACTCCCCGCCCGACATTCCCGGCCCGCAGACAATCATTTGAGTAGCCTGACGCAGATTCGTGATCCTGTGATCCAGTACCCTGAAGTGCATCGAGATATATCTGTTGAATTCCCGGAATGTCCATTCCCGCTGATGGGCTTCATTCTTCGGCGGCCCCCAGAAACCACGATGCCATGGCCGATAGAAGAGGTGACGATCCGGTGTGGAAAGAATCATGCATTTGAACGGGACGTACCTGACGAATTCAAGCAGTCCATCAGGGTCGACCAGGTGTTCGATGACGTCGGAGCAAATGATAAGATCGACGGGCGCAAGGTCCCTGCGCGAGAAATCAGAAACGGCCCATTTCCGGTCCGGGTATCGCTCCTTGAGGAGCGCGACGTTCCCGGGGAGTTCGGTACCCAGTGTTTCGTAATCTCCAAGGTAGGTCAGCAGTTTGTAGGCCGAGCCGCATCCTATATCAATCACCGACCTCCACGCATGTTTCTTCATCAGACCCAGCGCGTAAAGATAGACCTCGAGCTGCCACTGGTCTTCACAGCTGCTATCATCGTGGTGGCCGTACGTTCGCCGCGCCCTGTAGAGTCTCCATATGCAGTAACGTTTCACTTTTTGCTTCCCGCTTCTACCTTGCACCTTCTGCCTTCCAGCGCGAACCAGATCGCTTCTTCCAGACAATCCATTCGCCGAAATCCCGGACGGGTTCATAGGCCTCGCGGCTTGACGCAAGAATCTCATCCGGCGGGATTTCCTTCTTGTGCAGGATCATCCAGTCTACTTCGCAGGCATTCAGTTTCTCACGATACCACCGGATGCTGGCCGGCACCTGACGAGCAATCTCGTGTGACAACAGGCGGTCACCATAGTTGTGATAGCCTGCCAGCAGTGTAACGACATTGTCGCCGGGACAGTACATTGAACCGCCCTCCTGCCGCAGAAATCCTACAAGCTCGCAGAAGTCATGGTCAAATCGGCCCAGAGATTTGCTGATGTGGTAGGGCGCAGACGAATCAAACTGGAGCCCCATCAAGAGTAGTGCCGCACCTGCAGCACGGACATCCGCACTCCAGTTGCGGAGGAAATGATCCACGCCGTATCCGGCAAGAAACACGAGGCAGTAGCATACGGGCATCATGCTGTTCGCGCCGGCAAATCGCGCGGATGACGTCAAGACACTGCCTGCTAGAAGAAAAGGAAGGCTGATCCACGCGAGTCTGAAAGCCGGGTCGGTCCGGTAGTCGCGCCAGGCCGCGGCGGCAAGGATCGTTCCTGCCATGGTCGCGGGCAGGAGCCGGAGCAAGGACCCGTACTGGAGGATTGCCGAGAACGAAAACACCGTCTTTGCCTGTTCTGCCGTCCGTCCGAAGACATAGATCGGCATCCATTCTCCGGACACGGCATGGAGCGCCGCATAGGCCATGGCCCCAAGGACGGCCAGGAGCACTCCAAAGACGGCCAGGTCCCTGCGGCTGCGAAGCCACAGGAAGATAAGTGCGCCCGGGATGGCAATCACTGCCGTCTGCTTCGTGAAGAACGCCAGGACAAATGCTGCCGCTGCAATCACCATGCCGGTCGCCCCGCCGCGCACCAGCAGAGCCAACCCGATGATCCATAACGCGTGGCACATCGCGTCCGGCCGGCAGAGCACGGCACACCAGCCCGTTATCCATGCCGTGCTGACGAACATGGCCGTTGTCAGAAGAACCGTTTCCCACCCCCTGGTCCCGCCACGGCGGCATCCTGCGATGATCACGCAGGCGATAACGGTCGCGGCCAGGCTGAGCAGTCTTCCCCAGGGAAAAGCGGGCGACACACACTTCAGGATGGAACCAAGTACGAGCGGATGAAGCGGTGTGCAGAGGGTGGCCGCTCCGTGGCCGGCGGGGTCGTTGTATATGGCATTCCCAATCGCAACTTCGTACGCCTCACAGAGCATCTTCCCTTCAACAATCTCAAGCTGGGCAGGCTGGACCGTCCGCAGCAGCATTATGACGGATCCGTACAGCACCGTGGCCGCAGCCACCACAGTCAGCAGGATCATTGCAGGTTTGTGAACGCGCATCGCAGGCACGGAATCTGGCAGTTTGTTCATTCCATAGTCCCCGGGATTGATGCTTCCCGCTGGCCCTGTTCCCCGGGCCGTACCCGGAACCGGTTCATGTGAAACCGCCAGCTGATCTCCAACACGGCCACGAATGCCCACAGATGGTTCAAAAGCCTGACTTTCGAAGAGCCAAACGGCCTTCCAATGTAAGTGGAAGGAAACTCCCCGATACGCATCCCCGCCCGTACCCAGTAGGCCAACACCTCGCTCAGGTAAACCGGAGACCCGTACCTGGACCGAAGACCAGTTGCCAGTTCCGCCGCACGGCGATTGTAAAAACGGTATCCGTTGCTGAAATCACTGACCGATAGACCAAGCAGCAATTGGAGATACCGCGTACAGAACCGGCTCACAAACCGCCGGAACAACTCCCGCTTGACTGTCATTCCGCCCGGCAGGTATTTTGACGCAATCACGACATCATGGTCGGCCAGCATGCGAAGGCCCGTCATGAGTTCCTCGGGCCGGTGCGAGCCGTCACCGTCCATTTCCACAAAGAGCTCATGCCCCGTGTTTGCAACTCCCCACCGGAGGGCATCCTTTATTGCCCTCCCGCGCTGGCACCCGTAACCGTGTTTCTGTCGTCTGATAAGGTAAAGATGGCCCCGGTTTTTCGAGAACTCCTCCAGGCACCCGATGGTCCCGTCCGTACTGCCGTCGTCAATAACGCATATGGTGTATGAAAGCGGTTCCAGCACCCGGTGTATGCCTTCCAGCAATTCCCGGATAACCTGGCCCTCGTTCAGGGTGGGAAGGTTTACAAACACACCTTTGCCGGGATCGGTAATGCCGGTGTTCATCGCCCTGCCTCCCTTCGCTCCGCCACGGTGTCTTGCCTCCGCAGCAGCGCGCAGAGCAGCAATCCGCGTCCGGACACCCTGTCCAGGTACTGAAGCACATTCAGCGCCGCGGCCTGCCACATGGGGAGGGCGAGTTCACCACCAGGTATCGAGCGCGGCATCCTCATGCTGACATCGAGGCCGCCGAGTTCCGCGGCACGGAGCAGGCTAGCGGGACAGAAATGAACCATATGTTCGGGAGGGAACAGCCGGCGGAATACCGAAGCGGGTCTTCCCCCTGACATCCGGCACAGGGCAAGTCCTCCCCGGTACACAATCGAATCAAGGTTGGGTGTTTCAATGTAGCAGTAACCGCCCGCATTCAACCTTCCGCCGCATTGCCTGAGGACTTCCACCGGATGTGCCGTATGCTCCAGGACATCGATGGCTGTCACCAGGTCATATCCCCGGAGATCATCCGGGGCGTCTTCAACGGCACAGCACCGCACATCGCGGCCTGTCGCCCTCGCCTCTGCGACCGCTCGTTCCGAGATGTCGATCCCGCTTGCCTCTACCCCATACAAGCGTTTGGCCGCTTCGATGAATTCGCCTGTATCGCAGCCAACGTCCAGCAACCTGAATGAACCGCCTGCCGGGCTGACACCCGATTTCCTCAACAGTTCGAAGACACGCCTGCAACGCGCTTCCGTTCCGGCGGCGTGCTTGCGGCGCAAACGGAAGTACGGGTGCACAAAGTACGCGTCCCGGTTGTAGAATGCCCGCAGCATGCCCTGGTCCGGCCGGGGGAACGTGATACATGCCCCGCAGGATTCGCAACAGGCAAGCCACCAATCCGCGATGCTCGTCCTGCCGCGCCACCCTGTCACCGTGCCACAGACAGGACATTGTTCGGAGACTGGGTCGACTTCTTTCATTCAGCCATGCGGCCCTTCTCCACCCTTACCAGCCAGTAGCTGCCGAGCACGGTGGTCCGGCGGCCGGATACAGAAACCCCGCCGATTGCCGGCACCCCAGCGCCGACCGCAGTGATGCTTCTGATGTCGAATCCCCTGAACAATTCGCGAATCTCACGGCACGTGTAGGATTTCAGCACCGGGGCTCCAAAGCACTCCCTGAGCATTGTCCCCAGGTGTTGCGACACACCGCTTTTCCCACCCGCCTTTTCGTCCGGGTTCCCCGTCAACCCGAACGATACTCCGACCATGTGCGCGATCCGGCGAAGGCATCGCGCAACTACCAGTTTCGGAGCCCATTTGCGGTACAGGGCGATACAAGCCACGCCACCCGGGAACAGTACGCGGCGTATCTCCGCGATCGCCTTGCGCTCGTCGTGCAGATGGTGAAGAACGCCGATGGAAACTACGCATGGGATACTACCCGACCTGAAGGGCAACTCTTCGGCTTTTCCTTCCAGGAAGACCGGAATCACCTGCAACTCAGGGGAGGCCATGGCACTCCGGCGTGCGTTGGACAGGCTTTCCCGGGAGGCATCAAGACCAAGATACAGCGATCCTGTTCCCATCTGCCGACAGCAGGTGATCGCATCGGTTCCCTGACCGCATCCGACTTCGACTACGGTGCAGTGGCGGGCAATGTCCCGGATCAGCGGCTCCAACCACGGTTCCTTGGAATAACGGTACCGTGAACGCCGGGTAATATCCGGGTTCGCATCACACGGGTTCGCATTCCAGAAACGAACCGTTTCCTGATGAACGTGTCCAGCCTTGTCCATGAATCACCTGTCGGCGCGACGACCACCCGACATACGCCGCCATATCGTTCGAATAAAAGCGACTCCCATCAGCGCCAGCATCACCAGGTCCTTTGGGGTTCGAACTGCCCGCAGATACCGCCAGAGGTACACGAGCATGCTGTCGGACTTCCCGGGGTCAACCGCCCAGTTCCGGGAGAATCGCCACCGGAACAGGCATTCGAAAATGTCGATATACGTCAGGTGGTCCCGGTATATCGGGACCCTCCCATACAACCCCGGCAGAACTCCGGGGCTGCAGGCACGCATACGCTTCTCGTCGTGCCAGCTGAAGCCGGGCTTCAACACACCCCGATCAAGCGCCAGTTTTTCCAGCCGGGTTCCCGGGTAGATGCGGAGGATGTTCAAGTTGACGGAAGACAGCCTGTTGCGGAGGCGAAGGTCTTCGATGAAACACATATCCGTCTCCATCTCGGCACGCGTCTGGCCGGGGAGGCTCACTACAAAGTTGATCCCGCACCACAGGTCCAGCTCATTGAACCAGTCAATCGTTCGCCTTATGGTTTCAAAGCGAATATTCTTGCCGATGACCTGTTCCCGGAGGTGGTCATGTGTCGTCTCCGCCGCGAAATAGCCACCCACGAAACCGCACGCCTTCATCCGTTCCAGCAGTTCCCGCGTCATATGATCGGCGCGCATTATGCATGACCAGTAAACCTTCGAAGGCAGCGAACGCAGGGCTTCACAAAAGGCCTCAACCCGTTGCGGTTTCAGGTTGAACGCATCGTCCTGGATCCACAAGAATTCCACCTTGTACCTGTCCGTCAGCATCGCGATTTCCGCCATCACGTTTGGAATGCTTCGCCATCTGACGACCCGGTCGGTCAGATTCGTGTTTGAGCAGAAGAGGCAATCGTAGGGACAACCACGCGAGGTAATAAGGTTTGCAGCCCTGGCATCATGGCCATTCGGGACGGGGTACGAGAAACCATACCGGTCAAGATCCACAAGGTCATAGGCCGGGAAGGGCACCGTATCCAGGTCTTCGACCATCTTCCTGGTTGGGTTCGCGACAATGCCTGCACCGTCCCGGTAGTACAGGTTCGGCACCCCGTCAAGTGACTGCCCGTGTTCCAGGCGCCGGACAAGCTCAGGAAGAGCTTCCTCCCCATCGCCCGCAACCAGGGCATCGAGTCCCGGCGTATGTCGAAGCACCTCACCCGGAAGCAGCGTCGGGTGGGGTCCTCCGAAGACGGTGAACACTCCGGGCAGGCGGTCATGGACCGAACTCACCACTTGTCGAGCCGTGAAGTAGGTATCCGACACAACATACAAGCCGAACAGGTCCGGCCGCTCCCGGACGACCGCGTTAACGAAAGCCCTCGGGCTCAGTCCCTCCAGGTAAGGATCGAGTATCCTGACCTCGACCCCGGCACGCCTCAACACGGCGCCCAGGTACAACAATCCTGTCGGGGGCGTCCACTTGAACGCCGCCGGGAAGAACTCGGGAGTCGGAGCAAGCAGGACTCTCATGGATGTCCTTCTGTGCTCATCACTGATTGACGTGCATCCGTTTTCAACTGCGGTTTCATGCGTGTCCGATCTTCATCCTTCCCGTGTCGAACCTGTCCAGAAACATTCCCACCATTGCATCGCGAGTGAACCGCGCCCTGTACCGCCGGAGGAGTTCCGGCCCGATCCAGGACCTGCCGTTCACCGCCCGGTCCAATGCGGCAGCAACCTCTGACGGCTTGTCACCATCCACCAGGAATTCCGCCAGAGTTCCATCAAGCAATTCCGGCGCAATGCCTGTGCGAGTGGCCACAACAGGTACCCCGGCTGCCGCCGCCTCGATGAGCGGCAGACCGAACGACTCGTAGCGAGCAAGATGAAGCAGAACAGTTGCCCGTCTGTATTCCGCCACCATGTCAGTGTCGTTGAGAGCATGAAGCCACTCAACCAATAGTTCACGTCGAAACGGAGAGCCCAGGCCCCACTGCCGTTTGGTTCCCTCCTGACACGTCGATACAATTCTGGTTACGCAAGGACCATGACATTCTGTGTAGGCGTCCAGAACGGGAAGGATACGATCAAACCCCTTGCGGCGATCCGGACTGCCGACAAGAAAGAATGTAACTTTGCCTGTCCCCCTGTTCCCAGGTCGCGACGTTGTGTCGAATGGTTCCGGGCAGTCGACTCCTATTGGAATCACGGCAGGGGTCCGCCGGAACGCATATTGCCCGGTCAGTTCGCCGGCATGGTAATTGGAGGACACGACGATACATCGGGCAACTTCCACAGACCGACGCTCCCGCTCAAGACGCTTTCGCACAATCGGGGTAGTGACAATGTCGCGGGCTTCAATCATCTGTGCCAATGTCGTGTGCACCCGGAGAATCGTCCGGCCCGGAAAGTCCCGTTGGACCCCCAGGGCAAGACCTTCCGCGCTCTCGATTTCGATCCAGTCAAAACGATACGCCCTGTCAAGCCTCCGGACTGTCTGCCGCAGGTTCCACATATCGCGCGAGTCGGGAAAGAACCGTTCAACAATGGGCCAGTAGGCATGGCGAAGGGTATGAAGCGTGATACGGGATTCTGGCTGCTCGATGCGCGATACGAGATGCGG
>Ga0172371_10007147_pt1 | contig 16003 bp, 18 predicted proteins | sample Lak12m_FD_114543 | JGI IMG/M metagenome (GOLD analysis project Ga0172371, IMG submission 114543) | Freshwater microbial communities from Kabuno Bay, South-Kivu, Congo - kab_022012_12m | ecosystem: Environmental > Aquatic > Freshwater > Lake | place: Democratic Republic of the Congo: South-Kivu...
CATCGTGCACGGCACCGCCGACACCAACGTCTACCTGCAGAACAGCATCGACTTCATCGCCCAGCTGCAGGCCGCCGACAAGCCGTTCGTGTTCGTGCCGCTGCCGGGGTGCAACCACTCGATCCACGGCGACGACCTGGCGACGCTGCTCGCCGCGAGCGTCGCCTACTTCGCCAGAGAACTCTAAGGCCCGGCCGGAGGGCGCCGAGCGCCGCGCGGCCGTCCGCGGACCGGACGCCGCAGCGCCGCTCGATCACAGCGTCGTGAACGAGTTGATGACCTCGGTCCACACCGGCTCGAGCCGGTCGGCGACCTCCGCCGGGGAGGTCGCCTGGACCTCGAGCCGGTAGTCCCCGTCCGGCTCGATCAGCTGAAGCAGCCAGGTGTCCTCACGGCCGGCCTCGGTGTCGTAGGAGTACGCGACCTGGGCGGCGGCGAAGCCGTCGATGTCGGTGGGCTCCACGCCGGTCGAGTCCAGGTCGTCGAGCGACGCGAGGTGGTCCTGGATGCTGACGATCATCTGCTGCGCCACGCCGTCGCTGTCGACGTCCAGCCAGCTCTGCGTCTTCTCGTTCACCATGGCGACGAGCCGCACGCTGTTGCCCTCGGCGAAGCCGAAGGCGTCTGCGGTGGCGGTGGTGGGCAGCAGCGCGAGGTCGAAGACGTCCGTCTGGCTCTCGATGAAGTCCGGCTCAACCTGCACCTCGAAGCCCGACGGATACTCGAAGGAGAACCCGTATGTCTCGCTGGTGTAGGTCTCCGTGAGGGCCGAGGGGATGGGCGACGGACCGACCGGCGAAGCCGTCGCCGCCGGGGAGGCGGTGTCAGCGCCCGAGCCGCCCGACCCGGCGCAGCCGCCGAGCGCGGCGGCGAGCGCGAGCAGGACGATGACGACTGCGGCGGCCGCGACGGCCGGCCGGCGACGGGCGAACATGCGCATGGCTTCCTCCCCCACTGCTGTGACCCCCCGGATGCCTCGCGGGCTTTCTACCACGCAAGCAAGGGCGGGGCCAGAGGGCGGGCACGAGCGCGCATGCGGCACGGCCCGGTACAATCCGCAGCGTGAGCAGCGACCCGACAGCGAGGACGCCCGGCGCCGGCGCCGGCGAGACGCCCGATAAGGCGCGCGACCGCCTGTTGGCGCTACTCGATGCGCACGGCATCGCCTATCAGCGCGCCGACCACCCGCCCGTGTACACCTGCGACGAGGCGCGCCGGGAGTCTTTCGGCCTGCCCGGCGCCGAGACCAAGAACCTCTTCTTCTGCGACGGCAAGGGGCGCCGGCACTTCCTCGTGAGCGTGCGCCCCGAGACCCGCGTGGACCTCAAGGCGCTCGGGTCGCTGCTCGGCGCCGGCGGCCTGCGCTTCGCCTCCGGCGCCCGCCTCGCCCGGCACCTGGGGCTCGAGGCCGGCTCGGTGACGCTGCTCGGCGTGGTCAACGACGTGGACGGGGCGGTGGAGGTCGTGGTGGACGAGGCCCTGTGGCGCGAGGACGCCCTGCAGTGCCACCCGCTCGTGAACACGAGCACGCTCGTCATCGGCCGCGAGGGCCTGGAGCGGCTGTTCGCCGTCACCGGCCACACACCCACCGTGCTCGCCGTGCCGGCGAGGGCCGACGGATGACGGACGCGCCCGGGCGGCCGGATGAGGCGGTCGCGCAGCCGGCCGCTGCCCGCCGCTCCGACGGACCGCCGGACGCCCGCCTCGCCGTCGTCTCCGACACACATGGCCTGCTGTCGCCCGCCGTGCTCGACGCCTGCGCCGGCGCTGACCTCATCGTGCACGCCGGCGACGTCGGCTCGATGGAGCTGCTGGAGGCGCTCCGCCGCGTGGCGCCGGTGATCGCGGTGCGCGGCAACCGCGACCGCACCGGCGAGGTCGCGGAGCTGCCCCTCGAGGTGGCCGGCGAGCTGGGCGGCCTGCGCTTCGTCGTAGCGCACAAGCGCCGCGACCTCAAGGTCGCCCACCCCATGCCGGCGCACGAGGGCATCAGGCTGTTGCTCTACGGGCACAGCCATCGCGCGGAGCTCCGCTATCGCGGCCCCGCACGCCCCGGCGGGCTGCCCGTGCTGTGGCTCAACCCCGGCACGGTGAGCGCGCCGCTGCCGTGGGACCCCCGCCCCAGCATGGCCTGGGTCGAGGTCCGCAGCGGCGAGCCCGAGGCGCGGCTGGTCTGGCTCGCCTGACGCCGGCCGGCGGTGACGGCCTCGGCCGCGCCCGCCGCCGCCCGCCGTGGCCCGCGCCCGCCGCACCTCACCCGCGCCCGCCGCGCCTCACCCGCGCGAGTGCAGCCCGACGGTGTTGCCCTCGGTGTCGGCGATGATCGCGAAGTAGCCGGCGTCCTCCATGTCGATCCTCGTCTTCGGCGCGAGGATCCTGCCGCCGGCGCCCTCGACCCTGTCCAGCACCGTCTGCAGGTCGGGGTCGCCGTTGAGGAACACCATCGACCCAGTGGCGCTGGGCACGGCGCCCTCGCCGCAGACGACGGCGCCGCCGACCTCGCCCTGCCGCCAGTCGCTGGGGAACCCCCACATCTGCATCTGCGGGCCTGCCGGCATCTCCAGCAGCTGGACGCCGCAGATCGTCTCGTAGAAGGCCTTGGCGCGTGCGCCGTCGGTGGCCGGGATCTGGAACCAGTTCAGCGCGGATGGCATGACGCCCTCCCGGTCTCTGGTCTCCCCGTCTCGGGGCCTGCGCTGGTTGTTTCTCCGCCGGGGCGGCGCCAAACCGCGTGCCCCGGCCGCTGCCTCTCGACAGCGCGGCCGCCGTCAGCTAGAACCGTGGACGTACTATTGGACCGCGGAAGAGAAAGGTGACCGATGGCCGACCTGGACGCCACCAGCACCGCGCCGATCGTCGTCGGCAAGACCCCGTCGGGGATCGACGGACTGGACGCCATCATGGCGGGCGGCGTGCCGACAGGCCGACCGACGCTCCTCTGCGGGGGACCCGGCTGCGGCAAGACGGTACTGGCCATGGAGTTCCTGGTGCGCGGCGCCCGGGAGTACGGAGAGCCGGGTCTGATGGTCGCCTTCGAGGAGCGTTCCCAGGACCTGCTCCAGAACTTCGCTTCCATGGACTTCGGCCTCACGGAGCTCATCGACGCCGGCCTCCTCCGCATCCTCCACATCGAGGTCGCACGCAACGACATCGTCGAGAGCGGCCAGTTCACGCTCGACGCCCTGCGCATCCGCATCGAGCACGCCGCCCGCGAGATCGGCGCCAAACGCCTCGTGGTCGACGCCATGGACTCCATGTTCTCGGTGCTCTCGTCGTCCGAGATGCTGCGCTACGAGGTGGCCCGCCTGCTGGAGTGGCTCAAGGAGGTCGGCCTGACCGCGATCATCACCAGCGAGCGCGGCACGGCAGAGCTCACGCGCAACGGCTTCGAGGCCTACATCTCCGACTGCGTCGTGCTGCTCGACCAGCGCATCACCGAGCAGCTCTCCACGCGCCGCCTGCGCGTGATCAAGTACCGCGGCTCGCCGCACGACCGCGACGAGTTCCCGTTCCTCATCGACCGGCGGGGCTTCTCGGTGCTGCCCATCACGTCACTGGACCTCGCCTACGCCGCCTCCACGGAGCGCGTGAGCACCGGCGTGGAGACGCTGGACGAGGTCATGGGCGGCGGCTACTTCCGCGGCAGCAGTGTGCTCATCAACGGCAAGGCCGGCACCGGCAAGAGCTCGCTCGCGGCGCGCTTCTCCGAGTCGGCCGCGGCGCGCGGCGAGCACTGCCTCTACTTCGCCCTCGAGGAGTCGCCGGCCCAGGTCACACGCAACATGCGCTCCATCGGCATCGACCTGCAGCCCGCGCTCGACTCGGGGCGGCTGGAGATCGCGGCCTTCCGGCCCACGTTCCGCGGCCTCGAGGAGCACCTGCTCGGGGTCACGCGCGCCGTGGACGAGCGCAAGCCCACGTGCGTGGTCATCGACCCGATCACCAACTTCAGCAGCGTCGGCGACAGCGCCCACGTCAAGTCGATGCTGGCGCGCATCCTGCACCACCTCAAGAGCAGCGGCATCACCCTGGTGCTCACGGCGCTCACGCCGGGCTCGGGGACGGACGACGAGACCGAGACCGCGGTATCGTCGCTGATCGACACCTGGATAGCGCTCGAGATGGTGCCGGTGGACGGCTCGCGCCGGCGTCAGCTGCGCCTCGTCAAGTCGCGCGGCATGGACCACTCCACTGACGACTTCGAGCTGGTCCTCTCCTCAGAGGGGATCTCGATCAAGAGCCACGGGGAGGAAGCGTCATGACCGAGCCGACGAACGCGGAACACTGGATCCTGCGCCTGTACATCGCCGGCATGACGCCGGCGTCGCGGACGGCACTGGCCAACATCCGGGCCATCTGCGCCGAGCACCTCGAGGGCCGCTACACGCTCGAGGTCGTCGACCTGCTCGAGCGGCCCACGCTGGCGGAGGGCGACCAGATCTTCGCCGTCCCGACGCTCGTGCGGCAGCTGCCGCCGCCGCTGCGCAAGATCATCGGCGACCTCTCGGACACGGAGAAGGTCGTTGTGGGCCTCGACATCCAGCCGGCATCGTGAGGCCGGGCGGCTGATGGCGCGGGCGACGATCGCCATCGGCGTCGTCGTCGGCAGCATCGTGGGAGCTTACGTGCCGATGCTGCTGTTCCACGCGAGCGCGTTCTCGGTGCTCAGCTTCGTGATGGGCACCGTGGGCGCCATCGTGGGGGCCTGGCTCGCCTGGAAGCTCACGCTCTGGATCGAGGAGTGACCGGCTCGGCGGCGCGCGGCGCGGGCTCGTCGCAGGCGGCTTGCGCCGGCTGGTCCTGCGGCACGGCGCGCGCCCGGTAGCGCAGCGCGCCGAGCCAGAAGATGCGGTCGGAGATGGCCAGCGCCGTGCCCACGGCGATGTAGATGATGGACAGCGTGACCCGTCCCCACCACTCGTCGATGAGCGGTGAGTGACGCAGCAGCACGCCACCGCCCATCATCACCAGCACGAAGATCCACGACTTCACCGAGAAGAAGCCGAAGAAGCAGGCGTGGCCGCGCGTCTCGATGCGGTGGACGGCCTTGGTCGCGTAACGGATGAGCACGAAGCGCGCCTTGATGACGCCGAGCACGACAGCGACGAGCACCACCGGCAGGATCCAGTAGCTGAAGTGCATCTCGGGGCCGGGCACCTCGACGAAGAGGACGCCCCGGACGAGCAGGAAGCCGGTGCCCACCAGCCACACCAGGGCGGCCGCGAAGAGCTGCGCGCGCGGGCCGAGGCGCGGCGTGAATCCGTCCCACCAGGGGCGTGCTGAGCTGGGGTCGGTCAACGGAGGACTCCGGACGTCGGAGCTGGGTGTGCTGCTCTCCAGAATAGCAGCTGTGGCCGCGCGTGCACCCGCGGGCCCGCGGGACGGGGGATAGACGGATGTTCCGGCGAGCTTCGCGCCCACATGCCGACACCAGTGATGCAGCATCGCACGACAGGTCGAGGGACGGGAACGGAGATGACCATCACCGAGCTCAGAGAAGCGCTGACTTCAAGAGCGGGCCGAGTCCGCCCGGAGGACTGCTCCCCGCGGCAGCTGCTGCTCGAGGAGGTGCGCGAGGCGGGCCTGCCGGCCTACTTCTTCGACAACGGAGAGCGGCTCGTCTACGTGGACGACCAACTCTACGACCTGGCAGGCGACGACCCCGGGCAGCGCCCCCCGCGGCCGCTGCCGCACTCCATCATCGAGTGCGGCGTGGGCGTCGAGGCCGGGTGGCGCCACACCGGGCGCTGCGCCTGTAGGTTCTGCCGCACCGTGCGGCCGGTGCCGGCGCAGGACGCCGTGGCCTGACGGTCGCCGCGCCCAGGTTCGCCCGGCGCGCGCTCGACATCAGTCCACGAGCGCCGCCAGCTCCCGGGCGAGCAGCTCTCCCGGCGGCTCCGGGACCTCATGCGCCAGGCCGGGAACCAGCGTGAGCCGGGCGCCCAGCCCGGCCCGGCTCAACACACGTGCGAGTCGCTGCGCATCGTCGGCATCTTCGTCCTGCGCGCCCACCAGCAGCCGCACCCTCAGACCGCGGGCGGCGGCCGCATCCAGCCGCCCCGCCGCCGGCGGGGCGGCGAGGTCGCCGAGGCCGGCGGCCAGCGCGAGGACGGCCATTGACGTGGCGACCGGGGCGCACAGGCCGGCGAGCGCGAGATCGACAGCGACCCCGCCGCCCTGCGAGAACCCGGCCGCGACCAGCGGGCCCGGCGGGCCGGCACCTGGGACGGCCAGCTGCCTGGCGACATCCTGCAGCGCGCGCTCACGGTCGTCCCACACGAAGAACCCGGGGCACGGCTCCTGGCTCGAGCGCGCCACGACGACGGTGAAGCCGGCCGCAGCCGCGGCGCGCCAGTGCAGGGCGAACTCAGGGGCGTCCTGCCCCCAGCCGTGGAGCGCGACGACGGTGGCGCGGGGAGCCCGCGGCCCGGCGGGCACGGGCGCCGCAGGCAGAACCACCGGCTCCAGCGGGCCCGAAGGAAGGGCGGCCGCCTCGGCCCGCGCCGACGCGCCGACGACCTCTCCGAAGTCGGCGCGCCCGCGGAGCGGCTCGAGGTCGTCGTCCTCGAGCAGCCAGCTCTGTGGCCAGTAGTGGCCCCGCTCGAGGCCCCGGCGAAGATCAGCGACGGCCGCCTGTGGCCGGCCCAGCCGGCTGTGGATGCAGGCCAGCCAGAAAGCCGCCTCAGCCTTGTCCGGGAACAGGTCCCGGGCGGCGGTGGCATAGGGGAGCGCGCCGGCGTGGTCGCCGGCGGCGAGCCTCTCGAACGCCGCCGAACGCAACGGCTGGAACCTCCCGCTGGCGGTGGCCTCTTCAACGGACGTGGTCACGGGCACAGCCTACCAATGTCCGCCCCCCCGCGGCGGGCCCCGGCGGGCGCGGATTCAAGTCCGGCTCCGGTGCTGACGAAAGACGTACCGCCATTGCGCACCTCGTCCGGGGTCGGGCGAGCTGACACGGTCACCCGACGACTGGACGACGCCCGTGGACGAGACCCTCCACGCCGAGACCCTGACGGCAGAGACACGCCCCAGCGAAGGACGGTATCAGGCTCTGGTGGGGTCGGCCGCGGACGCCATCGTCACGGCCGACCGCAGCGGCGCCATCACCGCCTGGAACGCCGCGGCGAAGCGCATCTTCGGGTACAGCGCCGACGAGGCCGTCGGGCGCCCGGTCACCATGCTCATGCACGACGAATACGGCACGGGCCATCCCGAGGCCATGCGCCGCTTCTACGGCGGGAACGGCGCGGGGGACATGGGTTCCATCGTGGAGCTCACCGGCCGCCGGCGCGACGGCTCCACCTTCCCCATCGAGCTCTCGCTCGCGACGTGGTCGGCCGAGGGTCAGCCGTTCGTCACCGCGATCATCCGCGACGTCAGCGACCGTCACCGGACCGAGTTCGTGCTACATGAGCGCGAGGAGCACTACCGCGCGCTCTTCGAAGGATCGCCCATCGCCATCGAGGTGTACGACGCCGACGGCAGGCTGGCCGACGTCAACCCCGCCTGCCTGCAGCTGTTCGGCGTGGCCGACGCGGGCCCACTCAGGGGCTTCGACCTGTTCGCCGACCCCAACTTCCCTGACGAGCACAAGGAGACGGTGCGGAGCGGCGGTAGCGTGCGCTACCAGAGCGCCTTCGACTTCGAAGCGGTCAAGGCGGCCCGATTGTACGAGACCAGCCGCAGCGGCACGATCCGACTCGACGTGCTGATCACGCCCGTCGCCGATCCAGCGCCCGGCTACCTCGTGCAGGTGCAGGACGTCACGGAGCGGGTGCTCGCGGAGGAGAACCTGCGCAGAGGCCGGCTCAGGCTGGAAGCCGCGCTTTCGGCGATGGCCGACGGCGTGGCGATCGCCGACGCGGACGGGTCCCTGGTCGACGTCAACCAGGCGTTCGCGGCGATCCACCGCCTCACCGGCGAGGAGGCGCTCCCGACCAGTGTCGCCCGGTACGCGGATGTCATCGAAGTCCTGTCGCCCGAGGGTGAGGCCCTGCCCTTCGAGGACTGGGCGATCCCCCGCGCGCTGCGCGGCGAATCGGAGACCGCCCAGGAGCTCGTCATCCGGCGCAAAGGCACCGGCGAGCGCTGGACGGGGAGCTTCGCGTTCGCCCCCATCCGCGACGAGCGCGACGGCATCACGGGCGCGGTGATGGTGGCGCGCGACATCACCGCCCGCAAGCTGGTCGACCGCCTGCTCACCGTGCCCTCGGAGATCCTCGAGATCATCGCCAGCCCGCTGCCGCTGCGCCAGACGGCCCAGGCCATCGCCGACGCGCTGCGGAGGGCGACCGGCCTGGACGTGGTCGGGCTGCGCCTGCAGGAGGCGGCGGACTACCCGTTCGTCGGCGCCTCCGGCTACACGGAGGAGTTCCTCGCCATGGAGGACAGCATCGCCTGCCGCTCCGCGCACGACGGGCTGTGCTACGACGAGCACGGCGAGATCATGCTGGAGTGCACCTGCGGCATGGTCATCAAGGGGCAGGCGAGCCGCGACGGGCAGCACTGCACGCCGGGCGGGAGCATCTGGATGAACGACTCGCTGCCGGCGCTCGACGTGCCCGCCTCCGAGGACCCGCGGCTCCGGCCGCGCAACACGTGCGTCCACGTCGGCTTCCGCTCCATCACCCTGGTCCCGCTGCGCGGCGGCGGTGAGATCCTCGGCCTGCTGCACCTCGCCGATCACCGCGTGGACAGGTTCACGCCCGAGGCGATCAGGTTCTTGGAGGGCCTCGGGGCGTCCATCGGCGTCGCGCTGCTGCACAAGCGCGCCCAGGAGGAGCTCGCGCGCTACGCGCAGGAGCTACGCGACCAGGTGGCCGACACCGTGAAGACGCTCGGCGCCGTGGTCGGCATGCGTGACCCCTACACGGCGTCGCACGAGCAGCGCGTCACCCTGCTGGCGCTGGAGATCGCGAAGGAGCTGGGCCTGGACGAGGATCGCCTGGAGGGTCTCGCCCTGGCCGGCGACGTGCACGACATCGGCAAGGTGGGCGTGCCGGCGGAGATCCTCAGCAAGCCCACCATGCTCAGCGACCTCGAGTACACCCTGGTGCGCCAGCACGCGGAGACCGGGCGCGCGATCCTTCAGGGCATCCGCTTCCGCCAACCGGTGGCCGAGATCGTGGCCCAGCACCACGAGCGGCTCGACGGCTCGGGCTACCCGCGCGGGCTCACCGGCGAAGAGATCCTGCTCGAGGCCCGTATCCTCGCGGTCGCCGACGTGGTGGAGGCGATGGCCTCGCATCGGCCGTACCGCGCGGCCCTCGGCATCGAAGCAGCGCTGGCCGAGGTGCACGAGGCGGCCGGCACCCGCTACGACCCCGTGGTCGTGGCCGCGTGCGACCGCGTGTTCGCACGCGGCTACACCCTGCCCGACGTCGGCTGACCGCCGCGCGCCCACTCGCTCACGCCCGGCCCGCAGCGGGCGGCGGTACACTGGCGGCATGAGGCGGCGCCAAGAAGACACGTCTCGCGGGACCTCGGTCACGCCCTCGAGACGACGGCGCGTCGCGGCCGGGCGCGACGCGAAGGCGAAGTCGCGCGCCGCCTTCGACAGGCAGGCGCCCGAGTACGACAGCACCGGCTACGGGCGCCACGCCCGGCGGCTGCACGCCGACGTCATGGCCGCCGTCGACGCGTTCGCGTTCGCCGACGTCCTCGACGTGGGCTGCGGCACCGGCGCGACCCTGGAGGCGATCCTGAAGGCGCACCCGCACACCCGCGCCCGGGGCATCGACCTCTCGGCGAAGATGGTCGAGCTGGCGCAGGCCCGCCTCGGCGACCGCGCCCGTGTCGAGGTCGCCGACGCCGAGCACCTGCCGGCCGGCGACGCCTTCGTCGACCTCGTCGTCTGCGTCGACTCGTTCCACCACTACCCGGCCCCGGCCGCCGCCCTGGCGGAGATGGCCCGCGTGATCCGCCCCGGCGGCCGACTCGTCATCGGCGAGTGGCGTGTCAGCGGTCCGCTGCGCCCGCTGATGAACTGGCTGCTGCCGCGCCTGCCGGAGGGCGACGTGCGCATCTACAGCGGCACCGAGCTCACCCAGCTGGTCGAGGCGGCGGGCTTCGACGTCGAGCGCTGCGAGGCGGCCGGTGTGCGCGGCCAGCTGCTCATCGCGCGGCGCTGACCCGGCCCGATCGCCGGCATCCTGGGCCCGGCCGCACCCGGATTCCAGTCCGCGCCCTCCGCGGCCGATACCTGACGGGACACGGAGACCGCGGAGGGGAGGCACACGTGCCGGAGGCGACGACGGCTGCACCGGCCGGGCGCGGCGCGGCGCGTGCAGCGGCCGCCGGCACGCGGACGTACCTGACCGCAGGCGGCACGCAGCCGCGTCCGGCGCTCGGCGCCGTCTGCGTGCTCCTGAGCGCGGCTGGCATGGTCGTCACGGGTGCGGACTTCGGGGCGCTCTGGTGGCTGCTGCCGGTCGCCCTGGTGCCCATGGTCGTGGCCCAGTACCGGCTGCTGCCGCACCGCTGGGCGCCGGCCGGCGTCGCCGTGGTCGGGGCCGCGTACTGGGGCGCCCTGGCCCTGCTCTCGCAGGGCTCGCTGGCGCCCTGGTGGATGGGCGTCGTCATGGCCGCGCCGGCCGTCGCCGTCGTCTACCTCGTCGCCTGGGCCGACCTGCAGCTCACGGCGTGGACGCGCTATCGCCTCTTCCTCGTGCAGATGCCCTGCGTCTGGATCGGCCTCGAGGTCCTCCTCAGCCTCAACCCGGTGTTCGCGACCAACGAGTGGCTCGGCTACCGCCTGCAGCCCGCGCCCGCGCTCATCCAGCCCATCTCCGTCCTGGGCACGCCCACGCTGGGGTTCCTGCTGCTCGTCCTGGACTACGCCGCGGCCCTGCTGGTGATCGCGCTCCTGGACCGGCGCCGGCTGCGGGTCACGCAGGCAGGCACGGCGCCAGAAGCCCCGGCCGGCGCCGGGCACGCGCCCGACGTAGAGCGCCCGCCCGCGGCGCTGCGCTCGGCCGTCGCCGGTCTGGCCGTGGCGCTTGTGGCCGCCGCCCTGTGGTGCGGCGCCAGCCTCCTCATCCTCCGCGAGGTGCGCGACTCCATGGGCCCCCCGGTGCGCGTGGCCGCGGTGCAGGCCGGCATCACCCTCTTCGAGACCCCCGCGCGCGCCTGGGAGAGCGACATCGTCGCGCCCCTCGCCGAGTACACGCGGCAGGCGGCGGCGCAGGGAGCCCGGCTCGTCGTGTGGCCCGAGGACGTCCTGCCGTTCGACCCCCGCGCCGACCGCGCCACGCAGATCGCGGACGTCGCCCGGCAGAACCACGTCTACCTCGTGGCGCCCTTCACCGTCGGCCACACGCCCACCTCGCCGAACAAGGCACTCGTCCTGGGGCCGGACGGCAGCACGCTGGGCGTGTACAACAAGGTGCACCCGGTGATCGTCGAGGGCGAGGGGTTCCACCAGCCGTTCCTGCCGCTCGCGTTTCCTGCGGATTTCGGCACCTTCGGCGTGGCCATCTGCTTCGACAACCACTACCTGGATGTGGTGCCGGCCATCGTGGGCAACGGCGCCCGCCTCATCGCGATGCCGTCGCTGATCTGGCCGGGGGAGGCGCGGAACCAGCTGGCCGAGATGGTGTTCCGCGCCGTGGAGAACCGCGTGGCCTACGCCAAGGCGGAGCTGGGCTGGTCCTCGGCGATCGTGGCGCCGGACGGCTCGGTGCGGGCCCTCACGATGCCGCAGCAGAAGCCGTCGTGGGCGCTGCTGGTGGCGGACGTTCCGCTGGGCCCCGGCGAGTCCCCGTTCGCGGCGGTGGGGCGGCCGCTGCAGTGGGTGTACGTGGCCGGCCTGGGGGCCTTCGCCGCCGCCTTCGTGGTCCTGGCGGTGCGGCGGCGGCGCGCGCGGCGCCGGGCCGCCTGACACGTGCACGCCGCCGACCGGCGCGGGTCGGGTCGCCGGCAGGCCCCATCGCTCCTTGCGTTTCCCTGCGGGCGGTCCGTGGAAGTCCCCCCAACGACCATCTGCGGAGAAGAGGGACATGCCCGGTCCGCACCGGCTCGACCGCGACCACCTGGGGGAGCACCTCCCCGCGCTGTACCGCGCGGCGCGGGCCTGGACGGGCTCGCGCGACGAGGCGGAGGACCTCGTGCAGGAGACTCTGGTGCACGTGCTGGCGCGGCCGCGGCTCGTGCTCGGCGGCGACCTCGGCTACCTCCTGCGCGCCCTGCACAACACGCTGGCCTCACAGCGCCGCGCGGCGGGCCGGCGACCGCTGACCGTTGAGCTGCTGGAGGACCTCGACGCCGGGCGGGCCTCCCCGGCCGACCCGGCGGAGCTGGCCGAGACGGCCGAGGTGCTCGCCGCCATCGCGGAGCTGCCCGGCGACCTCCGCGACGCGCTCGTCGCCGTCGACGTCGCGGGGCTCTCGTACAAGGAGGCGGCCGCGGTGCTGGGGGTGCCCAAGGGGACGCTGACGAGCAGGGTGTTCAGGGCCCGCGACCGCCTGGCGCTGCGCCTGGGCGGCCGCGCCGAAGTGGGCGGCCGCCCAGGCGGTCAGTAGGACCCGACGGCGCCGTTGCTCCACGCCGCCAGCGTGAGCAGCCGATCTGCCGGGAGCGTGCCCACGAGCACGCACGTGTGCCCGTCGCGCTGCCACATGACCACCGAGCGTCCCTGATCGGCCAGCCACAGGTACTCGACGCCGCCCTGCAGCGTGCTCGATGCGCCAGACGGCCGCGCGAGCACCGGGCCGGCGACGATGGCGTACCCGACCTGCTGACCGTCGCCGGCGTAGTAGACGACGGTGGCGTCGCGACCTGCGATCGCGTCACGGCGCGTGCCCACGGCGCGCCAACCGTAGCGGCCCGAGAGATCCGGGAAGGCCAGGCCCTGCACGGCGGCGCCCAGGTGACCGGTGCCCGGCACCGGCGAGGGCGCCGCCGCCGTGGCCGGCAGCATGGCGAGCTGGACGGCGTCGGCCACGGTGGGGCCGGCCGACGTCGTACCGACACTGAGGACGACGAACGCCACGAGGACGGCGGCCAGCGCGCCGGCGGCGGAGAGCGCCAGCGTGAGCCGCCGCCGGCGCGGCCTTGAACCGGCGGCGCGGGTGGCGGTGACTGCCGCGTACAGCGCCGCCGGCGCGGCCTCGTCGGCGAGCGCCTGCGTCGCCGCCAGCGACACCTGCTGGCGCCGCACCAGCTCCTGCAGCTCCGCCGAGCCGGCGACCCAGGCCTCCACGCGGGCACGCCGGCCCTCCGGCAGCGTGCCCTCCGCGCAGGCCATCAGGTCGGCGATCTCCCCGTCACTGAGCGTGTCGATGATGCCCGCCATGATGCTCTCTTGCTGCCCTCTCTCGCCGCCCGCTCGGACCGTCTACTGCACGACGACCTCGGCGTGCATGGTAGCCATCGCCTTGTGGATGGTGCACTCGTAGAAATACGTCCCCACCTCGGTGAACGTGAAGCTGAAGCTCTGCCCCTGTCCCAGCTGGCTGTCGAAGAGCCCGGTGGTCGTGGCGCTCGTGCCGGGCGAGTCGACGGCGGTCACGGTGTGAGGGGCCGAATCCTGATTGGTCCAGGTGACGGTCGTGCCGACCTTCACCGTGAGCTTCTGCGGGCTGAAGGTGTAGTCCTTGATGGCGACGGACGTGCCCGAGGCGGACGAGCCACCCCCGCCGGCCGGCGTGGGCGTGCTCCCGGGGCCGTCGCCATACCCGTAGGCGGCGCCGCCACACCCGGCCAGCGCGATGGCGACGATGAGGCCGACGACGATGGCCGGCATCCTTCCTGATGTGCCACGGAGTCTCATGATGTCTCCTCCGGTAGAAACGTGGATGACGTTCACCAGCGAAGACGCCGGGAGAGGCGCGTTTCTTCCCGGACATGTACGTGCGAGGGGGCGCCCCCCCGAAGCGGAGCCACCCCCTCGCACGCCGGGCGTCTGTCGCGTCGGCTCAGAGCACGACGCGGACGCGCGGGATGAAGCCGACCGGCGGGGTCAGATACCAGTCGTCGAGCTTGACCGTCCAGCGGACCCCGACCGGCGTCGGCACCTCGTCCGCACCCGGCTCCTCCGCGTCGGCCAGCAGCCAGTCGAAGGCATCGCACGTCTCCACCGGCCGCACCTGCTCGTACACGTGCTTCTTCATCCCCGCTCACCTCTTCCCGTCGCGGCGGGACACCCGTCGCCGCCGCCTCACGGTTGAAGATGCGCGCCGCACCTTGGGAGAGCCTTGGCGTTCCCTGAGAGACCGCTGTGCGTCCGCCGAGAGCGGGACCAAGGCGGACGGCCGCGTGTGAGAGACTACGGGTCCCATGCTGACCTCGGTCCTCGGCTGGGTGCTGTGCTTCTCGGTGGGCGTCGCGCTGCAGCGCCGCCTGCGCGACCCCCACGGCGCCTCGCACCTCCTCTTCATGCTCGTCCTGTGGGTGATGTCGCCGCTGGTGGTCGTCTACGCCTACACCACCGTCAGCGTCCGCCTCGAGCTGGTGGCCGCCTTCGGCTGTCTGGTGGCGGCCACCTGGATCACCCTCGGTGCGGGGATGCTGTGGGGCCGCCTCGCGGGCCGCGGCTCACGCGAGGCAGGGGTGATGGCCTTCGCCACCGCCATGGGCAACTGCGGCACCCTGGGCTTCCCGCTCACCACCCTGGCGTTCGGCGGCCAAGGCCTGGCCCTTGCCGTCATCTACGCGGAGTTCCAGTTCCTGATCCCGACCGACGGGGTGGTGCTGGGGCTCGGCCGGCACTACGCCGGGCCACACTCCCGCGGCCTGCGCGCCCCCGGTCTGCGCAAGCTGGTCCGCAGCTGGCTGCTGAACCCGCCGGTCGTCGCCGGGGCGGCGGCCGTGGCCCTGCGCGTCGCCGGCGTGGACATCACGCCGTACGTGTCGCCGATCGGCCCGTTCGTCGGCCTGCTGTTCGGGCTGGTCGGCTTCCTGCAGATCGGGCTCGCCATCTCGCTCGAGCCGCTCGCTCACGACCGCAGCGAGGTGTGGCGCGCCGCCGTCACCATCGTCCTGCGCTGCGGCCTGCTGGCCGCCGTGCTGCTGGCTCTGGGCCGGCTCACCGGCGTGCCGATCCCCGGCGTGTTCCTGCTCCTGGCGGCCATGCCGGTGGCCTTCAACACGCTCGTGGTCGCGGCCGTGTTCGACCTGGACCGCGAGCTCGCGCGTCTGCTGGTCGCGGTGTCCACGCCGCTCGTGATCGCCGCCGTGTTCATCTGGCAGCTGGCGGCGCCCTGAGGACGCCTGCGGCCGGCGCCGCCGAGACGCCCGCGGGCCGCACCCCCGAGCGCTCGTCTGGTACTGTCCCGCCATGAGCACAGGCGCGGGACTGGTCCTCGAGGGCGGCGGCATGCGCACCACCTACACCGGTGGTGTGCTCGACGCGCTCATGGACGCGGGCGTCGACCTGCCGTACGTCATCGGCGTGTCCGCCGGCGCCAACGCAGGCTCCGACTACGTGGCCGGCCAGCGCGAGCGCAACCACCGCGTGTTCGTCGAGCACGTCTCCGACCCCCGCTACGCGGGCTGGGGCAACGTGCTGCGCGAGCGCAGCTGGTTCGGCATGCGCTTCCTGTTCCAGACCCTGCCCGATGAGCTGGCGCCGTTCGACTACGAGGGCTTCCGCTCATCACCGCGGACGCTGGTCACCGGCGTGACCGACTGCGCCACCGGCGAGGCCAGGTACTACTGCCAGCACGATCACGGTCCGCGCTGGTACGTGCGCACCGTGCTCAGCGCGACCTGCAGCCTGCCTGTGCTGTCGCCGGCCGTGGACGTGGAGGGCCGTCCCTGCATGGACGGCGGGATCAGCGACTCGATCCCTGTGCTCCAGGCAATCCGCGACGGCAACCCCCGCAACGTGGTCGTGCTCACGACGAACGCCGGCTACCGCAAGCGGCCGCAGCGCTTCAGGACGCTGGGCCGGGTGCTGCTGGCGCGTCACCCGGCCATCTACCGCGTCATGAGGAAGCGGCACGTGCAGTACAACGCCTCGCTCGACCTGGTCGCGGCGCTGGAGCGGGCCGGCTCGGCCTTCGTC
>Ga0172371_10007148_pt1 | contig 16001 bp, 13 predicted proteins | sample Lak12m_FD_114543 | JGI IMG/M metagenome (GOLD analysis project Ga0172371, IMG submission 114543) | Freshwater microbial communities from Kabuno Bay, South-Kivu, Congo - kab_022012_12m | ecosystem: Environmental > Aquatic > Freshwater > Lake | place: Democratic Republic of the Congo: South-Kivu...
AAAATCCGGATTATACATATTCCCATACGCATAAATGCCGTAATTTAAGGATGAAAAATTATCGAACTGCGGATTGTTCGGATCTGAATTTCCTCCATTAAAAACGAAGTCGGAATTATAGGCGTAAATACCATATGCTTTTTGAGAATTCATTGCTGAATTTTCCTGAATGATACAACCATCAAAATGTACTCCGTGCGTGTTAAACATGACTACAAAATACCTGGCAAAGGTGCCATCAAGAAGCAATCCTTCCGTTTTAAACGTACAACTAGTAAATTGACTCTCGCTTCCAAATTCATACGGACCAAATACAACGGATCTTTTATTATCCTTGAAGGTTGAATTCAGTGCCACGATAATTCCACCAGTATATCCATTGTATGGGATCCAGCCATTGTCATTATTCATATCTTGTGGCTTGAAATTCCTGATCCCCCACTTCATATTTTCTATTGTCGCGTGATCGGCGTATAATACGCCCTGGTCCGTTGTTGTTTGTCCTTGGCCAGATGTGCCCCAAACCTCAATTCCATCCCACAGTGTACCACAACCGGCTGTGATCTTTGGGTCAGAGTATACCGGACCGGGATATTCTCTTTGAACCAGCCGCAGGCAACCTCCGGGTTCGACTACTATTTTTGTTTCCTGGGCCATCCAGACTGTTGAACCATAAACAGTTATCGTACAGTTACGGATAATGACATCATGATTGAAATGACGGTCCAGGCTCCATGTTTCATTTGAATCAAAGACCTCAGAAGTACTGCTATACTGGCAGTTTTCTGTGCATGAGAAATCCTCTTTATAGGGTCCAGCTTCTTTATCCCAATCATTGCAATCCTCCTCATCCTTATTTACACCATAAGGGCATCCACATTCCGTAGGATCGACTTGTGTATATTCACCTGTTAAGTTATCTCTCACCCAATGTAGTCCCCACCAATAGTAGCCATCACCATCTTCATCTGAACATAAAATGGGGGTTTGAATCCCATTTACAGGCCGATCAATACTATCAAATAAATAATAACTATTATTAGGAACCAGGTATTGAAGGCTTTGTAATGTTAAAAAAGTTGTTGGTTGTTCACTGTCTTTAAATATCCAGGATGTTGTTGTATCGACTAGTGGACAATACGCATCCAAAACAATCGCAGGATCGTTTGGCCCCGAACCTTTGTATACAGTATCTCCGGTTTGTGGTATTTTGTAACCAACTAAAAGGCGTTGATGCGCCCATAGCCCATTATCAAAGAGACAGGAAATTGGCCCATGTTTAATCAAAACAGACTTAATAGTATCTTCATCATCATCCTCAAGAAAAAAAGAACCTCTAATTTTCATCCTGTCACAGGAAGAAGACCAGGAGGTAGGACAATCAGGTAACGGATCGCATTGGAGCGGAAAACAATCATCCTCATACATATAATGATGATGGATCCAATTCATAACATATGTAATATATTGAGTACTATTACAATTTAATGTATCATAGCATCTGACAAGTTCCATTTCGGAGAGATCTAAATTCAGTTGGTGATTGGTGCCATGGAGAGACCCATAATTATTATTGAAAAAAAGATTTGTATATGCTTCTTCAAGCGCCGTAGTTGAAAAAGCCCAACACAGTTGAGTAGTACCTTGTGATTTCAGGGAAGTTATCCATCCGTAGCCTTCCGGATTGTAGTAGGGCGAATCATTGGTGTCAGCCCTATGCCGGTTGCGCCAATCAAACTCATTTACTAGTGTTGTTGTAGCAGGAGAAGTCATAGTTCCCGTCAATCCTTGAAATATTCCTCCAATATAGTAATCATATCCTTCCAATATGTATTTTTCGCAAAACCTATTCTCCTTCATTTCATGTGTGAAAAAAGACAAATTACTTCTTCCCGCGCGCCAATACATGTTCTCTTCTTCAATCCTCTGGTTCATGATAACGATCTTCACCGAATCATGATTCCATTTAGCCTGGGCCTGCAATTCAGCCGCATTGGAGATGAAATTCGTATCCAGGGTCAGGCTGTCAAGGTCAAGATTTGCATTGATTAGGTCGATCCGCAGGGAATCGCAGATCACACCTTCCAGGAAAGTGGTTTCATCGGAAACGTCGATTGTATCGAAAGCGTTGTTCTCCGTGATCAACGGATACGACTCGAAAACCATATAATGATTGCCGTAGGTATCAATCAATACTACCCGCACCAGACTGGAGTCACTTAGTAAATTGACCTTGCCTGACATAGTCAACGAGTAAACCGGAGTTGATCCTGTGAAAGGTTTGAAAATGGTATCGGATGAGAAGGTCTGGTTGATCTGCACGACTTGAGCATGAAGGGAAGAGATGCTGAAAAGGACAATGATCAATCCAACCATTGATTGATTCATTTTTTGATTGATTGATTTCATGATCTGGAGAATAGGGCCGGCTAAATATACGTAAAATCAATGGGTTCTGTGAAAAAGATGAAGAATATTTCTTGATATTCAGTCGAAGGAGTGGACGAAATGATCCATTACACACCCTCTTACCCTTACACCCTCACACCCTCATACCCTAATACCCTCATACCCACTTACCCCGATCCCAAACAGGGCAAAATCATACCTGACCGGATCCTGGGGATCAAATTTTCTCAGGTTTCGTGTCAGTTCTTCCGCTGCTTTCCAGTCATTGGCCTTTCTTTCAAGTAAACCCAACCGGCGTGCCACTCTTCCGCTATGTACATCCAGCGGGCAGATCAGGCTGGAGGAACTGATTTTCTTCCAGATTCCAAAATCAACCCCCCGGTCGTCGGAACGGACCATCCACCGGAGGAACATGTTGATCCGTTTTGCCGCTGAGCCCGAATCCGGATTTGCAAGATGCTTCTCAGACCTTTTAAAGTGAGGGACTTCAAGCGCAGCGTTTCGGAATTGTCTGATCGCGTGGCTGGCGCCATAGCTGTTCATGGACAAAAATAGTTCTTCCAGACCTCCTTTGTTCGTGTAAATATGTTGAATTGCCCTTACAAGAAAATCGGCATCCTCTCCCTGAAACGTCCGGTGAACAAAACTTCTGAACGGGACCAGGTCACCATCAGAGGCATGACTGATGAACTCATAGGGTGAACCTGACATCAAAGACATCAGTTTCAGGGCGCTCTTCAGGATTGACGTACGGTTTCCCCAGGAGACCAGTGCGGTAAGAAGTGCGGCAATCTCAATGTCTTCTTTCCGGATAAACAGATGCGGGACTGAGACCGGATCATCCGGGATAAATGAAGGATGGTTGAACCGTCTGTAGCTGACCTCAAGGAAGTCTTTTAATTCCTCAGAGTACATGCACAGGCTCGATCAGGTTCTGACCGATTTGGACTGCCTTTTCATTTTCAGGGATCAGCTTGTGATGTCTGGAAGGAAGGGACTTTTCAAGGCCTTTCCGGATGTTTTCCATTTTTACAATGGGTTTCAGCTTCAGGAATCCACCCAGCACCATCATATTGAAGACTTTGGAAAGACCCATTTTTGCTGCTTCATCCGCTGCGGCAATAGAGTAGATGCTGATATCTTTTCTCTGGGGATGACGGGTGATCCCGTTTGGATCATAGATCAGCAAGCCTCCGGGTTTGACTGCGTTCTCAAACTTATCCATCGACTGTTGGTTCAGAATGATCGCAGTATCAAATTTGTTCAGGATTGGAGAACTGATCCTTTCATCGGATACGATTACTGTTACATTCGCCGTACCGCCCCTCATTTCGGGACCATAGGAAGGCATCCAGCTAACCTCCTGGTTCTGCATCACTCCGGAATAAGCCAGGATCTTTCCCATGGAAAGAACACCCTGTCCTCCAAAACCCGCTATAATAATTTCTTCGGTCATAATTTAACTTTTTCGCTATTTCACTATTTCACTATTTCACCAATACACCATCCACCTTGATATCTCCCATCGGAAAATACGGGAACATATTCTCTTCCATCCATTTATTGGATTGAACAGGAGTCATCTTCCATCCGGAGTTGCAATTTGAGACGACCTCAACAAAGGTGATCCCTTTCTTCTCTTCCTGCAGGTCGAAGGCTTTCCTGAGTGCTTTTTTGGTCTTTCTGACTGCTGCAGGGGTATGAACCGACTGACGGGTTACGTAATAGGTCCCTGGTAATTGAGCAACCAGTTCAGTGATTTTAAGCGGATGTCCCATGATATCGATGTCTCTTCCGTATGGAGATGTTGAGGTACGCATGCCGGGAAGGGTAGTTGGGGCCATCTGTCCTCCTGTCATTCCGTAAATCCCGTTATTGATAAAAATCATCGTGAAGTTCTCTCCCCGGTTACACGCATGAATGGTCTCAGCGGTTCCAATCGCTGCCAGGTCTCCATCTCCCTGGTAAGTAAAGACATACCTGTCAGGCCACAACCGTGTGATTGCAGTGGCGAGGGCAGGGGCTCGTCCATGTGCTGCACCGAGCATATCCACATTCAGAAAATCATACGCCAGCACCGAGCAACCGACCGGGCTGATGCCAATGGTTTTCGATACGATTTGTTTGTCTTCCACGACCTCCATCAGCATGCGGTGAACAACGCCGTGGCCGCAGCCCGGGCAGTAACTGAGAGGGCGATCCACCAAAAGATCTGTTCGTTTGTAAACCAGGTTATCCGTTGTCCTTAGTTCAGGATGTGCAAATTTTTCTTCCATATTAACCTCCAATGATATTATCTTCCAGCGCGTTGACAACCTCATCCGGCGTTGGAATTATTCCGCCGAACCGACCATAATGTTTGATTGGGATGTTGCATCCGACAGAGAGTTGGACATCCTCGATCATCTGCCCGGCATTCATTTCAACAACAAGCATACCTTTGATCCTCTTTCCAAGGTCATGGATCTCTTTTTTCGGGAACGGAAACAGGGTGATGGGACGGAACAACCCTACCTTGATCCCCTTTGCCCGAGCCAGTTGAATCGCTTTCTGACAAATCCGTGCCGAAAGTCCGAAGGCCACAAAAATATATTCGGCATCTTCGCAATGGATCATTTCAAACCTGACTTCATTTTCTGCTATCACCTTATACTTCTCCTGCAGGACAAGGTTAAGTCTTTCCTGACCTGCGGGATCGAGATCCAGGGATGTCATGATGTTATGGTCTCTCGTCACCGGGCGTCCGGTGGAGGCCCAGGGACACCGGGCTATGACTTCTTCATCAGTCAGGCGGGGTAGCGGGTCTTCAAGGTACACTTTTTCCATCATCTGACCAATCGCTCCATCTGAGAGTATCATGACAGGTGTCCTGTATTTGAAAGCGGCATCGAATCCAATCCTGACAAAGTCGGCCATTTCCTGAACAGAAGCCGGAGCATAGACAATCATATGGTAATCACCATGTCCTCCTCCTTTGACTGCCTGGAAATAATCGGCTTGTGACGGCTGAATAGTTCCCAGACCGGGACCTCCACGTACAATATTTACGAGCAGTGCCGGCAATTGAGTTCCGGCCATATAGCTGATACCTTCCTGCATCAGGCTGATACCCGGACTTGATGATGAAGTCATAACCATTTTACCGGTTCCGGCGCCTCCATACAGCATGTTTATGGCAGCAACCTCACTCTCGGCCTGCAAAACCACCATCCCGGTGGTTTCGTAAGGTTTCTCTGCCATGAGATACTCCATTACTTCCGATTGGGGAGTTATCGGGTAGCCGAAATAACCATCGCAACCAGCACGGATGGCCGCTTCCGCTATCGCTTCATTTCCCTTCATTAATTTTAGTTCACCCATTAGTTCTATTATTTAGTTTTATTATGCGACGACTTTCGCACGGTATACTGTGATGACACCATCCGGACAGACCAACGCGCAGTTTGAGCAGCCAGTGCATTCATCATTCACTTTCGTGGCAAACTTGTATCCTTTGCTATTTACTTCCTCCGACATGGCGATACATTCAAAAGGACAGGCTGCAATACAAACTTCACAACCTTTGCACCGTTCAATGTTCACCACAATGTCTCCTTTGATTTTAGCCATAATAGTTGAGATTTTTTGTGTTGAAAAGGAGGTACGAAAGTAAGGAAATTAATTCGAAGGATTGATCCAGAGATATAGGTTTTTTGGGGAAAAGAGGCTAATTTAGAACAAATTTAATCTATCGGGGGTAGGCTAACGAGCGAAAATATTCTTCCGTGAATTGCGGATCGATAAGATGGTAAAATTCGATAGTCAAGATCGCTTTTGCCCGGATCCTGTCGAACGTATCCACAATGTACCAGAATTGCTCTCCCCCGGAAAAAAGATTCTGTGCAAAAACGTTTATATCCTCCTCAAATCCTGATTGCGTGTATTTATTCAGAAATCCGATCTTCAGGAGAGAATAATCAAAATCCAGAGAGGCTTCTCCTTTCCTGATGGCATCAACACCTCCTTTGCCATAGGAGAATTCGGGCGGGTTGATCTTATCCCAGGCAACCCTGTCGAACTCCTTGCTGAATTTTCGAAGGAGGACACTCGAGAATTCATGGTGGAACACGCCTTCTACGTATTCGGCAGTTCGTTCAGGAATGGAATTGTCGTAGGTCAGATAGACCACATTTTTGGTGTTGGTCCCACCGTAGGGAACACCAAAGAAAGCGAGGGATTTCATGACATAGACTTTTCGCAGATAGACGAACAGGACATCTTCGGGATACTTGGCAATTGCCTTGTTTATTATATCCATCGCTTCGGTGCGGTATTCCTTTGGAAGAGAGACTGCTTCAGCACTGACCCTTTTACAATACCAGCCTGGAGGAAACATTTTCGGTTCTGAATCAAACAGAATATCAATTCCTTCCAGTACCAGCGAATGTTCAGGAACAGAAACATGGGATGCCGATGTCAATAGAAACATGGGAAAGAACAGAAGCAAAGCGAATCTGTTCAGGATCGGTTTACGGCTTGATTTACCCTGTCGGATGTTGTTCATAAAACCGTTTTAATCGATGCTCCAGTTCAGGAAACTGGTGCCGGTGGACAAGGGAAACACAGGCACGTATTCCTTCATTACGCGTGCTTCCCGTTATAGAGAGTGCAATAGCACTGATTCCATAATACAATAACTCCTCTAACAACTCCTCGCCGGTAAAGCCCGGGTAGCGGACAGTAAAGTAAAAACCATCTGCAATCGGATCATCTTCGTCCATGTCATAAACGATCCGGAATCCGTTATCCGTAAAGAGTTTTTTCATGATTTTGGCCTTATGCCCATACTCCTTAACCACTTCAACGAAATTGTACGTTCCGTCATTTGCTGCTTTCAGCATCGCCGCCAGACCGTATTGAGCCGAATGCGTGACTCCTGCACTTAAAGCATATACGGTACCGTAAATCATGGCTCTTCCAAGTATATTCGTGGTGTAATAGCGCAACAGATCATCCGATTTAAGGTCAAACAATTTATCAGACATCATCATCAGGCCGACTCTCTGTCCGGCGTTACTGAAAGCCTTGGAACTGCTGACAAGCAGGATGTAGTTGTCCGTGTATTTAGCTACCGTTGGTTGATAGGGAGGCACGCCCGGCCTGGAATAATCTTTCCGGAAGTCCATTGCGATATATGCCAGGTCCTCAAGGATCACAACTCCGTATTTTGTAGCCAGTTCTCCGATGATCCTAAGTTCCTTGTCGGTGAAGCATATCCATGACGGGTTGTTAGGATTTGAATACAGGACAGAGTGGATGTTCCCTTTGGAAAAATAGGACTCCAGTTTATCCCTTAATTTTTCCCCACGGTAATCATAGATGTCGAAGGAATCAAATTTTTGCCCCAGGATGATATGTTGCTGCCGGTGAACTGGGAACCCAGGATCGATGAACAATGTCGTGTCTTTTTCTTTATTAAACCGCGCCATTGTCAGGAAACAGGCAAACCCTCCCTGCATTGAACCAACAGTAGGTATACAGTGACTGGCATCAATGTCGATATCGAGAAACAGTTTTGCAAACCGGGCTGCCTCAGTTTTTAAGGGGGCTATTCCTTCGATTTCAGGATAGACTGATGCCACGCCGGCTTTCAGGGCAGCAATCTCTGCCTCAATGCCGGGTTCAGCAGTTTTGAGGCCCGGAACCCCCATCTCCATCCTGATGTATTTTTCGCCGGTCTCATGCTCAATTCCGTTGATCAGGCGTTTTATTTCACGAATAGAAGCCCTCCCGACATTCCGGATATTGCTCTCTTTAATATGCCTGCTGACGACCTCATAAGGGATTGGGGTATCTTTCATGATCCTGATAATTAGTTGGATTGGTAGATAGTTTCGTCAGGCAAAAATGGCAAATAAATCCGAAATATCCAATGTTTTTCGGCACTGCAAAAAGGGCTGACTGATATTTTATCAACATTTATGTTGTTGAAAACACTGCGGATTAAAACGGAGTCTCGCTTCCAAGGTAGCATGAGATCCCTTCGCTTTCCAGGATATCCTGGATGCCCAGCATGGACTCTTTTGATGGAATAGCCATATATTCAGTATAATACGCATGACCTGTCAGCGGATATTTTTCACGGCCAAGGTGATGAAGAGGGAGTAGGTTGATCTCTTTCCGGCCTGATGAACGGATGAACCTGGCTACCCGAATGATGTGTTCAGGTTGATCGTTGTAACCCGGGACTACAGTCATCCGGTAGACTATCCGTCCGTTGAAATGACTTGCCAGCCACCGTGCATTTTCAAGGATCCGGCGGTTGGAACGGCCCGTCCACTCCCTGTGCAGATCGGGATCAATATGCTTCAGATCGAAGAATAACCAATCCAGAAAAGGTAGTGATGGCTCCAGCCATGATTTGGGAACATCTCCACACGTCTCGGCAGCGGTATGCACGTATGCATCATGGCATTGTTTCAGGAGAGAAGCAGTAAAATCAGGTTGGTAAAATGGTTCGCCACCGGTAAGAGTGATCCCTCCGCGGCTGCCCCAATAGTGTCTGTCCCGCTGGATAACACGGTAAAGTTCAGAAGCCGTCATGGTATATCCTCCTTTCCGTAAAGCCCCGGTACAGCAGACATCTGTACAATTGAAGGTTGTGCAGGAGATGCACTGGGAACGGTCAATTTCCAGTTTCCCCGAGGCAATTTTTATAGCATTCTTATAGCACACCTCCTCGCATAAGCTGTCTAATGTACAATTTTGACTGCGGTAAAGAGGTTCAGGATAACGGACCTTGCCTTCGGGATTGGAACACCAACGGCAGGAGAGGGGACATCCCTTCAAGAAGATCAGTGTCCTGCAACCCGGACCATCGTGGACCGAGAAACCCTGGATATCGAAGAGAATACCGGTCAGTTCTGGTGAAGCCATTCAAACTCAGTGCACTTCAGGGCGATCAGGTCGGGGTATGCAAGGATACTTCCGCTGCACTTTCCAAGGAACTCATTCCCGGCTGTGAAATGTTGGCAAAACTTACACTTGGGCATCTTCTCAGCCTCCTTGCAGAATGGATCCTCCGGAAGTATTTTTTCTTTGGTGACTTTACATATCCCGCTGAAAACATCTACCGGCAAATAAAACCTGCAGTCTTTACAACTATCTGTCATGTCATTCGTAATTGGCTCCGCCGAACTTCGTTTCACTCCGGGTCCTGTTCCTTCTTGTCATTATCTCATATTTCCTCGTACTCAGTCCGCGCAATCACTTCATCCTGAATCTGTTTTCCCAGTTCCACCCAGTATTGCGTGAAGCCTGCCACGCGCACCATCAGGCCTCGGTATTTATCCGGCTTTTTCTGGGCCTCCTTCAGCATTCTTGAGTCAACGACATTGAACTGAACATGGAAACCGCCCTTGCGCAGATATGCGCGTATTAGTTCCAGGAATTTTCTCGACCCTTCCCTCCCTTTTACGACCGATGGATGGATCTTCAGGTTAAGTTGAGAATTTTGGGATTCCGAATGGTCCCAGCAGGTGGCAGAGTTGAACAGGGCATAGGGTCCGTTTTTGTCAGTGCCCGGGTACGCCGACATGGAGGCATCGGAAAAGGTAGTACCGCTCAGGCGTCCGTCCGCTGAGGCCAGGGTAACCGCTCCCATAGGCCCGTGTGTTGATACGGATATCTGGCAGGCATAAAGAGGCTGGTCATAGATTGACCGGTAATCATGGGTCATCCCGCAAAACCACTGTTCCCAATCCCGCAGGATACCATCGACATAGGGATCGTCATTGCCGTACTTTGGCGCGTCCATTGAACGTTTATGGATCCGCTTCCATGCGTCATACTGATCGTTGGGCTTCTGGTCTATTAGCGAGAAAGAACCTGTCTCTTTAGCCGTAAAATAACCGAAATTGGAAAGGAGTGCTTTCCTGTATTCTTCAAGTGAATAATGCTTCTCATCAAAAACATTCAGCTTGAGTGAAGCAAGGGAGTTGACAAGGTTAGCTGTCCCTGTGGTCTCAACATTGAATGTGGTGTTGTACCGGCTTCCCATCTGGCCAATATCCATTCCTTTTTCAAGACAGTCGGGTTTCAGCATGGAGTTTACCAGCGACGGGGCGATCTTACGCCATGCATCATGCTGAACGTTGTTGGTCAGAGTCAGAACATGAACGGTCCTGGCGAAGTAATTCTTAAATGCATCCCACAGTTCTTCGTAGCTTTCAAGTTTTGATCCGTGTGCCGGAAAGATCCGCTCCCCGGTTCTCATATCCATCCCATCGAAAAGGGTTACTTCAAGTAATTTTGGGAGTGAAATGAAATGGACTCCGACGCTGGTGGCAGGAGCGGAGCCACCCGGGATCCAGTGCACGATTCCATCCAGTTCCAGGGGCATCCAGCTTCCTGCTGATGTTTCAAGGCATCCTCCGATAGCCCAGGCGCGGGCCTCTTCGAGTGTCATCCCTTCATGCCTGTAATTCTTCAGCAGAAACTCCATCGCCACCTGGTTGCTGATCCAGGCGGGGTATCCTGTTCCGATCTTGGTACATTCCACCCCTTTGAGAAGAAATTCCTCCGGCAGCTTTTCGTCATACAATACTGAAAGGGTGGGTTGTGGCGTGTCGCAACGGATGCCGGCTTCAAGGATCAGCATTTCCAGCTCGTTTGCTGCCGAAGTGCCTTCTTTGGTCAATCCTCCCAGGCAAAGGTTGTTGAATGTGTTACCGGAAAGCACACCTCCAACTACACCCATGGATGCAAAGCAGTCTATTTCTGTGAATTTCATACGCATGCATTCCAGGAGTTCAAGGGTTTTTTCACGATCAAGCAACCCTGATTTCATATCACGTTGCCACCAGGGATACAGGACCTGCCCGACACGGCCGGGAGAAAGCCCTGAAATGGCGTCCTCGTTTAAGACGGCGATATGGAACGTCCAGAGTATCTGTAAAGCATCATGAAAATTCCGCGGCGGACGGGCAGAGATCCAGTCGAGTCGTTCAGCCATCTGTTCGTACTCCTGCTTCTGTTGTGGATCCTTTTCCAGGCTTGCGAGCGATAACGCTTCTTCAGCATAATTCCGGATCCATGCCTGAATCCCTTCCAGCATGACCTTGACTGCCTGATAGAAATAAAGCCGGTCCATCCCTGGTTTTCCAGCTACCTCTGCAATGCCCTCTTCGCAGATCCGGATAATGCCATCAATGCCGTACTGCAACGGGTAGTAATAATTCATGACTTCACGTCCCTGGGGCAGGGTATAGCCTGAATCGAACATGCAGATAACGGAGCGCATGATGGCCTCTTTCTCTTTGTACCCCGGGACCTTCTGTTCGTATTTGTGACCGATATCGTCAACCGACTTGTCCTTCCATTTCTTGGCAACTTCGATCATAACCGGCATCTCTTCCACACGAAGTCCAAACTTTCCCGCAATGGAGATCACATTCCCGACACTTTGGGTTACATTACCGCCTCCTTTTCCCATCGTTGTGAAGGTGTCGGCGGTAAGTTTGCCCGAATCCAGTGCTTCCTGGTAGAATTTATCTTCCGCGGCCATGAAAAATGCTTCTGAAAGCCACGGCATGGGGAACGACCCGCGGAGGTAAGCGGCTTTTCCCATTGTCAGTAATTCACCCGGATATATTGTGGGAGTCAGGTGTTCGAATCCCGCTCGCAGGGCTTCAGCCCTTCTGATAACGGGGATCTCCCCTTCCAGCTCCTCCCACTTCCGGGTATACCAGTAGGGGAATTCCATGGAGGCTGACGACCTGGTTTCAAAATAACGATCTCGTGCCTTACCGGCACGGGCTGTCGGGGATGCTTTTTGTTCTCTGGGACCGATCTCCTCAGCAGGTGTCCTGCCAAAATAATTTGCGCTGTGCGTATCCATCCGGCTAATATACTTAAAATCCTTTTTTGTTCATCCCATGATCTGTTTCCTGATCCCATCGGTAAGGAATTCCTGAATTCTACCTGCTTCACTGGACGGGCAGAGCAGGTAATTGCGGTCCTCTTCCTTCAATCCAAGGGACTTGACTGCTGTCAATCCCCTTTGCTCATCGATGGTAAAGTAAAGGTAATCCAGGGCATCAAAAACAAATTTTATTTTCTCCCCGATTTCACGTTCCTGAATCTCAAGCAATATGACCGGCCGGTGTATTGCAAGAAGCTGTCCATATCCGTGAAGTACCTCATATTCTTGCGTTTCAACATCAATTTTGATCAGATCGATTTTTGAAATGTTGTTTTCACCGATAAAATCCTCCAGGGTTGTAACCGACACCATGATGGAATTTTGCTTTTCAGGCCTCCACTGTTTATTCAGGCTTCCGGATGTGCTGTTCCCGAGGGTGAATGCATCGGTGCCGGAGTTAAAAAATGGCAGTTTCCCTGCCTGGTCAGACAGAGCCAGGTTTTCCGTGTGAATATCAAAACCGTTGATCCGGTTATTTTTTTTCAGAACCCTGTAGATGTTGGGCTGGGGTTCAAAGGCATATACGGTTGATCCGGGATTTGATTGTTTGGCAAGGATCGAATAGATCCCGGTGTTGGACCCGATGTCAAAGATAGTTTCAGCCTCCTGGCAGAGTTTTCTCCAGATTCTGCGCGACATATTTTCCCAGGAGAAGTTCTCCAGGCCAAGCCAGAAGATCCCAGATTCAAGATAATATCCGTTATTATAGAGATAAAACCGCTTTCGTACTCCATCAGCAACACTGAATTTTCCGATAAAGCGCAACCAAACTACACTCTTTTCTGATGGCGTGCAGACAGGCCTGATCAGGCTAAAAACAAATTTTAAAGGTCTGCCCAGGCAATAGTACCAGATTATTTTGATTGCTCTTTCCATGCTGTTTTGTTACCTGAAGAGTATATGAAATTCCTCCTTTTCAGCCAGGTCACTATGGTTTCTGATCTTCTTCTTCCGCCAGGTAGTACCCTTCCCTTGAGAGCAGGTGCTTCAGGTTAGCGATCCCGTAAACGACCACTGCTGTCACAATAGCCGTATGCTCCTGGTACTCTGCAATGCTTTTATTGTAGAGATCCCGTTCCGTATGCCAGATCTCCCGGTAGCTGAAGTCGTATCCTTTTGGATCTTCGGTATTGAATGTCATTGTGGGTACGCCTTCCACTGCGAACGGACCGCTGTCTGTCCCCCAGGCTTGCTTAGGGCGTTTCCGTGGCTCGCGTTTCTCCATGACAAACGGAAAATCGGGATTTATATCGTTCAGCGGTTTGCAGATTCCTTCCAAGTCTTCCCACATGGCTTCTGAGACACTGATGCCCGTAGGGACTGTCGGTCCTCCGTCCCTGTTGAACATGTTGGAAATCTTTCCGAGTTCGCTTTTGTGACGTCTTACCCAGCTTGTTGATCCCAGTAAACCAAACTCTTCTCCCGCCCACATGCAGACAAGTATTGTACGGTCGGGCTTCCCCCCTGCCGCCATGATCAACCTTGCTGCTTCCATGGCAGGTGTGGCGCCGGATCCGTCATCGACGCCCCCTGTGGCTACATCGTATGAATCAAGATGTCCCCCCATGATAACAAGTTCCTCAGGGTGTTTTGCCCCCCGGATAATACCGATAACATTGTGATATTTGACAGGTCCCAGTTTAAAATGGTTCCGGATATCAAACTCAAGCAGGAAATTTTGTCTTTCCTTAGCCATTTGTTCAATGATCGCATATTGGTGCTCATCCAGTTTGATATCTGGAACGGTGGGCAATGTTTCAAATGTCATGCTGTCGATGTTTTTTCTGTCGTACAACACTCTTACCGGGACAGGTGCCGATTGAATGATCCCCAGGATCCCTGCTTCTCGCATTTGCCGGTAGAACAATGCCGGTTCTTCAATTAATGGGATCATTTTCTTTTCCGGGAGAGAGTCAGCTTTTTCCCGGTTATATCGCCTGATCTCCAGGTTTTCCTTTGATGTCTCTTCGTTCAGGATAATAATGGAATCCCGGGTTCTGTCTCCCCTTTCCGAATAATCGATCGGGAATCCATCGCTTTCTCCTGAGATCAGAACCCAGGCACCTTTCAGTTTCCCTTTCATCCGGTCAAACTCAGCCTGCGTTTTTGGTTCGATCAGCACATGCCCGGTTTGCACTCCTTTCGTGCCGGCAGTATATGAAGGGGTGGCAAAATGCAGGTCCATTCCTTCAACGGCCAGCATCCTGCCAAACCAAGGGCCCCGGTTGAATCCAACAGGCAGTTCGCCCACATCATCCATCAATACCTCCAAACCCCATTCCCTGAATTTATAGGCTACCCATTCTGAAGCGTTTTCATAAGCGTCAGAACCAATTGGCCTGCCTCCGAACCTGTTGCACAGGATATCAAGATACTCCATGGTTCTGTTATCATGTTTTCCAATCTCAATGATCTCCCTGACAACCTTGTCGTGTTGGGCATAAGATGATAGCGTGAAGGCTGTCAGCAGGATCAGCCATCCGGGAAACATGATTCGTTTCATGTGTAAATAATTTTGATTTCAATGATCACATGGAATATCCATTGTTTTCATTCGCGGTTTTCATGAACGGCGTTTGTATGGATATTTCATACAGAGTAAAGGTAATATATGGTTGGTTTGAATAATGCGGAAGGATAATGTTAAATGATCAGGTCTGAGAATCTGGGTCTGCAGGGGATTCACCGGCAGGATCTGCTTCAGAGATGAAAGGAAGAGGAGCAGGGGAAGGGGCAGTTTTTTCCTTGAAAATACTGACTCTAACAGCAGCTGGTCCCTTTGGTCCCATCTCGACTTCAAAGCTGACAACATTTCCCTCTTTGATATCTTCAAGTAAATTGTTTACATGAACAAAAACGCCTTGTTTTGTTTCAGAATCCTTAATAAAGCCAAATCCTTTTGAATCATTAAAAAAGGAGACGATACCTTTCCTGACGGGATCTTTCTCCTCTTCGATCCCACGTGACGGAACTCCGATTTCGATGTCTTCCAGTTTTACCTCTCTCTTTTTACTTGGATCAGGCGGCGAATCCACTATCATTCCATATTCATCAACATAGGCAATCATATCCTCAGGGCTTCCGCTTTTATCATTATCCTTCCTTGCCAGCCTTTTCTTCTCTTTCTCTTTTCTCTTCTTTTCCTTCTTGTTTCTTACTTCTTTCTTATTGAATGATTCCTGAGATCTTGCCATAAATACTATTTTTGACAAAGGTACGCTTTTATTTTCAGTATCAGGTACCTTTGCACATCATGAGCGCTTTTAATGTGATAGTTATCGGGGCCGGGCCTTCCGGATTACTTGCGGCAGGAAGGGCGGCCGAACTTGGGGGCAGGGTGCTTCTTCTGGAGAAGATGAGGCAGGAGGGACGAAAACTCCTGATCACCGGGAAGGGAAGATGCAATATCACTAACAACGATACCCTCAGTGATTTCATCGCACATATTCATCCAAACGGACGATTCTTACGAAATGCTTTTTCACATTTTTTCTCTGAGGATATCGTTGCTTTACTTCAACGGTACGGAGTGGAAATCACTCTTGAACGGGGAGGGAGGTATTTTCCTTCGAGCAATAGGTCTTCAGATATCCTGGAGGCCCTGTTAAAATGGACCAAAAGCCTGCATGTT
>Ga0172371_10007149_pt1 | contig 16000 bp, 11 predicted proteins | sample Lak12m_FD_114543 | JGI IMG/M metagenome (GOLD analysis project Ga0172371, IMG submission 114543) | Freshwater microbial communities from Kabuno Bay, South-Kivu, Congo - kab_022012_12m | ecosystem: Environmental > Aquatic > Freshwater > Lake | place: Democratic Republic of the Congo: South-Kivu...
GAACCCTGGAACCCTTGAACCCTCTTCGATGACCGCTGCCTACACCGACGTCGGGACCATGGTGAACTCGGGGCCGTTCAGCGGGACGAGGTCGGACGAGGGCATCGAGAAGGTCGCGGCGCACCTGGAGAAGCAGGGCATCGGCCGCAGGATGGTCAACTTCCGGCTCAAGGACTGGCTGGTCTCGCGACAGCGATACTGGGGCACACCGATACCGATGGTCCACTGCCCGGAGCACGGCGTGGTGCCGGTGCCGCTCGACCAGTTGCCGGTGCTGTTGCCCGAGGACGTGAAGGACTACAAGCCTAAGGGCAAGTCGGTACTTGAGGGCGTGGACTCGTTCATCAACACGACCTGCCCCGTGTGCGGCGGGCCGGCGCGGCGCGACCCGGACACGATGGACACGTTCGTCGATTCGTCATGGTATCACCTGCGGTACACCGACGCGCACAACGACAAGCTGCCGTTCGCGAGGAGCGAGGCCGACAAGTGGCTGCCGATTGATGAGTACATCGGCGGCATCGAGCACGCGACCGGACATTTGATATTCTTCCGGTTCTTCACGCGGGCGCTCTCCGATATGGGTATGCTCGCGGTCGAGGAGCCCTGCCGGACGCTGCACACGCAGGGGATGGTGAGCCTCAACGGCGTCACGATGTCATCGTCGAAGCGCGTCGGAGTGTGGGTCGGGGAGTTCGTGCCCGAACATGGCGCCGATGTCGGCAGGCTCGCCGTGCTGTTTGCGGCACCGCCGGAGAAGGGGATGGACTGGACCGACGACCTCGTGACCGGCGTCACCCGCTTTGCGAACCGGCTGTGGCGGCTGTACGAGGACAATCCCGGACGCGTGCAGTTCGAGCGGCCCGACACCGGCAGGATGACCGCAGATGAGCAGAAGCTCTATATCCGCCTGAACCAGACGATTGCCAAGACCGTGGCCGACTGCGAGGGGTTCCAGTTCAACACGGCGATTGCCGCGCAGATGGAGTTCCTGAACGACCTGGTAGCGTTCAGCGACCGGGATTCGGCGGTGTTCAAGTTCGCGCTCGGGCAGCTCATCCATCTGCTCGCGCCGTTCACACCGCATCTTGCCGAAGAGCTATGGCACCGGGCGCGGCCGGATGCCGGTTCCGTGTTCGCGGAGCGCTTCCCGGAGGCGGACGCCGGATTCCTAGTGTTCGACGAGATGGTGATACCGGTTCAGGTGGACGGCAAGCTGCGCGACCGCGTGTCGGTGCCGCGCACGGCCGGCGACGAAGGGGTGAAGGCGGCCGCGCTCCGCTCTCCGGGAATCGAGGCTTTCCTTGCGGGCCGGGCGGTCGCCAAGGTGGTCTATGTCAAAGGCCGAGTGGTGAATGTCGTTATGGCAAAGGAGACACAGTGAAGACGATCTTCTGGCTGTGTGCGTTGGTTATCACCGGACTCCTGGGATACCTGCTGCACAATTTCATCGAACACCGCAAGGCTCAGGTCGAAATCCTGGACCCGAATGTCGGGCTGCCGGAAATCAATGCCTACCAGGCGAGGGCCGATTCGCTGCGGGCCCGGGCCGACTCGGTGCGCCAGCGGCTTGAACAGGCCGGCCTGCTGAGCCGCCGGTCGGTGAGGACTCACCTGGCCTTACTGGAAGACGAGATAATCGCGCTTGAGCGGACAATCGAGGTGTGGCGGAAGTCGAAGAAGCTCCGGGGCGAAGTTGACCTGCACCGGCAGTGCGTCCTGCTGTACGGCAGGGCATCAGCAGCCTGCAACGCGCTCGCGGCGGACACCCTTCCGGGCGAATGACGATTCCCGCTTGCCGATTGGCGAATTCACTCGTCAGTTCACATTCGACATTCGACAACTCCTGATGGATCGCGTTCTCGTCCTTGACTTCGGATCGCAGTACAACCAGCTCATCGCGCGGCGCGTGCGCGAACTCCGGGTCTACAGCGAAATCGTGCCTCACGATATCAGGGCCGAAGAGGTGCTCGGCCGCGGGGCAAAGGCACTGATCCTGTCGGGCGGTCCGGCTAGCGTGCGGCAGGACCGCGCGCCTCTTCCTGACCCGGCCATCTACAACCTCGGCATCCCGCTGCTAGGCATCTGTTACGGTATGCAGGTGACGGCGCAGCAGCTCGGCGGCAAGGTCGCGGGCGGGCACACGCGGGAGTACGGTCACGCGCAGCTCATACCTACGCGGCCCAGCCGGCTGTTCGTCGGGTTGCCGGACCGGGCCCAGGCTTGGATGAGCCATGGTGACACAGTGACCGTACTGCCACCGGGCTTTGTTAACATCGGGAGGACGGCGAGTATCGCCTGCGCCGCCTTCGGCGATGAAGCGCGACGGACCTACGGCGTGCAGTTTCACCCCGAAGTCGAGCACACGCTGCAGGGGCGGCAGATCATCGCCAACTTCCTCTTCAAGATCGCCGGCTGCCAGCCGAGCTGGACCATGGGCGCGTTCATCCGCGAGAAGACGCGAGAGATCCGGAAGCTGGCCGGCAACGAGAAGGTGCTCTGCGCCGTGTCGGGCGGCGTCGACTCGTCGGTCATGGCGACGCTCCTGGCCCGGGCAGTGGGCTCGAACCTGGTCGCGGTCTTCGTGGACAACGGGCTGCTGCGCAAGGATGAAGTCGGACTCGTGCGGAAGGCGCTCGGCGCGCGACTGAACCTGGTCGTGGTGGATGCGGCGGAGCGGTTCCTCGCCAGGCTCGCGGGGGTATCCAGCCCGGAGAAGAAGCGGCGGATTATCGGACACGAGTTCATTCGCGTCTTCGAGGAACAGGCGCGAACCCACGGCCCGCTGCGTTTTCTGGCTCAGGGTACGCTGTACCCGGACCTGATTGAGTCGCGCTCAGCATTCGGCGGGCCGTCGGCGACCATCAAGACCCACCACAACGTGGGCGGGCTGCCCAGGGACATGAAGCTCGAGCTGATAGAGCCGCTGCGCGAGCTGTTCAAGGACGAGGTGCGTGAGTTGGGCAGGGCGCTCCGGCTACCGGCCACGCTCCTCGGCCGGCATCCCTTTCCGGGCCCCGGGCTGGCGGTCAGGATTCTGGGGCCGGTCACAGCCGAACGGGCAAGGCTGATACGCGAGGCCGATGATGTCTTCATCAGCGAGCTACGCAAGGCCGGTCTGTATGACAAAGTCTGGCAGGCACTGGCTGTGCTGTTGCCTGTACGAACGGTCGGCGTGATGGGCGACGAGCGGACCTACGAGAACGTCGTAGCTCTGCGCGCGGTTACCTCCACCGATGCGATGACCGCGGACTGGGCGCGGCTGCCGAACGACTTCCTCACACGGGTATCGAATCGAATCATCAATGAGATACGCGGCATCAACCGCGTCGTGTACGATATCAGTTCCAAGCCCCCGGCGACAATCGAGTGGGAGTAGTGTCCGAGGTCCCTGGCTGGGGCTGGTAGCGGTACCCGTCCGGCTGACGTGACATAAAATACTCCATATCAGATACTTAAGTTGATTCGGGCCTCTCTGATACTGCGGGATTCCGCGCGGTTAGACCGTCCTGCGGTCAGAGGCCCAGTCTCGGCCGTAAGGGGCGTATTTTCAGTGGGTTAGGCAAATACCGAGTCCGCGCTGCCACTGCTGCACTTGACGGGCCTCCTGCAGGGCTTGACAGCATCGGCAATTGCGCTATATTTAGCCAGTTATGGGGTCCTCACCGCAGCCGTCTGTGACCGTCATAGTGCCCGCATTCAATGAAGTCGAGAACATCTCTCCGCTTCTCGCCGAATTGTCGGCGAAGCTGCCGCCCGACTACGAGGTTATTATCGTCGATGACGGCTCGGTCGACGGTACGTACGAGGCGGCACTTGCCGCCCGGAGCCGGTACGCTTTCCTGACAGTACTGCGTCACCGCGTCAATCTGGGCAAGACCGCGGCAATCATGACCGGCATGGATCGGGCGCGAGGGGAGTTTGTTTCCGTGTTCGATGCCGACCTGCAGTTCCGGCCGGAGGACGTGGTTGCGCAGGTGGAGAAGCTGCGCGAGGGATGGGACGTAGTCACCGGCCGGAAGCAGGGCAGGTATGAGAAGCGGCTGGTGTCCGCCATTTACAACCGGCTCGCGCGGATGATGTTCGGGATAAAAGTCCATGACATCAACGCGCTCAAGACGTTTCGCCGCGAGGTCCTTGAAGGCGTGAGCCTGCGCAAGGACTGGCATCGCTACATCGTGCCGCTCGCCGCCGCCCGCGGGTATCGGATAGCGGAAATCCCGGTGGAACTCCGGCCGCGGCAGTTCGGCCGGGCCAAGTACTCCGGCCGGGCGCGGATTATCGTCGGTCTCTTTGACCTGGTGGCGGTGGCATTTCAGCTTACGTTCATGCGCAAGCCCCTGCTTTACTTCGGGGTGCTCGGGACCGGTGCCATCGGCCTCGGATTCCTGGTGGGGGTGCTGGCTGTCATCCTGCGGTTCTGCGGCCACGGGTTCCGGCCCCTGCTCTATCTCGTCATGCTGCTCATCGTGTCCGGGCTGGTGTTTTTTGCCGCCGGCTTTCTGGGTGAGATGCTTTCCGGCATCAGCGACCGGATGGAGCGGCTTGAGCGGCTGGCCGGAACTCAGAGCGTTGCGGAGGGGACGGGCGTAGGTTCAGACGAAGTCAGAAGTCAGAAGCCAGATGGCAGAAGTCAGCGGCGTTCGGAGCGGGATGCAGACACGGGGAGCGATTGAACGCGCGGTTGAAGAGCGCGTTTTCTACCCTCGCCCGGGTGCTGCTTTCGCTCGTCCTGCTCGGGCTCCTGGCGTGGCTCTTCCGGAACAAGCTTGGAGCGTCATGGCGGATGATCCGGACGGCCGCGGCCGGGCCGCTTGCCTTCGCCGCGTTCTGGTACGTGGTGTTCATCCTCGTGTCTTCCTGGCGCTGGCAGGTGCTCCTCACCGCGCGCGGCCTGCGATTCGGCGTCTTCTACCTCGCCCGGGTCTTCACGATTTCGCTCTTCTTCTGCAAACTGCTGCCGACTTCGATCGGCGGGGATGTGATGAGGATTGCCTACACCGCGCCGAAGACCCGGACCGCCGAGGCGTTTTCCGCCACGCTGCTCGACCGACTCATCGGATTCACGAGCCTGATGTTCCTCGCCGTGGTGGTTGCCATCGGCCTGTTTGCCGCCAGCGCGCAATCGCGGGCGCTGGAGCTCACCGTGCTGGGTGTACCATTCCGCGGCCCCGGCATCCTCGGCTTGCTCTGCGCCGGGCTCGTGCTGCTGATACTCGTCACGCTCACGTTCTTCAGCGACGCCGGGCACCGGCTCGTGAATCGCCTCTTCGGGGGAATCCGGGTCCTGAGACTCGGCCCGCGGCTCGACCGGGCCTACGATGCCGTCAAACAGTATCGCCACCACCGCAGGGCGCTGGCGCTCAGTTTCTTCGCCGGTATCGGCGTACAGGCGGCACTCGCGCTCTCCTGGTACAGCGTGGCACGCGCAATCGGCGGAACGGTACCGCTGGTCTACTATTTCGTGTTCATTCCGTTGCTCAACATCGTCGTCAACATCCCGACCATCGGCGGGCTGGGCGTGCGCGAGTGGGCGTTCGTGCTCTTCTTCACGCCGAACTGGCTCACCGGACATCTTGCCCAGGAGCCGGCGCTGGCGACCGCCCTGCTGTTTTTGGCGCTGGACCTGCTGTTCGCGCTGGCCGGAGGCGTGCTGTTCGCTGTCACCGGGAGAAAGACACAGGGACTGCCGAATGACGAGTGACGACTGCCGATTGACCTTGTCAATCGCCGATCGCCAATTGCAGACCACCACTTAAGGAGGTTGGCTTATGCTACCAGTTCCCAGACCGAATATCGAGGGGATCCGGCCCTACAAGCCGGGCAGGCCGATTGAGCAGGTAGTCCGCGAGCTGGGCATCAAGGGGCCCGTCATCAAGCTTGCTTCGAACGAGAACCCGCTCGGACCATCGCCGCGCGCTCTGTCGGCCCTGCGCCGGGCCGTATCCGAGCTCCACTACTACCCGGAGGACTCCGGCTACCTGCTGCGCACCAAGCTCAGTGCGATGTTCAAAGTCGATCTGGACTCCATTATCCTCGGCAACGGCTCAGTGGAGATCATCATGATGGCCTGTCTCGCCTACCTCGAGCCGGGAGACGAGCTCATCATGTCCGACCACTCGTTCCTGATGGCGCGTAACGGCGCGGCCATCATGAGCGCGAGGCTCGTCGAAGTCCCGACGCTTGAGTACGCGCACGACCTGGACCAGATTCTCGCGACTATCACCCCGCGGACGAAGATCGTCTACCTAGACAACCCGATCAACCCGCTCGGGACAATCGTCACCCGGGACGCCCTCAACGACTTCATCGCCAAGGTGCCGGAACAAGTGCTCGTCATCGTCGACGAGGCGTACGCCGAGTACATAACCAGCCGCGACTACCCCAAGGCACTCGACTACTACAACCAGAACAAGAACGTTCTTGTCCTGCGTACATTCTCGAAGGTCTACGGCCTGGCCGGCCTGCGCATCGGCTACGGCTTCGCCCGGCCGGAGATCATCGGCTGCCTCGCCAAGGTCCGATTGCCGTTCAACGCCAGTCGTATCAGCCAGACCGCCGCGGTCGCGGCACTGGACGACAAGCGTCACGTCGTTCGCAGCCGTCAGACCAATGAAGCGGGCAAGGAGTTCCTCTACCGGGAACTCAAGAAGCTGAACAAGGTCTTCTACCTGAAGAGCTATGCCAACTTCGTCTTCATCAACTTCGCGGTCGATTCGCAGGAGATATTCGAGCAATTGCAGCACCGCGGAGTGATCACTCGGACCGTCAAGGAGTACAACTTCCCCAACGCGCTTCGCGTCTCCGTCGGCACGCTGCCCGAGAACAAGCGATTCATGAAGGCGCTGAGTGAGGTCGTCCAGTAGGACCCGGTGGCTGCGGCGGGTACTCGCAGCGGGTTCGGAGCTGAAGGCGCGGTCAGGAGTCGAGCCAGGCGAGTGGCGCCCGGACGGGGCCGGTGCCGTAAACGGCTCAGTCGCTTGACATTAGGCCACTGACGGGCTAACATCGTCTGCAATCCGGGGCCGTGCAGTCCATACGCCATTCAGCGGCGCCCGCACCGGCGCCGGTATGCGAGCCGAATGGGCCATCGGTTGGCCGTAATCGGCTGACTGCCGGTAGCCGGAAGCGCAGTATGACTACAGAACCTTCAGTTTCCATCACTCGACAGGCGAACGGGCCTGGGCAGTAGGGTATGCTGTTTCTGCGCCGGAAGCCCAAGGACGGGCGGGCGGCACTGGATGAGTTTCTGTCGAACTGGGAGAAGCTCCAGGCTTTCGACCCGAGAGAGCGCCGCGACTCCAGCGCGCGCCTGGTTGATTTTCTCAGTACGGTGCCGCAGTCGATCGAGAACGGCCGGCGGCAACTGGCCGAGGCGAGCCAGCAGGGAACGAGCAGCAGCGTCGACTACCTGCTGGATGCCGTGAGCCGGCTTCCGGCTTCGGCAAAAGGAGGCGCGGAGCCGGGAATCGGGCCCGAGGACCTGTTCAGGGCGATAGAAGACCCGCAGGTGCCCTGGGAGAAACTGGAGAACGAGGTCGGTGTCGCGGCCAGAATCGTGAATCGCTTCCGTGTCCACGAACTGGCGGCAATCAGCGGACCGGGCCGGGAGCGCGTGGATCGACTTCGCGACCGCCTGCGGGAACTCGGTCGCTGGGCGAACCGGGACGAGTACGCCGCAGCGATGCAGCAGCTTGAACAGGCAGTCGCCGACCTGGATCGGACCTTGGCCGAGCACGATCGGGCTCATCCCGAATATCGTCAGAATCTGAAGCAGTTGGCCGAGCTGTACCGGTTGCGTGTGGAAGGTTTCCGGTATCTCGTGGCCGTGAGCGCGCCCGAGGGGCTGTCGGAGATCGTCGAATCGCTGCGCAGCCCGAACCCGGAGCTGGTTCATCTCGCACTCGACGTGCTGCTGGCCCGGGGCTGGCAACCGGCGAAGATTGAGGAGAAACTCGATTGGTACTGCGCCCAGGCGCGGCGGTCGGACCTGCGCGCCCGGGCCCTGGCCGGGCTCTCGGACCTTATCGGCCAGACTACTGACCCGGCTCTGCTCGTCGAGGTCATCGAACCCCGTCTTGCCCGTGAGGGGCTTACCGACCTGCAGGAGGAAGGACTGCCCGATCTTCGGGCCGGCCTGCTCGAGCACCTGGCCGCGCTGGGCGGTGAGCGAGCCACGGCGAGACTCGTGGCAGTGCTCGAATCTCACACGGAGCCGCCTGGCCTCAAGGTGACTGTCATACATCTGCTGGCGAAGACCAGCCCGCCGGAGGCGGTCAGGCTTCTTACCGAGGCGATGAGCAGTATGGAGACCGAGGTGCGGGTGGCGGCGACACGGGCGCTTGAGACAGTCCGAACCGAGCCGGGAACAGCGGACCGAACCGCCGTGCTCGACCGGTTGATCTTTGCCCTGCGCGACGGGGAACCCGTGGTTCGTGATGCCGCAGTGGAGTCACTCAGAAAGTACCCGGACGCGGTCGGGCAGGTTACACAAATCCTGCTCGAAGACCGCAATCCGGCTGCGCGCGAGTCCGCGGCCCGGACCTTCGCGAGCGAGCTGTCGCCGGACGCAACGGCCACCGAATCACTGACGCGGGCGCTTGCCGATGAGGACGCGGCAGTGCGGCGCGCGGCGGCCGAGGCGCTCGCCTCCCAGGGCCGGATACCGTCCGACCCCGAGGGGAAGCTGCGGTATCTTGCGGCGAAGCAGGACTGGCGCGGACTCAGGCAGGCGGGCCGTACGGCGATCCCGCTGCTGATGACTTTGCTCAAGGATCGCGATGACATTGTGCGCCTCGAAACCGTGAAACTGCTGGGTGCGTCAAGGGAACGCGCCGCGGCTGCGGATGTGAGCCGCCTGCTTTCCGACGCCAGCCAGGAAGTGCGCAGCCAGGCCGCGCTCGCCCTCGCCGTGCTCGGCGATGGAGCGCAGGTCGCCGCGCTGCGCGCCGCGGCGGCCAAAGAGGGATTCGAGGACGTGCGCAAGGAGATGGAAAGCGCGATTCGACGGCTGGAGAGAAAGTGATATGCTGGGCATACTCAGGGGCATAGTACCGTCGAAGAGCGACCGCGAAGTGAAGCGGCTTTGGCTACGGGTCGCCGAGATAAACGAAGTCTGGGAGTCCTACAAGAAGCTGACCGACCCGGAACTGCCGAAGAAGACCGAGGAGTTTGTCGGGCGAATCCGCGAGGGCGAGACACTCGACGACCTGGTGCCGGAGGCGTTCGCCCTGGTGAAGGAGGCCTGCCGGCGGCTGGTCGGCAAGAGATGGACGGTGACCGGTCTTGAAACAACCTGGGACATGGTGCCGTTCGACGTCCAGCTCATCGGCGGCATGGTTCTGCACGAAGGCAAGGTCGCGGAGATGCGTACGGGTGAGGGCAAGACGTTGGTCGCGACGATGCCGCTGTATTTGAACGCGCTCACCGAACAGGGCGCACACCTCGTCACGGTCAACGACTACCTGGCCCTGCGCGACCGGGAGTGGATGGGACCGGTCTACGAGTCGCTCGGACTCTCCGTCGGCTGCATCCAGCAGGGCATGGAGCCCGCGGAACGCAAGCCGCACTACAGCGCCGATATCACCTACGGGACGAACAACGAGTTCGGCTTCGACTACCTGCGCGACAACATGGTTGGGCGCTGGCAGGACAAGGTCCAGCGCGGCCACAGCTACGCGATTGTCGATGAGGTGGACATTATCCTGGTAGATGAAGCGCGGACCCCGCTCATCATTTCCGGGCCGGTGGAGGCGGAGGACAAAGGGTTCGACCGTATGACCCCACAGGTGCGCCGGCTCTACGGGCAGCAGAGTCTGCTGGCAAACCGGCTGGTTGCCGAGGCACTCAAACAGCTCGACGCGGGGAACGAGGCCGACGCCGGGATCAAGTTGCTGACCGTCCGGCGCGGGGCCCCCAAGAACAAGAAGCTGCTCGAAGCCGAGCAGCGTCAAGGCGTGAAATCGCTCATCGAGCGCACCGAGCTTTCGTTCATCCGCGACAAACGTTTCCCGGAGATCGACGAGAGGCTCTACTTCGTCATCGACGAAAAGGACCATTCGGTCGCCCTGACCGATATGGGGCGGAAGGAACTCGCCCCCGGCGACGCGGAGGCCTTTGTGCTGCCCGACCTGGGTGAGGAACTGGCCCGGGTAGATCACTATACGTCGGTCACGCCCCAGGAGAAGATCAAGACGCGGGAGGATGTCTACCAGCGCTACGCGCGGAAGAGCGAAATGTTGCACAGCTTCCACGCGCTCCTGAAGGCGTTCTCATTGTTCGAGAAGGACGTGGACTACGTCGTCCAGGAGGACAAGGTCATCATCGTCGACGAGTTCACCGGCCGGTTGATGCCCGGCCGGCGCTACTCGGACGGGCTGCACAGCGCGCTTGAGGCAAAGGAGAACGTGAAGGTCCAGGGCGACACCCAGACCTTCGCCACGATTACGCTGCAGAACTACTTCCGGATGTACAAGAAGCTGGCCGGGATGAGCGGCACCGCGATGACGATTGCGGGCGAGCTCTTCAACGTCTACAAGCGCGACGTGGTGGCGATACCGACGAACGAGCCCTGCCGGCGCATCGACTATCCGGATATCGTCTACAAGACCAGGGCGCAGAAATACGGCGCGGTGGTGGACGAGATTGAAACCTGGCACGGGAAGGGCCGGCCCATTCTCGTCGGTACGACGTCGGTAGACGTATCCCAGGTGATATCCGACATGCTGCGCCGGCGGAGGATAAACCACGTCGTCCTGAACGCGAAGTTCCACCAGCACGAGAGCGAAATCATCAAGGACGCGGGCCAGGCCGGGGCGGTGACGATTGCCACGAACATGGCCGGCCGCGGCACCGACATCAAGCTCGGGCCCGGCGTGGTGAAGGGCGAGTGCTGCTATGTCGTCAAGGACACGGGCGGCAAGTGCCCGGTGTGGGAGGAGAACCCGAGGAGCTGCAACGAGGACGTGCCCTGCGGGCTCTACATCATTGGCACCGAGCGGCACGAGGCGCGGCGGATCGACGACCAGTTGCGCGGGCGTTCGGGACGGCAGGGCGACCCGGGATCGTCGCGGTTCTTCCTTTCGCTCGAAGACGACCTGATGCGGCTGTTCGGTTCCGAACGCGTGGCCAAGCTGATGGACCAGTTCGGCGCAAAGGACGACGAGCCAATCGCGCACCCGCTGGTGACCCGGGCGATTGAAGGAGCCCAGAAGCGAGTCGAGGAACGCAACCGGGAGATCAGGCGGCACCTGCTGGAGTACGACGACGTGATGAACCGGCAGCGGGAGGCGGTCTACGCTATCCGCGACGCGGTGCTGCACGATGAGCCTGACGCATCACGCCCGACGCCCAACGCCGAAGCGGCAGCTGGGGAACCTGGACCCGAAGCCTCGAGTCCGGGAACCCCTGCTCAGCCCTCGGATTCGGGCCTTGCCCGGCTGCGCGCCGTCTACGATGACATGGCCAGGGGACTGGTTGATGACTTCGTGGACAAGACCATCGTGGTCGGCAAGCGGCCGGACGAATGGGACTGGGACGGGCTGCGCGCCGAGCTCTCGATGACTTTCCTCGCCGACCTCAGGCTGGAGGAAGACTACCGGCTTCATGCCACCGCGGACGAACTACGCCAAACCTTGACAGACATCGCTTCCCGCCGGTATGATGACCGTCGACAGGAGTTGGGCGACCGGCAGTTTGCCGGGCTTTGCCGGAGCGTGTTCCTGTACGCCATCGACAGCCGGTGGCGCGAGCACCTCTATGCCCTGGATACGCTGCGCGAAGGCATCAGCCTGAGTGCCTACGGCCAGAAGGACCCGCTGGTCGAGTACAAACGCGAGTCATTCGACCTGTTCCAGGAGATGATGCGCGACCTCTACAAGGACGCTCTGACGATGCTCTTCCGCGCGCAGGTGCGTGGAGTCGAGGAGCGGCGGCAGCCGGCAAGGAGGCCGGTCCGCGCCTACAAGCCGGAGGCCTCGGCTCCGACGTCAGCGGGGACTCCGTCCGAGCCGGCGAAGGCCGCCCAGGCGCGGCGTCCCGCCGACAAGGTAGGACGTAACGACCCCTGTCCGTGCGGGTCGGGTAAGAAGTACAAGCGCTGTTGCGGAAGCAACAAGCCGGAATGAAGTGGCAGTCGCAAAACCCGGGCTGCGGTTCTCATGCCGGGGCCGCACCCGATAGCAGCTCACTAAGGAGGAGCGATGGCACAAGGCAACAAGAGCCGTATCATAATCTGGACGATCGTCGGCATACTGGTCGTGATTGCGGTGGTGATGCTTGTCACCAAACCGAAGAACTCCGGCAGGCCGCCGGTCAATGCGGAACGGTTCGTGCGCCAGATGGAGGGCCGGTTCCAGAAGCTTGAGACGAGGGTCTCGGCTGCGCAGTCGCAGAATCCGGGCGCGCCGGCCGAGCAGTGGCAGAGGATAAACGACGAGATCGCGCGCGGTCGACAGCTCATGGCCGAGATGCCGGGACTGACCGATCAGAAGGATCTGCAGCCCAAGCGGGATTCGGTCCAGAAGTCCTACATCGCCGCGCGGAAAGTGCTCAAGGAGATTACCGGTAAAGAAAACGAGGGGGACGACAGCGAGTAACCCAGCGGCCGGCGAGCGATAATTGCCAGTCCAGCGGCCGGGCCCGGAATAATCCGGGCCCGGCCGTAGCTTCGGCGGCAGCACGACCGAAGCCGGGGAACGCGGGCAGGCGACGTCAGCGGTTGAAGGAGCGTTGGTGCCGGTTCCAGTTGTGTGCTTGACGCCGCGCATGGCGGCGCTAGACTACTGCCGCAGGTCAATCAACAACCGGAGGAACCAGTGAAGAGCAGGATTCTCGTCTGGAGTCTGGTCGGAATCGTCGTTATCGTCGGCGTGATTGTCATCGCGACGGCGCCAAAGCGGCAGGCGTCGGGCCCGAAGGTTACGCTCGACGTGGTGAAGAGCGAGGTCGCAGCGGCCGAAGGCCAGCTGAACCGGCTGGTGGCCCGGCTCGATGCGCGGCGGAAGGCAGTTCGCCCGGGTACCGATACACAGGCATTCGATGAGGCCGACCGGCTGCTGGCGGAGGCGCGCGACCAGCTGGGCCAGGCGAGCCAGGCAACCGAACTCAAAGAGGCCCGTCAATTGATGGTTGCCGCCCGCGCGGCGGTGCGCAAGGCCCGCCGGGCGGTTGAGCTGGCGACGAAGCCGGCGTCCGGACCGCAGGGCATGTATTAGGCGGGTCTAAGGGCCGCATCGGCCGTTGGCCGCCCGGCGTTGATGTCGGTCCGGAGCTACGCCGGCGGAGTCGCTAGTAGCAGATGTAGCGGAGGCGGGGAAACCCGAAGCCGCCGAACAGCCCCTCGGCAGTCCCTTCCATCAACTGCCTCAGCCAGAAGTTCAGCCGGCGGCCGGGCCGGACGAGCCGCGGTTCGCCTTCGATGCCGCACAGCGAGGCGGCGATGCGCTTGGCATCCTCGAACGTACCCAACGTATCGACGAGTCCCAGTTTGAGGGCCTGGCGGCCGGTCATTATCCTGCCGTCGGCGAAGGCGCGCACGCTGTCCTCGGGTAGCTTTCTTTCGGTGCTGACAATCGAGACGAACTGGTCGTAGGCATCGGCCACAACGCCCTGCAGCAGCTCGCGGTCCTGGTCGGTCATGTCCCGAAAGGGCGAACCGATGTCCTTAGAGACGCGGGACTTCACTACTTCGACCTTCACGCCGACCTTGTCCATCAATCCCTTGATAACCGGGAACTCCATGATGACGCCAATTGAACCGGTGAGTGTCTGCGGATTGGCAACGATGCGAGTGGCCGGGGCGGAAATGTAGTAGCCGCCCGATGCGGCGAGTGCGCCCATCGAGACGATGACCGGCAGGCCGCCATCGCGGATGCGCTTGATCTCCTCGTATATCTCGTGCGAAGGCGCGGTGACTCCGCCCGGGCTGTTGACCCGGATGAGGATGCCCTTGACCTGGGAGTTGTGTTCGAGTGCCTTGAGCTCGCGGACGGTCTCGGTCGCGTCGACGATTGTCCCCTCGACCTCGATGTAGCCAAGACCCTTGTTCCAGGTCTTCAGGCCGGACGCGTCCGACCCGGAACCGGCGATTGCCAGGGCGAGGGACAGCCCCAACACGACCGCGAGCAGCACCGATCCGATGACCACGAGAACGATGATGGTCTTACGGCTCATAGGAGAATGGGCCCAAGTAGATTCGAACTACTGACCCCTGCGTTATCAGCACAGTGCTCTACCACCTGAGCTATGGGCCCGCGAAGGCGAATGACCGGGTACCGGTTTCTGGACCGCCGGTCAGACCCGCCGCAAATCTTACGGAAACGAACCCCGGAGTCAAGGGCGCGGCTTGACGCGCGCGCCGGCGGGCGTGTCCTCGACCAGGAAACCAAGCTCGCCGATCCGTACGCGCAGCCGGTCCGATTCGGCCCAGTCCCTGGCCTTGCGTGCCCGCTCCCGGGCCGCGACCAACTCGGTAACCTGGCTCGGCACTTCCGAAGCGGCGCCGGCCAGCCGTTCCAGTCCGAGTCCCAGAACGCGGTCGAAGTCGAGAATGGCATCCCAGGCAGCCCGGTCCTGGCGCTGGTTGCCCTCGCGCACGAGGCTCCAGACCGCCGCCAGGCCCTGGGGAATATTCAGGTCGTCGGCAACCGCGTCGCTGAACTCCTGTCTTGCCGGCCCGGTCCACCCGGCGTCCTTCACCGGCCACGCGGCGGCGTTCCGGCCGAAGTCGACCAACCCACGCAGTGAATTCTGGGCGCTTGCGAGCGATTCGGCGGTGAAGCTCAGGGGCATCCGGTACAGCGCGGTCTGGCACAGGTAGCGGAATTCGGCCGGCGAGACGCCGCGTTTCTGGAGCTCGGAAACGGTTACGAGGTTGCCTTCCGACTTGCCCATCCGGGCATCGCCGATGACCAGGAAGGCGTTGTGCATCCAGCGGACCACCACCTCCCTGCCGGTCGCGGCGAAGTTCTGGGCGCGTTCGTTCGTGTGATGGACCGGTATGTGGTCGATGCCGCCGGTGTGAATGTCGAAATGCTCGCCAAGGTACTTGATGGACATCGCCGAGCACTCAACGTGCCAGCCCGGAAATCCCCGGCCCCAGGGCGAATCCCACTGCATCAGGTGATTAGGCTGATTCGTAATCCAGAGCGCGAAGTCGGACGGGTTGCGGCGTTCCGGGTCGACCTGGGTGCGCGCGCCCGCCTGCTGCTCGGCCAGGTTCAGCCGTGACAAGAGGGCATATTCCGGGTACCTGCCGGTGTCGAAAATCAGGCCGACCGAGGTGCGGTAGGCGAAGCCGTTCGCCTCTATCCGCCGTACCAGTTCAATCATCTCCGGGATGTGCTCGGTTGCCCGGCAGACGACGTGCGGGCGCAGTACGGAAAGCTTCGCCGCATCGTCAAAGAACGCCTGCTCGTAGAACTGAGCGATCTCAGCCGGCTTCTTGCCCTCCAGCCGGGCTTCCTTGTCGAGCTTGTCCTCGCCGGTGTCCTCGTCGCTCGTCAGGTGCCCGACGTCGGTGACGTTCATCACATGTTTCACCTCGTAGCCGAGATACTCCAGCACGCGGCGGAGCGTGTCGGCAAAGATGTAGGCGCGGAAATTGCCGACGTGGGCAAACATGTACACGGTCGGGCCGCAGGTATAGATGCCGACCTTGCCCGGCACGAGCGGCACGAACTCATCCTTACGTCGCGTGAGGGTGTCGTAGAGCTTCATCGCAGGGATAATAGTGACGGAACCGCTGCCGGTCAAACGGAGAACGCTGCGATAGTGGTCAAGTGGTCTAGTGGTCCAGTGGTCCAGTGGTTTGCTGGTCCGCCATCCGCGTCCATCGGCGTCTATCCGTGGTTCACACCCCGAGTCCTCAATTCTGGTCTCTGGTTTCTGACTTCTGAACTATCCGATTCCGCTATCTGCCAGCGGCGTTCATCTGCGGTTCACACTCCGAGTCCTCAATTCTGAATTCTGGTTTCTGGTTTCTGACTTCTGAACTATCCGA
>Ga0172371_10007150_pt1 | contig 15999 bp, 14 predicted proteins | sample Lak12m_FD_114543 | JGI IMG/M metagenome (GOLD analysis project Ga0172371, IMG submission 114543) | Freshwater microbial communities from Kabuno Bay, South-Kivu, Congo - kab_022012_12m | ecosystem: Environmental > Aquatic > Freshwater > Lake | place: Democratic Republic of the Congo: South-Kivu...
ATTAACCAAATACTCCAGGGATATTTTGGTTATTGAAAAAGAGCCTGCCTTTGGCCAGGGCACCAGTTCCCGAAACAGCGAAGTTATCCATGCGGGCATTTATTATCCTCAGGCTTCCTTAAAGGCAAAAACCTGTATAGAGGGCAGTAGCCTGTTATATGAGTTTTGCAGCAAACACGATATTGCCCACAAAAGAATAGGCAAGCTTATTGTCGCCATTGATAAAAGCGAACTTAAAGATTTAGAAAGGTTATACAAGCGTGCTTTAGATAACGGAGTAAAAGATTTAGCAGTATTAACTAAAAAACAAATAAGAGAAATCGAGCCGCATGTAGAAGCAGAGGCGGCTATATACTCACCTTCAACAGGGATTTTGGATACGCATGGTTTTATGAAAATCTTGGCCGCTAAAATCGAAAGCCGGGGTGGCTTGGTAGCGTATAATACGGAAGTGGTAGGTATTGATAAAAAGAAGGATGGTTTTGAGGTTAAGGTAGAGGATAGGATAGAAGGTAGCTTTATCTTCTCAGCGCGGCTTCTTATAAATTGCGCGGGGTTATATTCTGATAAAATAGCAGCAATGGCAGGAATAAAAAAAGATGAATACAGCTTGAAATATTGCAAGGGCGATTATTTCCGGGTGGCCAACCAGAAGGCGAAGTTTATTAATCGGTTGATATACCCCGTCCCCAAAGAAGACCGCGCAGGGCTGGGGATACACGCCACCCTGGACCTCGGAGGCGGTTTGCGTCTTGGCCCCGATGACGAATATGTAGATAAAATAGATTACCGGGTGGATGAATCTAAAAAGAAGGCATTTTACGAAAGCGTCAGGGTATTTTTGCCGTTTATTAATTTGGAAGACATCAGCCCTGATACAGCAGGGATAAGGCCGAAGCTGCAGGGGAAGGGAGAAAAATTCCGCGATTTTGTGATTAAAGATGAATCTGATAATGGCCTGTCCGGCCTTATCAATCTTATCGGGATAGAATCGCCTGGCTTGACAAGTTCTCTATCTATCGCTAAAATTACCGGGGATATGGCTAGGCATTTTTTGAGGTGAAAATTATGTGCTATGGATTTCCATTTACAAATCACGCACCCTACACTATAATGATCTTAACAATTAGACACGAGGCCTGAGGTGAAGAAAAACGGGTTTGATAACGAAAAGTACCTTAAGGAACAGACAGTAGCAATTTTAGACAGGGTGAAGAAATTTAACAATAAGCTTTATCTGGAATTCGGAGGGAAGCTCTGTTTTGATTACCATGCCGCGCGTGTCCTGCCGGGTTACGACCCTAATGTAAAGATAAGATTACTCCAGCAGTTAAAAAATAAGATTGATATCGTGCTCTGTATTTATGCCGGAGATATTGAGAAAGGCAGGGTCAGAGGAGATTTCGGGATTACCTATGATGCCGCTACCTTAAAGCTAATTGATGATTTAAGGAAATGGGACTTGGATATACTGGCAGTGGCCATTACTCGTTTCAACAATCAGCCTTCGGCTATAATTTTTAAGAATAAATTAGAGCGCCGGGGAGTCAAGGTCTACCTGCATTATCCTCTTGAAGGCTATCCCACAAATTTAGACCTGGTGGTCAGCGAGCAGGGTTTCGGGAGGAATGAGTATATAAAAACCAGGAATCCTATTGTTATCGTTACTGCCCCCGGGCCCGGCAGCGGAAAGCTTGCTACCTGTCTGTCGCAGTTGTACCATGAACACAAGCGCGGGACAGATGCTGGTTACGCTAAATTTGAAACATTCCCGATTTGGAACCTGCCGCTGAAACATCCCGTGAATGTGGCCTATGAGGCGGCAACCGCGGATATCCAAGATTTTAATTTAGTTGACCCTTTCCATCTAAATGTCTATAACAAAACTGCCATTAATTACAACCGCGATGTGGAGAGTTTCCCTATCTTAAAATTAGTCCTGGGTAAGATATTTGATAAGGGGGGCAGTCTGCCTATGTATAATTCGCCCACCGATATGGGGGTTAACCGCGCAGGGTTCGGCATAGTAGACGATAAACTGGTGCAGGAGGCGGCCAGGCAGGAGTTGATCCGCAGATATTTTAGGTACAATACCGAATATGTATCCGGGATTGAAAAGCGGGAAACAGTAGATAGAGTTATGCTCCTGATGGAGGAGCTCGGAGTTAAGCCTATAGACAGAGGAGTAGTAGAGGTAGCCAGGAAAACAGCGGAGGAGGCTGAAACCAAAGGTAAGGGCAATGAAGGCATATTCTGCGGCGCCGCTATAGAACTGATGGACGGCAGGATTATAACAGGCAAGAACTCTAAACTTATGCACGCCGCCTCCAGCCTGGTTTTAAATGCCGTGAAAATCCTGGCCAATATTCCTGACGAGATCCTTATTCTTTCCCCGCACATCATAAATCAAATCTCTAAACTAAAAGAGGGGATCCTCAATGCCGAGTCCGAAAGTCTGGATTTAGAGGAAGCCCTAATCGCCCTTTCTATCAGCGCGACTACCAACCATACCGCAGAATTAGCGATGAATAAATTATGCCAACTGCGCGGTTGTGAAGTGCATATGACGCATATCCCCACCCCCGGAGACGAAGTGGGCTTAAAAAGACTGGGCGTGAATTTAACTACCGACGGAAAATTTTCTTCCCGCAATCTGTTCATCACCTAATATAAACAAAATAAGCAGCAATATTTTAAATGGGTATTAATAGTTACCGGAATAAGGTTAGATTTATTAGTCTTATTATTGCCTTGGTTTTGCTCTGGTATTTAGGCAGGTATATCCGGTTAGATAGAGAAGCTATCCGGAGGTCTTTAGCCGGTATTCCTATCTTATATAGCGCAGCAATATTTATCTTTCTTTATGTTATCGTCACCTTTTTTGTCTGGTTAGCCAAGGATGCCTTAAGGATCGTATCCGCGTTTTTGTACGGAGCTTTACTCAGTACTCTTTTGATCTGGCTGGCCGAGATCATCAATGCCTTTATATTATTCTTCTTGGCGCGTAATTTAGGCAGGAGTTTTATTGATAAATCATTACCCGTAAGATATAATAAACTGGATGATAAATTAGCCAATTTAAATTTTCCCTGGCTATTTATTTTCCGCGTGGTGCCGTTGATACCTTTTAGATTCATGGATTTAGCCGCAGGCTTAACGCGCCTCTCCTTTAAGAGGTATATAGCGGCAGTGGTGCTGGGCTCGCCGCTACGAATATTCTGGGTACAATATGTCCTAGCCGGTGCAGGGGAAAATATATTTAAAGAACCCGAAGCGCTTACTGGTTATTTTACTGGCAACAAGGCCTTATTTTTCTTTAGCCTGGCCTATCTTGTTTTGGCCGTGATAGTAGCGCGGAAACTTAAGGAGTAATAATCATGTCGGTAAACTTAAAGTTTTTTGGGGGGGTGCGTACGGTTACCGGATCAAGCCATCTTGTCTGCGCGGATAAATCCGAGGTTTTACTTGACGCCGGGCTTTTTCATGGCCACCGCGATGAATTTTATGAAGTAAACACCACGCTGCAGTATAATCCCCATCGGTTGAATGCCTTGATTTTGTCTCATGCCCATATCGATCACTGCGGGAACATCCCCGGCATAATCAATAAAGGCATGCGCTGTAAAATCTATACTACTTCGGCCACCAGGGACCTGGCTAAGCTCATGCTGGAGGATTCCGGGAGGATACAGGAAGAAGATATAAGGTACTTAAATAAGATAAACAGGAGATTGGGGTTACCCTTTAGAAAGCCGCTTTACACTCGGAGGGATGTCAGCAAAGTAAATAAGAGGTTCCACGCGCTTTCCTATGGGCAGCGTTTCTGCGTTGCCAAGGATATCTTTGTTACTCTTTTTGATGCCGGGCATATCCTTGGTTCAAGTATAATTGTTCTAGATATAAAGGATGGCCAGCGTAATGTCCGCTTAGGTTACGCCGTGGATTTAGGCAGAAAGAATTTACCTCTTTTGAATGATCCGGTGGTCCCTAAGGGCCTGGATTACTTAATTATTGAGAGCACTTATGGCGGCAGGCTGCATGCGCCGATTGAAGAAGCCAAATCTAAACTGCAGGAGGCGATTACCCGCACGATAAAACGGGGAGGTAAAATTCTTATCCCTTCTTTTACTCTAGAGCGCACCCAAGAGGTTATCTATTTCTTAAATGAGCTTTTAAAAGAAAAGGCCATACCGTTTATACCTATATATGTAGACAGCCCATTAGCCACAGATATTACCGAGGTTTTTAAATATCACCTGGATTACCTAAATCCTTTGACTCAACAGGCTATATCCAGAGGCGCCGGGCCGTTTCAATTCTTAAACCTTAATTTTATCCGCGAGCAAAAGGAATCCAAGAGCTTGAATAATGACAGGCGCCCGATGATTATTATCGCCGGCTCCGGTATGTGCGAATCAGGCCGCATATTACACCACTTAAAGAACAATATGGAAGATTCCAGGAATACGATCTTGGTGGTAGGCTTTATGGCCAAGGATACCCTGGGCAGAAGAATTGTGGAAAGGGTGCGTTTTGTGCGTATCTTCGGGGTGGAATATGAGCTTAATGCCGAAGTGGTAGTGATCAACGCCTTTTCAGGGCATGCAGACAAGAACGCCCTAGTTGATTATGTTAACAACTGCTTGCCCTTAAAGCGTATATTCATTGTTCACGGAGAGCAAGAACAAAGCCAAGCCTTGTCTGATACGCTTTCTAAGATGGGCCTGTTGGCGTATATCCCCACGAAAGGCGAAGGGGTAGAATTATAAATATGAAGATTTAACTTTATGTTGCCTAATGCATATTTGTATGTTAATATGCCTTTACTTCCAAGGCCGGGATTTGTAACTTTTTGATAGCTTTGGGTCCATGGTTTTAATTCAGCTTTCGCTATAGACGATTGACTATCAGCCTATTAACAACAAAGATCTGCATTAATACGGAGGAGAGAATGACAGGTGGATTTTCAACGCCAAAAAAAGATAAAAGTATAAAGGTTTCCAGCGGCCAACCGGTAAAAACAGGCCAGATTTTAATCAGGGGATTGAGTACTTATAAGGCAGGTATCAATGTCAAGGGATTGGCTACGTTGTTTGCGCTTTGCCCGGGTAAGGTATATTTTACTAAAAAGAAAACTTCACACGGTAAGGTGCGGACGTTCGTTAACGTGGAACAACCCAGGAAGCCCGCCGGATAATAGATGGCTGCTTCAGACGGCAACGTCCTGTTTCAGAAAGCCAAAAGATACTCAGCGGTTAAATATAGCCTGGCGATTAGCGAAACAATCTATACCCTCGTCCTCCTCTTTTTATTTCAATGGTCAGGCTTAACTAAGGTTATAGCCGCGCTTATTTCGGGAATATTCTTAAACAGCTATATCGTCCTGTCAGTTTATATCCTAGCAGCCTATTGCCTGTATTACATCTTAACCTTCCCTTTGAATTTTTACCGCTCGTTTATCCTGGAACATAAATTCTCACTATCAAAACAGAGCCTGCGCGACTGGTTCATTGATCAGCTCAAAGCCAACGCTATTTCTTATATCATTAGCGTAATTCTCTTAGGGGTCTTTTACCTTATCTTAGGACGCAACCCTGATAATTGGTGGATAATCATTACAATCTTTTGGGTATTTTTTAGCATTATCCTGGCAAAATTGACCCCGGTTATTATTATCCCGTTATTCTTTAAATATAAAGCTTTAGCCGATTCCGCGCTTAGAGTAAGGATACTTGATTTAGCGGATAAGATGGCGGTGAAGATTATCGATGTTTTTGAGATAGATTTTAGTAAAAAGACGCTCAAGGCTAATGCCGGGTTCGCGGGAATAGGTAAGACCAGAAGGGTAATTTTAGCGGATACCTTAAAGGCTAGGTATACTGAAGATGAAATCGTAGTTATCCTTGCCCATGAATTCGCCCATTATCGTTTAGGGCACCTTTTAAAGATGATCTTCTTCGGCACAATAAGTACTGCATTGTCCCTTTATCTTATCTTTAAGACCAGCGGTTATTTTTTAAGAGTTTTTGCCCTATCTTCATTATCGGATATAGCCGCCCTGCCCATAGTATTCATTTACTTTATCATACTAGGAATAATCACCCAGCCTTTACAGAATTATGTCAGCCGTACCTTTGAGAGAAACGCGGACCGCATGGCTATTAAGATAACCGGACTCAGAAGCGCGTTTATCTCGGCAATGGAGAAATTAGCTTCCCAGAATCTTGCTGACAGGAATCCCCGCCCCATAATCAAATTCTTCTTTTTTGACCATCCCCCTATTGACGAACGTATCCTTAGGGCGGGTTCCTAGATTATCTATTGAGCAGGCTGATTATTATTTTGGCGGCACGCGAGACCGCGCCCTCTTCGCCAAGGGAAGATTTTACGCTGGCGAGTTCATTTCTAATCTGTTGCAGGTAAGTTTGATTAGAGATAATTTCCATTGTGGCCTTAGCGATTTTATCAGGCGTAACCCGGAATTGAATAAGTTCCGGTATAATTTTCTTCCGGGCGATGATGTTAACTATCCCGATATAAGGTATTCTTACCAAGGGCCTATAGAGAAGATAGTTCAGCAAGCTCGTCTTATAGATTATCAGAAGGGGTTTTTGCATTATTGCCGTTTCCAGGGTAGCTGTGCCCGAAGCCACTATGCAGAAGTCCGCGATATTAAGGCAGTCGTAAGGTTGGCCTTCTATAACTTTCATATTAATCTTAAAAGGGTGGGTAATAGGATGGAATACCTCCCAGCCTACCTGGGGGGATTTTACTATAAGGAATTGGGCGGTAGACGATTCCTTCAAGATTATACTCGCCGCCTTAAGCATCAGCGGCAGCATGCGTTCTATCTCCTCTTTACGCGAGCCGGGTAGGAGCGCGATAGTCGGTCTTGAGCAGTAAATATGGAATTTCTTGATAAATTCTTCTTTTTCCAGCGTAGGTTTGACTATATCCAGCAAGGGGTGGCCTACGAAATCCACGTCTATCCCGTGTTTATTAAAAAGTTCCTTCTCAAATTTAAAAAAGACAATCATTTTTGAAACATATTTTTTAATAGTTTTTAGCCTCCCCGGCCGGGAAGCCCATACCTGCGGGCTGATATAATATATGATGGGCAGGCGTCTGTTGATGGCTTTTGCCAGGCGCAGGTTAAAGCCGGAAAAATCTACGAGGATTACCGCAGCCGGTTTATCCTGTCCGATCTTGTTAAGGATAAGTTTTTTAAGGGCAATAAAGCGGGGCAGTTTTCCCAAGGCGTCAAAGAGCCCGATCGCTGACAGGTTTTCTATGCCGCAATATAGATTGGCGCCTGTCTGGCGCATAAACTCTCCGCCTACCCCGGAAATCTTTATCCGGGGTTCCAGTTTCTTTATCTGCTCTACGAGATTAGCGGCGTGCAGGTCTCCCGATGGCTCGCCGCAAACAATCAGGATATGTTTCTTTTCCATATTTGCCCTTGGATTGTTAAGGCTACCCTGAGCGCTTCTCGCGCCACTGGCCCTGAAACCAATGGTTCCCTGTGCCCGCTGATGCAGGCAAGGAAAGATTCCAATTCTTTTTCTAAGGGCTGCTCTTTTTCTATAGGTAGGTTATCTTTAGTAATCGCTGTGCCGTCCTTTCTATATATATTAGCCTTGGCTTCCTTATAATCCAGGGAGATATAGGTATCTTTCTGAAAAATCCTTATTTTACGCATCGCTTCATCTGACACGCGGCTGGCAGTGAGGTTGGCTACGCAGCCGTTTTTAAAAGTAATGCGGGCATTGGCGATATCTTCGAAGGAGGTAAGGATATTAACGCCTACGGCTTCAATCTTCTTTATCCCGGAAGGAACCAGCCCCAGGATAATATCTATGTCATGGATCATGATATCAAGTACTACCCCTACGTCCAATGAGCGTCCGGAAAAAGGGGAAAGCCTGTGGCATTCTATGAATTTGGGGTCGCAGATAATTTCCCGGGTAGCATTGAAAGCGGAATTAAACCTTTCAATATGCCCAACCTGCAGGATGAGTTTTCTTTTTTTAGCTATGCTGATTAAGGAATCGGCTTCCTTAAGATTAGTGGTAAATGGTTTTTCTACCAATACGTGAGTACCGTGCTTCAAGAATTCATAGGCTATCCGGTAATGTGCAAGAGTAGGGGTGGCGATGCTCACCGCCTCAACCCGGTCCAGGAGCTCTCTGTAATCAGCGCAAGCGGGGACCTCCAGCTGAGAAGATAATTGCCCCAGGCGGGCTTTATCTGTGTCACAGACAGCTATAAGAGAACAATTACCGCTATATTTATATATTTTGGCATGCAGGCTGCCCAGATGCCCTATCCCTATTACCGCTACCCTGGTTTTTGGCATAGAAAAATAATAGCAAAATACTCGACATAAGTCAATGGATATGATAAAATAACCTCCAATTTGGGAAGATAGAGATGAAAGATTATTTACGTCTATTTAGATTCGTTAAACCATATTCCGGGCTCTTCTCGTTGGCAGTGATCTGCATGTTTTTTTCTGCCATCCTGGATGGAGTGTCCCTGGGCATGATCGTGCCTTTAGCAGATAAGGTCCTGACCGATAAAAAGATAATCCTTCCCAATAAGACTCCGGAATTTTTGTCTAATTTTGTGAATAATATCAATAGCACCGCGCCGCTGGTCCTCCTAAATTATATGGTAATAAGCATCTTGCTGCTTTTTATCCTTAAAGGGCTCTTTGGGTTCCTGCAGAGTTATTTTATGTCGGATATCGGCCAGCTTGTAGTTAGGGATATCCGTTCCCAGCTCTATGCTAAACTACAGACTCTCTCTATGGACTATTTTACTCATAAGCGCGGAGGCGAACTTATTTCCCGTATTACCAACGACGTAAAACTTGTAGAAAACGCCGTCTCCTACGGTTCAACAGACCTAGTCTACCAGGGCCTGCAAGTAGTTTTATTTACCTTTATGATTTTCTTTATCCATACCAAGCTGGCCTTGGTGGCCCTGGTACTCTTACCGGTGATCAGCCTGCCGATTATAAAAGTAGGCAAGGTCCTAAGGAAGCTTTCCCGCAGGGCGCAGGAGACGATGGCCAACATAAATTCGCTGCTCTATGAAACAATCCTGGGAGCCAGGATTGTTAAGGCCTTTAATATGGAGGAGCACGAGGTCAATAAATTTGACCGGGCTAATTTTGAATATTACCGGCTTTCCATGAAATCCATAAAACGTATGCTCATTTTAAACCCGGCCACAGAATTCTTGGGTGCCCTTGCCGGGATATTCGTATTCCTATACGCAGGGCGCGAGGTGATTGCCGGAAAGCTTTCCTTTGGCGTATTCGGACTATTCCTGGGGGCATTATTGTCGCTTATCCGGCCGTTTAAGAAACTAAGCCAGGTCAACTCGGTTAATCAGCAGGCAGTGGCAGCTAGCATACGTATCCACGAGGTATTGGATACAGTGCCCAGTATCAAGGAGGAGCCGAGAGCGGTGGAGCTAGCAGGTCTTAGGGCGAACATTATTTTTGAAAATGTCAGCTTTGCTTACGCGGATAAAGAGATATTGAGCGGGATAAATTTAGAAGTAAGAAAAGGAGAAATACTGGCGATTGTAGGCCCCAGCGGCGTAGGTAAATCTACCTTGGTAGATTTAATCCCGCGTTTCTATGAGCCGAGGAAGGGCAGGGTTCTGATTGACGGGGTTGATATAGCTACTGTTACGCTTAAGTCTCTGCGCCGGCATATCGGGATAGTTACCCAAGAGACTATACTCTTTAACGATACTATAAGGGCTAACATTGCTTATGGTGATCCCCAGGCCAGCCAAGGGAGCATAGAAGAGGCGGCTAGGCAGGCTCACGCCCACGATTTTATCCAATACCTGCCTTTAGGTTACCAGGCAATTATCGGTGAAAGGGGTACCAAACTTTCCGGAGGAGAGCGCCAGAGGATTGCTATCGCCAGGGCACTCCTAAAGAATCCCCCCATTCTCATCCTGGATGAAGCAACCTCGCAACTGGATACGCATTCAGAGCGTGTTGTGCAGGAAGCATTAGACTGCCTTATCCAGGGCCGGACAGTGTTTGTTGTCGCGCATAGGTTATCTACGGTAAAAAATGCCCACAGGATCATTGTCCTGGATAAAGGGATGATTATAGAGGAAGGCACCCACAACGATTTACTGAACAAGGCCGGATTATATAAGAAGCTTTACCAGATGCAGGAGCTATCCCGGATAGGGTGAGTCGTTTTTGCTGGGCCTCCCTGGATGGGCTTGCTCAAGAGACTCCTAAAAAAGCCGGAACTACGTTAGTCAATCTAGCCCCGCAGAGCTTTAAGGCGAAAAATAGTTGCATGCGGTGAATATTATGGTATACTGTTACAATTGCCTTATTTTTGGTTGGCAGCTAGAGTGTAGATTAAAAGAAAGTTATTGGTAAGCTTAAAGGATAAGAAGCGAAAAACAAAGAGGTCAATTGGAAGGGAGGGTTCCTTTCAACTAGTCACCTGCTTTAGTTAAACTACGCGAGTGAAGCACCCGCCTATATTCGTAATCAATAGTGGGAGTATCCCGGGGATGGGTAGTTTCAGCCTTTACGTTAAGTATAACTAAACGAATAAATAAGGGAGGAACGAAGAAGTGCCTTCAGAATTAATCAAACAGCTTTTAGAGGTAGGAGTGCATTTTGGGCATCAGACTAAACGCTGGAACCCAAAAATGAAAAAATTTATCTTTGGCGAGCGTAGCGGCATATATATCATTGATTTAGAGAAAACCGAGGAGTGTCTGAACAAGGCCAGGGATTTTATTCTGGATATAACTTCTAAAGGGGCAATGTTGCTTCTTTTGGGCACCAAGAAGCAGGCCCAGGAAGTTATAAAACAGGAAGCCCAGCGCTGCGGCATGTATTATGTGACTGAACGTTGGCCGGGCGGCTTACTCACTAATATGTCTACGGTTAAGAGGAGCATTAATCGCCTGAAGGCTATTGAGAGGATGAAAGAGGATGGCACCTTTAGTAAGATTACCAAAAAAGAAGCGGCGCGCCTGGAAAAAGAGCTAAGCAAGTTAAATAAGAATTTTTCCGGGATAGTCCAGATGGAGCAGATGCCGGGAGCGATTTTTATCGTTGATACCAAGAAGGAAGAGACTGCTGTCAGGGAGGCCAGGCGTTTAGGGATACCCATAATCGGCCTTATTGACACCAATTCTAACCCGGATTTAATTGATTACCCTATCCCGGGTAACGACGATGCTACTAAGTCTATACAGATGATTGCCCGTCTCATCGCGGATAGCGTAATTGAAGGAAGAAAGAAATTTTTATCCTATCTCTCTCAGGAAGGCGTAGCTGTTAAGCCGGAAAATCCCCAGGAAGAGCCTTCCATTGTCCTTCCTGAAGAAGAAGTTAAGATAAAGGAGATAGAAGAAATAGTTGAGACAGCGGAGCCTCAAGATGAAGTTAAGCCTGTGAAAAGAGGGCACGCGAAATCATCTCCAGAAGAAAGAAAGCCTAGAAGGAAGGTGCAGTAAAATGAAGATACCTGTGGAGTTAATTAAGGAATTAAGGGGCGCTAGTTCCGCCAGTGTCTTAGAATGCAGGAAGGCCTTAGAGGAGGCGAAGGGGGATTTAAAGAAGGCGGGAGAGTTATTGCGTAGGCGCGGCTTAGAAATCGCGGCTAATAAACAGGGCCGTGCGGCCAAAGAGGGGCGCATCGATTCCTATGTGCATCATGGCAATAAGATCGGCGTATTGCTGGAGGTAGATTGTGAATCTGACTTTGTGGCTAAAAATAGCGACTTTGCCCGGTTTACCAAAGACCTGGCTATGCAGATAGCCGCCTGCAGCCCCTTATATATAAAACGTGAAGATGTGCCTTTGGATACGTTGAAGCACGAGAAAGATAAGGAGCAGTTTTTTAAGGCCTATTGCCTGCTGGAGCAGGTTTTTATTAAAGACCCCACTATTACCATAAAAGATTATTTAGGAAGCATGGTGGCTAAGATCGGCGAGAATGTCGTTGTGCGCCGTTTTATACGTTATAAAGTAGGCGAGTAATGAAGCAGGCTGTGTATAAAAGGATAGTCTTAAAATTAAGCGGTGAGGCCCTCCAAGGCAAGAAATCTCATGGTATTGACAACGCTGTTTTAGTTTCTATTTCCCGCCAGATTAAAGAAATCAAAGAGTTAGGGGTAGATGTGGCGATAGTATTAGGGGGAGGGAATATATTCCGCGGGCAGGAAAATACTGACTTGCGCGGCCTGGATATGGATAGGTCCGTAGCTGATTATATGGGCATGCTGGCTACGGTGATTAACGGTTTGGCCTTGCAGAATGTGCTGGAAAAGACAGGGATACCGACAAGGGTAATGACTGCTATTGAGATACAGAGGGTAGCTGAGCCTTATATCAGGAGGAGGGCAATAAGGCACCTTGAGAAGGGCCGGGTGGTCATATTCGTCGCCGGGACCGGTAACCCCTATTTCACTACCGATACCGCCGCTGCCTTGCGGGCAATGGAGATACACGCTGACGCGATATTGAAAGCCACTAAAGTGGACGGCGTCTATTCTGCGGATCCGTTGAAAGTTAAAGGCGCCAAGAGGTTTGCGAGATTAAAATACCTGGACCTATTAAAAAAAGGGCTTAAGGTCATGGATGCTACTGCCATAAGCCTGTGTATGGATAATAAACTGCCTATCGTAGTATTCAACCTGCATAAAGAAGGCAATATTAAGCAGGTAGTTTTGGGCCGTAAGATAGGCACATTGGTGCAATAAGAAGGAAGGTGATTTATGACTACAAAGGAAACGTTGCATAACAGCGAAGAAAAGATGAAAAAGGCCCTGGAGTCCATGATGCGGGAGTTCTCCGAGATAAGGACGGGCAGGGCCAGCCCCCATCTTGTAGAAGGGTTGCATATTGATTACTACGGAACCCCCACCTTGCTTAAACAGCTGGCTTCCATATCGGTGCCGGATGTCCATCTTATTGCAATCCAGCCCTGGGATCCCTCAGCAATACCCGAGATAGAAAAGGCGATAATGAAATCCAATTTAGGCATTGCCCCTTCTAACGACGGGAAAACGGTCAGGCTCTCCATTCCTGCTTTATCCAAAGAAAGGCGCTTAGAGTTATCCAAGGTTATTTCCAAAATGGCTGAAGACGGCAGGGTCTCTATGCGTACTATAAGGCGCGAAGCCAAAGAAACACTGGAGAAGCTGGAGAAAGATAAGGCAATTACGGAAGACGATAAATTTAAGGGGATTGACGAATTACAAAAGCAGGTTGATAAATATACCGCTAAGATAGAAGAAATTTTAAAAAATAAAGAGAAAGAAGTCCTGGAGTTTTAAAAATATACGGTTATTGACTCGTTTATTATCTTAGATTAAATTTGGGCCACTAGCTCATCTGGTAGAGCAGCGGCTTTTTAAGCCGCGTGTGCAGAGTTCGAGTCTCTGGTGGCTCATAAATTTGATGACTGTGGGGGTAATGCGCGGCAGGGTGCGTTCTCCCGGCAGAAATTTAACTTAATATCGGAACAGCCCCGGAACGCTCGCGCGAAGACTTGACGTATTTAAAAGAACCGCGGGCGCCTTGGAATTATTAGGATGGCCACCGAGGGGCACAATAGGCAACGGGCGGATGGCGGAATTGGCATACGCGATAGCCTTAGGAGCTATTGGGGCAACCCTTGGAGGTTCAAATCCTCTTCCGCCCACTTTAGTTAATCGTTAATGGTTAGACGGTCGGCGATTAACTATTAACCAATAACTAATAATGAGACTGCGGGAGTAGCTCAGTTGGTAGAGCGTCACGTTGCCAACGTGAATGTCGCGGGTTCGAATCCCGTCTCCCGCTCCAAGATACTTAATAGGCGGCCTAAAAAGCGGTATTATTGACAGCTATTTAGATAGATAGGGCATAGAGGGGCATAAAAACGACGAGCGTAAAAAGGCAAGTCAGCCTATAAAGGTCCATATCTTGCCTTGCTCATAATGATTATATCTAAAACTTAAGGCGAAAAGCCGATGAAAAAGGAGAAAGAGATGAAAATTATGGATTTTTTGTCAAAGAAAGCCATAGTTACGGATATAAAAGCAACAAAAAAAGAAGAGGTGATAAAAGAGCTGATAGATGCCTTAATCAATACGGAAGAGGTAGATAAGCGTTCCCGTAATAAACTTATTGAGACTCTTATGGCCAGGGAGGCTTTAGGCTCAACCGCTATCGGTCAAGGAGTAGCTATACCGCACGGTAAGACAGATTGCGTAGATAAATTAATAGCCGCCTTTGGCCTATCCAAGAAAGGGGTAGATTTTGATTCCCTGGATGGCGAGCCGGCGTATATCTTTTTCTTATTGGTAGCGCCTCAGGATTCAGCCGGTCCGCACCTTAAAGCCTTAGCCAGAATTTCCCGCTTCCTTAAAGATAAATATTTTCGCGATAGCCTGCGTAATTGCCTAGATGAGAAATCCATAATCAAAATAATCACCCAGGAAGACGAAAAGAAGATTTAAAACTATGAGGACAGAAAGGATAATGAAGGGAAGGATAAAAGATATATTTAAATGGATGTACCCCGGTATAGGCATAAAGCGCTGGATACTGCTGGGTGCTTTTGGCGTAGTGCTGCTAGTGATAGGCTCTAGCCGCCTACGCAGCGAAGAATACAAAATTATCCAGGTGCTTGATGCGATTGTGATTATTTCCGGCATTATAATTTTGATATTAGGGATTAAGCGTATAATCCGTTCTTTTATTAGTGCTTTTATGCCTTCGCCTAAGGATAACGAACTGGTTGATTTGTTATTTCAGAGAAAGCAGCTTGGCCGTGGCCCTAAGATTGTTGCTATAGGAGGCGGAACCGGGCTGTCCGTATTATTAACCGGGCTTAAAGAATATACCTCTAATATCAGCGCGGTAGTTACGGTAGCAGATGACGGAGGCTCATCCGGACGCTTAAGGCAGCAGTTTGATATCTTGCCTCCCGGGGATATACGTAATTGCCTGGTAGCTTTAGCAGATGCCCCGGCCTTAATGCGCGATTTATTCCAGTTCAGGTTTGATACCAGCTCAGAGTTTTCCGGGCACAGCTTCGGTAACCTTTTTATTACAGTTATGACCAGGTTGACCGGAGATTTTGAAAAGGCGATTAAGGAAACAAGCAAGGTCCTGGCTTTAAAGGGACAGGTAATCCCTTCAACACTGGATAAAGTAATATTGGTAGCCGGGCATAAAGATGGTTCAACCACTGAAGGGGAAAATAGAATTCCTAAGGTTGGCAGGCCGATAAACAGGGTCTATCTTAAGCCAGCCCAAGCTCACCAGGCTACACAGGAAGCAATAAAGGCAATAGAAGAAGCGCAGGTTATTATTCTGGGGCCGGGGTCATTATACACCAGCATCATCCCTAATCTTTTGATTAAGGATATCAGTGATAAGATTGCCGCTTCCGGAGCCATTAAAGTCTATGTCTGTAACATTATGACCCAACCGGGAGAGACGGATGACTATAAATCATCCACCCATCTAAGGGCGCTGATTAACCACGGCCATCCGCGTCTAGTTGACTATTGCGTTGTCAATGATGGATACATACCGGAAGCGGTGGCTAAACGTTACGGGCAAGAGCATTCTTATCCTGTAGTTAATGACAAAAAAAATATAGAGAATATGGGGTATCGTGTGGTGGAAGATAATATTGGGGTTGTTGAGAAAGGGGTGATAAGGCACGACCCTTTTAAATTAACCAGGATTATCGTGGGGCTTATTGAAGAAATCTAGGGGATTTGTCTTATGGCTTTGTTTACCAGGAAGGTTATTGTGAAAAATAAACAGGGTTTGCACGCACGGCCGGCGGCATTATTTGTCCAGGTCGCCAATAAATTTGACGCACGGATAACCGTCAAGCGGGAAGAGGAAGTGGTTAACGGTAAGTCCATAATGGGTATTCTCATGTTAGGGGCGGAAAATGGCAGTCAGATTATAATTGAAGCAGACGGGGATGA
>Ga0172371_10007151_pt1 | contig 15998 bp, 10 predicted proteins | sample Lak12m_FD_114543 | JGI IMG/M metagenome (GOLD analysis project Ga0172371, IMG submission 114543) | Freshwater microbial communities from Kabuno Bay, South-Kivu, Congo - kab_022012_12m | ecosystem: Environmental > Aquatic > Freshwater > Lake | place: Democratic Republic of the Congo: South-Kivu...
ACGGACAGACCGTCTGGAAAACGGAGCGCTCGTTCGCTTACGCGACGGTCCCCGTTCACAAGCGAAAGGCTTTCACCATGCCGCTTCTGGTCCCCCGCGGGGCCGGCCGGCAGCTGGTCAGTCCGGGAGCGCAAGCCGTCTACGCGGACGATCCGTGGACGGGGGAGGAACTCTGGAAGGTCCGGCACGGCGGCTTCTCCCTCGTCCCCCGGCCCGTCTACGGGCAGGGGCTCGTGTTCCTCGTCACGGACCACGATCAGCCGGAACTCTGGGCGGTCCGCCCCGACGGAACGGGCGACGTGACCGACAGCCACGTGGCGTGGAAGGAGACCCGCGGCATGCCTTCACGCGCGTCCCCGGTGCTGGTCGATGACCTGCTGTACGTCGTCAGCCAGCAAGGCGTGCTCTCCTGTCTGGACGCGAAAACAGGGGAGGCGGTCTGGAAGCATCGAATCGAGGGCCAGTATTCGGCTTCGCCCATCCACGCCGGCAACCGCATCTATTGCTTCAATGAGGACGCCGCCTGCACGGTCCTCCGTCCGGGACGGGATTTCGCCGAACTGGCGGTCAACCGGCTCAGCGAGCAGCTGCTCATGGCCAGTCCCGCGGTGGCCGGTGATTCGTTCTTGATTCGAACCGAACAGTACCTGTACCGAGTGGAGGAGACCACCCCATGAACGCTTCCCTGTCCCGTCGTCAATGGCTCGGCCTGGCTGCCGCGGTCTCCGCGGGCGCCGCGATCCCGCGCAACGTCGCCCCGGGCGCCGATCCGCCGCCGCGGGCCGCGACGCCGCGTCCGGCGGTGTGCATCGACGCCCTGTTCACGGACGTGCCCTGGGACGAGCGTCCCGCCAAGGTCAAGGCGGCGGGCGTGGATGCCTTCGAGTTCTGGGGCTGGCGGGGCCGTGACCTGGATCGCCTGGCCCGGATTCGCGAAGAACTCGGCATGCAGGTCGTGGGCTTCGCCTGCGACACGGGCGGCCCGCTGGTGGCCCCCGGCAGCGCCCAGCGGATCCTGGTGCCGCTGAAGGACACCCTGGCCGCGGCCCGGCAGCTCGGCTGTCGCCAGATCATCGCCCAGGTGGGCAACGAACGGAAGGACATCCCCCGCGCCCAACAGCACGCGCATTGCGTCGAGGCATTCCGCGCCGCGGCGCCGCTGTGCGAGGACGCCGGCGTCACGTTGAGCATCGAAACGCTGAACGTGCTGGTCGATCACAAGGGCTACTACCTGGCCACGTCGGAGGAAGGCTTCCGCATGGTCGATGCGGTGGCCAGTCCCTGCGTCCGCCTGTTATTCGACATCTACCACCAGCAGATCACCGAGGGGAACTTGATCGCCAACATCACGGCCAACATCGGCAAGATCGCCCACTTTCACGTGGCCGACGTGCCCGGCCGCCACCAGCCGGGAACCGGCGAGATCAACTACCGGAACGTCTTCCGCGCCATCGCGGCCGCGGGCTACACGGGCTTCCTCGGCCTGGAAATGTGGCCGACCGTGGACCATGCGCAAGCCATCGGCGAGTCGCTCGCGCTGCTGGCGGAAGCGACGGCCGGACGGAGGTAGGGCAGCCCCGAGTTCACCCTTGACGTCAGAAAGCTCTTGCCGCTATGCACGACCATCCCTTGCTCGTGTCCTTCGTCCTGGTCGGGGCCGCGACCGGGTTGGCATCCGGCCGCCGGACCGTCGCGGCGGATTTCGCGGTCCAGCAGGAGCCCGATCGCGTACTCGTCACCGACGGCGGCCACCCGGTGGCGACCTACGTGTTTCGCGACGGCCAGATCTTGCGGCCGTACTTGGCCAACGTCCACGCCCCCGGCGGGATCCAAGTCACGCGCAACCATCCGCCGCGGCCGAACGTGGATGCGCCGGATCACCCGACGATGCACCCCGGCGTCTGGCTCGCCTTCGGCGACCTGAACGGGCAGGACTTCTGGCGGAACAAGGCTCGGGTCGTCCACCTGCGGTTCGTCGAGCCGCCCGCGGTCCGCGACGGGCAAGTCACCTTGACGGCGGAGAACCGTTACTTGGCCGCCGACGGCGAGGAGATCTGCAAGCAGACGTCGCGGCTGGTGCTGGCCGCGCGTCCGGCCGGCTATCTCCTGATCTGGGAAGCGACGTTCCGGCCGGAGCAACGCGACCTGGTCTTCGGCGACCAGGAGGAGATGGGGCTGGGCGTGCGCGTCGCCACGCCGCTCGCAGTCCAGCACGGCGGGACCATCCGCGACGCCCGGGGACGCCGCAACGAGCGCGAGGTGTGGGGCAATTCGGCCGACTGGTGCGACTACAGCGGGACCATCGACGGCCGGCACGCCGGCATCACGACGCTGTGCGATCCGGGGAACTTCCGCCCGAGCTGGCATCACGCGCGGGACTACGGCGCGCTGGTAGTCAATCCCTTCGGCCGGCAGGCGTTCGGCAAGGGCCCGGCCAGCCAAGTAATCGTCAAGGCCGGCGAATCGTTCCGGCTGCGGTATGGCGTGCTGTTGCACGCCGGCCCGCCAGACGCCGCGCTCGATCTGCCGGCCGCGTACGCCGACTTCCTGTCCCGTTTATGACCCCTGCTTCGTTGGTGGCAATCTTCGGGCCGCCGATCTCGTACGAGGGCGTACCATGACTGCTTCGCTGTCCCCATCCGCGCGAATCGCCGTGTTGCTGGCGGCCATTGCCGCGCTGCTGTTCGACGGCGTCGAACTGGGGCTGATGCCGGTGGCTTCGCTGTCGGTGTCGCAGAGCTTGCTGGGCGCGGACTACACGCCGACGCTCGGCGGCGACTGGTTCGCACGCTTCACCGCGGCGCTGATGATCGGGGCGGCGGCGGGCGGCATCGCGCTGGGCAACCTGGGCGACGTGGTCGGACGTGCGCGAGCGCTGGGGATCAGCGTCCTGTTCTACTCCCTATTCGCCGGCTTGGGGGCCCTGGTCCGAACGCAAGAGCAGATGCTTGCGCTGCGGTTCCTGGTGGGGCTGGGCGTGGGCGGCGTGTGGCCCAATGCGGTGGCGCTGGCCGCCGAATGCTGGCCGGACAAGTCCCGTCCGGTCGTAGCCGGGCTGATGGGCGCGGCACTGAACGGCGGCATCCTGATGCTCTCGCAGATCGCCCGCACCTGGCACATCACGCCCGATTCCTGGCGCTGGATCTTCTGGCTGGCCGCCGCCCCGGCCCTGATCGGCATGCTCGTCCTGGTCGGGCTGCCCGAATCGCCGCGGTGGCTGGCCAGCCGCCGGGGATGTGCGGGCTCCGACCCGACCCGCGCCGGGGAATCGCTCCGCCGGCCGCCGCCCCAACCCGCCGCGCCGCTCCGCGAACTGTTCCGGCCGCCGCTGCTGCGGCTGACGCTGGTGGGGATCCTGCTGGGCTCGATCCCGATGATCGGAGCGTGGGCGGCCAGCAAGTGGATGATACCCTGGGCCGACAAGGTCGGGGGGGTGAGTTCCGCCGGGTACAAGGGCGTCACGCAAGGCTGGTGGGCGTTCGGCGCTGTGCTGGGCAGTTTCTGCGGCGCCCAGATCGCCGCCTGGCTTGGGCGCCGCCGCGCGTACGCGCTGATCAGCTTCGGAGCCACCGTCCTGACCTTGACGATGTTCCTGGGCACCGCCCCGCTGAAACCGTCCTTTCTGCCCATCGTCTTTGCCCAGGGATTCGTGGCCACGTTGTTCTTCGGCTGGTTGCCCCTGTATCTACCGGAGCTGTTTCCGACGCCCGTGCGCGCCGCCGGCAGCGGGATCGCCTATAACGTGGGGCGGTTCGCGACCGGCGTGGGCGTGCTGGCCGCCGGCGTCCTGTTTGCGGCTTTCGGCGGTTCGTATCCGGCCGTCGGCGCGACCTGCGGACTGGTCTACGCCCTGGGCCTGATCGCCGTCTGCTGGGCTCCCGACACGACCGGCAGACGACTGCAGGACTGACGACGGATCCTGGGCAAGAGGGGTCCGCAGCAAGAGGGCTCCGTAACAATTGCCGCTCTCCGGCGCGTCGGTTAGAATGGCCAATGGCGAGCTTCCCTTGTTCTGCCTCTTCGGCGACCTGGAAGCTGGCCGCCAGCAGGGGAGGCGCTGGAGATGAGAAGTCCCTTTCCGGGCATGGACCCGTATCTGGAGCGGCACTGGGGAGACATTCACACCAGTCTGATCGTCTACGCTCGCAACCAGCTCAACGCTCAGCTGCCTGACGATTTGCAGGCGCGCGTCGAGGAGAGTGCGGGCGTGGACATCGAGGACCGGCGTGCGCGCACGGTCTATCCCGATGTCCGCGTCGTCGAGCAATCCGGTGAACCTTGGGCGGCGCACGAGACCGCGGCGGTCGCGGTCGCCGCGGGGACGGTGGCCGAACCGTACGTCGTGCTGCTGCAAGACGAGCCGCGGACGCAGCGGCACTTGGAGATCGTCGACACCACCGACGGCGGCCGCCTGGTGACCGTCATCGAAGTCCTCAGTCCGGCGAACAAAGTGGGACTGGACGGCCCTGCCGCGTATCGCCGCAAGCAGCGCGAATACCTCGCAGCCAAGGTCAATCTAGTGGAGATCGAATTGGTCCGGGGAGGCGAGTTTGTGCTGGCGATCCCGGAAGACCTGATTCCTTCCGCCTGCCGTACGCCCTACCGGATCTGTATCCGTCGGGCCGCGACGCCGGAGCGTGCGGAAATCGACGCCGTCCCACTCCGCCTGCCGCTGCCGAACGTTCGCATTCCGCTTCGCCCTTCCGACGCGGATGTGGTGTTGCATTTGCAGCCGCTCATCGACGACTGCTACCGGGATGGCCGCTATCAGCGGATCAACTATTGCGTCGACCCCGTGCCGCGTTTCGGCGACGAGGACGCGCAGTGGATCGATCAACTGCTGCGCGAAAAGGGCCTGCGCTGACAGCCGGTTGCTCCGGCACGCCGCGGGACAAGGCCCGGGCTGGACAAGGCCCGGGTCTTTGACCGCCAGCCGGCGAACGCTATGCTGTGGTCCGGGCGATACATGATCGGGGTCGCAGGACCAGGGTTTACCAAGCATGAAACAACTCGTTCTCTGTCTGTCGTTGTCACTAGGTTCGCTGGACGCTCTCGCCGCCGACTACAACGTCGAGGCGATCCGAGCGGACATGGCGTTCTTTACCGATGCCAGTTGCAGCCAGTTGAAAGCCAGCGTCCAGGCGAAAGACCTGGACGGCTTCCAGAGCGACCTGCTCAGGACGGTCGCCGCCGGGCTGCTGGACCGAACGTATGACACGACGTATCGGGCCGCCAGATACGAGGCCTATCCTTCGCCCCGCGCGTTGGACCAAGGCCTGAAGCTGGGCGATGGCTTCAGCCGGTACGAGAACATCACGGGGATTTACCTGGAGCCTGGAGAACATGTGGTGTTTGTCGGCCCGACGGGCGGCAAGAAGCTGTCGTTGCTGATTCCGGACTGGATGCGCAAGCCGCCCGCAGGCGTCCAGCCCACCGAGGACCCGAACGGATGGGGGCTGAAGCGGCAGCGGATCGCGATCCAGGCGGGCCTCAATGCCATTCACGTCCAGCAAGCCGGCAACGTCTACGCGAGCTACTTTGACGACCAGGCGGACCAGGCGCCTGGCGTGGTGGTGCACTTTCCCACGGGCCAAGTGAATGGCTTCTTCGACGCCTCGCAGCACACCAACGCCGACTGGAACCGCCTGCTGGACCAGGCGGTCAGTCCCATCCTGGACGCGCGCGGCAAGCATATCCAAGTCGCCTATCCCGTCGAGTGGTTCAACGTCTACACGCGCGGCAAGGGCGTGGAACTGATCGGCAAGTACGACGCGCTGCTGCACAGTCACTATACGTTGCTGGGGTTGGTCAAGTACCAGAAGATTCCCAAGAACCGCATCCTGGCCCGGGTGAACTTCAATTACTACATGTTCCGTGACCGCGACGGCGTGGCATACCTGGGCAACAAAGGCACCATGCGCATGGTCGCCGATCCGGCCGTCGTCGTGGTCGGCGACCCGTGCTGGGGTTTCTGTCACGAAGTAGGACACGTGTTGCAGTTGCCCCAATTGACTTGGGGCGGCATGACGGAGGTCAGCTGCAACCTGTTCTCGATGTACACCGTCACCGGGATGGGTAACCCGAGCCGCCTGGGCGAGCAGAAGAACTATGCTTCGGCCCGCCAGGCCATCATCGACGCGGAGCCGAAGAAGTCCTACCTGGCGCATCCCGACGTCTTCGACCGGCTGGTCCCGTTTTGGCAACTCCACCTGTACTTTGCCCGCCACGGCAAGCCCGGTTTCTACGCCGACGTGATGGAGGAAATGCGCCGCCGTCCCTCGGCCGGTTCCGGAGACGAGTCGATTCGGAACCAGTTCGAGTTCATGAAGATCTGCTGCGACGTGGCTAAGCTGGATCTGACCGACTTCTTCGACCGATGGGGATTCTTCTGGGTGGGAGAACTCACCGTCGAGGATTACGAGACGTACCATTTCCGGATCACGCCGCAGCTGGTGGACGAGACCAAGTCGTACATCGCGGACAAGAAATACGAGAAGCCGACCGAGGACCTCACCTTGATCGAGGACTGACTTGGAGCATGAGCATGCCCACTCGCATTCGCACGACATCAACCATCCTGGCCGGACTGGCGTGCCTGATCGGCACCGTGGCCGCTGGCGCCGCTCCGCCCGTCCAGACCGTCAAGCCGGACGGCACGCCCAATCGAGCGGCCTGGATGGCCCAGTCCGGTTTCGGGGTCATGACGCATTACTTGATTGCTCCCCAAGGCGACACGCTGGCCGACAAGACGGCCGACTTGAACCGGATCGTCGACGCCTTTGACGTCGACGCCTATGTGCAACAGATCGACCAGACGCAGGCCGCTTGGGTCATTTTCACGCTCTGCCAAGGCACGGGGTTCCTGTCCAGCCGGTGCGAATTCCTCGACAAGTTGGAGCACGGATACACACCTCGGCGGGACCTGATCCCCGAACTCGGCCGCAAGCTGCACGAGCAGGGCAAACGCCTGATCATCTACTTGCCCGGCGCCCACACGGGGGCCGATCCGAACGTCAAGCGGATCCTGGGGCTGGGCGGTGACGGCTACGCCGAGCGTCACAACGCGTTCGTCCGCGAATACTCGCTGAAGATGGGCCGGTCTTGCGACGGCTGGTGGTTCGACAGCTGCGGTCGGCAAGCCGACACCGCTTGGCAACAGGAATTGGCCGCCTGCCGGGCCGGGAACCCCGACTCGGTGGTCGCGTTCAGCGGCGCGGAATTCTGCGCCTCCGGCGGGAATCTCGATCCCATCTGCCCGCTCGAGGACTACCATGCGGGCGAGATCCACCTGCTGGAGGACGGCCGGATCCGCACGGATTTCCTCTGGCCGCCGGGCGAAGGCATCGTCATCTCGGCGGACGCCAAGCTGCGCAAAACGGGCCAGGCGGCGCAGGTCTACCTGCCCGATTCCCAGTTCATCGGCAATGTGCAATGGCACTGCCTGCTGCCCATCGATCTGACGTTCAATCCCGCCGTGCCCAACCAGTACTGCCACTATACCGACCAAGAGCTGTTCCAGTTCGTGGACCGAATCAAGTCCGTCGGCGGGGCTGTGACGATCAACGTGCCGATCGACCGCACCCGCGGGCAAATCCCGCAAGACTCGCACGCCCAACTGGTCCGCCTGGGCCAGCACCTGGGCACGAGTCCGGGCACACCCTAGCCCGAATCGCAAGCGACTGGGAGTTTGCCATACTGAGCGACCAAGAGGAACCAACCAGATGGGAAGCTGTGAAAATCCGGTCGCCCGGAAGATGCTCAGGCGCGTGCCCCGTTGGACTTCACGCTTGAGCGTGTCCAATTCGTCGACCGGCTTGGCCGGCCGGAGAAAATCACGTCGGGATGGATGGCGTTGTGCTCATGGTCAGTGCCCTCAAGATGGATTAGCCGACAAAAAAAGCTGGGTTCACCCTAATCTATCACCCTAATCGTTTGCCCTCATCGCTACACGGCCATAGCGAGCAGATTACCATAGCGTACAGATTAGGGTGAAAGATCACGGTGGATCGGCCGACTGGAATTCATGGCTGGTCCAATGCGGCTCCCAGCCGGGGCCGAGATCGAGTCGCGGGCCCAGCGGAGCATCGGGAATGCGTTTCCGCACCGTTTCGCCCGCATCGCCGCGCATGGTCGTGTCGCTGTAGCGGATGATCGCCATCGTCGTTCCCGCCTGATCCACCTGGCCCAGGTCTGCGACGCTCCGGGTGAAGAGCAGGTATCGACCGTCCGGCGACGGGCACGCGCCGTAGATGTGCCGGCCTTCCTCGGCGTACAGCAGCCGCATCTTGCGGCCGTCGGGGTCAGCCATCCACAACTCCGCGCGGCCATCCCGTTGCGGAATGATGCCCCGCGCGTACACGACGTGTTGTGAATCGGGCAGCCAATCCGGCGTGCAGTTGTAGCGGTCCGTTTCGCTCATGACCCGGATCTTGCCGCCCTCCGCGCTCAGCCGTCCGATGTTCCAATACGGTCCCAGGCCGTTGGCCGTGCCCACGAACGCCTGGCCGTCGGGCGACCAGATCAACTGTTCCACCAGGCCCTGGCGGGGCAACTGGCGCAAGACCTTGCGACTGGCCAGATCCACGATCTGGATGCCTTTCGTCGTCAAGCAGGCCACTTGCTTTCCATCCGGGCCCCAGGACGCCCACGGGAACTCGCGGCCGTAAGCCACGGGATTTCGCCCGTCCGAGTCCGCCACGATCAGCTCGAACGTCCCATAGGTGTTGTTGTCCACGGCCTCATGCTTGGGCATTCGATAGTAGAGCAGCCGTTGGCCGTCGGGCGAGAAGCGGGCTCCTGCTTCGTTGAATTCGCGAGTGTTCGTCAAGGGCCGGCGATCCGTGCCGTCGGGCCGCATCAGGAACAGGTCCCAGTCGCCTTTGTCCGACCTCGCCGCGTAGACGATCCAGCCTTGGGTACGCACTTCGTCGGCCAGGGCACTCGCAGTAGAGGCGGCCTGCGGAACGGCATCGGCCGGGCCGGCGACCAGGACCAGGATGCCCATCCAGATGGTGGTCATGCTTTTCTTCCTGCGTTCAGTAGGCGGCCGCGATCTCGTAACGCGGTTGGAATGACATTACTCGAGGTCGAGATCCTCGCCCCGGATCGTGACCGGTTCGATGCTGAAGCTGGGCTCGCCCTCAGTTCGGACACAGCGCACGTTTGCGGCTCGTAACCCCTGGATGTCTGCGGCATACAGCCAGGGAATATGGTGCCTCGGATCGGGTGCCGGGATATTGGGGGCCGGCGACAGCTCGTAAAGCGGCTTGAAGATCGGCCGGTTCCGGCCATATTTCAGCTTGAGTGACCAGTCGCGAAGCTCGACGTCACGGATGTTCTTTTCCTGGCCGACGACCAGGATGCTGTTTTCGGATTCCGCCCGGACGTTGGTCATGGCGATGCCCTCGATGCGTCCCGACCCACGGGCGCAGACGACCAGCGGCTCGCCTTTGCCCCACCAGCCACCGGCGACGAGCCGTGTCTGGATCAGCGCATTGTCGATCCGCACGTTCTCGACCCAGCCCTTGTCGCCGGCGAAAATGGCCACGCCGCGGTTGGTGTCCTTGACGATGATGTTGCTGACGGCGACGTTCCGCACCTTGCTGGCCTCATGCCCGATCCGGATCGCCGCGGAGCGGGACGTCAGGATGCAATTGGCCACCACGATATTCTCGCAGACCTCCTCCCAGTCCGTGATGGAGGTAAGGGCAATGCAATCGTCCCCGGCGGAAATCACGCTGTCGGTAATGAGCACGTCTCTGCAGGCGCAACAGTGAATCCCGTCGCAATTCGGGGTCCGCAGGTTGTTGTCGATCGTCAGATGGGACAGCTTGACGTCGCGGCACATCGCCAGCGTGATCGTCCAGCAGGGGGCGTTGCGAAACGTGACGCCGTCGATCCGCACGCGCTGGCACTGTCGGAAGAAGAACGGCTGCGTCGGACGCGGTGCGGCATGAGAAGCAACCGTCTCCAGGCGTTGTGCGTCATCCAGGGCCACGTCGCTGGCCATGCCAGGATCGCTGCGATATTGGCTGAAATCGATAAACGCAGGGTCGTTGAGATCAATCACGCCGCTGCCGGTGATGCGAAGGTCCGCTTGGCCGATCGACCACAAAAGCGAGCGCACCTGTCCCAGTTCATTGTGTCGAAAGGGAATGGGTGGGTAATCCTCGATCCTGCCCGAGCCTCGCAGGACCGCGCCCGGGCCCAGCGACAGGGTGATGTTCGATTTCAGTTCCACAGTGCCCGTTAAGAATGTTCCGGGCGGCACGACGACCGTGCCGCCTCCCTGGGCCGCACATTGGTCGATTGCTGCCTGAATTGCCTTGGTGTTCAAGGTGTTCCCGTCGCCAATGGCGCCGTGACTGGTGACGTCAACGAGCGGGTTTCCTCGCCCTGACGTCGGAGCTAGCAAAGCGATCAGCAGAATCGTCGTTCGTAGCGTCATCGTGCGGGAGTCCTTGTCGTCATGGGGATCTTATCGCCTCACGGCGCCTGGCCGGCGCCGGGCGGAAGGGACTGGTCGCCGGACCGTTTGAATTGTCGTCCCTCGACTTGCGGCCGTGCGTCGCGGGCGGCAGCGAAGAACTCCTCCAGCCCGACAACCTTGAACCTGTCGGTCGGAAGCCGCCGGGCCACTTCGTAAAATTTGTAGGGCGTGCCTGTCGGCTTGGCTCCATAAACGGCCACAAACCAGGGCCGGCGACCTCCCTCCGAGTCACGGATCAACTGCTCGGCAAACGCCGCGGGATCGCCGAGCGTGTAGTACTGGTCGCTGTGAACGATCGGCGTCCCATCGGGTGCATATTCCACGCGCTGGTCGTCGGACCAGAGCGTTACGCCGCGCATGCCGGTGGCCCGGATAAACGGATAGAATGCCTGTCGCGGCTGCAATCCGCGGATCCACCAGAAGTCGATGTACTCCAGGCCCGAGCGTTGTCCGCCTTCGCGGACCAATTGGGCATACGGATCGACCTGCTTGTCGGAAAGGCGTTCCGGATGCGTATAGCCCCAGCCGGAGGTGGCGGAGAAGAAGTGATCATGCTCCGTGGCCGTCGCCTGGAAGTAACTCACGAGGCCAGGGAACTCGCGGTACAACAACGGATCCATCCCCCAGTTAATCGGAATCTTCCCTCGTTCCGGTTGAATCCACACGCCCAGGTTGCCCAACGAGGCGAGGTATTTCAGTGTGTCCCCTTCGTTGACCATGAAGGCCACGTAGACCTTTTCTTCCAGGCTTGGGCGGGGACGTTCTTTCGCAGGCGGCCGGGACGAGGACGTCATCCGCGGCAGGTGCTTGTAGAACGAGCTGTTGGCGGTCCCCGTGCAGATCTTGACATGCCCCGCCAGCGTCAACCGGCGAACCAGGTTGTTCTCGTCCGGACGGCCCCAGCCGTAGACCGGGCTGAACGGCTCCAGGCCGGCGAGAATCGTCTTCAAGATCGGCGTGTCGGGCAAGTCGAAGCCGTGTTGTGGATGGGGTCGGTCGGTCGGGTTCCTGGTCTCAGGGCTCAGGTAGCTCAGGTCGTAGGTGATCCAGCGGTTGGCCACCGCCAGGTCGACGTCGATCAACGTGTCGTGGGCGTCGAGCCCATAGGTGCGGTCTCGCAACAGGGCGCCGTTTTTGCGGCATTCAGGAAAGACGTGCTCGATCGCCCAGCGGTGGGCCGCGAGCCGCCGCTCCTGTTGCGGATCGTACTGAACATAGAGCGAGCGGACGTCAAAGACCACCGGCAACCCCAGCGGCTTGCCCCAGGCCTCGTAGACTTTCGGCGTCATGGGCACGGCCCCGCGCAACCCGGCCATGGTCGCCGCCACGGCGAGATCGTCGTCAAGTTTCTCGTAGAGAATGACGCCGAGAATCGGCTCCCGATGGATTTCCAGCAACCGCGGCATCGACACGGCCTCGAACTTGCACAATCCACGTCGGGTGAGAATGTCGATCCAGGCGTCGCAGATCGATGTGTAACGAGTTTTCAGTTCCTCGACCGCCGCCTGGCTCCAGGCCCCGCTCTTCGCGTCATCGAAACCGAACTGCATCCACTGGACGGACGGACCCGTATTGAGATAGACCCGCAGGCCGCTGCGATTGGCCAGCCCTTGGACGCACACCGCCGAGAGCCGCTGGTCAGCGTTGAAATCGCAAATGTCGACGACATGGACCGGGAGGACCCCCGGGCCGAATGCTTCGCCAGCGCGGGCGCCTGCCGACACGGCGAACGCCCAGAGCAGGAGCAGCAGAGGGCAACACTTAGGAAACCAGGGTACGTTCTTCATGCGTGTGCCATCTTCCAGGTCGAAATGCAGCAGTAACCATTTGTGCGGAAGGCTGTCTGCCGACCGGAGCGTGAGCGGGCCGAGCAGGCCCGAGGGAAGCAACGGCGAATCCTTAGTGTAGTGCCGCCAGGTGGCGTACGTCAGCCGGCCTGTCGGCGAAGGCCTGGCCTCCACCAGCTGTCATGTTGTTCTTCCTTCGTTCAGTAGGAGGCCACGATCTCGTAACGCAAGTTTGTCGGGTTGGCAATTCGCACCCATTCCTTTTCGGATTCGAAATGCCGCCAATCAGCGCCGTTGACCTTGACAGCGGCCAGGCGTTTGCCCGCAGGGTGGCGCAGGCGAACGAGCAGTTCCTTGGGCCGAGAACGCTGCGGCATCTCGATGCTGCCCCGGATCGTGCCGCTTGCCGCGCGGCTGTCGACGGTCATGCTCAGCGGCCCAAAATACGTCGGCGCCCGGCGAATTTCAATCTGCTTGCCATCCTCCAGCCATTTCCGCGGCGTGGCCGGCAGCAGAAACAGGGTTTCGTCCTCCGGCTCCTGGATCAGCATGTGGCGATAGAGGTCGAACCAGGCCCCGTCGGTGCTAGGCGGACCGAAGTACTGGCCCCAACCCCAGCGATGCTCGACCGGCTCCAGCGCCGAATGACTGAAAGCGCACGCCAGCATGCTGTAGAACGCCCGGATCGCCGGCTTCACCTCGTCCCGCCGCAGATAGGCGGTGGCGTGCTGGTTATACACCGGCTCGTTGGCCATGCCCCAGCCGTTCAGGAACAGATTGTCCTCGTGGTCGTACAGCAGGCAGGTCGTCAAGGGCCCGTGCGGGTCGAGGGCGCCCGACCGCGACAGGTGCAACGCCCCCGTATCGACGTCGGTCGGATACCAAACCTCCAGCAACCGCCGCGGCGTCGAGGCGTCGGCCGGCACGTAGGGAATCCAGGTCCGATCGCGCAGCGGCACCAGCGGAGCCCGCGTCGCGGCCTGGCCGAAGCCCCGCTCGACCGCCTGCCGCATCTGGTCGGCGGCGCGTTGGAATTCCGCGGCGCGCGGGTGCTGCAAACGGCGGAGCAGCCGCGCCAACTGTGCGCAGCCGGCGTAGAAGTACGCCTGATTGAAGGCCCACGCCCTGGGCTCGTGCGACAGGTCGTTCAAGGGCGCTCGGATCAGCCCCCGTGCCGGACCTTCCGATTGCTGGGCGCGGGCGATTTCGGCCAGGCACCAGTCCCCGGCTCGGCGCGTCGCCGGCAACAAAGCGTCGATGGCCGTCCGGTCGCCCGACAACAGACCGTGCTGCGCCACCGCGACCAACATCGACGGAGTGTACACACCCCAGTTGGCAAAGCCACCCACGTGGCCGTTGGGTTCCTGGTTGTTCCGATAGATGGTCGCGAGTTCCTCGGCCGAGACGGCGTGGTAACCGCGCAAGTCGTACAGCATGTAGTCCACATAGATCGCCTGGTTGACCGGCCACGGCGTGTCGCGCTGGTCATAGGCAAAGTTCGAGTAGGGCAAGTCCAGACGCACGCCCGGCTCATCGCCGCCGTGCCGGCGCGGCAGGCGCAGGGCGTGCCACAGGTTGGCGCGAAACAGATCGTTGACCACCTGCTCCGGCACCCGGAACTGCGCGCCGCGAGCGAGGTAGTCCTCCCAGAACCGCAACGTGGCCGAGCGGGCGGCGGCGTAATCGAGTCCGGCCAGCGTCGCGCGGGCGTCCGCCGCGACCACCGGCGAGGGCAGCTTGAGGACGATCTCCTTGGCGCCCGCGGCAGGCACGTTCAAGATCAGTGCCGCGGTGACGGCCCCGTTCGTGGGCGTGACGTCGGAAATCGTGTCCACGCCCTGGGCCGAGAACAGCACGCGGTGCGACGAGGTTTCCTCGACGAGCGCGGTGGGGCCGAGGTGAGCGACTGTCACGGCGTCCGGCAGGGCACGTTCGTGCCGGAGATTCAACGTCACCGTCCGAGCCGCACCGTCCAGTGCCGTGGCCCGCACTTTCTGCAACAGCACCATCGCGAGATCGCCGCGCCGCTGCGGCGGCGGGCCGAACAGCGGGTACGCGAACTGCTCGACTTCCAGCCGCACGGCGGAACGCTCGAAGGTCGTCGTCAGCACCGGCAGACCGTCGGTCAGCCGCTGGCCTTTCCACTCCCAGCCTTGCAGGTCCAACTGGAACTTGAACTTGTCGGGATTGCCGTAATCACTCGCTACGCCAGCCCACCGGTCAATCCCGAATTTGGGAATGGCGCTGTCCCAGGTCACCCCCACGATGTGTCCGGGCGGGACGGAATGCGGGTTCCGATAGTCAGGGCTGCCCAGATCCTCCCAGCGCGCCGTGTACTGCTCGTAGGTCGCTTCCGGTTCCCGCTCGAGTTGGTCCAGGATTCGTCGGCCGGCGTTCGGCTGGATCGCGGTTAGATGCTCTTGAAACGTGACCAAGTCGTCGCCCGCGGCGAGAAACACGTCCAGGTCCGGAACCCACAGCGCTCGCTCGCGCAGCAACTGCTCGACGCTCACCGAGAAACCACGCGTCCCGTCCTCATTCAACTGCACCGTCAATAGCCGCGGATCGACTTGGAAGGCCGGATCGCTGCGCAAGCGGCTCACGGTGCCTGCGTCGCTGTGCGCGAGCAGGTACTTCCAGATGGAATGCTCGGTCCGAGGCTTGGCTTCGGCCGGTTCCTGGTACTGCAGCGTGAACTGGACACCGTCCACGTCGCCGGCACCGGCCGTTGTGCGCACCACACCGTCGGCCACATCGTCCGACGCTTCCAAGCTCCACCCCGCGGTCTCGTGAATCTGCATTCCGCTCGCAGCAGGCACCAGCTTGACGAACCACGGTGCAGCCTGGGGCGAGCGATGTCCCCACGACAGACGCACGCGGAAGGAACGCGTCTCCGTATCGGCGGAGGCCTGACCACGCGCCACCCCGGTCGGCGAAACGCTCGCCAGCGAGAGGGCAAACAGGGTTAGGATCCCATGCAGCTTCGTCATTGGGATGCTCCGGTGGGCGCGAGGTCAATGCGGGTAACACTCCTACATCACGGAACAGTCTGTGGATAGCCCGGCTGAGCGCGTCGGCCGCGGTAGGCGGGCGGCGGAAAGCGGTGTAAGATAAATGGGGGCAGCCGTCAATCGGGATCAACCGAATCGGCGTCAGGCAGTTTGGAGCCGAGTAGGAAATCGAGGATCGTAATATGACCGCCGTCGAAATACCAGCGGGTCTGCGCGGCAGGCCGACATGGGAAATCGCCCACTTGTTTCCCAACCAGGGAGCTTGGTCGGACGACGAGTACCTGGCGCTGAACGGCAACCATCTGATCGAGTTCTCGAACGGCGTCCTCGAGGTCCTGCCGATGCCCACCGAACAGCACCAGCAGATCGTCCTGTTCTTGTATCGAGTCCTTTTCGCCTTTATCGTGCCAAGTCGACTTGGAACGGTGCTGACCGCTCCGCTCCGGGTGCGGTTGTGGGACGGCAAGTTCCGTGAACCCGACATCGTCTTTCTGCTGGCTCAGCACGCGGACCGCCGCGGCAACAAGTACTGGCGCGGCGCCGATCTGGTCATGGAGGTGATCAGCGAGGACGCCCCGGATCGCGATCTCGTGACCAAACGCGTTGAATACGCCCAGGCCGGAATCTGCGAATACTGGCTGTTGGACCCGCGGGACCTGACGGTCACCGTCCTGGCACTCGATGCCGCCACCAGCGAGTACTCCGTTGCCG
>Ga0172371_10007152_pt1 | contig 15996 bp, 11 predicted proteins | sample Lak12m_FD_114543 | JGI IMG/M metagenome (GOLD analysis project Ga0172371, IMG submission 114543) | Freshwater microbial communities from Kabuno Bay, South-Kivu, Congo - kab_022012_12m | ecosystem: Environmental > Aquatic > Freshwater > Lake | place: Democratic Republic of the Congo: South-Kivu...
AAGCTTTACGCTTGTCTTGCGACATACCCGATTACCAAAGGGCATGTTGTTGTTGCGTGGAAAAACGATGTTCAAGATTTGAAAAAATTACCAGAGCGCGATTATGATTATTTAATGGATACGGTAAACACCATAAGAAACGCAATGCTCAAAGTATTAAAAATAAAAAAGTATATCTTGTATACATGGACGAGGCAAAGCATGTGCACTGGCACCTGATACCGCGATACAATGAAAAAGGATACGATATTTTTCTGCACAAACCAAAAAAACTCAACGATTTCAATCTCGCGAACAAATTAAAGCAAAAAATAAAATTTGAATAAACATTATTTTAAAAAACGCTTTAAAAAATAAAAAGCGTTTTTTGTTATGCGAATTAATAAAAAATAAAATTACAAAAAATAATTTATCAGCAAAAAATAATTTTAAAAATAAAAAGTTTTCCACAACTTGCGATAAAAAAAATTTTTTTATATTTCAAAAAGCTGTTATAATAAATTTAATAAAAAGTGATTCCGTCGATCACTCATAAAAAGAAAAATAAATTAACAAAATAAATATGCCAGCAAAAAAGAAGAAGGCCGCTCCAAAGCGCAAGACCGCTGCCAAAAAGACAGCAAAGCGCCGCAAGCCAGCAAAGAAAACGACAAAGAAAAAAGCGACGACAAAAAGAAAGACAGCTCGCCGCAAGAAATAAAAACAAAAGACTTCCCTCTGCAAAAAGCAGAGGGTTGTTTTTTTATTTAATTTTTAAAACAATGATTTTTGTTTTGATTTGGCGGAAATTTTTTCCTTTTCAGAAAAAACAGAAACAACACCATATTCTCCGTCATATCCTCCTTTTACAAAAATCTCTCCGCGCCTGACTCTTTTAATCCCCTCCGAAAGCTCCTCTATTCCAAACGATTTTATCTCGTCCAAATCCAAATCCAAAAGAATTGAAAACTCGTCACCAAGCCGATCTATCATCGCGTCATAAGTCTCGCAAACCCTTTTGGTTGATTTTGCTTGCCCGAAAGCGTCCGCTATTATCTCTCTCAACGGAACTATATGTTTATAATTTTCCAATTTCAAAGATTCTTTTCTATCACCAAGATCAGCAACTCTGCTCAAAACTCCCACCGTAAGTCCTCTTCCGCATTTTGGACACAATGCTTTTAATTTTTTTGTTTCTTTTGGGTCGCAAGAAAAAGAGCAGTCCTTATGTCCATCCAAATGATACTTGCCCTCTTCGGGAAAAAACTCAATCGTAAAATCTATTTTGTTTTTCTTGTCAGAAAAGTTTTTCTTATCAAGAGCGGACCGCATATTTTTTATCGAAAGACTCTCAAGGTCAAAAACAGTCGCCTCCCTTCCTAAATTTGGCAAAGAATGCGCGTCCGAATTTGAAATCAAGCTTATGTTATCAAGATAAGACCAAGTTCTGTTCATTACAGGATCGCTTGAAAGCCCTGTCTCTATGGCGAAAATTTTTTTTGATTGATCTCCAAAACATTCTTCAATTGAATCAAATCCGGATTTTGATCCAAAAACGGAAAACCAAGGCGTCCACGCGTGAGCCGGAACAACAATGAAGTCCTCTGATATTTCAAAAATAATTCGCGTCATATCCTCCACGTCAATTCCCAAAATAGGCCGTCCGTCTGATTTTATGTTTCCTATTTTTTCAAGCGCTATATTTAACTCTTTTGCCGCGGCAACAGAAGGCGCAAAAACACATGTATGAACTCTCCTTGCTTTACCTGATTTTTTATAAATATTGGCGATTTCCGCGCTCAATAAAAATTTAGGATCCTTTTTTATTTTTTTTGAGCCATGACGCGCCGAGTTTTTTCTTTTGAATGAATAAAAACCTGACCCAATATCCTCCAGTTCTTTTTCAATTTCTTTAAAATATCTTGGATGAGTAAAATCCCCTGTGCCTATAACATCTATGCCTTTTATCGCCGCGCCCTTGTAAAGCCCTTCAATACCAAGCTCGCGCGACGTAGCGCGCGAATATTTTGAATGAATATGAATGTCAAAAACGTATTTCATTTATCAAATATAAAACTCAAAAAATTTTACAATCGCGATCAATTATCTTTTGATTGAGGGAAAAGATATCTCACCACAATATACCCCATTCCGACTATCTGGGCGAAATTTTCTCCTATTATAACGTATATTACTTTTTCGTAATTTAAAAAATCAAAAAAACCTATGCCTATTCCAAAAGAAAGAACAAATTGAAAACTCAAAGTAAACCATATCATCCAAAAAAGATAAGAAGACCAATCAGATCTCAGTTTAAAATAAGATTCGCGACCCTTGCGTTCGGTTTCTTTACTTTTTATCTCTTGTTCGGCTAACCCCTCCCTTTCGCCGAGATCTTGGCTCAAAAGCTCTCTTTCGGTAACCGAGCCTATAAGATCATCTATTTCTATTTCATCGTCCATTTCGTAGGGCTGTTGTTCTTCCATATTCGTTTTGAATTCTATATCCTATAACCTCGGCTGAAACGCCGAATATTTTGGTAATTGTGTTTATGTCTTCTTCTATATAATCTTCAAGAAGAGCTTTTGGGACCAAAAGCTCGGCCGCAAAAAAATTCGCTTTTTTTTCAAGCAAGTCCGCGGAGTCGGAACCAAGAGGAGCTTTGTGTAAAATCGCGTACTTGTTTGGATTTTCAAGCAACGCGTTTTTATGCATAAGCCAATGACCAAGATGATAGGCTATTGTAAAAGCTTTTCTGTTGTCAGGATCTTGCGAATTCAAATAAATTATTTTGTTTTTTGGATCAATAAATCCGGAAACTCTTCTGTCAAAATCTTGTCCGAAATCAGCGTCTTTCACGACCAAGCCGTAATTGGAGGCTATTTGAAGAATTTTCACCGGAGGTGACTGCACAAAATTATCCCTCAAAACAGAAAGCGCTGTTTCTTTTGCCAAATTATAGTTCGGTTGTGTGTTTTCCATATATTCAATTATATCACAAAACCTTGTTTTTCCAATGTTTTTAACATAAAAACATTTTTAATGTCATTATTATGATGAGTACCCGACGACGTAGCAATCTTTCTACTCCCTAATTCTTAATTCCTAATTCTCAAACTACATAACAATGACCCACCCTGGGCGGGCATAATTCCTAACCCCTAATTCCTAATTCTCAAATTCTATAACAAGGGCCCGCACCTAGCTTCGAGGCAAAACAAAAAACAGCATTGTCTTGGCGGCGACCTACTCTCCCAACGTCCCAAGGACGTAGTACCATCGGCGCTGGCGGGCTTAACTTCTGTGTTCGGAATGGGAACAGGTGTACCCCCACCGCACAGACCACCAAGACAATGCTGTTTTTTAAAAAATCAAAAAAGGAAACGAACAATCAATCTTAAGTCGCGTCAAAATATTTTGACTGCTTAAGTGGTTGCGCACTCGGGCTTTTAGTATTCCTCGGCTCAATCCATTGCTGGACTTACACCTAGAACCTATATACGTCGTCATCTCCGACGGCCCTCGAATGAATTCTAATCTCGGGAAGTGCTTCGCGCTTAGATGCTTTCAGCGCTTATCACTGCCGCACGTCGCTACCCGGCAATGCAACTGGTGTCACAGCCGGTACACGGGAGGTGCGTCCCCCTCGGTCCTCTCGTACTAGAGGGAGGCTCCCACAAAATTCAACGCCCATGGTAGATAGGAGACCGAACTGTCTCACGACGTTCTGAACCCAGCTCGCGTACCGCTTTAACCGGCGAACAGCCGGACCCTTGGGACCTTCTCCAGCCCCAGGATGCGATGAGCCGACATCGAGGTGTCAAACCTCCTCGTCGATGTGAGCTCTTGGAGGAGATGAACCTGTTATCCCCGGAGTAACTTTTATCCGTTGAGCTTCCGCCGTCCTATATCGTACGGTCGGATCACTAACTTCCGCTTTCGCGACTGCTCGGGTTGTCGCCCTTGCAGTAAAGCTGGCTTGTGGGTTTGCCCTACCACGCTGATTTCCTTCCAGCGCTAGCCAACCTTTGTAAACGCCTCCGTTACCTTTTAGGAGGCCACCGCCCCAGTCAAACTACCCACCAGATACTGTCCTTTGGCCGGCTTCACGGCTCAAAGTTAGATATACAAATGCTTAAGGGTGGTATTTCACTGGCGACTCCGCTTGGGCTAGCGCCCAAACATCAAAGTCTCCCACCTATGCTAAACATAAAAATCTATATACCAATACCAAGCTATAGTAAAGCTTCACGGGGTCTTTTCGTCTAACCATGGGTTAAGAGCATCTTCACTCCTCTTGCATTTTCGCCAAGTCCCTCGTTGAGACAGTTTTCAGATCGTTATGCCATTCGTGCAGGTCGGAACTTACCCGACAAGGAATTTCGCTACCTTAGAACAGTTATAGTTACTGCTGGCGTTCATCCGCGCTTCGGATCAAGGCTTGCACCTCTCCCCTTAACGTTCGGACACTGGCCAGGCATCAGCCCCTATACGTCACCTTACGGTTTAGCAGGGACCTATGTTTTTGGTAAACAGTCGCCTGAAATCTTTAGCTGCGCCCCGCCTATGGCGGGGAGGCCTTATTGCTAACTTACGGCCGCTTTTTTGCCGAGTTCCTAAACGAGGGTTCTCTTGTACGCCTTAGTCTTCTCGACTCAATCACCTGAGTTGGTTTGCGGTACGGATAGCAGATACCTAACTTCGATCGGCTTTTCTAGGCAGCCCGCTCGCTTAAATTGAATCCGCCCGAAGGCTTCTTCTCTTCATTAACTGATCCACCAAAGGCGAACCGGAAAACAAACGCCCCAATCCAAAAGGACGTTTAAACAATTAAGACTGCGTCACCGACCGAAAAATATCTGCTAGGAACGGAATATTAACCGTTTGGTCCATCGCCTACGCCTTTCGGCCTCGACTTAGGATCGCCTAACCCTGAGACGATTATCGTTGCCCAGGAAACCTTGAATTTTCGGCGGGCAGGTTTTTCACCTGCCTTTTTGCTACTTTTGCCAACATTCTCACTTCCAGTCACTCCACACCACCTCGCGGTGTATGCTTCAGCGCGACTGAAACGCTCCTCTACCACGCCAGCGCGCAAAGCGCTGACATCCGTATCTTCGGTATTTGGTTTAGCCCCGTTAAATTTTCGGCACGAAAGGACTGGACTAGTGAGCTATTACGCTTTCTTTAAAGGATGGCTGCTTCTAAGCCAACCTCCTAGTTGTATAAGTCCTAACACAACCTTTTCCACTTAACCAAAATTTAGGGACCTTAGATGACGGTCTGGGCTGTATCCCTTTAGACCTATGGAGCTTCGCCCCCATGGTCTGACTACATTGCTGAAAGCCGCAGTATTCGGAGTTTGGTTGGGATGAGTAGGCAAAAGCCACCCCACCCCATTCAGTGCTCTACCCCTGCGGTTATACAATGTGCTAGCCCTAAAGCTATTTCGAGGAGAACCAGCTATTGCCGAGTTCGATTGGAATTTCTCCCCTAATCACAGGTCATCCTCTGGCGTTACACGACCAGTAGGTTCGGGCTTCCTCCGCCTGTTACAGCGATATCACCCTGCCCATAATTAGCTCACCCGGCTTCGGGTCTGATACATACTACCATGACTTTAAGACACTACGCTTTAAAAGCGCAATGTCATAAAGTCGTACGCCGGTTAAGACTTGGTTTCCCTGTGCCTCCGCTCCAAAGGAGCTTAAGCGGCAGTATATATCAACTCGTTGGCTCATTCTTCAATAGGAACACTGTCACCCTGTACCATAATGGTACAGGGCTCCAGCTCTGTGTAAGTAAACGGTTTCAGATACTATTTCATTCCCCTCACCGGGGTGCTTTTCACCTTTCCCTCACGGTACTTGTTCACTATCAATCACAAGAAGTATTTAGCTTTAGCGCATAGTCGCGCTGGCTTCCCACGAGGTTTCTCGTGCCTCGTGGTACTCGAGAAATATTATTGAGAGATATAACCCATTTCACTTACAGGGCTATCACCTTCTATGGCTCCGCTTTCCAGCGGATTCTGCTATGGAAGTTACATTGGCTCTCTTTAAAAGTTTGCGCTTTTAAAACATAATACACTCACAACACCCTAAAGACATATGGCCGCAAAGCCTTCCATTAAAATCACTTTGCTCGAAAGCTCTGTTTTTTCAATTTCAGACTATAGGGTTTTAGCTGATCCGCGTTCGTTCGCCACTACTAACGGAATGATACACGATTCTTTACCGGCCCGCCGAATAAGCGGGTCAATAAAAAATCGTGTTTGTGTTTTTTTCTTTTCCTCCGGCTACTAAGATGTTTCAGTTCACCGGCTTACCTTCTCTATACCTATGTATTCAGTATAGGATATCTATTTATTAAAATAGATGGGTTTTCCCATTAGGACATTCCCGGGTCAAAGGTTGCTTGGGACCTCTCCGAGACTTTTCGCACCCTGCGACGTCCTTCTTCGGCTTCTTGTGTGTAGGCATCCACCGTTTACTATGGAGTATGCGCAACCGCTTAAATAGTCAAGCGGCGCGTATTTCGTCCGGAATTTCCGGACTTTCAGCTGTATTACAGCTGAATGATGCTCGTTTCCACGTTGCTATCCATTCGGTTTGGAAATGGATAACAACATAAATTTTTAAGGTTCTTTCGTTGGTTTTCACAGAGAAATCTTACTGGACTTCTCTCTAAAAATCAACCCCTTTCACTTAATTTGATTTGGACTAAAAAATCCGCTAATCTTAGCGGATTTTTAACTTATATTAATTTAAACAATATGGTTATCCGCCAAGAATTCCTTTGAATTTACTTAATCTTCCCATACTGTTGATATTTATGTGGATTAAAGGTGTATAACCTTATTAATAAATAGAATTGGTAGATACAATTATAACGCAAGAAAAAAATATTGTCAAATATGGACACTTGCCCATATTTGTAGTATTTTTGTATTGTTGCCGGAGTGGCGAAATTGGTATACGCGCCAGGCTTAGGACCTGGTGTCGCAAGACGTGGAGGTTCGAGTCCTCTCTCCGGCACCAAATTAATAAATTTTGAAGTTTTGGTTAATATAAAACAAAATATTAGTATTTAAAATCCATAAAAAATTTTTGCTTTTATAGAACACACGCTTTACTTGATTATCTGATTTTATTTTAGCCATATCAATATAACATTGTACCCTGTCGGCATGTAAAACTTGCCCTGATGAGCCCTATATCGCGAAAATCGCGATCAAAAGGACGAAACAGAACGCTCTTTAAACACAAGGAGGATTTTGTGAAAATATTTACTCACACAAACCTTGATCTTGACGCGGCTTGTTCTGTTTGGGCTGTAAGACAATTTGTACCCGGAGCAAAAAACGCGCAAATTGAATTTCGTCCTTCAAACTGGGAAGGCGAAGAAATTGAAGATGAAGACTTTGCGGTAGACATATCCGCAGGAGGAAAAGGAATAAAAGGCAAAAAAGACGACGACGGCACGACACACTCATCGTTCGCGACAATAGTTGAAGTGTACGCGTCTCAAAATGACAAGGAAGCGCTTTGCGGGTTGGTCAAGTTCGTGGACGCGCAAGACTCATACGGGTCCGCGCTTAAATTTCTGGCGCCGGGGATAAGCCGTGACGCTCAAGAAGCGCTTGGATCAACCGGAATAAACTCAGTGCTAAGAGCATTACAAAAATTTCACGGGTCAGACAAGGTCGCCTGTGAAAGAATGTCTGAAATCATATCTGGTCTTCTTGAATTTGGCAGATCTCGCAAATTTGACCAAGAAGAAGCACAAAAAGCCGAGATTCTGCCCTGCGGAAAAGTCGCGATCGTAAGAGATTGTGGGCAAAACGGAGTGAATGGAATACTTTTTGAAAGAGGAATTAGGGTAATAGTATATGTTGACGGAAATAACATCGGACTAATAAGAAACAACGAAGAAAAAACAAGAATGGATCACTCAGATATCCGAGCGGTCGTGGAAGACGCAGGAGAAATCAAGGAGTGGTTCGCGCACACGGCCGGGTTCTTGTTTTGTAGAGGATCAAGAAAAGCTCCTGCAACAAACGTTTCAAAAGTAAGCCCAATTGCTCTCGCAAAAACTATGTCAGAAATTCTTGACAACAAGCTTAGAGAATAATGGCAAATAGCCCCAAATGGAAAACTTCCTTTTGGGGCATTATTATTTTAAACAAAAAACAATATTCCTAAAAAGAACTTAAAAAGTTATAATTAAAATACAAATTTAAAAAACAGGAGGGATATGAAATCAAAAAAAATAATAAAGCGAATTTTATTTTTTGCTTTTGTATTTTTTATTTTTCAAAACCACGCAACCAAAGCATCGGGCGATATAACAATAACAGAAATAATGTATAACCCAAAAGGTTCGGATACAAAAAGAGAGTGGATTGAAATACAAAGTCTATCAAGTGAAGAAATTTTAATAGAGCCAAAAGATTGGAGATTTAACGACGGCTCAAATCACACGCTTACACTAATACAAGGTAAATCTTCTTTACTGCCAGGAGAATACGCGATATTGGCAAGCGACGCGGAAACTTTTTTGCTTGAATATCCTGATTACAAAGGGATTCTTTTTGACACTGTAATGTCGCTTAATAATTCCGAAGACGAAATAAAACTTTCCAAAGACTCCGGGAAAAGCTTTTTTTCGCAAACACAATATACAGGAATTGCCGAATACGAAGAAAAAGGATTTTCTTTGCAAATATCAAATTCTTCATGGCAGCATTTATCACCAACTCCAGGGAGTCAACCAATAGAAACAAACAATGACGCAAATACGCAAGAAAGCGACACATCGCAAAACGCGCAAGATCAGTCACGAGCGACAGAACAAGGAGATCTAACACAACAGGGCTTAAAAATAAAAATAACAGAGCTTTTTCCAAACCCGGATGGAGATGAAGAAGAATACATAGAATTAAAAAACACAGGGAGCCAAAAAGCCACGCTTGACGGATTTAAAATATCTGACGCCGCCAAAGTATTTGAAATAAAAAACACAACACTGATCCCTGGAGAATCAAAAGCGTTTTTTAAAAGCCAAACAAAAATAACGCTAAATAACGACAAAGAAACAGTCCGCGTTTATGATAAAGATGGAAATATTGTGGACTCAATAGAATACTCAACAACGGAAAAAGGCATGTCATATTCTTTTGACAGTCAAAAACAAGCATTTTTCTGGACTGAGAAAAAAACACCGTCTGAAGAAAACTTGTTTTACTCTTCAAAAAAAATCCCGGACCCGAAAATAAAAATTTCAAACAATCCTGTTTCTGAATTTGAAAAATTTTATATAACCACGACAACAGAAGAAGATCTAGACCAGTCGCTTGTGTATTTTTGGCAAATAGGAAACGATTTTCAAGCAAATGGAAAAACATTCGAACACAGCATTAAAAACCAAGGGGAGTATCTTGTGTCATTAACAATAACAGACGGACAAAACTATAAAAAAGCCACAACAACAATACAAGTTCTTTCGTCATATGAAGTCTTGGATTTAAGAAAAAACTTAAAACTTTCAAACAATAATTCTTCTGCAAACCAAATTAAATCACAAATGGAGGATGTTGAAATTTTTATAAACGAAATTTTTCCAAACCCAAAAGGCGCTGATAATTTTGAGTGGATAGAAATTTATAACCCAAATGATTTTGAAATCTCTTTAGACGGATGGAGCATTGACGACTCAGAAGGCGGTTCAAAGCCTTATAAAATACAAGATAAAAAAATAGGAGCAAAAGACTATATTTTATTCAAAAAAGAAGAAACAAAAATAACACTTAATAATACATCTGATTCTGTTAGAATTTTTGATGCGTCAGGAAACTTGATTCACGAGATTGAATATAGCGATGTCAAAGAAAACCAATCTTACCAAAGAGACGACGACGGAGAATGGGCTTGGTCAGAAGACACAACTCCGGGAAAAGAAAACATGGCAAACGAAAACAATTTTTTTTCAACCGCCAATTTCTCATTAGCAACTCAAAATCAAACTGATTTTGAAAATTTTGATTTTGTTGACATTGATCTTCCAAATATAAGAGAGCTTGAAATCGGAACAAAAACAAGAACTCAAGGCAAGGTTGCGGTTCTTCCGGGAGTATTTGGAAAAACATATTTTTACATAACAGGATCCCAGGGCGTTCAAGTTTATTTTTATAAAAAAGACTGGCCAAAACTTGAAATTGGAGACACAATCGTCGTGATAGGAGAAATTTCTGAAGCGTATGGCGAAACAAGGATAAAAATATCAAACAAAGAAGATATAATTTTAATAAATAAATCAGATCCGCCAAACGAAGAAGAAAAAGAAACCGGAGAAATAGGAGATCAAACAGAAGGATCTCTTGTAAAAATATGCGGCCAAATAATTGAAAAACAAAGCTCTTATTGGATTTTGGACGACGGCACAGGAGAGGCAAGGCTGGCTTTTTTGGCTGGCACAAAAATACAAAAACCAAAATCAAAATCAGGCGACTTTATTTCTGTTGTCGGAATAGTGGGAGAAACCAAAACAGGCCACCGCATAATGCCCAGATCTCAAGAAGATATTTTTTTGGTTGAAAGTTGCACAGATACACAAGAAGATGTTGGCGAGGTATTGGGCTCAAAAATTGAAAACTCGGAAAAAAAATTCATAATACCAAAAAGATCCGACGCAAAAAAAATTTTGTATTATTTGTTTCCGGCAGCGTTGACGATTTTATCTGTTATAGTTTTTATTTTTACAAAAATAAAAAAACAAACAAAAAATCACGCCCAGCAAAAAGACCGAGAAAAATAAAACTATAGGCTTATATCCAAAAGCGCGGCAAACTCTCTTAACACATCGGTCTCTAGAGCGTATCTTGCTATTGTGTCCGTAATGGTTATGATTATTGGAATCAAAACTATCAAAAACGCAGTCATTATTGACTTGCGATAAGTTTGTTGGTTTGAATTCCAAATTTTTGGTAGAAGAAATATGGCGTACCAAGAAGCCAAAAAAGGGATCATCACAGTAAGCTCAAAAACAACAGCCCACATGGCAAACTCCAAACCAAGCATGCGCGCTGATTCAAAAATAGAAAAAAAAGCGAACTTGAAAGCAACCCACAAATTGCCAACAAAAAACAATGACAAATAAAAAGCAGCCACCAAAAAATGGACAGTAAGAGCGGTTTGCCATCTTGCTTGAAAGTAAAACTTAAAAATAGAGTCTTTTTTATCGTCCGACATTTTATTGTTTTACAACCGCTTATCTTTATGGATGGTACCGAGGGCGGGAGTCGAACCCGCATGCCTTACGGCTCAGGATTTTAAGTCCTGTGCGTATACCAATTCCGCCACCTCGGCGCATATAAAAAAAGAAACAACAAATATTATAAAAATATTTTTGGAGCGGATGACCGGATTCGAACCGGCGGCCTCTTCCTTGGCAAGGAAGCGTTCTAGCCACTGAACTACATCCGCGCGACTATTTTTTCAAAACCCAAGATGCGCAGGGCAAGCAAATTCAAGAACTTAGGGGTCATATTGAATATTATCAAATAAGCTTGTTTTGTAAAGATAAAACATTATCAGGAAAAGAAAGCTCTTTATTGCGAGACGTATGACCTTTTAAAATTTTTATTTCTCCGTCGCGAGCCCCAAACTCCTTTGATAAAAAACACAAAAGCTCTTTATTGGCTTTTCCGTTTTTTGGCTCTGCTTTTATTTTTACTGATAAAACATCTCCAACAAAACTTAAAATTTCATTTTTTCCGGCTCTTGGGGTAACTTTTACTTTTATTAGTTGCGACATTTTAAAAAAATAAATTTCACAAAACAGAAAAACCTATTGGTTGTTTAAAACTTTTTCAGCGAGTTTTTCAAAAATAGCCTTGCTTAAAAGCGCGTGTTTTACATAAGAAAAATACCTCGAGCTTTCAATTTCAGAAAGTCTTTCAGGGTATTTGGAATAAGACGATTTGGCGCGATCTATCTCTTTTTTAACATCCGCGTCAGACACAAAAACAGACTCAACCCTTCCGAATTCGGAAGCAACCGCGGAAAATTTTATTCTTTCCAAAGCCTTTGGTTTAAAATCCAAAATCAATTTTTCTTTTGTTGTTTTTATTGATTTAACATAATCTTCAAAATCAACTCCGCGCGACACAACATCAGCCTCAAGCTCCCCTATCATTTTATAAGCTTCTTGCTCCACTACTTCATCAGAAATTTCTGATATTTTTGAAATTTCCACTAATTTTGACATGATATCAACTTCAAATCTCTCACTCTCGCGTCTTTGCGCTTCAGAAGACAAATTTTCTAAAATCATTTTTTTAAGACACTCTTTTGAATCACAATCTCCGAAATTTTTTGCGAAATCATCATCAAAATCAGGCAAAATTCTTTCAAAAACCTGTATTACCTTAACTTCAAAATCAGCTTCTTTGCCTTTTAAAGAATTTTCAAAATAATTGTCAGGAAATTTGAGTTTGAATTTTTTTTCATCCCCGCTCTTCATTCCGACAATGTTTTCTTCAAAGCCAGGAATGAATCTTCCTTCCCCCAACACAAGAGGGAAAGATTGCGACTTGCCATTTTCAACCGAGACTCCGGAATCTTTTATTTCAAAATCCAAAACAACCTTGTCGTTTTTTTTCGCCTCACGACTGACAAAAACCTCTTTCACCCTCATTTCGCGCAAATCATCTATAACCTTTTGCACTTCTTCTTCGGTTATTTTTATTTCTTTCTTTTTTTCTTTTATTTTGGAAATATCTCCAAGTACAACCTTTGGAGCAAGAAATATTTTAGCCTTAAAACTTATCCCAAAAGGAGGGGTAATTTTCAAATCCTCTATTTTTGGATTTCCTAAAAAATCAATTTTTCTGTTTTTAATTTCTCGAGCCAAATTTTCGCTTATTATTTTATCTCGCGCGTCTTCATAAACCACATCTTCTCCTCCGACTTTTGAACAAACCAAATCATAAGGCGCGAACCCCTTCCTAAATCCTTTTATTTCTATTTTTTCGGATATTTTTTTTGCCGACAAAATCAAATCCTTTTCTATATCAGACCTATCCAAGTCAAAAATCACTTCAATTATTGATTCGTTAATCTTGTTTTCTTTAATATTCATATTTTTTTCTAAGCCGCGGTTTTTTGCCGCAAAGCCTGCCTATTTCAATCATTATTGTATCAGTTATTTCTTCTAAAATTTTTAAATTTATATTTTTGTCAAAATATTCAGATAAATAAACCGGCCTTCCGAAAACCACGCTTGATTTTTGCCTTTTTAAAATAAAATTTTTAACAATATCCAAAAATGTTTCTATTTTTGGTCCAAAATATCCAACCGGAACAACAGGGCACTTCGAACAAAGAGCAATTCGCGCGACACCTGTTTTACCTTGCGCCAAAGCCACCTTATCCGGATTTCTTGTTCCTTCCGGAAAAATCCCAACAATCCCTCCGGATTTTAAAACGGCTATTGATTTTTCTATTGATTTTTTGGGATTTAAAAAATCAACAATTATTCCACCAAGCAAAGGAGCTATAAACCTACTCCATCTTTTTCCCAGCCAAAAATCATCTCTCACCAAAAACCACGCCGGCTGCTTGAATTTTTCAACCATTAAATTTGAAATAACCCACCCGTCAGGAACGCTTATATGATTACAAGCAAGAATAAAAGGGGGTTGCGGCAAATTTTCAAGCCCAGAAACAGTTTTTAAAAAAACCGGATTTGCGATATACCGCAGATTGCTGCCAAAAAAATAAAAAATATTTTTTGGGATTGTTTCCATTTTTCAAACCTTAAAATAGTTTTAAAAACTTTTCGATTTTAAAAACAGAAAAAACAACCACACCACAGATTAAATCATTCCGAATCGGTATCAGCGCCTTTGTCGCTTTGAACATCTGCTGTTTCAACTTGATCCTCTTTTAAAACATCATCTTTTGAAGCATCTTCTTGATTTGATAAAGAATTTTCTTGCGCTTCCTCAACGACATCTTCTTTGTTTAAATCATCTTCTTTTTCTTCTTCGCTTTTGTCGCCAGGAGTCGATGCTTCTTGTTCTGTTTGTTTTATATCTATTCTCCACGCGCACAAAGCGGACGCAAGCCTTACGTTTTGACCTTGTTTTCCTATTGCCAAAGAAAACTGATCAGCAGACACAATCGCTTGAGCTGTTTTTTCTTCTTCATTAAAAACCACATCAATAACCTTTGCTGGCGACAAAGCGTTTTTTATAAATACCGAGTCATTCTCGCTCCACTCTATTATATCTATTTTTTCTCCGCCAAGCTCATTTATGACAAACTGAACCCTGCTTCCTCTTTGCCCAACACAAGACCCAACAGGATCTATATTTTCAGAATTTGCGTGAACCGCTATTTTTGATCTTGAGCCCGGCTCACGGGCGACAGACTTAAGCTCAACCGATCCATCGGCTATTTCTGGAACTTCCATTTCAAAAAGTTTTTTAACAAGCCCTTTGTCAGCTCTTGAAACCAAAACCTCAGGTCCCCTGTTTGAAGAAGCGACTGATTTTATCAAAAATCTGAACTGAGAGCCGGAAGTATATCTCTCACCTCTTATTTGCTCAGACATCGGCATTATCGCTGTTGCTTGACCTATGTCAACCAAAACATTTCCTCCCTCAATTCTTTGTATTATTCCATTTACAAGCTCACCCTCCCTGTCTTTGTATTCGTTAAACACAACTTCGCGTTCAGCTTCTCGCAATCTCTGTATTATAACCTGCTTTGCTGTTTGGGCCGCCATTCTACCAAACTCACCCGGAACATCCAACTTCTGAACAAGCTCTTCTCCTATCTCTATTTTTGGATCTATTTCTTTTGCTTGAGAAATCATTATTTGCGTTTTTGGATTAAAACGATCCTCTTCTTCGGTTTGCGCGTCTTCACCCTCCAATAACTGATCCGGCGACTTCGCTCCCGCATCCAAGGTATTTGTTTCCACTCCTTCTTTTTCAAAAACAACATTACCCTCCTCGTCAACCTCTTGGTCTTCAACAACTTCTTTTACATCAAAAACTTTTATATCCATTGTTTCCGGATTGAATTTAACTTTAAGATTTTGCAACTTGTTGCCAAAATCTTTTCTATAAGCTGCGGCAAGCGCTTGCTCTATGGTTGAGAGAACCGAATCAACAGGTATGTGTTTTTCATCGCATATAGCTTTTATTGCCTGCAAAACTTCTTTTGACATATTATTCTCCTATTTTTTAATAAACGGCTATTTAAGCCGAATTTTGTTTATAAAAAAAGCTAGTTTACTACCGTTAAACTAGCCTAAAACAATAATAACACAGATTGTTTTTAAAATCAAATTAAAACATTGGTGGCGGGGGCGGGGGCATATCTTCTTTTTTATCTTCCAATTCTTCGTCATCTTCAAAATCAACAATCAAATCGTCTTTATTTTCTTCTTTTTTTACAGAAGCATTATTCTTATCATCAAAACCTACCCCAAAATGAGCACCAAAAGACGCGTCTCCGGGCCCGACATACTCAGAGTTTTGTTCTTTTTTAAAATCTTCAGCAACGTCTTCTTCTTTAAAAATACTGGCAACCCGGTCAGAAAGCTCATCTTTTTTTTCTTGAATATACCACATTAAAACAGATATAAACAAAAATATCAAAATTATCACGCCCATAACCAAAGAGGTGTTGAATGTGAATTTTTTATCGGTTGTTTTCTCGTTTTCAGACTGTATTTTGTTATTCGCGTCTTGGCTTGTTGTGTTTTCTGTGGAGTCGTCTACATTTCTAACAACAGCGCCGGGCGCTAAAAAACTAACTTCTTTATTATTCTCGTCTTTTAAACCAAGATCTTCTTTGTCCCCAAAAACATAATCATCATCAGCCATAATTCTCCCGGAGTCATCTTCCACACCCGCTTCTTCGCCCAATTCCGACTCTAATAACTCGCTTTTTATTGTCAAAGTTTCTTTGTTTTCCGTGTTTGACACAGAAACACCTCCATCAG
>Ga0172371_10007153_pt1 | contig 15995 bp, 10 predicted proteins | sample Lak12m_FD_114543 | JGI IMG/M metagenome (GOLD analysis project Ga0172371, IMG submission 114543) | Freshwater microbial communities from Kabuno Bay, South-Kivu, Congo - kab_022012_12m | ecosystem: Environmental > Aquatic > Freshwater > Lake | place: Democratic Republic of the Congo: South-Kivu...
CCCCCGGCTACGGTCTGGCACCCCGCTGGGGTGGCCCGGTGCACCCCGGAGGGGTGATAGACGTTAGCCGGGGGTTGAGCGCAGCGACACCCCCGGAGCCGTCGTGCCAGTTCGTGGTGATGGAGTCCGTGACCAGGTCGAGGAGCACCGTCTGGCCGCTGGACTCCTTCAGGGAGACCCTCGCCGCCACCCGAGCCCTCACCCGTCAGGCGGTCCTCGACGCGGACCACCTGTGCCCCGGCGAGGGTCACCTGCAGCGCCGGCGTCGCGACCGTCGTTGCTGCCTGTACCGCGACCGTGATCGTCAGGCAGAGGGCGAGACAGGCGGCCAAGCGTTCTGTAGACTGTATTATAAGTACTTTCATAGAAAGCAGTTATGACTGATGAACCCAGGCCATTGCCGGGCCTTAGCGTGCGGCCAGGCGGGCGACCTCCTCAGCCGTCAGGGTCCGGGTGTAGAGGCGGAGGTCATCCAGAGTCCCGCGGAAGCTCCAGCTCAGGTTCGGGGCGTGCGTTCCGAGGGTGCTGCGGAACGCGTCCAGCCCGGGCAGGTCATACCCATCCTGGCGCTCGACGGCTGCCTTGCCGTCTACGTAGAGCACCCGGCGGGATGGCCCCCAGGTGACCGCGAGGTGCGTCCAGACGCCGCGGCGCATGGGGTTGGGGAGGGACGCAAAGAGGCAGTTCCGACCGCCGGCCCGGGCCTGGAGGTCCGGGCCATGCATGTAGATCCCGATCTCGTCGTAGCCGTCCGGCAGGCCGTTGCCGTCGGTCTTCATGGCGTAGAACAGGACCGCATAGCCTTCATAGAGCCCGGTGGGCAGGGCTTCCGGCGCGAAGGCCGGGCAGGCCCAGAGGGCGAGGGTCCCCTGCGCGGGGTGGTCTCCCAGGAGTTCGGCACCCGGGGGCAGTTCGACGGCACCGTTCTCGTTCAGTCGGAGCCCCTGGCCGTGCACGCCGTCGGCGTACTCGGCATGGGAGACGAGCCCGTGGCTGCCACGGCCCGAGCGGTCACAGGCGAAGGGCAGTTTCTGCTCGAAGTCGTAGCACAGGACGAGGCCCGGCTCGGGTGTCGCGGGCGGCAGGGCCCAAGGCGCCAGGGCTGGAGCCGGCGGCGCCGGCGGCGGGGGCGCTGCGGGTCCCGTGAGCGGCGTGCGCCGGCGGGGCCGTCCGGTGATCGCCGGCTCGTGGCCGAGGGCGCCGACGATGGCCTCCAGGGCATCGGACATGGCCCCTCGAGCCACCAGCAGCGCCCGCGGGTCGGGGCTATACTCCTTATAGGAATGGACCACGCGGTCGTCGATGGCGCACAGGGCCCGCGCCCGGGCCACCAGTTCCGGTTGCTGGCCGGTCTGGGCCAGCTCGCCGGCGCCGGCTTCCAGCAGACAGAACACCTCGTAGTCTTCGAGGCCATCGCGCAGGCACTCCCAGCGGATCGAGTCCACCGGGTTGCCGTCGACGCCGGGGTACAGAAGAGAACCGTCGCCATTGGCGTCGTGGAAGGTCTCGCCCGTGCGCCAGGGATCGTTCAGGGACCAGTACGTGGCCGACCAGTAGAGCATGCCGTCGAGGTCGTGCTTCCAGGTCATCCAGGGCCAGACACGACAGTCGAGGGCCGGGTAGTCGATCCAGACATTGGGGAATGGATGTCGGGTACTGAACGCGACATACCACCAGACGGTCTTGCCCTTGGCGTGCTCGGCCTTGGCTGCCTCAGGGTCGAAGGAGTAGGCTTCCGGGCACCAGATGTCGACGTAGGGCAACTCCGGTGGGAACTGGCGGGCGGTCATCATGTTGGCCAGGCCGGGGGCAGCCCTCTTGACAGTCCCCAGGCGCTGGTTGACGAGCCCGAAATGGGCTGGTTCCGGCTCATCGTAGAGGTAGGTGTAGAACATCGGCAGCCAGCCCTTGCCGGCGAGGTGGCGTTCGTACTCGGCGGCCCACGGCCCGAGGGGCGCTCCGAGCGCGGCCCGGTGCGCGGTCAGGCCGAGGTCAAGGGCCGCTTGAAAGGCGACGTCGAACTCGCTCCAGTCCCAGGCCGCGGGGGAGTCCGGGTGGTCCCAGGCGGAGCCCTCCCAGGAGAGCCACTGCTGTACCCAACCGTCCTCTCCCAGGGCCATGGATGCCTCCGCACTATCAGCCAGAACACGTTCTCCCGTAGACTGTTCAAGCACAGCCGTCAGGCGGGCGCTGGCGGGACCCGTGAGCGTGATGCGCCAGGAGCGGATGGCGGTCAGTCCAGGCGGCAGATCCACCAGGGCCTCCGCCGAGGCACCCGCGATTGTCGACACCGGTCCGAGGCAAAGGGCGGGGCTGCTACCGGCCGGGAGTATGGTCACGCGCAGCTCGCCCGGCATGGCCGCGGTCAGGCCCAGCCGCAGGCGTCGAGCGCCGGTCCAATCCGTGGCAGGTGGCGTGGCCAGCTTGGGGGCCCCGGTCACGTCGTAGGGCGAGATGCGGTGTTCGAGGGCATTCCGCAGGTAAGCGGCCGGGTTCTGTGGCACACGCCAGGCCGGCGAGATGCCGAAGGCCGTGCTCAGGCTGGGCTTGGGCGGGATCGTGAAGGCGCGCACGCGGACCTCCACCGGGATGGCCGTGGGCCGCCGGTTGCGGGCGGTCAGCGTGAGCGACCCGCGGTATGGCCCGGGCTTGGCGGCGAGCGGCACACGGACGTCGAGCCAGAGGGTCTCCATGCCGTGCGCCCCGACGTCGAATGGGAGCGCCTCCAGCAGGGGGTCTGGCCAGAGACCTGTGAAGGGGACCGGGTAGACCGGCTTGCAGGTAGGCACATAGCCCACCCGGCGCACCCGGAAGGCGCTGGTCGGAAGCACGGCCCCGTCGGGACCCGTGGCGTCTGACAGGCTGGCCTCGACCATGAGCAGGGGCGCATCGGCCGCAAACAGAGCGATCTGAGCCGCCGACATCTCGTTGCGGGCCGCGTCCAGGGCCACCGCGCCGCCTGACTGCCCGCGGAACGGCTCATGACGCAGGAGCTTGTCCAGGGCGTGCTGAACGCCATAGACGATGGCATCCGGGGGCGCCCCCGCCGCTGCCCGGTCAGCCTGGAGTCGGAGGCGGCTGGCGCGCAGGTGGAGTTCGCGGGCCTGAGCGGCGATCTCTGTCGCGAGGACTGGACTGGCCAGTTCCCGGAGGGCGTCCAGGGCCTCCACACGCGCCGCCAGCGCGGCTACCTCGGGGCCGCCGGAAAGAGCGGCCACAGCCTCTCGCGCTGAGCGCACCGCCTCGCTCATCGGGGTGATGAGCGCCACGAAGCAGGCCCGGTAGATGGGCGTCTGCTCTCGCATCGCCTCCAGCCAGAGGGCGACGGCGCCCTCCGCCGTCAACTTCAGCGGCTTCCCGGCGTCAGCCCCATCGAGGGTAACGCTCAGACCTGCCGCCGAGCCCGGCGGCAGCCAGCTCAGCGCGACCGCGACCTCGCGCCGGTCGCTCAGAGACCACCTCAGGAGGCCGGGCCGAGGCTGGTCCGCAAAGCGGAGGATGCCGAAGCGCTCGGGAACATGGAACCCCATGCCGGTGGCCGACCAGGTGCTGAGCTCGGGTTCCGGACGCCGTGACCGGCATAGGTTCAGCCGCCATTCGGCCCCCTCGGCCGGCGTCGCGCCAAGCACGGCAAAGGGGACGCGGAACTCGCACCACCAGGCCGAGTCCGAGCGGCCCGCAGTGCAGGCCCACTCCGCATTCCAGGTGGCATCGCGCCCGCGTTCGTCGAAGCGGGTGCCGAGGGGATTGGTGACGAGGTGGACGTAAGCGGCCTGACCCGGCGGCTGGAGGAAGACCTCGACGCAGTCATCCACCCAGACCATGCCGTCCGGCTGCGTGATGGTAGCCTGGACGGCCTGCATCCGCGGCTCCCCGCACTCGATCCGGAGGAGCAGTTCCGTGTCACTCCGGCCCACGCGGGCTGTGGTCGGGGCGGCAGGCATGCCGGTGCCATCGCTGCGCAGGAAAGGCCCCAGGGCCGCCGCCTGCTCCCAGGCGACCGCACCCTCGCCGCCCGGCAGGAGCCGGGGGGCGACCGCCAGGGGAACCCGGTTCAGAGCATCCCCGGCCGCGAGAGCCATCCCACACCATGCCATCGCGATGAGGCCCAGGCCGTTGCGCATGTTCCCAGCCCCCGGGCCGCGATCCCGCGACGTTGCGGACCGCAGCGCACGGGACAGTAGCCCCGCAGGCCGGCTCAGGCAACCCGCTCCGGCCCTATGCCCGGGCGGCCGCTGGAGCCTGTGGAGGCGCCGTCGGTTGTGCGTGCCAGAGGTGCTGAGCTCATCTGAGATCGAGGCTTGCAGTGAGGGTTCCATCTGCGCTTGGTGAGGCAACATCCGCACCGTTGAGGCAGGTCCCCGGCCAGGCCGGGAACGCCTGGAGGCGTCACCACGAGCCCGCATCGGTCCTCCCGGCCGGGCGGGACCCGGTCTGTGCGCTGCGGCTTGCCGGGGTTGCGGTGGGGCGGAGTTGGGGTCACGTTACGCGGCATCGGGCCGGCACCCGGCAGAGACCGGGTCGGGCAGGTCCCGAGCGCTGGCGGTTGGGTCGTTCCCCAGGAGCGATGGCGATGAAACGGGTATGTGTGTGTGTGCTGGGACTGCTCGTCGCGGGTTGCGTCTACGAGGTGCCGTTGTCGAACGAACCGCAGCAGGTCGTTGACAAGGCCCTGCTGGGTAGGTGGCAGACCACTGGTGCCGACGGCAAGGTCCAGGAGTTGCTGGTGCTTCCGCTGGGCCCGAAGGAGTATTTGGTGCACTACCCCAGCAATGCCAAGGACGGGATCTTCTTCCGGGCCTTCGTGGCGCAGGCCGGGGAGGTACCGATCATGCAGTTTCAGGCCTTGGGGACGGCGGCGGGCGACGTGCCGGACAATGGCCGCGTATACCACTTCGGCACGTTCCGGCTGGACGGAGGGCAGGTGGTCCTGCGCCTGCTGAACGAGGCGGTGGTGAGCCCGGACGCCAAGACCTCCGAGGCACTCGCGCAGGCGATTGGCGAACAACGGCAGAACCCGGCCCTGTTCGGCGCGCCGACCGTGTTCCGGAAGCAGACGAAGTGAGGTCCTGACCGGCAGGAGGAAGCGCATGAGTGACCGTATCCGCAGTCGCCGGCCCCGGAGGGCTGCGGCGCCTGCTGACCGGACGGCCTGGTTTGCCCGCTGCGGTTGGGGCCTGTTTTGCCATTACCTGGCCGACACCAGCCTCAGCGCCGACGCCTGGAACGCCCAGGTGGACCATCTCGACGTGGACGCGCTGGTCCGGCAACTGGATGTCGTCGGCGTGCGGTACCTGTTCCTCACCATCGGCCAGAACTCAGGCCACTTCCTCGGGCCGAATGCGGCCTACGACGAGGCCGTCGGTATCCACCCCAGCAAGTGCTCTCGGCGGGACGTGGTGGCCGAGCTCGGCGCGGCACTGGCTGCCCGGGGTATCCCGTTGCTGGCGTATCTGCCCAGCGGGGCCCCGGCGGCAGATCCCATCGCGGTGCAGCGTCTGGGCTGGGAGTGGGGCTTCGAGGGTGGCTGGCCCCAGGCGTGGGGGACCCGTCGCACGGGCAAGCGCCTGGCCGAGTTCCAGACGAGGTGGGAGGCCGTGGTCCGCGAGTGGTCCCGACGCTGGGGCACGGCCGTGCGGGGCTGGTGGATCGACGGCTGCTACTTCGCCGACGAGATGTACCGCCATCCGGACGCTCCCAACTTCGCCAGCTTTGCTGCCGCCCTGCGGGCCGGGAACCCGGAGGCCATCGTCGCCTTCAACCCCGGCGTCACGGTGCCGGTCGTCTGCCATACGGAGTTCGTGGACTTCACTGCCGGGGAGATCGCGCAGGCGCTGCCCGAGTGCCCCGGAGCCTGGGCCGAACGCCATGGGCACCGCGCGCGCTACCACATCCTCAGCTACCTCGGCGAGTCGTGGGGCAGGGGACAGCCACGCTTCCCGCCAGAGCTGGTGGCGGGGTATACGCAGCACGTGGCGCAGAAGGGCGGAGTGGTCTCCTGGGACGTGCCCATCGGCCCCAGCGGAATCATCCCGGAGGCCTACCTGCGCCAGCTTGAGGTCATCGGTCGCACGGTCCCGGCCTGCTGTCCGTGCGGCGGCCGTGACGGCGCCGCGCCGGTCCCGCAGGAGTGATGCCACGGGTATGCGGCAAGCGACATGGCTCAGCCGGCGTGCGTTCCTGGGCCTGGGGGTGGGGTGCGGCGCGGCCAGTCTCCTAGGTACCCCGTGGTACATGAGCCGTATCGAGCCCTCCTGGCTCCGGCGGCGCCGCGTCTCGATCGCGCTGCCTCGCGGGGGCCCGTTCCCGCCCCTGCGCGTGCTGCACCTCTCGGATTTCCACCGGTCTGGTGTGGTGCCTGCCTCGCTCATCCGCAAGGCGATCCGGCTTGGGCTGGCCTGGGGACCGGACCTGTGCTGCGTCACCGGTGACTTCGTGACCGCCGACATCCCCGACGCCGCGGACTACCAGGCAGTCCTGCGGGAGTTGGCGGAGCGCGTGCCGACCTATGCCTGCCTCGGCAACCACGACGGCGGCCGCTGGGCCGGACACCACGGTGCCGCGCTGGCGACCACCGAGATGCGCGAGTTCCTCGCCGGGGCCGGGATTCGCTGTCTGTTCAACGAGTCCGAGGCCGTGACGGTCCGCGGTACCCCCCTGACCCTGGTCGGACTGGGCGACCTCTGGGCCGACGACCTGGACCCGGCGCGAGCCTTCCGGGGTCTCCGTGCCGACGGGACTCCCTGCGTGGCCCTCTGCCACAACCCGGACGCCAAGGACCGCTTGGCCGACCGGCCGTGGGACCTCCTGCTCTGCGGCCATACCCACGGCGGGCAACTGCGTCTGCCTTTGCTTGGGACGCCCTTTGCTCCGGTCCAGGATCTGCGCCATGTCGTGGGCCTGCACGACTGGTCTGGCCGCCCGCTCTACATCACGGCCGGAGTCGGCAGTCTCTACGGCCTGCGGCTGAACTGTCCGCCCGAAGTGGGCCTGCTGAGCCTGGGCGGTCAGCCGCCCCGTCGCGCCTGAGCCTGGACCGTTCCCCAGCGCGCGGGGATCACGAGCCCCCTTGGAGGCCGGGATCTCCGCATCCCGGCGGCAGGGCGCGGAGGACCTGCCTTCCAGGTTGCGGCGGCAGGGCGCGGAGGACCTGCCTTCCACCGACGACGTGCGGCGCACGGGAGCAGGGCGGCGCCCCTGGCCGCAGCGCTCAACCTGGCATCCGTCTCCGCCCCATGGTATGGTTAGCACGCTGGGATCAGCGGCGCCGCTACGGCGGGCACTGTCTGGCATGCGGGTTGAGGTAGGAGTGCACAACACGGAGGCGCGAAGCGACGATGAGCAGGACATGGCTGGCAACGGTACCGGGGATGGCCGTGGTGGCGGGGCTGGTGGGGGGTGTCGCCCTGCTCAGCGGGTGTGCCCACTTCGGGAAAGCAGGCAAGGCGCCTGCGGTGATGACCGCGCGCTACACCGCCACGCCGATCAAGGTAGATGGTGTGCTCGATGATGCCGCGTGGGCCAGTGCGGCGGTCTACCCACTGCACTTCTCAGTCGCGGAGCTTGCTGATGGAAACCAGTTTACAGAACCTGGAGAGGTCCGCCTGGCGTGGGACGACCAGTTCATGTACGTCGCCGTGAGATACACCGACTCGGACGTGGTGGCAGAGGGGCAGGAGGACCAGTTGCACCACTACCTGATGGGGGACGTCGCCGAGCTGTTCCTCAAGCCCGCCGACAAGACGTGGTACTGGGAGATGTACGTCACGCCGGCCGGCCGCAAGACCACGCTCTGGTTTGCCGGCCGCGGCTACCTCGGGCTCAAGAGCAGCGAAGCGAACCCGGGCGGGCTGCTGGTCGCAGCCCAGGTGCAGGGCACCCTGAACCGCTGGGAGGACAAGGACCAGTCCTGGACCGGTGAGATGGCCGTCCCGGTGAAGGACCTGACCGCCCGCGGCGAGACCTTCGGCGTCGGCTCCGCCTGGAGTATCCTGGTCGCGCGCTATAACTACAGCCGCTACCTCTCCTGGAAGGAGCTCAGCATGACCCCGCAACTCAGCAAGACCAGCTACCACCTCCTTGAGGAGTACGCCGTCCTCAACCTGGTGAAGTAGCGGAATCAGCGTTGTTGCCGGCGGTAGCCTGGCGCAGGGCCGGGTAGCGCCAGTTCACCCGGCGCCGGGTGGCCTCGCTGTCCAGGCTGCACGGCTCGTACAGCGCCGCCATGCTTCCTCGCTCCAGACGGGCGAACCCGCGAAGCCTGCCGCCATCAGTGAGTGGACCATCTCATGGACCCGGGCGCCGTCGCCGGCCCGGGCCGAAGACGAGACAGTCAGGGCAGGGATACAGCAGGCTAAGGGCCCCGTAACAGCCCATGGGGACCGCCTCTTCGACCAGGACCACGTCGAGCGTGTCCTCCCGGCGCACGTAGGGGAACCAGATCGAGGCCAGGGTGCCAGAGCGGAAGTACCCACACTCGGGCACCTCCATCTGGGCCAGGGCAAGGCGTGTCGCAGATCCCTCCGGCAACCTCGCAGGGGCCCTGAAGACACGCTGGAACCTGCGCCGGAACATGGAGCTGCTGAAACACTTCCACTCGTGGCACTGCCAGTGCCACTTGACGGCTGCACAGGGCTCGGCGTTGACCGACACGTAGCGGACTGCGGCCGAGGTCAGCGAGGTACCGTAGGAGGCAGTGAGGGCCAACACCGCCCCAAAGCCCATCCCCAGGCCCGCCACCGAACGCCGGAAACGCCGATCCGGCATGAGCAGATTGGCCGCGAAGTGGTCCGCCTCGAGCTCGGCCAGCAGCGGCGACTCGAAGTCGCAGTGAGAGGGGTGGGGCGCCACCCGCCGGGAGACCAGGGCGTTGCGGTGTTCGTCGAGGTAGTAGTGGCCCAGTTCGTGCGCCACGGTGAAACGGGCCCTGGGGCTCTCCGGCGCACCGGTGAGGGCCGTGTTGCAGTAGATGTGGAACCGGCCGGCGCGGTACTCCAGCATGCCATCGAAAGCCGAGCCGTAGTCGCCATAGCTCAGGGTGATGCCCTTGCTGCCGGCGATCACGGCGGGGACCACCGGCCCGCTCTGGCCGTGGCATTCGCTCACGGCCTCCGCCAGTTCAGCGATCTCCTGGCGGCGGGCTGCCGAGAGGGCGCCGCGTGCCGGCCGTGGGCGGCCGGCAGACGGCCGACGAGGGCGTCTCGGGGCGTCACTGGGCATGGTCGGGGGCCCCATGCTGTTGCGCCCGTGCCCGGGACTCGGCGGCAGCCCGATCTCGCTGCATGGCCTGCTCGACCTCGGGCGTCAGGGGAGCTCCCTCGCGGGCGGCGCGGGCCAGGGCCTCCTCGACAGGGGCTGCCTTCCGTGGCAGCACCTGCCAGCGGCGGCCGGGCTGACGGGGCTCGGCAGCCACCTGCGCAAATGGCGGCGGGTCCGCAGCCTCGCCGGCGGTCTCTTCCAGACGCGCTTCCGCCGCCGCTACGGCCGCCTCGGTCGTGGGCAGAAGCCAGCCCTTCTGTTCAAAGGCAGCCCGGACCGCCTCGCAGAGCTCGGTCTCGGGTGTTGGGTGCAGTCTCCGGCGGCTCATGGCTCGTCCTCCAGAGGGCTATCGTCAGTCTCCCGCGCCTGGCTCGGTTTCGCCATGAAGGCGCGGATCTTCTCCAGGGCCCGTCGGCGAATCTGTCGGAGGTTCTCCGGGGTCGTCTCCAACGCCTCGGCCAGATCCGCGACGACGTCGTCGGGAAGACGCTGCCGCGCCTGGCCGGGATGGTACCACTGGAAAGTGACGCGCAGAACACACCGTTCCCGGTCGGAGAGTTGCTGTAACGCCTGACGCACCAGGGCCAGCTTCCCGGGACTGGGGACAGGCAGAGGGGCCGGGGCAGGGATCCGGTCCCAGACGTCGGGCTCAACGTGGATCTGCTCCAGTCGGCGCCGCGACCGCAGGGCATCCTGGAACAACCGTTGGGCAATGCGCCCCAGCCACGCCCGAACCCGTCGGCGCAGGAGCTCGGGACACTCGACGTCGCGCGCGGAGAACTGCTGGGCCCGGTCAAACGCCCGGCGGAAGGTCTCGGCCACCAGGTCCCCGACCCCCAGGTCACCGCCGAGGCCGCCGCCATAGGCCCGCTCGCAGACCGCCTGCAGGTAGCCGGCGTGGCGACGGTAGAACTCGGCCCATGCCTCCCGTGCCGCCGCGGGGTCCTCGCCGGCCATGGCCATGTAGGCCAGGAGGTCGGCATCGCTCTCGCTGGAATAGCCCTGCATGGCCTCGACGTCCCTCGCAGACGATGGGCGCTCACAGGACGCTGGTGCACTGGCTGTCACGATGGTCCCTCTGGGGTGGACTGCAAGCGCTGTGCGGCGGCTTGCGGAGAAGCCGCCCTCCAGGCGTGCCCGAATTGGCCGGGATCCCGACTCTGATGTCCCTCCGGCAGCCGTCGCGGCCTTCGTTCACGCCTCCCGCGGAGCGGGTATCCGCTTGCCCAGGAGCGTACAACGGCGGATGGTGTTGAGCTCGATGCGGCGCCCGCAGACCGCCGCGCAGGCCAAGGCGCGGATGCCCCCATAGGCGGTGCCCGCCACGATGAAGTCCTCGGACTGGGCGGCGACCTCGGTGACTCCGCGGAGGCCGTTCGAGACCATACGGCTGAGCACCACCTCGAAGTGGCGGTCATCGATCCGCACGCCCTGCTCCCGGTAGACGCGCTGCAGTTCGCTCAGGAGGCACTCCGCGGCGGCCGCCGCCCCGGAGCGGGCGTAGACGTCCTCCACCTCGCGGCGTCGGGCACGGCCGGACTCCGGGGACCTGGACCAGACCTCGAAGAGCTGGTCGAGCCGGGGGATACCGCCCACGATGTCATCCCGCCGGCCGGCCTGGGACGGGGCAGCCCCGGGATGGAAGGTGCGCATGGTCAGTTGCGTGGCAGGCTCTCCGATGGACTGCGCCGCCACCACGCCGATCGCCTGGCGTTCCCGAGGCAGCCGCCCGCTGGCTAGATCGAGTCCGTAGCAGGCGGCGCAGATCCCGCCTGCGGCCCGGCACCCTATCGCTGACCGCACGGGGACGCTCGTCACGCCGGCGGCCTCGATGGCCCGGGCCTGTTCCGGGGAGATGATCTCGCCGGCTCGCACCAGTACCTCCGCGCCGGCGGCGGGCCCCGCGACATCACTCAGGGCCGTGCGACCGGCAATGCGTTCGGAGAGCCTCAGCCAGGGCCCCGAACCCTCTCCCAGGGCCGCCTTCACCACCCCTGACGTGCTGCCGCAGTCCGCGCTGTCGATGACGACATCCTGGACCGCCCCCATGATGCGCTTGAAGAGGGACCCCGCCTCGGCCGTCTTCAGGGCGGTATCCGCAAGGCCCCGTCGGGCCCCGAAGGTGGCGGCGAGGTACTCCAGAGGGCTGTGTCCGCGGATGAATGAGGTGGTCACCGGGGCCGTCAGGATGCGGCTATCGGGCAGGGCCAGCAACCCCCGCATGGCGAGGTGCTGTCGGACCTGTAGGCGGCTCCCACGCGCGCCTGAGACCAGCATCAGATGAAGCGGGTTCATGCCATGCCGGTCCGCCGCCAGTTCGGCCAAGGCGTCCGCCGCCATGCGGTCGGTCACCTGGACCCAGTGCGCCACCAGGGCATCGCGGCCGGCTACCGGGTCGTCGGAGTGTTGTCCGGCGATCCGCCGGGCAGTCTCCCAGGCAGCCTCGAGACACGCTCTGTAGGTAGGCAACTGGCGGAAGGTGTCCTTGCCCAGGGACGCACCGGAGAGGGTCGCGTGGCGGAAGCCGAAGCGCATGAGCTGGTCGGCCAGCGCCGCGGTGGCACGGGGACCCAAGGCCTGCCAGGCCCGGGCCAGGAGCGCCTGCAGGGACCCCTTGGTCGCAGGACCCTCAAACCAGCCCAGGGCAGGGGGCAGGAGCTGGTTCAGCAAGGCCCTGCCGACCGTCGTGCGGCGGTCGCCAACGACAACGCTCGCATGGACCCCGACGCGCCCGGCAGCATAGGCTTCGGCCACCGCCGGAAGGTCAGGGAAGGCTATTGCTTCGGCGTTGGCGTCGGGTTCGGTGCAGGTCACATAGAAGCATCCGAAGACCATGTCCTGCGTCAGGGCTGCGAGGTAGCCGCCGTTGGCCGGGCTGAGTTGGCAGCGGCTCGAGCGGGCCAAGTCCCAGGCCTCTGCCTGGGCCGCGTCCCCGAGCGGCAGGAAGGCGTCCATCTCATCGCCATCGAAGTCGGCGTTGAAGGCGACCAGCGTCAGCGGATGGACGCGGATCACGTCTTCCGGAGCCACGCGCATGCGGAAAGCCTGCATCCCCACCCGGTGCAGCACGGGGGCACGGTGCAGGATGACACAGCTCTCGGCGGCGAGGCGCCGCAGAGTCTCCATGGCCGAGGGGTGCCGCTGCGTCAGCATCATCCTGGCCTGCTCCGGCGACGCGGCGGTTCCGGACCGCACCAGGGCGCCGCAGACCAGGGGTTCCAGGAGCGTCATGGCCATGGGCTCCGGGAGGGAGCAGGTATCGTAGTCCAGCTCCGGACCCGGGCAGACGACCGCGCGGCCCGAGTAGTCCACTGTCTTCCCCGAGAGTGCCTCGGTGATCCAACCATGCTTGCCATGGAGACACGTGGTCAGAGCACTCAGCAGTTGATCCACGGCTCGCTGCAGCCGTTCGGCCGTATCGCTCCGGTTCCCACTCCGGCGGCATGCCGTGTCGGCCGTCAGCACGGCGGCGTAGAGCTCGTCGAACCGCCGGCCTGGGCAGAGCGAGGCCGGGAGCACCGGCAGGACCGTGATGGCCGGCATCCCCATGGCCGCCTCGCCGAGGAACTCGCGCCAGGGATGCCTGACCGGCAGGCTCAGCGGGATGTGCCGGAGCGACAGGCAGGCCCCGTCGCGGACCGTCTCCGGAGTGACCGCCTGGCCAGCGCTGGCGCAGACCTCCCCCGACGACCAGGCCAGGACGCGCTCCGGCGTGGCCAGCGCCAGGGCGGCAGCCACGGCCGCGTCCACGCTCGCGTCCGGGGCGGAGAGGTCTACCGGCGACCCGTCGGCGGTGCTGAAGCCCAGGTCCAGGCAGAGCCCGCGCAGACGCAGTACCAGGCGGCGGACCGAGTGCGGCACCGTCGTCGTGGGAAGGCTGGAGCCGCGCACCAGGGCCTCGTAGACGCCGGCTCGCGCCGTGGGGTCGTCGGACTTGATGGTCAGCATCTGCCGCAGGACCTCGGCCACGCCGTGGCCTTGGAGGGCCCAGGTCTCCATGATCCCGACGCGTTGGCCACCGTGGTCCCGGCGCCCGCTGGTGGGCTGTCCGGAGTCCGCCAGGTAGGGCCCGGTATGCCTTTCCTGGCGCTTGTCGGCGGCCATGTGGTCCAGCTTCATCATGTAGACGTAGCCGACGGTCGTCTCCTGCTCGAACGGGCGCCCGGTCCGGCTGTCCGTCAGGTGGAACATGCCGCTTGCGGGCAGGCCGGCCTCCACGAGCATGGCCTCGATCTGCGCGACCGGGATGCCGTTGAAGCCAGGCGTGACGACCGTGCACCCGAGCTCGTGCGCCGCCATGCCGAGGTGGGCCTCCAGGACGGCGCCCAGGTTCATGCGGCTGGGAACGCCCAGGGGATCCATGAGCATCTCCAGGCGGCGCCCGTCCGCGAGCATCGGCATCTGCACCTCGGGCAGAACCAGCGCCACCACGCCCTTGGCGCCATGTCGGTTGCAGAGCTTGTCGCCGACCTGAAGCGGCCGGCGACAGGCGATACGGATGCGGATGAAGGCCATCACGCCAGGCGCCAGCCGGTCCCCGGCGGCGTCGTGGTAGTGCTCGACTCGGACCACGGTGCCGCGCGGTCCCGCCGGAAGGCAGAGGGAAGCGTCCTGCAGCCCGCCATCGGTGGTCGGCCTGGCCCGGCTTACCAGGATGTCGCCGCCCTGGACTTGGGCCCCGACCTGAACGATCCCGTCTGGGTCCAGGCATGCCGTCAGGGCGGCTGGGAGGTGCTGGCGCGAGAGCCGCTCGAGATCACGGTCGCGAACGGTCAGGGTGAACTCGTGGACCTTGACCGAGTCGAAGTGGCCCTCGCGAACGACCCGGTCGCTGACCACGATACCGTCCTCGAAGTTGTAGCCTTCCCAGGGCATGTAGCCGACCAGCACGTTGCGACCGAGGGCCAGGACTCCCTGGTCGGTGCCCGGGCCGCCGGCAATGGACTGTCCCTGGGCTACCCGGTCACCCGGTCTCACCAGAGGCTGCCAGGATGGCGGTTGCGGCGTGCCCTGAGGGGAGCGCCATCCAGGCAGTGGAAACACCAGCGCCGCCCCGTTCTCGGGCTGGATCACGACACGTTCCGGTGTACTCTCGGCGACGATGCCGGCGCAGTCTGCGGTCATCACGCTGCCGGAATCGCGAGCTACAGGTCCCTCCATGCCGGTGCCGACGAGGGGCGCCTGGGGCGTGAGGAGCGCGACGGCCTGTCTCTGCATGTTGGTGCCCATGAGGGCTCGGTTGGGGTCGTCGTGGGCCAGCAGGGGGATGAGGGAAGCGGAGGCGCCCAGCGGCTGGGCCGGATGCGCCAGGAGCAGGTCAGCGCCGTCGGCGTCGATGCGGCGCAGGTCCTCGCCCACCAGGGCCAGCATCCCGCCGGCATAGCGCTGGCGGCAGTCCGGGTTCGCCAGGTCGCCGAGGATATGCCCGCCATCGGCCTCGGGCGGCAGAAACTCGACCGCCTGGGCTGCGTCGGCATGCACGTAGGGCGTCAGCAGGCGCCCCTGGGAGTCCACGTCCGCCAGGACGGCGAGGCCCAGGTTGACACCGATGCGGTCGCCCTCGGGCGTCTCCAGCAGACAGAGCCGGCCAAGGTGGGTGGCATGGACGCACCGGGCCTCGTAGCCGGGGTCGGTCCCAGGCACGACCTGCGACACCCGCCGCACCTGCGAGATGAACGCCAGGGGGTTGGTGTCGTCTGCAGCCCGCACGAACTGCCCGTGGGCGAAGAAGCCCGTCACCGCCTCGGCGACCGCGGCCAGGACATGCGCCTCCGCAACGGCCGCGGCGCCAGCAAGACCGACAAGGGCCCTCTCCAGCGCCTCGCCCAGTTGCTCGCCGACCCGCAGCAACCGGCGTGTCGTCAGATCGTTCCACTCGCTGCGGGACGTTGCCTGCAGGCAGCCGGTCACGACCTTCTCCTGGCCAGCGATCAGGAACGTCCCGCGGCCGGTCATGAGCGGCATTTCGCCGACGGGTGCCCCGCGGATGGCCCCATCGGCTCCCCTCACCATGGCCGCCAGCGGCGCAGCGTAGGTCCGTCCCAGGCGCTGGCACTCGGCCAGGGACGCCACCGCGTCCCCGAGCGTGTAGCCTGCGTAGCGAGCCCCATCGGACGTGTCTCCAGGAGTCGCTGCAAGAGCCCTCCTGAGAATGTGTTCCAACCCATGATCGCCACGCCTGTCAGGGGCCGTCTGGGACTGCAGGAAGGCCTCGTACGAGCGCTTCTGCAGCCCGGCCAGGTCCGGGACCGGCGTCGCCACGGGTGGCCAGAAGTCCCGCCGGGAGTGGGTACCGCCGTGCGCCGCGCTGGCCTGCCTGCCGCTGTGAGAGGTGCGTGCCATGCCTTGTCTCCAGGCTGATGGGGTACCTGGCCCCGCTTCTGGCGAGGCCGCCTTCCGTCATAGATAACGCGGCAGCGTGACAACCTACCGCCCCCCCTGGCGGCGGCGCCGGTGAGCCGGGCAATCCTCTGGAGGGCGAACCCGAAGGCCCTGAGCGCGGTCGATGGGCTCCCCAGGCCCCGCAGGCGCGCAGACGCCAATGAGCCGGGGCCTCCGCAAGGGGTCACAGCCGCCGCCAGCCGTAGGCGCGCTTGGTGATGCGACCGCTGCACCGTTGCGGCAGGTCCCGGGCCAAGCCGGGGACGCTTGGAGGGCGGGTCCTCTATAACCCGCCGTCGGGATGCGGAGGTCCCGGCCTCCAGACCGCTGGGAGCTCTTGGCGGTTTGGGGCGGAG
>Ga0172371_10007154_pt1 | contig 15995 bp, 10 predicted proteins | sample Lak12m_FD_114543 | JGI IMG/M metagenome (GOLD analysis project Ga0172371, IMG submission 114543) | Freshwater microbial communities from Kabuno Bay, South-Kivu, Congo - kab_022012_12m | ecosystem: Environmental > Aquatic > Freshwater > Lake | place: Democratic Republic of the Congo: South-Kivu...
CGAAGAGCTGCTCGATCGCATCGTCGAGTACGGATTCCTGACGATGGGGGACCTCCGCGACGCACTGTCGCGGAACAACTTGAAACTGGCCGACTTTTCCTGGCGCACCGACTGGCTGCGGGGCGATCCGCTCCTGCGGGCCGACCAGCGCCTGGCCGCCTCGCTCGACGGGGTTCACCGCCGCGGCGAGTTCTACCTCCGCTGGATGCAGCGGCTCAGCTCGCTGGCCTTCGGCACTCCGTTCGGGCGTCTCGTGACCCGTTTTCTTGCGGTTCCGTTCGGCGGGACGTATCTCGTGGTCGCGTTTCTCGACCACCTGGCCGAAAAATTCGCCGGCGAGGAGGCGGCCGAGATCTCGCTCTCTTGGTCCGTGTTGCGGGTCCTGCTGCTCGGCACGTTCGTCATGGGACTCGTCAACGTCGATTGGTTCCGGCACGGGGCGTGGCGAGTGTTCGTCCATTCATGTCGCGCCGTCCGCGATGCCGTCGTCGGAGTGGCCCGTTGGATCGCCGGGCTCGAATGGCTGAAGCGGTTCTTGCGGAGCCGGCTGGCGCGACTCGCCTACCGCTTCCTGCTCAAGCCGGCGGCCTTCACGGCGGTGGCGTGTCTCGCGCTGCCGAAGGGCGCGGGGTGGAAGACTTCCGCCACCAGCGGCGGCCTGCTCTTCCTGGCGATCAACCTCTTCGTGAACTCCCGCGTGGGCCGCGACGTCGAGGAGTTGTTGGTCGACGCCCTCATGCAAGCGTGGCGACGCCTGGGAATCCCCATCCTCACCGGCCTCTTCTACTTCTTCGTCGACATCTTCCGCGGCTTTCTGGAGAATGTCGAGCGGGTGATCTACACCGTCGACGAGTGGTTGCGGTTCCGCAGCGGCGAAACCCGCTTGACCTTCGCCGCCAAGGCCGTTCTGGGGACGATCTGGTACTTGGTGACCTACGTGCTCCGCTTCTGCATCAACCTCCTGATCGAGCCGCAGTTCAACCCCCTCAAGCACTTCCCCGTGGTCACCGTGTCGCACAAGCTCCTGATTCCCTGCATACCGGCCTTCGCCGTTCTCCTCGAACAGACCATGGAGAAGAACCTGGCCAGAATCGTGGCCACGGCGATCATCTTCGGGATTCCGGGAGTTTTCGGCTTCCTCGTATGGGAACTCAAGGAGAATTGGAGGTTGTACGCCGCCAATCGGGCCCGCGACCTGCAGCCGGCCAGCGTCGGGCACCACGGAGAAACGATGGGCCGCCTGCTCCGCCCCGGATTCCACTCCGGCACGGTGCCGAAACTCTTCGGCAAACTCCGCCGCGCCGAGCGCCGGGCATTGGCCGGCGGCAGTGCCCGGGCCGTGCTCAAGCGGCTCCGCGCGATCCGCCATGTCCAGGTCGCGGTGCGGCGGTTCGTCGATCGCGAGCTGCTGGAGCTTCTCAACCACGCGCGGTCGTGGCAGGCCGGCGCCGTGGCGCTCGGGCCGGTCCATTTGAGCACCAATGGGATCCGTGTGCTTCTCGACCGCGCCGCGGCCGGCGGCAATCCGCTGGAGATCGCCTTCGAGATGCGCTCCGGATGGCTCGTGGCGGAAGTGGTTCAGCCGGGTTGGTCCGTGCCGCTTGCGCCCGCGGAACGGCAGGTGCTGGAGGCGGCGATGGTGGGACTTTACCGGCTGGCCGGGGTGCAATTGGTCCGCGAACAAGTCCAGGCGGTTCTGCTGCAGGCCGGCGACTGGGACGTATCCGCCGAGGGCCTTGTGGTCGACGCCCGCAACGGCCACCCGACGGTGGTCGTGTACAACCTTCTCGAGGAAGGATCGCTTGCCCCGCAGGCCGCCCTCGGCCAGCCCTGGCAGGCGTTTCCCACCCTGGAGCCAACCCAGGTGCTCTTTTCGCACACGGCCGTCTCCTGGGATTGCTGGGTGGCCTTCTGGCAGCAGGAGCAGAGCGACCGCGGGCGACAGCCGGAGCCGATCGTGGCCTTCCCCGTGCTGCCGCACGCGCCACATGGTCGCGTCACTCCGTGAGGCGCACACTCGGTCTCGGAGAGACCGAGCCACGTGCGGTCCAACGCAAAAGGGGACAGGCACCGTCGCCGGAGGGCGTATTGGAAGGGAGACCGTCTTCGAGGCGACGGAGCCAGTCCCCTTTTGCGGCTTCACTGCGCCGGGAAGACGACGATGGCTTTTCCTTCGCGGCGGAACGTGCACCCGGCCGGGCTGAGGATGGCCTCGAACAACTCGTCGACCGTGGCGTCCTTGACGCTGAACGAGATCACTTGGCTGGGCGAGATGCCGGCCCGGGCCAGCGCATCGCGGTCGAGCCGCACTTCCACTTGCAGTTTCTGGGCCAACTCGGCGACTAGGCGATCCAGGGGGCCCTTCGCGTTCTGGACGGTGAAACGCACCTCTTGCCGGCCCGCGGAGGAAGGGCGCTTGGGCGGCTTGCGGGCCGAGGCGTGGGGCGTGGCCTTGAGCCGCTCGTGATCTTCCACCAGCCCCCGGACGAAGATCTCATCGCCCACCACCTTGATCTGGCTTTCGGGCACGAGGCGCGACCACCGTTGAGCCAGTTGCTCGGGCTCTCTCCCGCCGGGATACCGGCGCACCACGGCCACGCGGTTCGGGATCGGCACGAGTTCCATCGAGCGGCCGTCGGTGGCGATGCGGAACGTCAGATCATACTGCACGGCGATCAGCGTGACGCGATCCACCAGGGGCAACGACGGCAGATCGGCCGCCGCCCAAAGGTCGTGCGGCACCTGGTCCAGCCCTTCCATCCGGACGCCCGACGACTCGGCCAGCCGGCCCAGCAACTCGCGCGGCGTTGCGAGGTCGTCCCATGCGAGCGGCTGGCCGAGCAAGAAGGTCTCCTCCGCGTCGGCAGGCAGTTTGGCGACGTCCTCCTGGCGCACGAGCGTCAGGGTCCGTAGCCGCGAGGTCACGTCGGGCGGCCCCAGGTAACTCACCGGCCCCACCATCGTCAGACCCAGCCCGCGGTCTTTCGCAATCCGCTGGAGCAGTTCTCTCACGGTCGCGTCCTTGAGCGTCAGATCGACCGTATGGTCGGGATCCACGCGGCGATCCACCAACACGGCCACCCCCTGGGTCGTTGAAATGCTCCGTACCACTTGGCGAAGCGGCACCGCCGACCAGAACACGCGAGGGACGACCGTATCCATCCGTTTCTGCAGGTCACGGCCGGTGAGCCAGCCCGGCTTGGGCGTGATGTCGGCCCAGGCTCCCCGGGAGAGGGTGAGGGCGAGAACGCCGATCGCGCCCCACCGGCCCCAAACGCCCGCTCGGACTGCCCTCAGCGACCCCATGATCTCCACCGCGAATCGAATTTCGGGTAGGTCACCTTTGGTAGGTCAGCCTTTCCAGGCTGACGCAGGACGGCTTGGTGAGCCGTCCGCGGAATTGCCGGTTCTTCCGGCCTGACGGCACCATGGTCAGGCTCGAGAGCCTGACCCACGGTCCAAGCTCCCACGCGGATCCACTCGGCGCACTCTATCGCACGATCTCTTCATTTTCCTTGAGATTCCGCGGGTAGAAAAGCGAAATCCGCCCGCCCCGGGGATTTTTCTTGGTTACAGGTCATCCTTCGGTTACAATCGGAATTAGCCGTCCGCGTAGAGGGACGGGTTGGGAAACCCGTCCTACGTGGGACCGCGCGAGTTACCCCGGAGTTGCTCTGGTGAGCGACGCATCCCCGCTCAAGCCTTACCTGTCGCAGGCGTACGATCAGTACCTGGAAAATCAGGATACGGCGGGCTTCCTTCGCAGGGTCTCCGAGGTGTACTCACAAGGGACCTTGCAGCGGCTGGCCGAGCACGATTCGGCCCGAGTCCGCCGCGCCGCGGTGCTCGCCTTGGGTTTGCTGGGGGATTATGAGGCGAACGCCACGCTGGGCCGTGCCCTCCAGGATGAAGACCGGACCGTGCGGGTCCTGGCGGAGCAGGGCATTCGCACCGTCTGGACCCGGGCCGGCAGCGAGAGCGATCGCCGGCTCCTGGGGGTCATTATCCGCCTCAATTCGGCCCAGCGTTTCCCCGCCGCCATCCGCCGGGCCACGGAGCTGTTGAAGCACGCCACCTGGTTCGCCGAGGTGTGGAACCAGCGGGCGATCGCCCACTTCTCCCTCAAGCGCTACGAGGAAGCAATCCACGATTGCCACCAGGCCTTGGAGTTCAACCCGTACCACTTCGCCGCCGCCGCCGGCATGGGACAGGCCTACCTGGAACTCGGAAACCACGCGGCCGCGCTGGAGAGCTTCCGCCGGGCATTGCGGCTGAACCCGGACCTGGAGGCCGTGCGTGTCCAAGTGGCCCGGTTGGCGCGACTCATCGAGGACACCTGAAACCCGTTGACATCAGCGGAGACTTCCGAAGTCTTCCAAGACCTCGGAAGTCTCGGCATAGGTTCTCAGTACCTCGCTGGCGGCGGGTATTGTGGATATGCCGGATCGGGGTTGTGCGGCGGGTGATTCCCAGGGGCCGCCGGGCGGCGGGCCGTAATCGTGTTACCTTGCACGGCAGCGGCCGCGTATCGGGCAGGTTCCCGGTCGAACTTCCGATAGGATGCCTCGCCAGCGAACAAGAACACCCGGCCTTCGTACCAGGCCCCGTACTCCCGCCTTCCCGGCACCTGCCGCTTCTCCTCGACTGCGATCACGACGTCCATCCCGGACAACACCGGCGCATAGCGATCGGGATCGGCAAAGAACCGTTTTGCTTCCTCGGGCCCAACAAACAGATACGTCCTGCCCCGGTGAATCACCCCGTAGCGAGGATCGCCTTTCGCCCATTGCTCTTTCTCGCTCAAACTCACGGGACAGTATCCGTCCAGCGCAAGCGGTGGCGCCTTGGGGTCCATCGTCGCAGGGGCAGATGAGGGCGCACCCGATGGCCCGACAGGCGAATGGCCCGGCGGCAGTGGCTGTCGGGCCTCCACCTGTCCCACGGGGCCCGAGCCGTTTGGATTCCATCGAGCGGTTTCCGCTTGCCAGGGTTTGGCCTGCGGCAGTGCCGTTGCTGCGGCACTTGGAGACGGATAGGCGCCGGAATATGGCTGCTGCGCCGCCGCCGGATTGTAGGCTGCGGTGCCCTGCGGAATCGCAGCTTGCCTGGGCGGACTGTAGGCTGCCGAGCCCTGCGAAACCCCTGACTGATTGGCCGGGTTATACGATGCGGGGCCCTGCGCAATCCCGGGCTGGCTGGACAGCGGCATCGCAGGCTGATTGGGCGGCATTCCCGTCGCCGCTCCAGGCTGCACCGCAGGTCCTTGGCCCGACGGGTACCCCCATGGAGTTGCCCCCCCCACAGTCTGGGCGGATGGCGGCGACGCGGACTGGTGCTCCAGGCCCGATGGCGGCCATGGTCGGTTCACGTCCCCTGAAGCCTGGCCCCGACCAGACGCTGCCGAGGAGGTTGGGTTGGCCTGAGCGTAGGCTGGGAACGAGGTCCCCCGCATTCGGACGGCCATTTGGTTCATCGCGTCGACATACTGAACCGCACTCAAACCACCCGTTCGGTGCGCCAAAACATTACCCTGCGGAGCCATAATGACGTCGGCGGGCACCTGGGTGATGCCGCACTCGCGGGCGGTGAGAGGAAATGCGTGAGCGTTGACTCGTACGGGGACGAAGTTGGCCTCGATGGCGGCGGCAACTTCGGGGCGTGAGAAGACCTCTCGCTCCATTTTCATGCAGGGCCCGCACGACTCCGTCCAGAAGTGTATCAGTACCAAACGGTTAGACTGAGCAGCCATCCTCTTGGCCGCCCCCAAGTCCGGCTGCCAATGGATGCCCGATTGGGCGGAAGCCTGATCGAATGTCACCAGCGCGTAGAGCACCAAGCACGGCCACCAGTATTTTGCCTGCATTTTCCAGGGTCCCCAAGGCTCCATGACCCGGCACGGGAATAAGACGCGGCCACAAGAGTGGCTCACTGGAGTTTATCGGATATCCATGAGACCAGAATTTTGGGAAACCCTATGGCCTGCGAGAGATTTGTCGATTTTTCCTGATATGCTGGCACCATCGCATTTCCCCACTTGAAAAGCGGTGTAAAATAGGGTATATGGCTATGGTAGTTGGTGGCCAGTTGTGGGGGATCCGCCTCCTCTTGTTGGCCGGTGCAAGTCGGCAACTGCCCACGGGCGTGGAAGGGCATCGTGGAGGGCCTCGGCGTGGCAAGAATAGTTGACTTGAAGCTTGACACAAGCCGAGACATTGTTAAGATAACCGTAGCTTTGAGTCCTGCCGGGCAATAGGCGCTTGCAGCCTATGATCTAGGATCTCGGGGCCACTGCCTGCCGGTCTGAGTGATTTGGCGGGGCGCAGTAGAGGCTTCTCGACCTGAGTTTCCTGCTGCGGAACGTGGCCAGCCTGTGCTAGTGAGCACTCCAGGTGGGCTCGTAGGCCTCAGTGAGCCAAGTGGAACCGTGGAAGGTCGCACACGGGAAGACTCTTGACGCGGCCTCCTTGATTGCGAAACGGTTTTCGTCGTCGGACGGGAATTGGACTTCTAGGTAAGGGCATGCGGCTAGCCGCCGCAGGTCCGCCCGCGCTGGTTTGGGATGGTCCCAATTGCCACGCTTGCGCTGCGCGATGGTGCGCGGGCAACTCTACACTCTGGTGTCGTCATGGGAAAGAAACGAAGGGGTCGAGTACGCGGCGGACGCAACGGTTACAATCCGCTTCCCCGCCACAACCGCATGCGGCCCCCGCGCGATAGCAGTCTTCACCCGGCCAACAACAACGGCCGCGAGCCCGAGCCGGTCGACAACGGCGAAGAGGGGCCTCTCCAAGAGGGCGGCGGCGTGCTGGAAATGCACCCCAACGGCTACGGATTCCTCCGCGATCCGGCCACCAACTATGTCCGCCAACTCACCGACCCGTTCGTTCCCGGGAGCATGATCGAGAAGTTCGCGCTCCGCGAAGGGGTATTAGTCCGCGGCATGGTCCAGCCCGGCCGCAGGCAACAGGGGCCCCGCCTCAAGGAGATGTTCGACGTCGACGGCATCAAGCCGGAAGAGTACCGCGACGTCAAGACCTTCGATCAGCTCACCCCCATTAACCCCGAGTTCTGGTTGAAACTCGAGACCGGGCCGGCGCCGCTGACGACCCGCGTCATGGATCTCCTCACGCCCCTGGGCAAGGGGCAGCGGGCCCTGATTGTGGCCCCGCCCCGCACCGGCAAGACGATCCTCCTCCAGCACATCAGCCAGGCGATCGGCAAGAACTTTCCCAACATCAAGCTGGTTATGCTCCTGATCGACGAGCGGCCCGAGGAAGTGACCGACATGCGCCGCGCCGTGCCCGGGGAAGTGGTCGCCAGCAGCTTGGACCGCGACATCGAGAGCCACGTCCGGCTGTCGCAACTGATCGTTGAGCGATGCCGGCGCTTGGCCGAGATGGGCAAGGACGTGTTCCTCCTGCTCGACTCGATCACCCGCCTGGCCCGGGCCTTCAACAAGTGGGTCGGGAATACCGGCCGCACCATGTCCGGCGGCGTCGACATCAAGGCCATGGACATCCCGAAGAAGCTCTTCGCCACCGCACGGCTCTTCGAGGAAGGGGGCTCGCTGACGATCGTGGGCACCGCCCTGATCGACACCGGCAGCCGCATGGACGAGCTCATCTTCCAGGAGTTCAAAGGCACCGGGAACATGGAGCTGGTGCTCGACCGCAAGCTGGCCGACCGCCGCGTCTGGCCGGCGATCGACATTTCCCAGTCCGGCACCCGGCGCGAAGAGAAACTCCTCTCGCCGGAGACGCTGCACGCGGTCACCATGCTGCGGCGGACCCTTTCCAGCATGCACCCGGTCGACGCCATGGAACAACTCACGGCCAAGCTGGCCAAGTTCAAGTCGAATCAGGAATTCATCGACCTGATCAGCGGGGCCCACGTGGTGGATTAGCCCTCAGCCGATTTCCCAACCCTCGCGGTACTGCTCCTTGAGGAACCGTTCCGCCTCGGGCGCGTTGGTCGCCTTCATGGCCGGCCCGTCCCACGCCAGCACCTTCTTCGTCCGCAGGGCCACGCTGCCCAGCAAGACCAGCTCGGTCAGACGGGCGCTGTACTCGAAATTGCCGCTGGCCGGCTTGCCCCCCTTGCACGCCGCCAGCCAGTCGGCGTGATGGCCCTTGCTCCGGGGCAAGGTCTTCGCGGGTCGTTTGTACTCGCGGTGCAACGACAACGGCAAGAGCCTGGGCATTCCCGCCCAACCGGCACAGGTGATGATGCCCTTCTCGCCGATCAAGAAGATGCCGTTGCCCCCCTCGCCCAATCGCTGCTTGGGGTCCTTGGGATCGATCCCCTTCGGCACGGCTGGGCGAAGTCCGCCGTCGTACCACGTCAACGTCGCCGCCGGCATGTCGCCGCGCGGCCCGAAACGATAACAATGGACCGCCCCGCGGAGCGAGGCCACTTCGTCGTCAATCTCGCTCGAGGTGGCCTCCACGCTGAGCGGGCTCTCCAACTTCAGCGCCCACACGGCCGGATCGATATTATGGCAGGCCATGTCGCCGATGGCCCCGGTGCCAAAGGCCCACCACCCGCGCCAATTGTACGGAGCGTAGGCCGGATGGTAGGGGAGAGTCTCGCGGGGCCCGAGCCACAGGTCCCAGTTCAACCCGGGCGGCACCGGCGGGGTCTCGCGAGGCCGCCCGGGGGTCTTCGCCCATTGGCCCGTGTCGCTCCACGCATGGACCTCGCGCACCGGGCCGATGGCCCCGTCCCAGATCCATTCGCACGTCTGGCGAATGCCCTCGCCCGAGTGGCCCTGGTTGCCCATTTGCGTGGCAACGCCGGTTTCCTTGGCCACACGGGCGACCTGACGGGCTTCCCAGACGTTGTGCGTCAACGGCTTCTCGCAGTATACGTGCTTGCCCAACTTCATAGCGGTGATGGAAACCACGGCGTGCGCGTGATCGGGCGTGGCGCAGAGAATTGCGTCGACAGCCTTCTCTTTGTCCAGCAGCACCCGAAAGTTCTCGTATTCGGCGCAGCGGAAGCCGGGCATGGTTTGCGCATAATGCTCTTCCACTTTGGCCTTCAATGGCTTGCGTCCTCCGGATCCCCCGTAGTAGAACGCGCTCAGGTCCGTCCTCTCCGCCACGTCGCAGACGGCGATGATCTGCGCGTCCTTCTCGTGGAACAAATTCTGGGCGTTGGTTCGCCCCTGTCCCCCGGCGCCGACGATTGCGATATTCACCTTCTCGCTCGGCGCAACGAACCTCGGTCCCCCCAGCACGTACCGCGGCACCAGGGCAAACGCGGCTGCGCCGGTAGCCACCCCGAGAAACTGCCGACGGGTCGCCCGAGTCTTCGTCTTCTTTCCGTTCATAGTGTCTTCTCGCAAGATAAGGGACAGGCAACGGGCCACGGGCTGGTAAGAAGGTCGCGATGGAGGGCTTCCGCACAGGTCCTTCAAGCGACGCACGTCGCCGCGGTCCATGAGCCCTCGTGCCGTCGACCGGTTCCCAGTGGAACCATTTGAGCCGCCGGGACGCCCCTACGTCAAGGTGGCGGATGGCAGTTTTCGCAAGTTGGACGGGGCATTGGCGAAGCGGGGCTTTAAGGCGATCCTCCTTCCCCGCGAGTTCAGTACTTGCCGCGGATGCACGGGGCGACTTCCTCGTCGTAGAACTGGCGGAGTTGGCGGTGCAGTTCCCGGGACAAGCAAGGCAGCCCGGAGGCTTCGGCGTTCATCCGCGCCTGCTCGGGGCGATTCGACCCGGGGATGACCGTGGTGACAGCGTCGAAGTCGAGGCACCAGCGCAGGGCGAACTGGGCCATGGTCGCGCGGCCGGGGACGAGCGGCTTGAGCATGTCGGCGAGCTCGACTCCCCGGGGATACGGCAATCCGGCGAACGTCTCCCCCACGTTGAACTGCTGCCCGTCGCGGTTGAACGCGCGGTGATCGGTCGCGGCGAAGGTAGTGTCGGCGGTGAGCTTGCCGGAGAGCAGGCCGCTGGCCAGCGGCAGGCGCGCGATGATCGCCACCCCGCACTCCTTGGCCTCGGGGAAGATCGCGTCGATCGGCTTCTGGCGGAAGACATTGAAGATGATCTGCAACGAGGCCAACCCCTCTTGCCTCAGGCACCAGACGGCCTCGTCCATCGACTCCACGCTGGCGCCGAAGGCCTTGATCTTCCCCTGGCGGTGCAGCTCGCGGAGATGCTCGAAGACCTCGCCCCGCTCCAGGTGCTCGGTAGGAACGCAATGGGTCTGCGTGAGGTCCAGGGCATCGACGCCCAGTCGCCGCAGCGAATTCTCGGTGTGCTCGAAGATCGCCTTCCGCGAAAAGTTCTCCGGCCAGCCGGGATCGGGAGAGCGTCCGAGCTTCGTGGCGATGAAGAATCGGTGCCGATCGGACCGCTCGCGGAGGAAGCGGCCGATGAGGGTCTCGCTCCGGCCCAGTCCGTAGATGTCGGCCGTATCGAGAAACGTCATTCCTGCCTCGGCGGCGGCCCGGAGCGTGTCCAAAGCCTGCTCGTCCGACACGCTGCCCCATTCCGTGCCCCCGAGTTGCCAGGTGCCAAGGCCGACCTCCGAGACGTGGCGCCCGGTTCTTCCGAACAGTCGTGTGCGCATGGGTACGCCTCCGTCCTAACGTCGTAGGTCGGGCTTTTCTGCCTGACGTGATCCCAGCCCCCGTCAGGGTGGAAAGCCTGACCTGCACTCGCGATTCCATGACCGACGCTTGTTCACCTCCGCGGCGAATACTCCCAGGTCATCGTAGCGAGTTTGCCGGGCGGTGTACACGGCCCCCACGAGGCCGCCGGCCCGCTTGATGCTATGCTTGGCGGCTGCGCTGCGTTCTTCCGCCAGTAACCGGCCAAGCTCCGAGAGGCTGACCCGACCGATTGGGACCGCGACCGAGACCAGCTCGCCCAAGGTCTTGCTTTGGCCTTTCTGCAGTCCCAAACCCTCTGCATTGCCTGGACGACAATCCGTCGCCGATCTGGTATACTCGTCACTATCGCGCCCGCAAGGGGAGAGTTGCACCGGAGGATCGGGAGAAGACACGATGAACGCACTCGGTAGATTGGTGCTTCCGGCAGCCTTGTCGTTGTGCCTGGTGAGCCAAGTTGCCGCGGCGCCCGTGGTGTTTTGGGCGAGCGACCCGGTGCAGCCGGGCCAAACCGCGCTGGTCGTCGGCGAGGGTTTCGGCGAGAAGCCCAAAGTGGAGGTCTGCCGTCTGGCGGATGGTGAGCCGGGACGTCCCGTGCCCGAGCAGAGCCTGCCGACCGACGGCTTCGCGGCGGTGGATGCGATCCAGGCGTCGGACCAGGCCTTGAAGTTCACCGTGCCCGCAACCATCGAGCCGGGCATCTTCGCCTATCGCATTACGACCGCCGCCGGGACGTGCCAGGGACTGCTCAATCGACCGCAGATCTGGTGGTCGCAGGGCGACCGGGGCCTGACTGCGGCGAGCGACGGGTGGATTCGGCTCTTCGGCCGGAACCTCGGCAAGAAGTCCGGCGTGTTCATCCTGGGGTCGGAGGGAATGAAGGGGGTCATCGCTCCGGCCAAGGGCAACGAGTTCGCGGCCTCCGTGGCGATTCCTCCCGGCTTCCCGGCCGGCGTGTACCGCCTCTTCCTTCACAACGGGTTTGCAGGGCCGGCAGGCTGGAGCGAGCCGGTGCGCATCGAAGTGGCCAAGCCCACGCCGTGGCCCGCCGCCGTGTTCAACGTCCGCGAGTGCGGGGCGGACGGCGACGGCGTGAAGGACGACTCCACCGCCATTCTCACGGCGATCGAGAAGGCGGAGAAGGCCGGGGGCGGCGTGGTGTATTTCCCGCGCGGCCGGTATCGAGTGTCCGAATCGCTGCCGATTCCCCGCTTCACGGTCCTGCGGGGCGAGAAACGGGAGTGGTCGTGCCTCGCCTGGACCGAGCTTCCCAAGCCGCCGGAATCGCTGCTTCACGGCACGAATTCGTTCGGCATCGAGGAACTCACCCTTTACGCCAAGGACCATCGCCACGTCATCGTCGGCGACCTGGGCGACAAACCCGGTGCGGGCGACGTTTTCCTGCGAGGAGTGCGGGTGCGAGCCGACCTTTACCGCGGGCACCCCAAGCAGGAGGAAGTGCAGCAGCTCTTTGTAGCGGCTTCGAGCTGGGGCGGAGGAGCCACGATTGACACCCTCCGCCTCGGCGGCAGGAACGTCGAAATCACCGACTGCGACCTCTACGGCAGCGGCCGGGCGATCTACCTCAAGCAGGCCCGGGGCGCTCGCGTGGAAGGGAACAAGTTCTACAACGGCCGCTGGGGGTGGTACTGCCTGGAAGGCTGCGACGGCCTGATCTTCGCCCAGAATGAGCTGACCGGCGGCGACCTCATGTCGACGGGCGGCGGCATCGCCAACTATTCGACGAGCTACTCGCAGAACATCTACTTCGCCCACAACCGCATGTCGCTCACCCACGGCTGGGACCGGGAGATCATGACCACCGACGCCGGCGACGGGGCCTTCTTCGGCAAGATCAAGAGCGTCGACGGCGCTAAGATGACGCTCGAAAAAGCCCCCGATAAGTTCACCGCGAAAGCGGGCCGCGACTGGCGCGGCGCGGCCGTGTTCATCCTCGACGGAAAAGGGGCCGGCCAATACCGCCGACTCGTCAAGTACCATGGCGACCGGATCGAAGTCGACCGCCCATGGCAGGTCGACCCCGACGCCAACTCCCTCCTCTCGATCACCATGTTCCACGGACGCTACCTGCTCGTGGGCAACGAGTTCACCGACACGGGTTCCATGCAGTTCTACGGCACGAGCATCGACTGCGTGGTGGCTCGCAATCAAGGGACCCGGATGCAGGGCTTCCGCGGCCTGGGCCTCTGGTACTACGCCTACCAGCCGAGCTGGTTCTGCCAGTTCCTCGACAATGAGATCCTCGAAGGCAACTACTATCACTTCTCCGAGGCCGCCGACAGCATCCTGGAGATCTTCGGGGCCAAGCACGATCCCTATCACGGGTCGCTCAACATCGGCGCGGTCGTGCGGGGCAATCAGCTCCACGGCCAGTCGCACATCCGCATCGACGGGACCTGCCGGGACGCCGTGGTCGAGGGCAACCGCGTGGCCCACGCCGACCGGGGCATCTTCGTAAGCCGGGACGCGACCCGCGTGCTGCTCAAAGACAACCGCTTCGAGGACGTGGCCCAGCCTATCGTCGACGAAGTGGCCGAGCAGAAGGCCGCCGAGGCGAAGCTGGCACGCTTCCTGGGCCGCAAGGAGCCCGTGGCCGTCTGGGGCTTCGAACAGAGGCTGGGCGAGAAGTTCCTCGATACGTCGGGCAACGGCTTCGCCGCTTCTCCGGTGGGAAAGGTCGCCGTGGTCGACGGCCTGCGGGGCAAGGCGATCCGGCTGGACGGGGCTTCCTACCTGCGAGTCGCCGAGCCGGCGGTCTTCAATGCGCCGGAGCTGACCATCAGCGTGTGGGTCAAGCCGGAACAGTTGAAAGGACGGCGGGGGATCATCGGAAAACGACTCGCCGGGGCCGCAGCGCCCTGGATCATCTCCCACAACGGGGCCAGCGTGACCTTCGAAGCGGCCAGCCCCGACGGCAAGTGGCCCTGGAACTTCCAGACCGGCCCCGTGCTCACCGAAAAGACGTGGAACCACGTAGCCGTGGTCATGCAGCGCAACCGCGTAACGATCTACGTGAACGGGAAGCCCGCGGCGAGCCGCGAATGCGACCAGGCGCGGGCCGCCAACGGGGAGCCGGTCATCATCGGCCGCGAAGCCTGGGGGGGTGATCCGCCCAAGGGCGACGCGCCGGGCCTGCTGGTCGGCTCCCTCGACGAGATCAAGATCTGGACGCGGCCCCTCCCGGAAGCGGAAATCCAGGCCGAGTTCGCCGCCCATCGGCCCGCCAAGTAGTGAAACTCGCAACCTCCCCTCTCCCGCTCGCGGGAGAGGGGCCGGGGGTGAGGCTCCGTAGGGTGGGTCGAGCGCAGCGAGCCCCACCAAGACCGGCGGACTTGTGATTGGTGGGGCTACACGCTGCTCCCGATACCCAGGAAGAAACCGTCAGTCCTTGAGCTCAAACTTCAGGTCATTCTTGCCCGGCTTGATCTCCGCCTTCAGGCCCGACTGCTTCGCCACCCCGTAGCGCGCGGGGATGAACGACTTGGCCTTCACGTACATGTTATCCGTCTTCTCCTTGGACTCGATCGCCACGTCGTACTTGCCCGGCGGCGCGCCGTCGTTCGGGGCGAAGGTCGTCACCTCGACGATCTTTCCTTTCTCGATCTTGCCGTTGGCTGGCCGGCCTTTCTCGGGATAGAGAACGATCGTTCCCTGCTCCAGCGGCTGTCCTTTGTAAGTGACCTCGCCGCTCACCGCGGCCGTGGGGTTCTCCTTCGAGCAGCCGGCCGAGAGCATGGTGGCCAGAAGGACCAACGTGGCGGTAGTCAATCTCCTCATTGATGGATCTCCGGGGGTTCAACCGTAGGACGGCCTTTCCAGGCCGTCTCTTGCGGCGGTTTCTTGACGGCCTGGAAAGGCCGTCCTACGAACAGGCTCGCGTTACGGCATCGTCAGCGTTTCTCCGCCCGCGCGCGATGCCAGGTAGCAGTACGTAGCATAGTCCATCGTCTCGGAGAAGAACCGGCTGGAGGCGTCGCCCATCAAGAACAGGGCCCCGCCCGGGTGCATGCTGCGGTACCCGATGCACTCGTCGGCGTTCCCTCCACCGTACGTGCCGGCCTTGAAACCCGCGTTCAAGTAGTTGATGGGGTGGGCGGTCGTGGCGAAGTTCTGGTAGCCCCAGTCTTCCCAGTTGCACCACTTGGGGATGACCTCGCCCACGAAAATGGTGTTCGACAGGCCGTCGGTCACGTCGCTGAACTTCGCGCTCCATCCCATGCGAGAAATCACCCCGCGCGTCGAGCCGCTGTCAACCGCGGAGTTGCCGTATCCCGCGTCGTAAGTCAAGGGCGGGTTCGCCGTGGCGCCGTTGGTATGGTTGCCCACACACGCGGCATAGCACGTCAGGCCTATGGAAAGGGCCGCCGCATTGTCCGCCCGGGTCAAGGTGGTCGCCGTCCAGGGGTCGGACGGGCAAAGGAACGCCGGCAAGTTCTGCGAGATCAACGCCAGGTTCGGCGCCACAAAACCTGAGAGCCTCTGATCCATCTGGTTGTAAATGCTGCCCAGCTCAACGAATGGCAGGATGCCCACCATCCAAGATCGGTTCTTCCCAACCGTCGATCCTTGGCACAGCGGCAGGATCTTGTGGACCTGCTCATAATTGTGCATGGCCAGACCGATCTGCTTCAGGTTGTTGGTACACTGCGAGCGGCGGGCCGCCTCGCGCGCCGCCTGCACGGCGGGCAACAACAACGCGATCAAGATGCCGATGATGGCGATGACCACCAGGAGTTCCACCAGCGTAAACGCCGGACGGGATGATCGGAAACGCGTCATACCCTTCTCCTTGCAAAAAGACGTAAGAGACAAGACAGACAAGCCGCGCTCGCGAGAAGCATTCCGCAAACGTCGATCGACGCCAAACTTCGATGAACCCATCACGGAACCAACTTGGTCGAACGAGAGCCGGCAGGGCGACAATGAGAACCCGAGCCCTGCTTCCAAGAGGCTCGCCTACGGATCGAAGCTAGTATGTGCCGATTCCCGGGAAATGTCAAGCGCGCAGGGGCCACGACAAGGGGCAGGACGCGATCCCCCGGAAAGACGGGTGACGGTGTACCCTTATGGGTGATTCCGGCCCAGACCGAGACGCGCGATGGACCGAAGGTTTCCGAAGCATGGGGAGACCTTCGGCCGCCCGTCCGGCGGGCTTTGGCAGACCCGCGCCGAACGTTCGTAGGGTAAAAGGACGGCCTTTCCGGGCCGTCTCTTGCGGCGGCTTCCTGACAACCTGAAAAGGCCGTCCTCCGCGTAGGCTCACGCTACGGCATCGTGACCGACTCGCCGCCGGCTCGGGTGCCCAGGTACGCGTAGGTCGCCCGGTCGATATTCTCCGAGAGGAATTTCGCCG
>Ga0172371_10007156_pt1 | contig 15991 bp, 14 predicted proteins | sample Lak12m_FD_114543 | JGI IMG/M metagenome (GOLD analysis project Ga0172371, IMG submission 114543) | Freshwater microbial communities from Kabuno Bay, South-Kivu, Congo - kab_022012_12m | ecosystem: Environmental > Aquatic > Freshwater > Lake | place: Democratic Republic of the Congo: South-Kivu...
CCAGTAATCCGAAGGATTGAGGCCAGCGTCGGTGATGGCAGCCAGAACGCCTTCCATCATGGGATCGTTATGGGCATACACGCCGTCAAAACCATCCGGCCCGAGAGAGGTGATATAGTCCGTCATGGCTTTCTGCGCCGGATCAGCGAACCAGCCGCCGGAAGCCCAGCCAACCACTTCGATTTCCTGCGTGCCGTCCAGCGTCACAGCATCCTTCTGGGATGCATAATCAGCTGCGGTTGTGCCGCCCAGGCTCTTCCCGGCATCTTCATAAGCCTTCAGGAAACCTTCGGACTGCGCACTCGCGGTGCCCTGTCCGAGCTGGCCTTCGATCATGATGACCTTTTGCACGCCACGGGCAAGAGCATCCTCGCCGGCATAGGTGCCAGCCTTCACAAAGTCATATGCGCAGGAACCGGCCGCATCTTTTGCATTGGGAGCGGAAACAAAGCTGTGTACCGCACCGAAATACGGGATCCCGGCGTCAACGGCCTTGGTGATGCACTCGGACGTAGCATCTACCGAGTTCTGTATCACGACGATAGCGTCGTAACCGGACGTGATAAAGTCTTCAACAGCCTGCAGCTGCTCGGGAGCAGTATTCTGGCCGACTTTGTAATTCACGGTCCAATCGCAGGTCGGATCCTCATCTGCGCAAGCCTGCAGTGTTTCATACAGAACCTGGTAGTAGGAATCCGCGCCATCCGCGTACATACCGATGTCGAGTTTGAGAACGTCAGCGGAAGCCGATTCGGAAGCGGCAGCCGAGGAAGCAGTTTCTTCCGAGCTGGCAGCAGCCGAGGATTCGGCAGGCGCAGTGGACTGGCAGGCCAGCAGGCCCAGGGCCAGAACCGCAACCAAAGCGATTAATAGGATTTTCTTCATTATGTAATGTCCTCCTTGTGTTTTTGCCATTCCTAAGTAGTATGGCCTATATATCAATCTGCGGCGGTTTAGAAAATTTGCCGCAGACGTATATAACCGGAATTTATTTTGCCGTTTTTGCGGCTTCTTCCTTCAGCTGCCGCCTCTGCTGTCCCCTTGCCTGCCGCGCGGCCACATAGGCGCCCGCCGACACAACCGCGATGATGATGATGCCTTTGGCAACGAACTGCCACTCACTCTGCAGACGCATGATGTTCATGGCGTTTGCGATCGCGCCGAGGAAGATAGCACCGATAAACGTGCCCCAGATGTTTCCTTTACCACCCGACATCGCCACACCGCCTACGACGGTGGCCGCGATAACGTCGATCTCCAGGTTCTGCCCGATGGTTATGATGGCGGTATTGACACGGGCGAGAAGCATGATTGCCGCTACGGCAACCAGCAGCCCGTTCAGGGCATAGGTGGAAAGCACCATGTTCTTGACGCCGATACCGGCCAGGTAAGCCGCATTCTTGTTCGCGCCCACGGCGTAAACGCGGCGGCCGTATTTCGTATATTTCATCAGCCACCATATGATGATCGTAATGGCAAAAAATACGAGAACATAAATGGGTATCACCAGCGCAAGGCCACTCGGACCCTTCGCGCCTTCGATCAGGTTGGCCTTCAGGGGATCAAGCGCGCCCCAAATGCTGACCTCGATCGAGTTGCATATCAGAAGCGCGACGCCGCGGAATGTGATCATGCCGCCCAGGGTTATAATGAAAGGCTCCACATTCAAGCGGGAGATCGCAAGGCCCATTGCCGCTTCAAACACAACCGCAAGGATGATAACAGTGATCAGGGACGGGATCAGGCCCATTCCCCAGTCGACCGTTCCTTTTGCCAGGAACAGCGTGACGAAGGAAGCCAGCATGCCGACCGAAAGGTCGATGCCGCCGCCGATCATGACAACCGACATTCCCATTGCCATGATGCCGACCACCGACACCTGCATCAGGATATTCAACAGGTTTTCCGGGCTGATGAAGGACGGATATTCAAGGGCGCCGTCCGATACGCTTGAAAAAATCTGGACCAGGATGACGGCTATAAAGAAACCGACCATAACGGTTAAAACCGTCGAATTATCCCCTCTTCCAAATAATGAAAATCTTTTCCTTTCTTGCGGGACAGGAGACTGCCTCATATCTTTTTACCTCCTATGGAATACTCGAGTATATTTTCTTCGGATACTTCTTCTTTTGTAAGTTCCCCAACGATGCGTCCGTCTTTCATGACCATAATCCGATCGCTCATTGAAACGATCTCCGGCATGTCGGAAGATACCATGATGATTGCCTTTCCTTCTTTCAAAAGATTCATCATGATCTGGTATATCTCTTGCTTGGCGCCCACGTCGATACCGCGCGTAGGTTCGTCAAAGATAAATATTTCTCCGTTTGTGTTGAACCATTTGGCCAAAACGACCTTCTGCTGGTTCCCGCCCGAAAGGCTCATGGCTAGCGCCTGCGAATTCGGAGCCTTGGTGTCCAGTTTTTTTACGTATTCGTCCCCGATCTCCACTTCCTCTTTCGGATTGATCGTAAAGCCCTTTGTGTTCACCATGTTTGCAATCATGGTGTTACGGGCGATGGTATGGATCAGGAACAATCCTGTGAACTGCCGGTCTTCCGTGATATAGCACAACTTGTTTTTGATGGCGTCGCTCGGGTTTTTGAAATTGACTTCTTCTCCCATCACGGATACCGAACCGCCCAGCTTTTCCGCGCCGCCGAAAAGCAGCGTCATGAGTTCGCTGCGGCCCGAACCGACCATTCCTGCAAAGCCCAGGATCTCTCCCCTGCGCACATGGAATGATATATTGTTTACGCCGTTGCCCGAGAGATTCTTCGCCTCCAGCACGACTTCGCCCGGCTCAAAGAAATCACGGTGATAGAATGCGGAAGCATCCCTGCCCACCATGTCTCGGATGAGCTGCTGCACGTCCGTCTCTTCCACCTTGCATGTCTTGATGTGCATACCGTCCCGAAGAACCGTAATCCGGTCCGCAATTCTGAAAACCTCTTCCAGATGATGCGAAATATAAATGATACCGATACCGCGTTCCTTGATTTTCTTGGTGATTTCCAAAAGGTTGTCGATCTCGTTTACCGAGAAGGAAGCCGTCGGTTCGTCCATAATGATCACCTTGCGCTCCAGAACAAGCGCCTTGGCGATCTCAACGATTTTCTGTTCGCCCGAGGAAAGCTCGTCAACCAGCTGGTCCGGTTTCAGGGTACTGTGCAGGTATTCCAGAACCTTTTCCGTTTTTTCCTGCATTTCATCTTTCTGCATGATCCCGTTCTTTGTGATTTCCATGCCGACAAAGATGTTTTCCGTAATGCTTAAATGCGGAAAAATCGTATGCTCCTGGTAAATGGTCTGGATGCCGAGCTGGATGGGCACATGGGGGTTGTCAATCGAAACGGGTTTGCCCTCGAACAAAATCTTGCCGCCCTTATCCGGTTGGTATGCTCCGGAAATGATCTTGATGAGCGTCGATTTTCCTGCGCCGTTTTCACCGCATATGCAGTGGATCTCACCCGGCTTAAGGCCGAATGTAATGTCGCTCAACGCTTTCACACCAGGAAATGTTTTGGAAATATTGGACAACTGCAATATTTCTTCCGACATAATTTCCCACCTCCTAAATAATTAGTCTTTCTTAAATTTTAAAAAGATTGAACTATTAATGAATAGTGAGCATACTTCCAATAATCAATTCAATTTACAATTTTAAAACTTGAGTCGCTTTTTTCGGTTATTGTACAATATATTTTTTTATTTTTCAAGTGGTTTTTGTTCATTGACTTCATAATTGACCATCCCTTTTTAACAGTTATGATCTTTATTTAGCATTTTTTCATATAAACTTATCATTTGTAATGATTAAGTCATAATTCGCCGCTCAAGGCATCGTTAAAACCGGATTGCTCTAATATCCGTAAACGGCTGCCTTGCCGCAGGCCGCCTACCCGTCAATCAACACGATACTCTTGATTTTGTTTTCCTTGCTTTCCTTCATGAATATGATACCCTTTTCGGCATCCTTTAAACCGAATTTATGGGTGATGAGCGGTTTTAATTTTACCTGCCCGGATGCGATCAGATGGAAAACGTTGTCCCAGATCAGCGGCGCGAGCCAGGAGAATTTAAGCGTTCTGCTGGACTGTATGGCTTCTAGCACCGGTACTTTCAGTTCGTCTTCCGGCGACGGCAGGCCAAAGTACACGATTGTCGAATGATGGGTCGTAACCTTCAGCGCCTGCTGCAGCGCCGGCATGGCGCTGGTAGCGACGATCGCCCTGGTCGCAAGTTCCCCGCCGTTCAGCGCGCGGATCTTGGAGGGAACGTCCGCCGCATAGTAAGGCGAGCCTTTTTCAAGCGAATTGATTACGGCTACCGCGCCGAGCTCCAGGCCTTTTCCAAGGCCGAAATCCTCAATGCCCACCATAATCACCTTGCCTGCCCCCGCGGCCAGACAGAGCTGCAATTGCATTAGCCCGATGGTGCCTGTGCCGAATACCACCACCGTCTGCCCGAAGTCTATATCCAGCAGCTTGACGCCGTGCGTCGCGCAGGCCAGCGGCTCGGCAAGGGCGCCGTCCTCAAAAGAGACTTCATCCGGTATCTTATATACATGCGTATATTTCACCTTAACATATTCCGCAAAGCATCCGTTCACCGAAACGCCGATGACCTCGAGATGCGTACAGGAGTTGAATTCCCCCCGCATGCATTCCGGGCATGCGTTGCACTGCTGCACCGGATTGACCGCCACCCGGTCTCCCGGTTTGAACAGGCCCATCTTCTTGGGGATTGCCCCGACTTCCGCCACCACGCCCGAAGCTTCGTGCCCCAGGTAAAGGGGGCCTTTGCCGTCCGGCGTATCCAGCGGGCTGTGGCCGTAATAATAAGAAACGTCAGAACCGCATATACCCACGGCCTTCACATTGATCAAAACCTCGTTATCGGCGATCTGCGGAATATCATGCTCTTCATAACTCATTTTAAGCGGTTCATAAAAATTCTGAACCTGCATTGTTCCCTTCATATTCCTTCCCTCCGTATTACTTTTTTGGGGGCATGTTGCAGTCCGGGCCGAAATGCTTTAAAATCACCAGCGGCTCCACGGGCGAAGTATTCTTGACCACCAGGCCGTCCATAGCGCGGTCTGCGGATACATAGAATTCGTCCGCGGTCAGCTGCCCGTAACGGATCAACGTGGGCGATTCACAGATAAATTTGCCGAATTCGCCCCTCCCCTGGACTACCACGCAGCCGTAGGGTGCGCCGTCCGTAATCCTGACCTGCGCACCCGGCTCCACCGTGAGTTCCTTGGCGGCCACGTAATCGTTGCCGTAGCATACCCAGTTCTGCACAAAACCGTCGCCCTTTTGATCAAGCACGGGCGGCCGGAAGAAACGTTCACGGTAATTGGGCAGCATATTGAGTTCCCAATCCGCAACGTCCATAATGGCGTCCATATCGTTTTCCTTGCCTGCGGGCAGGAAGTTTGAAAGCCAGCTTTTATCAAATATTTCGCCGTCCACCACGTTTTCCCACAGAGCCATCACATCGCTGTTCCACTGCGGTTCGTATGTGCAGAGCGAACCCGGCGCATGCACAACGCCCGCCGGAGTGAACCATCCCGTACCGAGTTCGATCTGGAAACCGCGGGACAACTCCAGTATCCGGCCGTCCTGCGACTCAAACGTCGACAGCCGTTTTATGATTTCTTCTTTGGTGACCGAAGGGTCAAACCCGAAGAAGGTGATGGGCCGCTTGCCCAGGTGGTTGTTATACTGTTTGGGAAAGAAGTAATGCTCATGCTTGGGCAGAACGCCCACCTTCTTGCACGCTTCCTCCCGGTGATGCACATGGTGGAAAAGCGGTTCGTTGTAATCATAGAACTTAGAATACATGGGCCAGGTGCCGAATTTATCCATCAGTGGTTTGCCAATGAGGTCTGCGCCCAGCGCATCGATCATATCCTTGAACAGGAGTTTTTTCGACGGGTCGTTTTCCACATTTACAAAACTCATTCCCAAATTCTCTATGGACTCGTCCGTCTCCACCTTGGTGATGGATGAAAACCACCGCTCCACAATGGCGCCGGATTTCATTCCCATTGCGTAATAATCGTCCGGATGCAGGCGTATGCGCTTGCCCGGCGAAAAAAACGGGCGGGGCACCCAGTTCGGTACCATGGAAAGGACGCCGTCGCCCTTATCCAGAACTTTTTTATACATATTTTTGTCAGCCACCGTACTGCCTCCTTAAACTCTTAAATCATACTCCTGATATACGCAAGCCCTTGCTTGGCAAGCGCGTCGTCGGATGGTGCAAACGCACGCCACAGGTGCAGGGGGCCCTGCATGGAGGGTGCGCCCTCGTTGAACGCTTCAATGGTCAGCCAGCCGTCGTAACCCGATTTGTTGATGACATCGAATACGTCCTTTCCGCAGGCGTGCCCCGTTCCCGGGATTCCGCGGTTGTTCTCTGAAATATGGATATGGTTGATATAAGGCATGGCGTATTCCATGGCTTTTGCGATATCCAGCTCTTCAATATTCATATGCATGGTGTCCATGATCAGACCGACATGGTCCATGCCTACTTCCTTGATATATTCCACCGCGGTTTCAGCGGTGTTGACCATGTACTGTTCAAACCGGTTTAAGGGTTCGATGGAAAGGGGCATGTTCTTTTTGCCTGCGTATTCGCCGAAGGCTTTGCATGCGTCCAACGACCACTGCCATTCCTGTTTGGTCGGCCGCGCGCCCGAGAAATATCCCAGCGCCTGGGTAAGCGGCCCCATCAGAAGTTCCGCACCCAGTTCGGCCGCATAGTCCACATGGCTTTTGACCAGGCTGACCATCGAATCCCGCAGCGCTTTATCCTGGCTCACGGAATTGCCGAGGTTTGGGGCGATTACGCTTAAGGCCGTACATGGAATTTTCTCCTGTGCCAAAAATGCACCCAGCCTCTTTGCGCCGTCCATATCCATTCCTGCAAATACCGGGATCTCCACGCCGTCAAAACCGAAACCCATTACTTTCTGTATGAGCGCCTTGTCTTTTTCCAGCGAAATGCTGTCCGTCCACAAGAGCAAATTCATTCCAACTTTTTTCATAACCGTACCTTCCTTATATTAATTTCTACACTTGCCGCACCTGTCTGTTTGCATGCAAATCAAAAAAATCTATACTTTTTTTCATACATATGTCAGCAGTCTCTGTGAATGAATACGTATTAACTTCTGAAATTAAATGTATTATATCACAGCTTATATGTATATGCAAAACATTATATTACTAGTTTTAATGCACGCTTTTATTCCTGCTTGCCGCCGCCGGCCAGGTTGCCGTAGTTGAAATAGGCCAGATGTTCCTCCATGATGTCCACCGCTTTTTCAAAGGCGTCGTTCAGATAAGTCTGCGGGTCGCAGGCGTCAAAAGTGCCTTTCGCCATATCCCCTTCCCGCTCCCTGATTTTGGATGCGGCATAGATACCCGCTTCGCGCACGATGCGCGTCCACATGTTCACCTTGACCACGCCGTCGGACGCGAGGCCCTTGATCTGGTCGGGTTTTAAACTGGAAACGCCGTGCAAAACCAGCATCTTTTTTCCCAGCGCCTCGGTCAGCATGCGTGCCCTATCCTTTAAATACACCGCGTCCGTGCCGGTGGACTGCTGTTCCGTACCGAGATCCGCCACCAGAAAATCCGTACCGGTTTTCTTTGCGTACCTGACCGCGTTGTCCACATAATGCTCGTCCTTGACGGCCTGCGCCTTGGTGCCGATCACCGAGAGGGTTTCCATGATGGCTTCCACCATCACGCGTCCGCCGAACTTTTTAACATATTCGGAGGTCATTGCAACATTGTCTTCAAAGGGAAAGCGCTGGCAGTCGAATAAAACGCCGGCCAGGTATTTAATGCCCTCCTCCAGTATCCACTTGTCCTCAACCGGGTCTCCATGGTCCAATTGGGGCATCACGAGCACATCGTAATACGGCGCATCCTTTTCACCGGTGAGGGCCTGCAGGCTGTGTATGATGGAAAGAAAGCCTGCTTTCAGGTCCAGGCTGTAGGTAGCGCGTTTGCATTGGGGCATATGGGTATAGGAACCCGTCATCCCAACGATTACAGGAACGTTCTTGATTCCGTGTTTTTTTCCGAAACGCTGCGCGGCCATCAGGATGGCCTCGTTGTTCCATGTTGATGCAGAACAGAACATGGCGACGCTGACGCAGTCCCTGCGCGCGTCCTGCATGATTCCTTCTACCATTGCCCGGTCAGTGATTATAGCCATTTTTATCTCCTTATAATATCATAAACTTTTTATTTGCTCGCGAAACGCGAATAATCATCAATATCGCCGTGCAGTTTTTTATAAAGTGCAAATTTTTCGTCATAGGGCGCCGCCTGTTTCGGATCGGGCTCGATCGTCTCCGCGATGACGCTCATCGCCTCCCCCGCAGCCTGCGGGCTTTCGTATGCGCCCGTCGCCGCCGCGCACAGAATGGCGCACCCGAGCGCGCCCGCCTCCGAGCATTTCAGTGTGGATACGGCAACCTGCATGCTGTCCGCTTTAACCTTCAGCCAAAGCCCGGACCGGCTTCCGCCTCCCACGCAGATAATCCTGTTTATCTTTATGCCTTCGTTTTGAATGAACTCCAGATTGAGCCTCTGGTCCATGCACAGGCCTTCCAGAACGGATTTATAAATATCGTAGCGCGTAGTCCCAACGTCTGCGCCGAGCAGGGCGAAACGCGCCCGGTGGTCCATATAGGGCGTTCCGCTCCCCATCAGATAAGGCTGTACCATTATTTTGGTGGGTTCTTTGGGCGCATTTTTTTCGAAAAGCGCATAGGGCGGGTGCCCGTCCGGCCTTTCGCCGGACGCAAAGGTATCGAAAAACCATTTTACGGCAAGGCCTGAGGTCACATTGTAGGCCAGGGTGCAGTACTTGCCGTCCACCAGAAAAGGTTCGCTGGAAAGGCTTGTTGCAAGCGTCACGCCGAAGGGAAGCGGGGAAGGGAACACCGGCGTCATGCACTCAGCCGTCCCCATGGAACAAACGGTCGCCCCCGTCCTAAGGCCGGCGCCCATTGCATTAACCGGCTGGTCGTGCCCGCCCATCACCAGTTTGAGCCCGGCGGGCAGCCCGATCTCCCGGGCTATGCCGGCGGAGATTTCACCGATCACACTGCCCGACTGCACGGGCGCGGAGAAGCGCACCGGATCGAAACCGAATTTCTCCATCAGGGGCGCGCTCCATTCTTTTTTATGCACGTCGAAAAGCATGGTGCGGCAGGCCAGCGAGTAATCCGTAAACGCCCCGCCGAAAAGCTTGAAATAGATATAATCTTCTATCAGAAGGAATTTATCCGTCTGCTGGTAAATGTCTTTTAAATTGTATTTAATATGCAGAAGCTTGGAAATGGAATAGGTGGTGGACGGGGCAAGCCCGCAGATTTTTGCGATCTCCTCGTCCGAACTTTTTTTCATTGCGGCAAAATATTCGTCTTCCCCGCGGCGGTCGGTAAACACCATCACCCGGCTGATCTCCCGTCCCGATTTGTCCACACATACAAAGGCTTCGCCGAAGGAACTGACGGCCAGTGCGGCGATACCGGCGCATTTGCGCCCCACATCGCGCAGAACCGCCTTGGTTTTTTCCCAGATATCCAGGGGGTCCAGTTCACGCGTCCCGTCCGATTTCAATACCAGAACGTATTCATAAAACGAGGTTGCGGCGATCTTTCCGTTCTCGTCAAATACCACCGCCTTAACGCCGGACGTTCCGACATCCAAGCCGCAAAAATACATATTATTTTCCTCCTGCTGTCATGTTGTTTCCCGTATGACCAGTTTGGGTTTCAGCGTGTTTGCCTTCAGCGCAGGTTCGCCCTGCATCATGGCAACCAGTTTGGAAACGCCGATCTCCACCATCCTCCCGACGGGCTGCGCGACGGTGGACAGGGCGGGGGTGGCAACCTTGGCCATGGGCACATCGTCGTATCCGATCAGCGCGATGTCCCCCGGAACTTTTTTCCCGGCTTCCTTCAGGGCGCGCAGCACCCCGAAGGCGATCACGTCCGACGCGGCAAAAATGCCGTCCGGCTCCTTCTCCACGATTTTTTTCCCCAGTTCGTAACCCATTTTAAACTTGTCGTATACGCTGCGCGCGGTAATGACCCGGCTCTTGTCCACCGGCAGGCCCATGTCCCCATGCGCCTTTTCATAACCCGCCAGCCTTTCCTTGATGGCCTCCATTACAAGCGGTTCGCTGACGAACGCCACCCTTCTCCTGCCGCTGTCCAGCAGGTACCGGGTCGCGGCGTACCCCCCGTCAAAATGATCGACGCGCACCGAACTTTCGGGGCTTGTCCATAATTCGTCGTCCAGGGTGACGAACGGTTTATTCATACGTATAAGTTTATCGATAGAAATCCGGTTTGTCAACTGATAGGCGATAATGATTCCCTCGACGTTGTACTGGAGCAGGTTGTCCAGATAGCTCGCCTCCATCGCCTGGTTGTATTCGGTGCATGCAAGAAAAACGGCGTAACCCAGTTTCACCAGGCGGCTTTCCACATTCCGGGCCACCATGGCGTAATACCCGTTCCCCACATCGGGCACGATCAGCCCGACGATATTGGATTTGTTTGTTTTCAGGCCCTTGGCCAGGGCATTCGGACGATAATTCAGTTCGCGGATCACCTGGTTCACCCGGTCGCGCACTTCTTTTGAAATGCTGGCCGTCCCGTTGATCACATGCGATACGGTCGGCTGGGTGACGCCCGCGAGCCGGGCGATGTCCTTCATGGTACAGGATTTTTTCTTCAAATCAGTCCACCTGGAATTTATAGAAGAATTTTAATATTTCTTCCCTTTCAAATTTATATTCTTTCCCGTTTTTCTCAAAGACATAGTTGTCTTCATCCATATCCGAAAGTTTATACCCGTGCTTGAGCATATACTCCAAATACTGGTCCGATTCGCTTTTCTTGACCAAATACCGTTCGCCGTCCTCATAGTCGAACACGCCGCCCTTGAAGGTGGTGGTCACCACTGCCTTTGCATCCATCAGCGGCAGGAAGCTGTCGAATATGCCCTGGCCCGCAAAGACAAAAATAAATATGAGAACGACCATTATAAAGAGAATAAAACGGATTAAAAATTTCATACGCGTATACCTGGCAAGAGCTTTTTTAGCCGATATCCGGACCTTTTTGTTACAATTATATAGAGTCGGTATATATAAGTCAACCTTTCATATTTCCCTGCGCGCTCCGTAAAACGGTTTTTTTAAGCGGGAAGCTTTTTTCCCCGTATTGTGGTACAATGTTTAAATAGGCGCTGTTTGGTTATTATAAATACAATGAAATATTGTTTTTAAAAGGAGAGAATATAGTAAATGAGTACAGTATCCATCAATGAATCCCAGTTCGAACAGGAAGTGCTTCAATACCAGGGTAAGGTTCTGGTGGACTTTTACGCCGACTGGTGCGGTCCGTGCCGGATGGTTTCACCCGTATTGGAGGAGGTTGCCAGCGAGGAAAACGTAAAACTTGTTAAGATTGACGTGGATAAAAACCCCGGTTTGGCGGAAAAATACGGCGTGATGTCCATTCCGACCGTTTACTATTTTTTGAACGGCAAAGAGGCGGGCAAATTTATCGGCGCACGCGGCAAAAACGAAGTTTTAAATATGATTAAATAATTATTTGATGCAAAGGCAATGACAAAAATACGCGCATCCGCGCGTATTTTTTATTTCCCGGCGGCAGCGAAGGGCCGGCGCAAATAATCGCCCGCTTCCCTTGCCAAGCATATTGAAAGAATGTATAATGAAACAAATAACTTTTTGGAGTCCGCCATGGAAAATTATCCTTTTAACGTTTTCCTGCAGGTTTCTGATCTGAAAGATCTGCTTTTAAAGGCCGCATCCAAATTCCGTCAAAAAGACGCGTTCCGTTTTAAGACAGAAGGCGGCGTCGAATCCAAAACCTATGCCCAATTTGAAAGCGATGTGAACGCGCTTGGGACGGCCCTCCTCTGCGAGGGTTTTTCTGGTAAGAAAATCGCGCTTTTGGGCGAAACCAGCTATGAATGGATCGTATCCTATTTTACCGCAACTTGCGGCGTCGGCGTTGTCGTCCCTATCGACAAGGAACTGCCGGACGGCGAGATTGCAAATATCATCGCGGACAGCGGCGCGGCGGCCGTTTTGTTTTCCGCAGCCTTTGAGGACACAATCCGCAAAATCCGCGCGAAAGGCGTGCGCTATATACCGATGTACCCGTGCGACGCCGACTGGATCTGCCCCGGCCTGCCCGAACTGCTGGTACTGGGCCAGAGCCTGGAGGCGGGCGGGGATACGGCCTATAGGGAAAAGAAGATCGACCCGGACGAGATGACCTCCCTGATCTATACATCCGGTACCACCGGCAAATCCAAGGGCATCATGCTTACCCACCGCAGCATCACGGCGGCCTCTTCCGGCGGCCTGGCTTTGCTGGACCTGGGCAGCGTATGCCTTTCCGTGCTGCCCTGCCACCATTCCTTTGAATGCACCCACGGGATCATCATGATGCTGCAGTCCGGCCTGACCATCTGCATCAACGATTCCATGCGTTTCTTTATGCAGAACCTGCAGCTTTTCAAGCCGGATACCATCTGCCTGGTGCCCCTTTTCCTTGAAAACATGCATAAAAAGATCTGGGAGACGGCCGCGGCCAAGGGCATTACCGAGCAGCTCCGGGGCGCCATTGCCAAAAGCAATGAGCTTCTTGCGCAGGGCATCGACAAACGCGGTGAATTTTTTGCGGACATACACGCCGCGTTCGGCGGCCGGCTCAATTTCATTATTTCGGGCGGCGCGCCCCTCTCGGCAGACCTGATGCGCTCTTTCAGGGAACTGGGCATGTTTGTGGCCAACGGTTACGGCACCAGCGAATGCTCCCCCCTGATATCCGTCAACCGCAACCGGTACTACAGGGACGGTTCGGTGGGCGTGCCCATCGCCTGCTGCGAAGTAAAGATAGAAAATCCGGATGAAAACGGAGACGGGGAAGTCTGGGTAAAGGGCTCCAACGTGATGCTGGGGTATTATGAGAACGAAACGGCCACCCGGGAGGTAATGAAGGACGGATGGCTCAACACGGGCGATATAGGCCACATGGAAGGCGATTTTCTCTTCCTGACCGGCCGTTCCAAGAATATCATCGTGCTTTCCAACGGGAAGAACATCTATCCCGAGGAGATCGAGGAAACGCTGTCCTCGCAGATCCCGCTTATCCGCGAAGTGGTGGTTTCCGCCGTCCGCTCCGCCGGCGGTGACGAAACCGAGCTTGCCGCGGAAGTATTCCCGGATTTCGATTCCATGTCCGGCGCAAAGGACGAGGAGGTCCTGCAGGCGCTCCAGAAGGAAATCGCGCGCGTCAACAGAAACCTGCCCCTTTTCAAGCAGGTGCGCAATATCACCGTGCGCGCATCCGAATTCCCCAAGACAACTAAAAAATCCATAAAAAGATTTATTGCAGGAGACAGATAATTATGATTAATGTAAGCAGAGTAGTTGAACTCCTTTCCGCTTCATGCGCTTATTTGCCGGATGAGATCAGCCTGGAAAGCGACCTTGTGAGCGACCTCGAATACGACTCCTTCAGCATGATGGACCTGCTCCTTACTTTTGAAAAGGAATTTGATATCTCCATACCGGACAGGGATTTAAGGCAGTTTGTGACCGTTGCGGACGTTGTGGATTACCTGGAGAAAAAAACCGCGCCGGACGGGACGCTGTCTGTTGACAACAGCCCGGTTCTGTGAAAAAATAGAACCATCCAATGAATACGAATAAATGGAATATAGGAGGTTTTCTTAAGATGAAAAAAATATCGATCGGCAGCTGGGCTTATATCATGGGCGCATTTGCGGACGACCCCATTATGCTCCCCGAACTGTGCAAGGAACTGGGCAAGCTGGGGTTCGACGGCATCAGTCTGGGCGGATTCAAACCGCACGCGCACCCCTCCCTGTATGATACCCCCGCCAAGAAAGCCGAGCTTAAAAAATTATTTGCGGACAACAACCTGGAAGTAGCGGACTACGCGGCCGACCTTTGGAGCGTTGATTCCTTCAAGCAGAACGACGAATGGCTTGCCCTTTTTGACGGAAGCGTACGGTTCATGAGCGAGATGGGCTACAAAACCATCCGCATCGATTCCGGGACGCAGCCCATACTGCCCGACGGCTGGAAATACGAGGACGCCAAGGACTTTGTAAAAACGCAGTTCAAGAAATGCGCGCGCCGCGCGGCCGAGGACGGCATAAATGTGGTCTGGGAGTTTGAACCCGGCTTTATCGTAAACGAGCCTAAAAACGTGCTGGAAGTCGTGACCGACGTAGGGGAAAAGAACTTCAGCGTTCTTTTTGACACCTGCCACGGCTATATGAGCTCTGTTATCGGCGCCCGCCATATCGAAGAAGGCTGCACACTCCCGGGCGGCATCCTGGAGTTCATAGACATGCTCTCCGGCAAGATCGGCTTTGTGCATGTGATCGATTCGGACGGAACGCTGAACGACACGGGAACCAGCACGCACAACCCGTTCGGTACGGGCAACATCAACTTTGACGAAGCCATCCCCGCGCTGCTTGCCGCAGGATATGCAAACGACTGGTGGGCTATAGACCTTTGCGAATGGCCGGACGCCTGGAGGGTGACCGCCGAAAGCAAGGCCTTTATGGACAAACTGAACGCAAAATACTGCAAATAAAACTTTTTGAAACAATTAAGAGGCAAACTTTTTTAAAAGGTTTGCCTCTTTGTTTGCTTTATACAATTCTATATTTACCAAATAAAGGATTAACTCTTTAACTGTCGAAATATAAATAATAATCTGAAATGTTTTTATAATGCATATTTTAATTAGGTAAAAAATCACGCCAACATATAGTTTGATATGAAAGGAGAAACATAAAAATGAGCACAACACAAGAAACTCTAAAGGAGCTTTTTTTTCCATATTATATTAATCAAGGACGGTTGCTTGATATATATGCAATTTTAAATGGTGGATATTCTGAATATGAAGAAATTACAACAACATCTGGAGTAGAAAAGATAAAAGGTATCAAAGGAACAGGTGGATTTAAAATATTAAATATTGGCGGAGATTTATCTGGAAATTTTGAAAAAAAGAATGTGCTTGGGAATGATGAAAAAGAAAAAAAGATTCAGACAATAACATCTATTCTTAGTTTGGTAATACAATCTCTAAAAAGTAAAAGCTATCTTGTTGAGATAACTACTTCAAGCCCCGGAAAATTTGTAGAAATACCAGTAAATCTTCAAATAAATTCTATCAAATCATTAATGGAAGAGTTATCAGAATTAATTAAATTATCAGCAAATATGCAAAAGTTTGGTGCCTCAGTTAAAGGAACCATTCAGCCAATAAAAGAAATTGATGGAATACTAAATTCAATAAAAAATCTATTTGATGGAGAGGAGGTAATATATCAAACACCACAATATTGTATTGTCGGAAATATTACAGATAGTAATCTCTACCAGGCAACAAGGGCAGATTTAATTGGTACAAATCTAAAATGTTTAGCACAAGTCAAGCGTATTTTTCTTGAAGGCTCTGAGTTAATGCGAAATACGATATTTACGAAAATCAAAGACAAAACTGCAAAACATCAATTAATTGAATCAATTAAAGCAATGAAAATGGATGAAGTATTTGATTTTGAAGCAACTGCTATATCAGAAATCGAAGGTAAGCCTTTATATGAATTAGAAATTATTGCCCTTTATCAATAATAGATTTAGATAAATTTCAATTGAGCCTTAAACTTGTATTATATAATAATATCGAGCATCATAAATTCAAGTTTATATTAAAATTTCAAACTATTATATCTACTAAATTAAATCAATTAAACCATTAAGGAATCCCCGCGCCAGGGGCCGACTTGAAGGGGGTTAGGGGGGTGTCGGGGGGCGTAAGGGGGGAGATGCGGAAATCCCCCCTCGCCCG
>Ga0172371_10007157_pt1 | contig 15989 bp, 12 predicted proteins | sample Lak12m_FD_114543 | JGI IMG/M metagenome (GOLD analysis project Ga0172371, IMG submission 114543) | Freshwater microbial communities from Kabuno Bay, South-Kivu, Congo - kab_022012_12m | ecosystem: Environmental > Aquatic > Freshwater > Lake | place: Democratic Republic of the Congo: South-Kivu...
AAATAGACCGCCTGCCCCACAACCAGGGGCGAGGACGTTACGGCGCGCTTCGATTGAAAGCGCCATTTCATTTCACCGCGAAAATCAATCGAGTAGAACATGCCCGCCTCGGTCCCAAAATAGACCAGCTCGTTTGCGACAAAGGGAGTGGAGTGAATGGGGGCCTCTGCGGTGAATTTCCAGGCGGCGCGGGTGGTATTCAAGTTTACCGCATGCAGGGTTTGATCGTCAGAGCCAAAAAAGATATGCCCCTCTGCAATGCGCGGTGATGAGCGAACCTTGCCCTCGGTAAAATACGTCCACACCACCTTGCCGGATCGGGCGCTGACCACGTGCAGGTAATGATCTTCCGAGCCGAAATAGACATTGCCGTCATAAACCGCAGGCCGCGAAACGATGCCTCCATCGGCGGCGAATTTCCATTGGAACTGGCCATCCGCGGCATTCAGCGCGTACAGATTGTTGTCGTAGCAGCCAGTGAACAGCGAACCCTGATATAAAACCGGGGTGCCGCGAATCTCGTCTTCACATTTGAACGACCAAAGGGGTTTGATGCCCCCGGACTTCACCGGCAGGGCCGACGTGATCTTGGTGAGCGCGCCGGTCTTGCGCGCCACATTCATCAGCGCATCTTTCATTTCATTCGCGCCGGGAAAACGATCCGAAGGGTTGTATTGCAGGGCCGTATTGACCACCGCTTCCAATTCAACCGAGATGTTCGTGTTGATGCGGCGGATGGGACGCTCCGCAAAGGAGAAGGGCGGCTCCAGGCGCGGATCACGACGGGTAAGGGTGTGATGCAAAGTCGCACCCATCGAATAAATATCCGCCAGCTGGGTGGCTTCACCGCGATATTGTTCCGGCGGCGAATACCCCTCGGTGCCAATCATCGTGCCTCTCACACCCGATTGGAATGTCTTGGCGATGCCGAAATCCACCAGGATCACATCTCCATTGTGATTGATCATCACATTGGAAGGTTTCATATCGCGGAAGATAATGGGATCGGGTTTGTGACCGTGCAGGTAAGCCAGCACGTCGCATAACTGGATCGCCCAACTGATGACCTGGTCTTCGGGTAAAAAGCCGTTCGAGTCGGTAATGACCGCTTCCAGGTCCTTGCCATGAACAAATTCGAGGACAAGGTACGACCGATTATCCTCGCTGAAATAATCATAGATGCGCGGAATGGACGGATGATTCAACGTCGCAAGTAAATTTGCCTCGCGCTCAAAATTCTGCACGATCGTCTGGCGCACAAGCGGATCCGGCGCCAGGTTGATCATTTCCTTGACAGCCACAAGTTTCACCACATTGGGGAAATGCAGGTCGCGGGCGCGATAAACCGACCCCATGCCTCCGATGCCAATCACTTCCTGGATGCTGTAACGCTTGACCAGCGTGGCGCCGGATTGGAGTTGTTGGCGAGGAGTTAAGTCATCCCCTGAATCCAACGGCTGTGTGATATTTTTGGTGTCCAGTGCTTTCTCCATGCCCGCATAATGCAGGTTGCCAAATTATAGTGTGCACTGGATGTATTTGCAAATACCAATTCATGGCAAATTTGGGGGGTTTTTAACCTTTTTCACAGCCGGGTTTTGCCCGCACTTGCAGGGAAACCGGTTCTGCGGCAAAATGAGGGGGTCGTGAAAATTCTTGCGGTCAGCGATCAGGTAGTCGAGCGCATTTACGCTCTCGCATCCAATGGCTCCTTTAGGGGTGTGGAGTTGATTCTCGGATGCGGGGATTTGCCCTATACCTACCTTGAATATCTCGTCACGCTCCTGAATGTGCCCTTGTTTTACGTGCCCGGCAACCATGACCCTGAATTTAATCCGCACTCCCCGGAAACGCGCGCCGAAGGCGGATCCAACCTGGATTTGAAAATGGCGCGTTACAAAGGTTTATCGATCGCCGGTTTTGGAGGCTCCGTCCGTTACCGCCCGGACGGTGTGAACCAATATACCCAGGGTGAAGCCTCCTGGCGAGCCATGCAGATGTTGCCCCGTCTGCTGTGGAACCGCCTGCGTTACGGACGCGTACTCGATATCCTCATCAGCCACTCCCCGCCGTTCGGTATTCACGACGACGACACGCAGGCGCATCAGGGATTGCACGCTTTGAACTGGCTCCTGCGCGTTGCCAGGCCGCGCTATCATTTTCACGGGCACAAACATTTCTACCGCAACAATCTTGCCGCCTCGGAAACCAACACCGGCACAACCACGATCATGAATATATTTCCCTACAAACTCATTGACATAAACCATTGGACGAGGCAGGCAACAGGGTTTCAACATTATGACCGATGAACTTTCATCCCGCGTACGCGCGGATTTCGAACGCGCGCGCTTCAAAGCCTTTCTAAACCGCGTCTGGGCAACCCTCTCCGGCAGGCCCACCGCCCTGCTTTCCTATGATGACGTCAAGGAGAGACTTCGGATTGGCGGTCCCATCTACCGGGGCGTAAAAACCATTCGAGTGGACCAGATCACGGGGAGTCTGAATCGTTATCACGAATTTGACCGCGCCTTCCTCCCCACCCAGGATAATATCTCCAGCCGCTGGCAAAACGTGGACCGCGCCTTTTATCAGGAAATCGACCTGCCGCCCGTCGTTCTTTATAAAGTCGGCGAAGTATATTTTGTCGTGGATGGGCATCACCGCGTTTCCGTCGCGCGCGAACAGGGGCAGGAATTCATCGAAGCGGAAGTCCGCGAATGTTCCACGCGCGTCAACATCACACCCGACATCAAACCGGAGGATCTCGAAATATTGGGCGCAAAGGTTCAATTCCTGGAACGAACGGGGCTGGACCACCTCCGCCCGCAAGCCCGCGTCAAACTGACCATCCCCGATGGATTTGACCGAATGCTCGAGCACATTGCCGTGCATCGCTACTTTATGGGGCTCGATCTACAGCGCGACATCCCGAGAGAAGAAGCGGTGGCGCATTGGTACGACACCGTTTACATGCCCATTGTCAAAGTGATTCGAAAGAGCAAAATCCTGAAGGATTTCCCCGGCAAAACCGAAGGCGACTTGTACCTGTGGACACTGGACCACCAGAGTTACCTTGCCGAAGAAGAGGGCAAACCCCTCCAATCGCCGGATGAAGCCGCGCGGCAATTTATAGAAGAAAAGGACGCCTAACCTGTATGCCCGACCTGCATCCCCTCGCCGGAGTCTACGCCGCGGCAGTGACTCCACTAAAGGCCGATTCAACCTTCGACTTTGAAGCGGTTCCCGTTTTACTGCGTTTTCTCGCCTCGCGCGGCTGCCACGGCGCGTTGTTCTTCGGCACAACCGGCGAAGGCCCGTCGTTTTCGCCTTCCGAGCGCGAGGCATTTCTTCGTTCCGTGCGCGCCTTTCGACAGCAGGTTCCCGGCTTTCGCCTGCTGGCCGGAACCGGGACTCCCAGCCTCAGCGAAACCATCGACCTGACCAAACTCGTCTTCAGCATGGGTTACGACGGCGTTGTCGTCCTGCCTCCGTATTACTTCCGCAAGATAACGGATGAAGGATTGTTCACCTGGTTCAGTGAACTCATACGGAAGGCTGTGCCGTCAGACAAATACCTGCTTGGATATCACATCCCCGGCATGACCGGAGTTGGTTTTTCGCTTGACCTGCTTGTGCGACTCAAAGACACCTTCCCGCATCAATTCGCCGGGATCAAGGATTCGTCGCACGATGCATCCTTTGCCATCGAACTTGGAAAACGCTTTGGGGCGGATCTGACTATATTCACCGGCACCGACTCGTATTTCCACCTGGCCCTGCAAAACGGCGCGGCCGGGGCCATCACAGCGCCCGCCAACATCATCTCTCCCGCCCTGCGCGAGATCTGGGATTTATATCAAGCGGGCAAAGACCCTTCCGAAATACAAGCGCGCGCAACCGGACAAAGGCTTCTTCTCGAAAAATACGCGCCCTTTCCTCCAACCCTGAAAGCACTGATGAATCAGATATTCGATTTCCCGCGTTGGGAGGTCAAGCCGCCGTTGGAAGCGTTACATCAGGATCTGACAGAACAGGTTCTGTCCGAATTTTCAGCCTTGATTTATTGAAAATTACCAAAGCGGAAATCCGATCAAACTTGAAATCCAGCCCAACAGAGGCTCATGGATTTGCAGACCGATCAACCCAACAACGATCCCAAGCAATGCGCCGGCGAGGACATCCGATACATAATGCACACCCATCGCGACGCGCGCCAGCGAAACAAGCGGGGCCCAAATCCATAGTATCACGGCCAGCCATGCGGGCGCGAGTCCGCTGGCGACGCCGGCGATCAAAAAGGCGCGCGCAGCATGCCCCGAAGGAAACGAGTGGGGATCGGTATTTCGGTAGATGCTGCCCCATTCCCCCTCGGGCCGCCTTCTCCTGACAATAAACTTGATGCTCATTACAAGGACTGCCAGGCCGCTAATACCAACGAATTCCACAGCCTCCCATTTCCTCCATGTTGGATTGCTCATAAACCATAGAAGAATGAGCGCCGCTCCCCAAAACCACGAATCTCCCGAATGGGCAAAGAAAGCAGCAAGGTTCCGTAAAAGTCCCGGCTGTTCGGCCACACGGAGCTGGTCGGAGAGCCGGGCGTCGAGTTCGAGTATCGAACGAAAACTCATTTGGACTTGGCTTTCACTTTCGCCCCGGCTTTCACGGCAGGGCGGGCGCTCTTTTTGGAAACCGCTTTGGGCTTCGCCGCTTTCTTCGCAACGGGCTTCGCCTTGGTCTGCGCGCTCTTTCTGGCTAGAATAGCGCCCTTTCGTTCCTGGCGGGCAAGATCGGCGCGCAGCAATTCAAGTTGGTGCGGTTTGTCCACATCCATGCACGGCTCGGCGCGATCCCATATAATGGCGCGGCCTTTGATCCCAATGCGCCTGCACACCTTGTCCACAAGGTCATTCAATGAGATGCTGTGCGTGGCCACCTGGAAAAACGTGTCGAGACCGATCAGGGAAGCCTGCCTGAGCGCGCTCTTGCGATTTCCGATCAAGGCTTCCCAGGTATCAAGATGTTCCGTCGCCATGCGGACATGGGTCACGTTGATATCCGCGCCGCAGACTTCAACATCGGCGAGACGGGTATAACTCCGCCTGGAATCGGGGAAACGGGATTCCATGACATCACGCGGGCATACCCCATAATATATGTCGTCCTTTGTTTCCATGCAGGTTGTGACAAGCCAGTCCACCATTTCAGGTTTGATGGTGGGGATATCGGAGGATACGACCAAAACGTACTTGTTCCTTGGGTTGATCTCGAGAGCCTGGTTGACGCCCGCCACAATATTCGCAAGCATCCGCCCCTGGTTGGAAATAAAATGCAGGGGCTTTTTGCACGTCAGGCCGCTCTTGGGCGAAAGCCCGATTACAATCACATTCTCCACCTGTTTGGCGTCGCTGAGAGCATCCAGAACCCATTGAACCATGGGTTTCCCGGCAATATCGATCAAGGCTTTTGAATCGCCATTGGAAAATGGGTATAGTGGATCCTGCGGTTGCGGAATTCCACCTGCGGTTACTATTGCGTCCATAGGGAATGCTCCTGAAATTCAGAAAAAAGATGTTGTTAACTGATGTTACGCGCCGTCCCGAAGGTTTGGGAAGAAAGCAAGCCTAAATTACGGGAACCTTCGGGACGTTCTGCGTAAGGTGAGTTGTTAATTCAATTCCTGTAACTGCGGCTCGAAACCAAGCTGGTCGAGCAGTTCATTCAATTCCGGCCATGTGAGGGCGCGTCCCTTGCCCGAAACAGCCACAAGCGCGGCTTCCATCATGTTCGTTCCAAACGAACGGCCATCCATGACCGGCGTGGTGGTGATGAGGTATTTCACGCCGCATTTCCTGAAAAGTTCAACGTCCTCGGGAGTGGTTGTATTGGTGACAATCACCTTGCCCTGCATGTCGTCCGGCATATAGCGCTTGATGTAATGGCAATCGCCAGCGACGACTGTGGCCCATTGATACCAATTCACATATTTTGGCGTGCGCTTATCCTGTTTTTCCCCGGTTGGATACAGCCATTCAAATGGAAAACGCGTCACAACCGGGATCAAAAGCGCGGCCAGCGTACGAAGTCCCTTCATCGTGCGGACAGGGATCGGCACATCCAGCGCGAACATCAAATCACAGAAGACGGTTTCGTAGCCTGCCTCCACAAAGGATTTCGAAAGCCCCCAGCGATCCACGCCAACCGTGACCATCACTTTGCGGCCCCTGGAATTGACGTAGTCGCCAATCTTTTTATCCATAAAAGACGGCGCCCGGTTCTCAAGCGTGTTCTTTAATCCGCCCCCATCGACCACCGGGGTCTTTTTGATGTAACGGACAAGTTTCTGCACGGAATGAAAGGGATAGAACTTGCCTTCCACAATGGCGCCGAGGTCCGCGCCGCCCACCCCAAAGGCATCCACTGTTCCATCCAGTTCCTTGTATTTCAGGGCAGCGGCTTCCATATCGCCGTCGGTGCCAATACGTTCGATGCTCACCCTTTCACCCAGCAGCGTCACTTCCACGGCCTTGTTTCGCCTTGACGAACCAATGCTAACACTGACTGCTCTCTTCATATTGATTCTCCTCCGACCAGATTCGCACCATTTATAACACGGAATCAGGCGTCAGTTTCGCCCGGAAGCGTAAACAGGAAGGTGGTCCACTTTCCCAGTTCGCTCTCGACCCAAATCCGGCCCCCGTGCACATCGATGATCCTTTTCACGAGGGCAAGCCCGACACCCGTGCCATCCGAGTTCGCATCCAATTTATTGAACAGGCCAAAGATGCGATCAAAATATTCCGGGGCAATACCAATGCCATTGTCGTGCACAAAGAAAACGGTTTCCCCGCCCTTATTCTCCCGCTGGCCGATCTCTATGGAAGGCTCGCGTTGATTTCCCATGAATTTGGCGGAATTATCCACGAGATTTTGAAGCGCCTCCACCAGCCGTTGACGATCTCCGTGAATGTTCCTCATTCCGCCTTGAATGGAGACTTTTATCCCGCCCGCCCGGATCCGTCCCTGAACAAGTTCAACAGCCTCCCGGGCGATTTCCTCGAACGGGACGTGTTGAGGCGGGTTGATCAGACGCCCAATGCGCGAGAGTTCAAGCAATTCATTGAGAAGCAGTTGCATCTTATCTGTGGCGCCTGAAATCCGTTGAATATCGGTTTTCAGGCGCGCAAGATTGCCGCTGGCCGCATCGCGTTCAAGAAACCCGAGGAAACCCTTGATCGTGATCAGCGGCGATTTCAGGTCGTGCGAGACCGTATAGGTAAAGCGCTCGAGTTCGGCGTTCTTCCCCTCCAATTCGTTGATCAGTTTCTCGCGTTCGGTTTCCACCCATTTGCGCTGTGTAATATCACGAACCATAACCAGGGCGGAATCCCCGCTCACGGCAGAAACACGCGCCTCGAAGAAGTGCATCTCCTCCCCGGGGGGCAGACCGTATTCAAAGGCCTGCAACTGGCCGCTCTCCAGGGCGCGATTCAACGCAAAGGCCGTTTGTGCGGATATCCTGGCTGGAAAAACATCCTCAATGTGTTTGCCCAGGAATTCTTCCGGAGGGACCGCGGGTTCGAACTCGGAGGAAGGGATGTAGCTCAGGAATATGCCATCCATCGAGATTTCGAAGATCATGTCCGGTATTGCATCCAGCAGGGCACGGGTGCGCGCCTCACTTTGGCGCAAGGCCTCCTGTGCATTTTTCTGGGCGGTTACATCATAGAACATGGACAAGATCGTGGTTTCCTCCCCAAGTTGGACCAATTCGTAGAACGCGATCGTGGATTTGTTTTCACCGGACGTGTTTGCAAATTCGTAGTTCGGGTTATATTGGGAACGTGTGCGAATGAGGTTGTCAACGAAATGTATGCGATCCTCCCTGCTGTCCCATAACTCCAGGTCGATGGCAGTCCGTCCAATGGAGGTTTTTGCATCCAGGCCGCTCAATGCCCAATAGGCATCGTTGGCATCCAGCAGGGTCCCCTCTTCAAGGGATGTGATGCAAATGGCAACCGGGCTGGCGTGGAAAATCTTGCGGAACCTTTCCTCGCTGGCGCGCAAGGCGGTTTCCGTGGCCCGGCGCTCCTTCAATTCAACCTGGGACTGTTCGTAAAGGCGGGCATTATCCAAAGCCAGAGATGCCAGCGCGGCAAATTGCTCCAGCACCCCGACCTGTTCAGGCGTAAAGGTTTTGCCCGAGCCCGCTTTTCCCACGGCAAGCACACCAACCACCGCGTCACCCGATTTGAGCGGCAACCCAAGTACGGCCTGAAACCCGACAAAAGCAACGACCGGGTTTTGACCCTCCCATTCCGGGTAATTATCAACAAAGACAGCCTCGCCTCGAGACCATACCAGGCCGGTCAGGCCTTCGTTCCTTTGAGTAAGCAGGCCGTTGAATCGTTTCAAATCCCCGTACCCCATTTCCTGGCGCATGGCGGAACCATCCGCCAGGAGCAGGTCAATTACACCGTGCGGGGTTTCGGCAAGGTGACAGGCGCGCGCCAGAATCGATTCAAGCAGGGGAAACAGTTCCAGCCGATGGACAAGTTCCAGGGATGTTTGATGCAGGGTTGTGAGATAGTCCGTCTGTCTTTGAAGTTTCTCCTCCGCCTTCAGGCGCTCCTTCAATTCGAGCCGCGCTTCGTATAAGGAACGATTGAGGTTGTGGACCAGCAGGTAAATCAGCGCACCGGTAAAAATGAAGATCGCCGTCAAGTCACGCGCAAAATTCAACGGCTCATCCAATTTCTGTGGACGAATGCCGTTTTGCTCGAGCACCGCAAAATACCAGGTCGCCAGGATGCTCACAATCGAAACGACAAGCGCTTCGCGCCAGCTGAGCAAGAAACTAGCCATCAGTATAATGAGGAGGTGGGAAATCGCGGCGGCATCACGAATGCCATCCGCCGCCCAGGCCTGAAACGTCATCGCCACCCATACGCTCACAATCAGAAAAACGCTCGCGGCGCGCACATGACCTCGCCGCATCATCGCCTGAACCAGGCTCAACACGAAAACGATTGCGCCAAGAATAAGCAGGGAAAGACTGCCATTCTCGGATTGCAAAATGAGACGAACCAGGATAATCACAACAAGAATCGCCCCCGCGCTCAATGAAAACAAATTCAGGAAGCGCGCGGCGCGCGTCTTCTCTTCGCTATTGAAAATCGGGGTTGCCAGCAAACGCCAAAAGCGGGATGGCATGTCACTATTCTCCAGGATGACCATATATCACGAGCGCAATGGAAAATGGTGATTCACTGATGTTACGCACCGTCCCGAAGGTTTGGGCAGAAAGCAAGCCTAAATTACGAGAACCTTCGGGACGTTCTGCGTAAAGTGAGTGATTCAGTTTGTTTTCGGCTCATAAATCAAATGAGCAAGGCTCTCACCTTGCTCATTGTCCCAGTCGTCATACCCTTGCCAGTAATTCATCCAGCACTTTTTTCGAGCGCTCTTCAATCACCGCATGTTGACTCCCGCCGTGTGAATCCATCGTCACCACAACGGGAAAATCCTTAACCTCAATCACCCACATGGCTTCGGGAACACCGAATTCCATCTTGAAGACGCCCTGCACGCGCGTCACCGTCCGCGCAAGGAACGAAGCCGCGCCTCCAATGGCATGGAGATAAACGAACGGCGCTTCCTGGCAGCCCTTCAATGTCCTGGGTCCCATGCCGCCCTTGCCGATCACGCCTTTGACATTGAAATGCTTCATCACGTCTGCCTGGTACGGTTCCTCGCGGATGGATGTGGTCGGGCCCGCCGCGACAAATTTGTATTCCTTCGTATCCAGGCCGGAGACAACGGGGCCGCAGTGATAAATGACCGAACCGCTCAGCAGTTTCTTCAACTCCTCGTACACCTTCTCGTCGTCGTCCTGCGGCGGCCGGGTTTTCCTGACAAAGGTTTCGATCATCCACTTGTGCGCCGCGTCGCGGCCTGTGACCATCATGCCGGTTAAATTCACCGCCTCGCCAACTTTCAGGCTGCGGATGGTTTCATCGCTGATGGGGGTTGTAATTTCGCGCATGATATTCTCCAAACGCAACGCGCAGCACATTCCAGCATGCTGCGTGTTGCGCGAATCAATTAATCGTATTCCACCACATCACCCTTCACCGTCATCCTGCGGCGGCGGTATGCCCAACACATATATGAAACCGAGACGAAGTAGGAAGCGGGCAGGCGGTGCAGGCCGGTGATCTTCGTGTCGATCACGGTGGTCTTGCCGCCAAAGCCCATCGGGCCGATGCCCATTTCGTTGGCCTCCCGGGTCAGGCGCTCCTCGAGTTCGGCAAGTTGCGGGTCGGCGCTGCGCTCGCCCAGTTTATCCAGCAGGACTTCCTTGGATTTGATGTACGATGAGCCGCGGTCGCCGCCGATGGCCACCCCCAAAATGCCCGGCGCGCATCCCTGCCCCTGCGCCTGATACACCGCATCCAAAACAACCTTTCTCACGCCAGCCAGGTCGCGCCCCGCGCCGAGGGAATTATCGGGCAGGGAATATTGACGGCCGACATTCTCACAGCCGCCGCCCTTCAACATCAACTCGATCAAAAGCGGCTGGTCTGCATCCACTTCATCGAAATGGATGTAAGGGAAGTCGTCGCCGCCGAGGTTATTGCCGGTGTTTTTGTCGTAGACCGCATCCACGGCATTCGGTCTCATATAGGACCTTTTGGTGGCTTCCGCCATCGCGGCACGGATCTGTTCCTTGAGTTTTCGCGTGGACCAGCCTTCGGGATGGTGAACGTAGAAAATGGGCGTTCCGGTATCCTGGCAGATCGGCGTGGAATTTGCGCGCGACAACTCAATATTCCTTAGAATGGTTTCAAGCGCGCCGCGTGCAGGAGAGCCGGGCGCCTCTTTATCCACCGATTCACGCAAGCGGTCTTCCACATCCTTCGGGAGACTGCTGGACGTGCGGCGGATGAGTTCAAGGATTTCGTTCGTCAAGTCTCGCATGGAGTGCCTCCAGATTTGTGCCCCAATGATACCGCAATCAAATGGAAATGCAATTCCAAAATTACAGGTGACGAATCACCCGCGCCCGCAGGACAAAGCGGTCAACCGCCCCAAAACGATATTTATACTCCTCGCCGCCGCGCATGAAATCGAATTCGGCGCGCCGGTTCTCGCAACACCACTGAATGACATGGGACAATAAAACCCAGCCCGGGGAAAGTTCCATATGTTCGCGGCCCACCCCGGAGTTGTAGCCCCAGAGTTTGTTCCTGTAGTCGAAATTCACCGACGCAGCCGCCCTGACACCATCCACCTCGAGAAAGCCCAGCCATAGATACCCATGCTCATGCGCCCTGTGCAGGGTGGCGGTCATTTGTGCGCGCATGGCTGGATGCAGGAAATCCGCCTTGTTGGGGTCCTGCGCCATCAATCGAAAGAAGTCGTTGATGTCGGCCTCAATGTCCGCATCCGGGCCTGCGACGTAAAAGCGGACGTTTTTTCCGCCCTCCGCGGCGCGGCGCATTTTGCGGCGAATTTCGTGGCGCTGTTTTTTCTCGACACCTGCAAGATAAGATTCGAAACTGCCGCTGAGCGGGATGTATGGAGTGGGACGGTATATCTCCTGTGAGAACACCCAGCCGCGTTTTTCAGATTCATCCCTGAGCGCGGTTAACGTGGGGGATGAATCGGGGAGGTTATACCAATCGAGGGCGCGCCAACTCGAAGTCCCGCTGGATTCGATGTAGTCGAGCAGTCCATTGATGAAACGCGGATGATCAGCCGGGCGGACGATCAAATCCAGGTAATCGGAAATTTCAATACTTCCGACCAACATCAACGCAGGCCGGCCGTCATGTTCAGCCCGGAAGAGAGGCGCGATTCCAACCAGTTTTCCATTTTCGCTTGCAGAAATCAGGAGCAATTCGGATTGTTTCCATTCCCCTCCGCCGAGATGTTCCCACCAGGTATCCAGGTATTCATATCGAAGAAATGGCGCATCCGTGATTGATTCGGTTAAAAGCGCATTCCATGCCTGCGCGTCGAGTTCAGTGAAATCCTTGTGAAGTTTAAATTCCATTAATAGTTCCGTGAAAGGACGGGGATGATTCGGTCAAATTTTACCAGTATAATGATGGCAACCCTTCGGTTATTCTTACGCCATGCATCTTGACCTGACTCTCTCGCCGCTCTATCGCATTCACGGACAGGAAGCCGCGTCCATCCCCGGCCTGCTTGCAATGACCCCGCCGCGCAAAACGGCGCGAGGCCGCGAACAGGATCGCCTGATTGTGTATTTGCTTCTCACGGGGAATGCCAGTTTTTCAACCTCCGAGGTCAGGCAAATCACAACAGACGCGGCCGGTGTGTTTTATCAATCCTCCGGGTCGCTCACCAGTGCGTTGCGCGCCGGTGCAGAGGCCGTGAATCGGGCCCTGCTTGCGCGAAACATGTCTTCAAGCGGGCATGGACAATACGCTGTCGGCTGGCTCACACTCGCCAGCCTGCGCGAACAGCAGTGCACGCTCCTGCTCAGCGGCCCCATGCACGCGTACTGGTTCGGGCAGGAACCACGCCACTTCCACGAGCCGGGGCTGTCTGGAAAAGGGCTGGGATTGAACCAGACGGCAACAATTCATTATTTCCAGGCAACGCTGAACCCCGGAGACCGTTTGTTGCTGTGCGGCAAAGCGCCGTCTGCATGGGCTAAAACGCTCTCGGATGCAACGCCCGCATCCCTGGATGCAACGCGCCGCCGTTTATCAACCTCGACCGGCGAAGATATAAATGCCGTTCTCATGCAGGCAGCGGAAGGAACGGGCAACCTGGTCCTGCTCCACGGAAACGCGGAACAGAAGGCGGATGCGGACAAAGAAATACCCGCGCCGACTCACCCCAAACTGCCGCGCGATGGAACAGCAAAATCCCAGCCCACAGAGGATGCTGATCCCGTCCCGCAACCGGCGCATGTTATCCAGCCATCGGCCTATGCAATTCCTCCCCAAGCGGCGGAGGAATTTCCGCCCCCTCCCCTGCCGGTTGCAGCAGCGTCAGGCATTGGCGCGCACAACACAGCGCCGCGCCAATTTCCCCCGTCCATTCCACGCGCGCGTCCCCAGGAACCAAAGCCGGAACCGCCCGCCGAGGAGAAAGTCCCTCCCATAAATGAGGAGGAAATCCCGCCGCAAGCCGGCGGGGAAACCAGGGAACCTGAGGCGCCGCGCGAGCCCTCCGAGCGGACGCGGCAGGCGGCCAAGGCGCTTGCAACCGGCATACAGGGCGCGCGGCGCGCCAATCTGCGCCTGGGCGAAGGCCTGCAAAAATTCCTGCCGCGCCTGTTGCCCGGCAAAGCGACCAATGATCCCTTGACCTTGTCGACTGCCGCGATGTTATTTGCCGCGATCCTCATCCCGCTCATGGTTGTCGCCGTTGCCTTTACAGTCTACTTCAAATATGGCTACAGCATGCAGTATGAGATCTACTTTGATCAGGCGCAGGAATTCAGCAGGCAGGCCGCCACCCTGACAGACCCGGTGGAGCAACGCAAGGCGTGGGAAAATGTCCAACTCAACGCAGAGCGCGCCGCCGATTTCCGCGAAACCGAGGAAACCAACGCCCTGCGCCGCGAAGCAGAGGAACACCTCGATGTCCTGCTTGGCATCCTGCGCCTGCCATTCACTCCCGTGTTCAGCAGTGACCTGGGCATCGAAATCAGCCGCATGGCCGCCAGCGAAACTGATTTGTTCATATTGAACGCGGCAAGCGGAGAAGTATTCCATGCTGCATTGACCAACGGCCGCGGCTTCCAGCTCGATACCGCATTCAATTGCGCGCCGGGCGTTTTTGGCGGATATACCGTGGGCCCGCTGGTGGACATACTTGCCATGCCGGGGCTGAACTCGATCAACGCCACCCTGTTGGGCGTGGATGCAAACGGAAACCTGCTCTACTGCGCGCCGGGCCAGGTGGCGCAGGCCATTCCCTTGCCGCCACCAGATACGAACTGGGGGCGCGTCACAGCCTTCACCCTGGATGCCGGGAACCTCTATGTACTCGATGCCCCTGCGCGCGCGGTCTGGGTATATACCGGCAAGGACGGCACATTCAACGACCGGCCGTATTTCTTCTTCGGCGGACAAACCCCGGAAAAACAGGATGTGATTGACTTGACCGTCACAGGCGATGACCTATATCTTCTTCACGCCGATGGACATCTCTCCACCTGCTCCTATAGCCGCATCGAAAGCGTGCCCACGCGCTGTGTGGACCCGGCGGCTTTGATCAATCCGTTCGTGGCGTATCAGGACACGGATCTGTTCGGAACCGCGCACATCACGCAAATGTCATTTACTGCGCCTCCCGACCAGTCCATTTTGCTCCTGAGCGCAGACGAGCAATCTGTTTTCCGAATTACCCCGCGTTCGCTCGAACTGCAAAACCAGATGCGCCCAACCACCGGCTCGACAAATCCCGTACAATCCGGGCCGATCGGCGCCATGGCAGTCGGCCCCAACCATGTGCTTTACTTTGCGGTAAAAGGCCAGGTTTATTTTGCCACAGGCATGCCATAAGGAAGCCTTTATCCGAAAGGAGAATCCATGTCCAGTCTTGTCGATGTCCTTTCCAATCTATTCTCTCGCAAACCGACACAGCCCAATCCCCCGCCGGACAGCCTGAACGAACCGGCGCAGATCACACACAGCAGGGTGCTCGTGATCGTGTACGACCCGGTCATGGATCCAGCCACCGGCAAAACGCTTTCCCAGCAGCAAAGTTGGTACCGGACAGCGGACCTGATTACCGGCTTCATGGCCGACATCCTGCAAACCAGCGGCGGCATGGCGCGCTACCAGATCGTCCAGCGCGTGGATGTGAATGAATTCCCTCCAAAAATAGACGGCTTTCGCTACACTCCTCAATCCTACATGGATGTCCTGCGTAATGTCATCGCCCCGCACAAACCGCAGGAAGTCGATTACCACGCCATCCTCGCAAAATACAACATTATTCAACGCGTGGCAAAAAACGAGATCGATGAAGTCTGGGTATTTGGTTTCCCCCATGCCGGGTTCTATGAGTCGATCATGGGCGGCCCCGGCGCATTCTGGTGCAATGCGCCCCTGCTAAAAAACACCGATGCCAGCAAGCGGCGCTTTGTCATCATGGGATTTTCCTATGAACGGTATATCGGTGAAATGTTGGAGTCTTTCGGCCACCGCACGGAATCGATCCTGCTCAAAACCTTCGAGAAACTCAACGGCGACGCCAATCTATGGTCGCGTTTCATCCGCTATGAAAAGGTCGCGCCGGGCAAATCCGCATGTGGGAACATCCACTTTGCGCCCAACAGCGCACAGGATTACGATTGGAACAACCCCGCCCCGGTCAGGAGCGAATGTTACGATTGGCAGTTGAATTTTCCAAACTTCAAAGGCGATATCCGCACGGTCGGCCCGTCCGAGTGGGGAAGCGGGGACATGCGCGCGCATCACAAATGGTGGCTTGGCCACCTTCCCAAAGTCGCCGGAAGAAGGAACGGCATCCACAACAACTGGTGGCAATACGCGGTCAACCCCAATAAGGTCGCCGTCTAGCGCCGCAACTTGCCATGGTGTAGATTTAGCAACCATGAAAAGTATTTAAATCATCGGAGCAGGTGAACAAGACTTTGCGCGCGCTGATTTCCGCCATACCGAAATTAAATCTTTGATCTTCCCCGCCACCGCGGACCGCTCCGCGTCCTCGCCACTTCATCATTCCTGAATCTGATCATGCTTCGACAGGCTCAGCACAAGTCCTCGAACCCAACGCGGGCAATACCTTCTCCCGCCTGGCATCTTGCCCCCACTCGTCCTCCCCAAAATACGATGGTAGTTCTGTCCTATTTGGGGGAGGTGCCGAAGGCGGAGGGGGTGACAATAAAAGTCAACGATGAATCCCTGTATGACCTGCTGCCTCCGAAAATGGACTCCCAGTTTATTCGCCCGCCGAAGGTCCCCGAAGGGGGC